>Ga0207684_10000174_pt1 | contig 106440 bp, 100 predicted proteins | sample KBSK5501metaG_FD_184342 | JGI IMG/M metagenome (GOLD analysis project Ga0207684, IMG submission 184342) | Corn, switchgrass and miscanthus rhizosphere microbial communities from Kellogg Biological Station, Michigan, USA - KBS K5-50-1 metaG... | ecosystem: Host-associated > Plants > Roots >...
GCCCAAGCGGGCTGCAATCTCGGGCGAGAGGATACCATAACGCAAGTACGTCTGTCAATCAAATAAACAACATACGTACTTAACTTGTCCAAACTCCAGACACCCAACTGAAGTTGGGTGTTAAGGAGAAATCATCCGGGAGCGTACTGAGTGTCCAAAGTCAAGAACACACACCTTCGGATAAGTACCACTTCTTACACCCGTTAATTGGGCGAACAAAGAAACCGGGAATGTATAATGATCTCTCGCGAGCAATGAAACGATACATCATCATCGCTGTCTTTCTGACCCTAGCCGGATTGGGCTTTCGATTATATCTGGCATTGCGGCTGCCGAATGACGAGCCCGACGACGGACGGCTTTACGCGCGAATAGCGATGAACGTGCTCGCGCATCACAGCTACTCGATCGACACCGAAGAGCCTTACGACCCGACTTACATCCGCGTACCGGGTTATCCGTTGTTTCTTGCCGGCGTGTATGCAGTGTTCGGGCACGACAATAACCGCGCAGTGCGAGTGATTCAGGCGGTGCTGGATACGGGTACTTGCTGGTTGATCGCGTGGCTTGCGATCGCGTGGGCGCCTTTGGGCTGGTCTCCGCGCAAACGCCGGCTGCTGATGTTGATCGCTCTTGGGGCTGCCGTGTCCTGCCCGTTTTCGGCGATTTATGTCACAACGATTTTGACAGAGGTTCCCACGACGTTTCTTGTGACCGCTTGCGCGCTCTCAGGATCGCTGGCAATGAAATCAACCTCGGCCGGGAAGAGCGCCGGCTGGTGGATTCTCAGCGGGCTGAGCGGCGGGCTTGCGACGTTGTTGCGTCCAGACAGCGGGCTGCTCGTCGCCGGAGCCGGGTTCTCGCTTGTGATCGTCGCGGCGTATCGAGTCGCGCGACGGCGTATCGCTGCGTCCGACTCGATCGATGCGTTGGGCGTCGTGCCGCGACAGGTGCTCGGGCGGACTCTCGCGTACGGCGCATTGCTGAGTATTGGCTTTGTCGTCGCGATAGGCCCGTGGGCTATTCGCAATGCGCGGGTATTTCATGTATTCCAACCCATCGCGCCGGCTCAGGCGAATATGCCTGATGAGTTCGTTCCTCGCGGATACATACGATGGCTAAAGACTTGGGTCGATGATGTGAAATACACCGAGACCTTGGAATGGGGTATCGACGAACAGCCTTTTCACATCGACGCCGTTCCCAATTACGCCTTTGATTCCGAGCAGGAGCGCGAGCGAGTCGCAGCGCTATTCGACCGCTACAATAACCCCGATTCAAAGACGCCGGCGCCCGAAAGCACGAGGGTTGAACCGCCGTCCCCAAAGGTCGAAGCCACACAACAGCCCGACGCGCCGGAGGATCAGTCAAGTGACGACGCCGAGCCAATCGATGCGAGTGATGAAGAGAGTCCTGATGAACCGGAGAGTGCTCCGGCCGTCGAGATGACTCCGGACATTGACGCGGGGTTCGCCGAGTTAGCTCAGGAGCGAATAACTCATCACCCGCTTCGTTTCTACGTGCTCGTGCCGTTGAAGCGGGCGTCCTCGCTTTGGTTCGACACTCACTCACAGTATTACCCGTTCCAGGGAGAGCTGCTTCCATTGTCGGCGTTGGACAGCGACACTCATCAGCAATACTTCCTTCCGGCCTTTGTGTTTCTGACCTGGCTCTACACTGTCCTTGCCGTTGCCGGAGCGGTGCTGATGTGGCTCGACAGCTCCTCGCGGCGATGGTTGCTGTTGCTCGCGCTGCTGCTGATCCCACGGCTGGCATTTCTAACAAGCATGGAAAATCCTGAGCCTCGCTACGTGGTCGAGTTCTTCGCGTTCATCATTGCAGTCGCCAGCATAGCTCTCGCCGACGGATTTGATCGCATTCGAGCGAGACTCACGAACCGCAAATCGCATTGAGCATTCTCTTCGGATCTTAAAGGCCGATCATTAACTGCGAATGTCAGGTTTTTGCTGCGCTCGTCCATTCGCCGCAGAGGTACGACGTTCGTCTTAATGACCTTGCCTTTCAGATGTTTGGCCGGTTAGGCCATCTCTGGCATCGCCCTTGCCCTAGCGCATGTGGATTCTAGGTGAGCGCTATGGAAGCAGCACAACAAGAAAAAACAGTCGCCGTGAGGGCGTGTATCGCTTGCGACGCCGGACTCCTCGAACGCGACCGCTTTTGCCGGTGGTGCGGCGCGCTTCAGCCCGGCCGTAGGTCGGCAACATTCGAAGCATCAGATAACATCGCTCTCGCAGTGATTCCAGCGACTTCTCTTCTTGCGCCCGCAACTCGCGCCGAAGTCTATCGTCGAGTCTCAGGCCCGCTGGTGAACGCGGTAGTCACGGGCGCGCTTACGGGAGAAACGAGAGAGAATCAGAGTCGCTTCATCAAGCGGGTGACGCTCGCACTTATCTCAATTCCCATCTGGCTGATCATAGTTCTGCTTTCACCGCTCGACGCGTACGCAGCGGTGAAGAACCTGGCGAGGCAATCATGACCGCTATAGCCGTGAACAGCGCTTCAACAAAGGATTCCAATCCGGCCTTCAAGAACGCGACTCGCGAGCAGACAAGTTTGCTAGCGCCGCTCGAACGAATTTCTCTGCGGTGGCTTGCGCGACATATGCCGGCGTGGGTCAAGTCTGATCACCTGACGCTGCTCGGCTTCGCCGCGATGTTTGTTGCGGGGGTGTGTTACAGCGCCGCACAGTGGTGGCCGGCCGCGTTTCTGATAGTCAATGTGTGTCTGGCTGTGAATTGGTTTGGCGACAGTCTCGATGGGACGCTCGCGCGTTATCGCAACAAGCAACGCCCGCGTTACGGCTTCTACGTGGATCACATCATCGATGCTTTTGGAATTCTATTTGTGCTGTGCGGGCTCGCGCTTTCTGGTTATATGTCGTGGACGATCGCGCTTGCTACACTGGTCGTTTATTTCATGCTGTCGATCGACGTATACCTGGCGACGTACACGATCGGAACCTTCAAGCTGTCATTCTACAAGTTCAGCCCGACGGAGCTGAGAATATTGCTGGCGATCGGCAACCTCCGGGCGATGTATCGCCCGGCGGCGCACGTGTTCGGCGAACGTTATTTGTTCTTCGACATCGGAGCCATCGTCGCGATTGTGCTGATGGCCGTTGTGTTGATCGTCTCGGTCACGCGCAACACGATCACTTTGTATCGCGCCGAGAGGGTTTAATGAACGCGAGTCTTTTTCGACGGTTTGCGCGATTCAGCATAGTGGGCGCAGGTGGGATCGTCGTACAGACAGCGGCGCTCGGGGCGTTGCTGCGGTTCTCAGACATTCACTACATGCTTGCGACGGCAGTGGCCGTCGAGTTATCGGTGCTGAACAACTTTGTTTGGCATCGAAGATGGACCTGGGCTGACCGGCGCGCCTCGCGAGCCGCGCTTGCGTTGCTGCGATTCAACGCGACCACCGGAGCGATGTCGCTTGCCGGCAATCTGGTATTCATGTTTCTGCTGGTGGGTGGTCTAAGACTGGATCCCCGCGCCGCCAATCTCATCGCGATAGGCCTGTGTTCTCTGGTTAACTTCGCGCTATCCGACCGCTTCGTCTTCGTGTGAGCCTCACTTCTCACCATTGTGCTTACTCCTCAACCCGATCTGTCCTCTTCTTGATCCTCATCGGGTGTTGAAGTATCATTTGGCTGAAATCTTGAACTGGTCTTTCTAATCCAGAAGGAGGGCAGAATCCCATGAGTCTTGCGGACACCGAAGCGCTAAAGCAGCAGCTTATGGTCAATGATACCCAGTTCGCGGAACTGGCCCAGACACACGGACAGTACGAAAAGAGGCTGAGTGAGTTGGCCGCGCTGCACTACCCAAGCGCTGAGGAGCAAATGGAGGAAGCTACGTTAAAAAAGAAAAAGCTATACCTAAAAGACCAGATGGAAATGATGCTGCGGCGATACAAAGAACAAGCAGCTCACTGAGACGAGCGAGCCGCCGCAGACGCAATCATAATTTGGCACTGGCGCCGAAATAATAAATCAACCGTTGGTTACTCACGAGCGGACGGTCTTGGAATATCTCCAGGGCCCGCGCAAGAGAGTGACCATTTTTGTTGTCCGATCAACGATCGAAAAGAGTGGCAAAAGAAGGCTTCCCATTCATCGCATTGTTCGTGATCCCGGCCCTGGTTTTTTTTGCGCTGGGCTGGTGGATCGCTGCTCTTCTGTGCTTGTTGTTAGCCGCGTTCATGGCTTTCTTCTTTCGCGACCCCGAACGCGCATGTCCAACGGATGATCGAATAGTGGTTTCGCCAGCCGATGGCCGCGTTGTCAGAGCGGCGCCCGTGGACACCAGCGTCGACGCTTCGCCAACTCAGATTTCAATCTTCCTGTCGCCGATGAACGTTCACATCAATCGTTCGCCAATCGCGGGGGAAATCGTCGATGTCGTTTACAAGCCCGGCGCATTTCACATCGCTTCGCGAGAGATCGCATCAATCGAAAACGAACAGAACATTGTCACCGTGCGCGGCGAAAAGCTGACGATCGTTTTCCGTCAGATCGCTGGAGTGATCGCGCGGCGCATCGTGCTCTGGAAAAAAAAGGGAGACCCGGTCGCGTTGGGTGAACGAGTGGGATTGATGAAGTTCAGCTCGCGGATGGACGTGATCCTGCCGGCTGAGATTGAGGTACTGGTTCGCGAAGGAGATCGCGTCGTCGGCGGAGTTAGTGTGCTGGGCAGGCTTCGACAAGACTAAGCGCCGAGACTAAGCGAGCGACTCTCCTAAATTAATCTCGAATCTTTGAAACAGCCACGCGTGCCACGCGTGTAATGAAGCGCTTGACCGAAGTGCCCACAATCACCGGCCTCCGAGCGTGGTTATGGGCAACACGGCTATGTTATTATTGGCCTTGTCGCCGACAGCCCCAGTTCCGACGAGTCAGGCGCTACAATACGATCTGAAGGTTCAATCCGATGGCTGAATATGTTTGCAGGCTAGGCACGCCAACCGGCGAAGTCGTCACACGCACGGTCGAAGCAACCGCCGAACGCGATCTGCGTTCGCGGCTCGAACGTGAGGGCTTTCGGGTGTTCTCGATAGCGGCGGCCGGCACAATAAACATCCGCCGCGCGTTCGGACGCGAACAACACGTCAAGAAGATCAAAACCGAAGACTTTCTGTTGTTCAATCAACAAATGTCGGCTTTGCTGCGAGCCGGGCTGCCAATACTCCAGGCGATCGGAATTCTCCGCAAGCGCGTATCCAACGAGCATCTGCGGCTGATCCTCGAAGACGTGGAGGCAAAGGTCCGCTCGGGCCAGGCGCTCTCGAAAGCATTCGCCGCTCAGGGCGATGCGTTCCCGCGAATCTATATCGCCTCGATTCTGGCCGGCGAACGCGCGGGCACGCTTGATGAAGTGTTGCTTCGATACGTCAGCTACCAGAAGACCATCACGGAAGCGCGGCGCAAAATAAAAAAATCGCTCGCTTATCCGGCAGTGCTCGTAGGCGCATCCATCGTGCTGGTGATGGTGCTCTCAACGTATGTAATACCGCAGTTCATGAAGCTTTACAGCGGCGTCGGCGCGCAGGAGCTTCCGTCAATAACGATCGCAGTCGTAAGCATCTCCGAGTTCGTCAGCAAGAATTTGATCTGGATGATCCCGGCCGCTATCGGCGCGTTGATCTTCATCTTTGTGTGGCGGCGCACGCCAACTGGCCGGCTCACAATCGATCGCTGGATATTGAGGACGCCGGTTGCCGGCGAGACTGTGCGTCAAATGACAATCGCGCAGTTCACGCGGAGTCTCGCTACGCTGCTCGCGGGCGGCATCACATTGCCGGAATCGGTCGAGATCGCAAGCGAGTCGATTACTAATCGCGCGCTCAGCCTGGCCAGCTCGGGCGTGTTGACGGGCATTCGAGAGGGGCGGCCGTTTACGGAAAGCCTCGAGGCTTCCGGATGGATTTCGGAACTTGCGACCGACATGATCGGTGTCGGCGAACGGTCGGGCGCGCTTCGCGAAATGCTCGACGAGGTCGCGAATTTCTACGATTCCGAGATCGACGTGCGGCTCAACACGATAACAACTTTTATTGAGCCGATCATTCTGGTTTTCATGGGAAGCCTGGTGATGACGATCCTGCTGGCGATGTACATGCCGCTGTTCTACATGATCGGCAACATGGGTCAAACGCACGCGGTGCCTCATTGATCGCCGATCGCTTCGATGGAGCGTGATTTCATATGTCTCAAAGAATCGAACCCGACAGCAATCAAACTCAAGGAGCGATACCTCCAGCGGCGGCGGTGCCGATCAACCAGGACGAGGCCGCGGCGCGCGAGAAGGCCCGCCGCTACAGGCTTAAGTTCATCGACCTCAAGACCGAAGAACCCGCCTATCATTTGATTCATGAGTTACCGGTTGAGTTGATGGTCCGGCACAGCTTTGTCCCGATGGATCGCGACGGCGACACGTTGTTCGTCGCGATGGCCGACCCCACCAACCTGGAAGTTGTCGACGAAATCGAAGCGCAACTGCACGTTCGATTGAAGACCGCGTTTGCGACTCAAGCCGCCATTGAAGACGCTTTGAAGCGAGGCGACACTGCGGCTCGGATGTTACAGGATGCGACTGCCGGCTTTCGCACAGATCAAATGGCGCTGTTGCGCGAAACGGATCACGGCGAGGAAGCAGTCGATCTTGAAAGGCTGACCGGCGACGAAGAAATGTCGCCGATAATCAAACTGGTCTACACGGTCGTTCTAAACGCGCTCGAACGCCGCGCCTCAGACATACACATCGAGACTCGCGACTCGGACGTCGTGGTGAAGTATCGAATCGACGGCGCGCTGTATCGAGCAGCCGATCCCATCGACATCAGCCATCATCCAACGATCGTTCAGCGAATCAAAGTCATGTCGGAGCTCGACATCGCCGAGCATCGAATTCCACAGGACGGCCGTTTTCGAATCATGATACGCGGACGCAAGATCGATTTCCGCGTTTCGATAATGCCTTCGATCCACGGCGAAAACGTGGTCATCCGTATCCTGGACAAAGAACAGATTAACGAAGCCTTTAAGGAGTTGAACCTCGACGTTGTTGGATTCGCTCCTCTTGACTTGAAAAAGTTTCGCAAGTTCATCGCCGAACCTTACGGCATGGTGCTCGTGACCGGACCAACCGGCTCCGGTAAGACGACCACCTTGTACGCCGCGCTCAACGAGATCAAGAACGACGAAGACAAAATCATCACGATCGAAGATCCCGTCGAGTATCAGCTTCAGGGCATCACTCAGATTCCGGTAAACGAGAAACAGAAGCTGACGTTCGCGCGAGGGCTTCGAAGCATATTGCGGCACGATCCCGACAAGATAATGGTCGGCGAAATTCGCGACTCCGAAACCGCGCAGATTGCGATCCAGTCGGCGTTGACGGGCCATCTTGTCTTCACGACGGTGCACGCCAATAACGTCATCGACGTCATCGGGCGGTTTCTGAACATGGGGGTCGAGCCTTACAACTTTGTTTCATCCTTGAACTGCGTTCTGGCCCAACGGCTGGTTCGGATCCTGTGCACTCACTGCAAGGAACGCTGTCAGCCGGCGGATCAGGATCTGAGCGAATCGGGTTTGAATCCTGACAAGTACAGAAACGAAGTGTTCTACAAGTCGATCGGCTGTGAGGTGTGCAACTCGACGGGATATCGCGGCCGGACTGCGATCCACGAATTGCTGGACGTAACCGATCATATCCGCGAAATCGTACTCGAACGCCGACCAGGATCGGAAGTGCGGCGAGCGGCTCGCGCGGAAGGGCTGACGTCGCTTCGCGAATCGGCGATTGCGAAGGTGTTCACGGGCGTAACGACGCTGCACGAAATCAATCGCGTGACCTTTGTGGAGTAGTCCGTAGTCAGTTGTCAGTAGTCCGTAGCAATACTGGTAGTCCGTAGTCAGTTGTCAGTAGTCCGTAGCAATACTGGTAGTCCGTAGTCCGTAGTCAGTAGTCCGTAGCAATACGAGCAGTCGATTGGTAGCCACTGACCACGGACTACGGACCACGGACTACGGACTACGGACTCAGTATTCCCGTTTATTTTGAAACTGAAGCGTGCTAGAGTGGTTTAACCAAATCAGACGCTCTTGGAATAAGCTCGATGCGGCCCCGGGAGTTCGAGAGGCTCGGGCGAGCAAATGGAAGGGAACTTCCAGCCGCAATCCCTGTCGCCGATATTTTGAAGAGTGGTTCCCGTTTGAAGATCACGAGGTAAGGACTTCTGCTATGGCAAAGACTTTTAGAATCCAGCAAGCACTCGCGATGGCGCTTGCTCTTACATTGGCGGTTCCGCTGGTGGCTCTTGCCGCCGATGGAAAAAAGCACTTCAAAGAAGGAATGAAGTACGAAGAGAACCGTCAATGGGATAAAGCCGCCCAGGAATTCGCGCTTGCCGTGGCAGAGAAGCCATCAAACGTCGAGTACCAGCTTCACCTTCAGCGCGCTCTTGTTTCCGCCGCAATAATGCTGGTCGAACGCGGCGACAGCCTCGCTGAGAAGAAAGACTACAACGCCGCCTACAATGCGTACCGGCAGGCTTTTGCGTTTGATCCTTCAAATGAGTTGGCGTTGATCAAGATGCGCAGAATGCTGGAAGCGCAGGGATTGCCGACAAATGATCTACCGAAGATTGGCGATCCGGCAGGTCCCAGTTACAGGCCCAGGGCGGATCAAAACCAGAAAGCCTCATACAAGCCGGGCTCGGGTGGGGTGACGCCGGTGAATCCAACAATGCGCGTTCAGTTCCCCGACATCCCCGGGCGCCGTTTCGCGCGGACCGACGTCGTCTATCGCGACACAAACATCCTGACCGCGATCGAGCAGTTGGCTCAGATGATGAAGCTCAATGTCATCTTCGATCAGATGGTGACGAATCAAATGCGGATGCTGAAGCTCACCGTCGAGCTGCGCGATGTAACGTATCCCAAAGCGCTCGAGATGATCCTGAAGACCAACAACCTTATGTATGCGCAGATCGACTCGCGAACGATCGTCATCGCCAGCGACAACATTCAGCAGCGGTCGAAGTATGAACCTTTCGCCGTGCGCACTTTCTACATAAAGAATGCCGAGCTCGCCTCTGCAAAAAGCGCGATCCAGGGAGCGCTCGCGACGAAGCAAATAACCGAGGTCAAGCAATTGAACGCGTTGATCGTTCGAGACACACCCGCGAACCTTGACCTAATCGAGAACTTGATCAATTCGATCGATAAGAGCAAAGCCGAAGTGCTGATCGACGTCAATATCTACGAGGTATCACGGACAGACCTGCTACAACTCGGCAATCAGTTCAACGTGCCAGGTGGACAGACTGGCGCCATGGACCTGTCGGCGATCGGAGGATTTGGACAGAACGGAAGCACGCTAGGGACAGCCCACAAGTTCATCTCAAGCGGTCTGGCGGCGTTTGCGCTTGGCATGCCTCCGAGCGCGATAAGCTTCTTCCAGAACAAAGGCAAGTCGAAGTTGCTTGCTTCGACACAAGTTCATGTGCTCGACAACGAAGCGAATGCCGTGCGTATCGGCCAACGAGTGCCCATCCAGACGGCCTCTTTGCCATCTTTTACTAATGTGAGCGATAACACTCGGAACCGTGGAACCAATCAGACGGGTCTCGCCAGCAATGACCTGTCGCTCGGCCTCGGTGGCGCATTTGGAGTCGGCATTCCGCAAATCCAATATGAGAACGTCGGACTGAACATCGACATCACGCCGAACGTCTTTGAAGACGATGTTCAGATGAAGATGAAGGTCGAATCGACGTCGGTTGATGGAAGCACGGGCAAGCTAACTCCTACTTTTAATCAGCGCACAATGACATCCGTCGCGCGCGTCAAAGACGGACAGACGACTCTGGTTGCGGGCGTCAGTCAGAATATTGAAGGAAAGGTCGTTAAAGGTCTTCCGCTGATTGGTCTTATTCCGATACTTGGGCGCTTCTTCTCCACTCCGGAGACTGACAATCGTCAAAGCGATGTCATCATTACGGTGACTCCGCACATTCTTCGCCGGGCCGACATAACCGAAGAGGACCACCTGGCGAGGGCCGCGGGCGATCAGCAAAGCGCGACCAATCAACTAAGGATAGACCAAATCCTGTACCTGGCTGATCAGGAAGACGCGCATCAGAATCAAGTGGCGGCAGGTGCGGCCCCGGCTGCGCCCGCCGAGCCCAAAGTTCAGCCGGTAAGCTCTCCCCCGCCCGCCGTCACACGCACCGATTCACCCGGCGTGGTCGTAGTGGCTCCGCCACCAACGGCGCAATCACAACCCAACAGGCCAAACATCATCAAGACAACAGTCTCAAGGCCCGGAGTTCCGGCGGGCAACGCAGTAGCACCCCCTCAGCCCGCCAATCCTCAGCCAGGCGCTCAATCGAGCACGCAGCCAAACCGCGTGCTGGATGACGACGACGATGATGATGATGATGAACCCGCGGCCGGTCAGCAGAAACCAGCGGGCCCGTTGGCGATCTACGTAAGACCGACATCGGCCGTCGCTGCGCGCGGACAGGATTTCTATGTTGCGATCTTCGTCAACGGAAACGGCGAAGTTGCCAACGCGCACGTCTCCCTGACCTATGACGGATCGCTGCTCGAGGTCAAGGGCGTTCGCGACAGCGGGATGCTAAGCGCCGGCGCGCGCGCCGAGCTTCAGTTCAGCGCGGACAATGGACAGCTCAATATTCAGATGGACCGGCCTCAAGGCACACCCGGTGTCGTGGCGCGAGGCCAGTTGTGTCTGATCGTTTTCACAGTAAAAGGACAGGGGCACTCGCCGCTGACGCTCACCGATCAGAGTCAGTTCCGCAACTCCAGCGGTGTGGCGCTTCCGATCACACTGCATTCTTCACAAGTCGAGGTCCGCTGAAAACTATTGGCATGCGGAATTCGCATTGCGAGTTGAGAAGTATGAAAAAGCACGAATTCCGAATCGTTGAGGGCGGCTTGACGGGTATCGCGGCGCCGCCGCGGAATCAGGAATCAACACAGCGCCGCACGCACGGGTTTACTCTCCTCGAAATTATCATCGTCATCACCATTCTGTCGGTGCTCACAGCCGCGGCCGTTCCGATGGTGCGAAACAGCGTCCAGCGTGAACGCGAAAGCGAACTCCGCCTAGCGCTGCGCCAGCTTCGCCAGGCGATTGATAGATACCAGGATTTCGCCTCAAAAGCTCCAAACGCGATTCCGATTGAATGGCATACTGACTTTCCTTACTACCCAAAGGAGCTAAAGGTACTTGTGGAAGGCTTCATTCCTGCCAATAGCCCGGGGCTTAGCGCCAATCGTGTTCGATTCCTTCGCCGGCTTCCGATCGATCCGATGACCGGCGACACCGATTGGGGCTTGAGAGCTTATAAAGACAAGCCTGATTCGACCTCCTGGGGAGGCGAAGACATCTTCGACGTGTATAGCAAGAGCAACGGCGAGGCGATGAACGGAACAAAGTATAAGGACTGGTAATGAGAAATCACTTGCGATCGAGAATCGAAGATCGAGGATCGAGCATCGCCGGAGAACCGGGCACGACGGCCATCCTCTATCCTCAATCCTCAATCCTCGCTTCCGCCGGGTTCACATTGCTCGAGTTGGTAATGGTCATGACGATCATCGTCGTGCTAGCGGCGATCGGCGTCACTTCGTATCAGCACATCCAGTTGAAAGCACGCGAGACCGTCCTGAAAAAAGACCTCGTCGATATGCGAAAGATGATCGATGAGTACGCCGCCGATCGCGAGAAACTTCCGGGTTCGATCGATGACCTTGTGGCACATGGCTATATACGTGAAATACCTATGGACCCGATAACCGGCGACAAGGACTGGATCGTCGATATGGGCGACGACACTGTATCGCGCGACGGCGGTCAGGGTGTGGTTGACGTTCATAGCGCAGCCGGGGGCGTCGGTTCGGATGGTGTCGCGTACAAGGATTACTAAAGTCATAATAACGTTTCGATCTTCGAGACCCGTTTCCACCTTCTGAGTTCATTCCAATGACAGCTTTGCGAAGATTACTTGTGGCGCCGCCGACACCAAGCACTGCAGCCGGGTTCGTGGATGACAACTTTGCGGTGGTCGATTTGCGGAGGGGACGCGGCGGCTTCTCGCTGGCTTCGAGCGCCGTCACTCAGCTTCCAGTCGAACTCGTAACGCCACGCTTCGATAGTTTGAATATCCAGGACGAGGCGGAACTCTCCCAGATCATCACGCAGACCGCCGAGGCAGCGGGGCTTTTGAACAGGAAGCGCTGGTCAGTCGCGTTGCCCGACGCAACCGCGCGAACGCTCGTCATTGCGCTCGAGAGCCGGCCGGCGAATCGGCGGGAACTCAACGAAATGCTTGCGTGGAAGATCGAGCGGCTGATCGCGGTGCCAACCGCGGAACTGAACATATCGCGGCAACGGATTAGTCCGGCCGGGGGACAGGATCGCTACCTCGTGACGGTCGCGCACAATGAAGTGCTTTCGCAATACGAATCCGTCTTTTCGGGGATGGGCTGGAATGCCGGCTTGATCCTGCCGAGGCACATGGGAGAAGCGCAATGGCTTATGTGGGATGACTCACCGGGCGACAAGATGCTTGTGTCCGCGAATCGGAGCGGGTTCACTTCGTTGATAGTTCGAAACCATGAACCGGTGCTCGTAAGGAGTTTCGTGTGCGAGCCGGAGTCAGCCGCCGACGAACTTCATCGATTTGCATTGTACTACCGCGACCGGCTGCAGGATTCTTCCGCGAATCCATTGACTCAAATGCTGGTGCTCGGTGGAATCGATTCCGCTGAAGCTCGCCGCGCGGTGGCCGATGCAACGGAAAGCGAGCCTGGGTCTCTCGATCCGGCGCAGTTTGGAATTGATCTAAGAGGCGAACCGATTCGATTCGATCATCTGGCTGGCGCCGCGGGACTGGCGACCATGGCGTGGCGGTAAAGCTAATACGAGAAGCAATCTTCTTCTATCGGTTTTTTGGTTTGCCGGTCCAAACACTGACGGCATCGGACGGAGGGATGCTCTCGCCCAAAGGCACACCGTAAAGCCCAGCGGTCAAGGAAAACTTCTTCGCCTTCGTTAGCCCGAGCACGAGGTGAGTCTCAACTGTTTCACCCGGAGACAGCGTATTGTCCGGGCCCGCGTCGATGCTCATTCGCGCGCCGCCTGCCCAACCGGATCTCGGATCGCGCGTGAGCAAAATATTACGAGTCAGTTCTTCAACTCTGAGGAAAGGGTTCACGATCGGTATGCTGCCGTGGTTTGTTATTCTCAGGTTGATCGCAAAGCGTGACGCTCCGCTTAGCGTATTTGTGGGATCGTCCACTGAGGTGTCTGACCAGTTCAGATCCATTCGCTCCGATGAAACAAAAGTGATATCCACCGCCGAACCGACATTGGTCCCGATTGAGAAGTCCGCCTGACTCCCTGCAAAGATAAAATTCCTTGACGCGGGATCGATAGCCACCAATCTCATCCGCCCGTGAGTGGTTGAGAGTTGCGGGATAGTGACTTCGAATCGTTGCGCCGCCGGAGGCACGCTCTCACTCAACGTGCGGAAGCTGAATCCTCCGTCGGTGGAAAGCAGCAGAGATTGAGGTGCATCCGGAGCGTTTGGGGCGGTCCAGACGATTGTGTATCGATCACCCGCGGCAAGCCGTTCGCCCCCATTCGGCGTCGCGAACAGAACACTTGGATAGTCGCCGCGAACGGCAGGGGCGAGTGTATGCTGAATGTCCGTTCCGCCGGCGTGTCCGTTGCCGGTCGAATCTTCGTATTGCTGCCAGAAGCTGGCGCCCGCGGTATAGCTCGCAACCGTCCCCGGCTTCGCATCCAGAGCGAGGCTCAGCGTATCAGTCGCCGAGACGGCTAACCTCCACGGCGTCGTCAAATCCTCGTCTTCGATTATCACACTCTCACCTATCCAGGTGTCCCCTGTGTAAGTTGTCTTCTGCCACCCTTCGTTATCGCCTACCATTGTCAGCGCGAGTTGATCCAGGACAGGGTCTCGTCCAAGCGTTGCGCGAGGAGCAAGAGAGGTGTTCATCGGCTTCGAAAACTGCAGCCGCACCTGGATTCTTCCCGGATCGATTCCGGAGAGGTGAGTATCCACGATCGGAACGCGCTGGCTTGCCGGCTCAGACGGGGATGAGTTCCAGCGCACCGAGTAAACCAGCTTCGAAAATGTTCCATCCGATCCGGGCGTGTACGCCTTCACCGATTCGAGGATCGGGGGACCGGCGGCCCATCCCATCAGAGCACGAGCCCCCGCCCAGTTCTCCTGATTAGTGATCGAGATTTCGTTTTCCGGAACGGTGAATTCGCAGCAGTCTGGTCTCATCTCGACAATAAAGGGAGCTGGCACGTGGTTGGCGCCGTATGCGTAATCGATTGACGAGCCGCTGGTGGCATAAAGATCGATCGCCTGCTCGGGACGGTAACGCACTCGGTCAACGCTGTACACTGCGTCAGACATCTGCTGCGCAAGCCGTGACAACGTCAACGCGTCATCCGTACTCCACGGCGCGTAGCCCCAGGGATATAAAATGAGCTGAGAATAATTGTGATAATCAATCTGCGCTCTGAAATGCCGGGCCGGATCGTCAACCAGCGATTTCACCGCTTTGACTTCCGGCTCGCTGCCCGGGTCGCGACCCCGATAAATCTCGCTCCTCGGATCATCGCTCGCACCAAGGTCATCGTTGATGCAGGTGCGATCCGGGGAACAATAATCTTCGCAGGGACTATCGCCTCGATTTCGCCACTGATAATCATAGTTGCGATTCAAGTCGACGCCGACCGACGATACACAATTTGCAATCGAGATAGGGTGTCGATTCTTACGCCACAGTTTGGCGGGGTCAGACCCGTCGCTTGTGTTCTGAGTGTACTGGAGCCCGTCCGGATTTACGATCGGAACGATCCAGACCTGAAGGTGATCGACCAGATACTTGATCGAGTCGTCAGTCGAGTAACTGTTGATGAGTTTGTTTGCAATGTAGACCGGTGATTCGACCGATATCCATTCGCGCGCGTGGTGGCAACCGGTGATCAAAATATCGGGCTTGCTCGCATCATCGACGGCTGCGTCCTTGCTGATCTTGAGGGCGAAAATCTCCCTGCCCTCGAAGCTAGAACCGATCTTGACGTACTTCGCAAGCTCCGGATGCGTCGCGGCCAGCGCCTTGAATTCTGTCACCGTCTGGTCGTAGCTGTGAAATTTGCCGTTCGAGAGTTCGATTTGAAATTCGCCGGCCCGCTTTGATTTGTCGCGGCGTCCTGAATTGAAGCTTCTGCCACCAAACAGCCGAGGCGCAACATTCTCGAATTCTTCAAGAGTATAGAAGCCCGTCACCTTGAAGCCCCGCTCTGCGTATTGCTGCGACTTGTGGGCGTTGATTGAGGCGAGCGAACCGTCCGAAACGAAGAGGTCCAGGTAGGCGATACGTGAACCTTCCTGCATCAATATGTTTTCGCGGTCGCCAAGCCAGGGCGAACGGCGGGGTGCGCCTGCCACGAGATCCGCAAGATCGATCACCGCTACACGCACCTGGAAAGCGGATTGGGAATCGGCCGATTGGTAGGCAGGAGTAATGGCGCGCGCAACGGCATCTCCGGCATCGCGTGCTGATTGCCACTCGGCCACGGATTCGTAGAGGACCATCGCATCAATTCCTTCGTTGCGCAGGCGCTCCACAAGATAGGGCGGAGCCGCGGCATAGGTTTGATCACCCGAGGATGACCAGATATTGACCTCTAGTCCGTTCGATTCGGCGAGGCGCATGACTTCGCCGGTGGAAGCCTGGATGCGAGCGATCAAAGGCACAAACTCCTTGCGATGGAGTTCGGATTGGATCTCGCGATAGGCCGCCCAAGCTTCGCGTTGGAGTTGCGGGTCGGGGTTCTTGAGAGCCTCTCGCCACACTTCGAGCGCGCCCGGTTCGTCGAGTCGCGTCAAGGTACCGAGTGCCTTCTGGAATTCGCTGACGCTCGTCGACGCAAGATGAGTTTTCAGTTCGGACTGTGCCGCTCGACGCCTTGCCTCAACAGTGGCCGCAGCCTTTTGTCCCAAAGCCGAACCCGCCGACACGGAACTCGATAACGCACCGCCAGCCACCAACAGAAGACAGGCGGTCATAGCAATGGCGACGATTATCAATTTGCGAGTGAGCGGTTTTTTACTCATCGAATTTCGGTAGCGCAACTGACATGGGATGTATCAAAAGCCCACGAATAGGTCAAGACTCTTGGCGACGAGTCCTTCTTCTCGTCGTGGATCAGAAATGGTGGGAGCTTCGAGCGTGTCACGGGGAAAGAGCCACAAAATGCCGTGGCTCTTTCTTAACTACCAGAACACCGAGTGTCAGGGTCTCTTCCGTCTTGCGGGTGCCTTCTCAGGCTTCTCCGCCTCCACGTTGAATTGATTCTTGATCGCATCGATCGTAGCCTTGGCATCCGCTACTCTTTTATCGGTGGCCGGCGCCTTTGAAACAAATTCGGCCAGGGCGTTCACGGATTGCTGGATCTTCTCTTTCTCGGTCGCGCCGAGCAAGGCCAACCCTAAATTGTAAAGAGCATCCAGGTTATTCGGGTCCGCGGCGAGCACTTTCTTGTAGATCTCAACGGCTTCCTCCGTGCGCCCGCCCGAGCGGTAGAGATTCCCGCGGTATACCTGCCATTTCAGCGCGTTCGTGGTATCGAGTTCCTCGGCTTTTTGGAGAGACTTCGCGGTATCATCGACGAACGCCACTTCGCCGAAGTTTTCGACAAGCACTCGCGCGCTCTTTTCAAGAATACTGTAGTAAGTGATCAGATCATTCTTGACGTTGGGCTCTTCGGTTGCGTTTGATGCGATCTCAATCGCTTTGTTTGCGGACGCGACCGATCTCTTGAAGAGAGGTCTCGCGCCTTCGCGGTCCTTCTTGTTAAACAGGTCAGCCGCCATTTGATAGAGCGTCTCAGCGATCTGAGCATTCGACCGATGCCCCACTTCAACGAAGGCTTTGTTCTTGTTGATGTCGACGGAGGCGGCCTGCTCAAACTCGGTCAGCGCAGCTTGATAATTGCCTGCTCCTTTCAATTCAGTGCCGGTGTTAAAATGCTTGATCGCCTGGTCGAAGTTCGATTGAAGCTCTTTGGCTTCCTGTCCCCTCGCTTCCTGTTCCTTCTGCATTGCCTCGATTTTTGCTTTGTCAGGCGGTGGCCCAGGCCGTCCACCCGCTGATGGTGGTCCCGCGGCGCCTTTTTGTTGGGCCAGGACCGCTTGCACTTGCTCCAGTGTCAGCTTGCTGCCGTCTCCAGGATCCAGCGTGATGTCAACCACCGGCATCTGCGTAATACGAACATTATTCAGATAAGTAGGCGCTGCCTCAGCAGCGGAGGCGATGAACATGTAGGTTCCGGCGAGCGGCAATCCCAGAATGATGTAGTGACCGCTCTTATCGGTTTTGACTGTCCAGTGTCCCTTAATATCGGTGCGGTAGATATCAACTACAGCGCCCGCAATTGGTTTCTTTGAGCCATCGGCTGCTTTAAGCTTCAGGTTTCCTTCAACCTGTCCCGACTGCGCCGAAACAATAGTCGGTATCAGGATCAATACGACTGCGAGCCCGATGGCTTTCAACATAGTCTTGCGAAGCATTGAATTCCCTCCGTTCGAACGTGCCGAATCGCTGGTTAGTGCGCCCATGTTTGATTATTACAAGAACTCCAGCGTTGACCGTCCATCTCTAAAAATCCGGTAGAGGCAGTCTAATCCGAGTGTGATGAGAGTGTCAACGCAAGCGCACTTTATCGCTAACATCGGGGGATCGATCGCAACATTACCGGATTGTCCACGGCCTCCATTCATCGATAGCCGCGATACATCGACGGCCATTGACAACGTCATCAGCTTAGGCCAAAGTTAGGATGACAAAATGACGTTGTGGCGAGCATAGCTCAGTTGGTTAGAGCGCCTGACTGTGGATCAGGAGGTCGAGGGTTCAAGCCCCTCTGCTCGCCCTCCTTACAATTCTCAATTTGAATTTGAAGCGAACCGAACTGGGTCAGTGTCATCCACGACGCCCTGAAACTCACAACAACGTCATTTCAAAACCACGTTTTAGATGTGCTCATGCATTGATAAGTCTGGGCTAGTGTGCTATTGTCGCGAACCCTTGCAATTGCAGTTCGCGCAGCACAGAAATCAGGCAGTCGGGTCAAAGTGACAGCAGACGAGGGCAACGGACATCGACTGAGTCATTAGGCCGCACGCGAGCTCATAGCCTTTTTGGGGGATGAGTCAAAACTTGGCCGGACACAGTGTTGGGCTTTTGTGACGAAGGGGCCGCTGCATAGCTAATGCATCGTACAGCAGGAGTTATAGAAATATTGGTCAGAACGACCGCGGGGGTATGGCAATTGCTCCGAAGTCTAGTACGCCTTCAGATGGAATGTTTTTTCGATGGCCGCCAGTAGAAGGCTGATTTACCTTTAAATTCTTTTCCAGTCTCTTTATGAAGCTTTCGAGCAGAATAAAAATGTATGTTCGTGCCTATAGCTTTATGGCTAAGGGGCTGCTCTCGAAGGATCATCCAATCCTCGCGCACATTATTCCTATGCGCCGCTGCAATCTGGCATGCACTTATTGCAACGAGTATGACGACTATTCAAAGCCTGTTCCGTCCGAGGAAATGTTTCGACGCCTCGACAAGCTTGCGGACCTGGGCACGACGGCGATCATCATCAGCGGCGGTGAGCCGCTTATGCATCCCGAGATTGAGAGAATCATCGCGAAGATAAGGCAGCGGGGAATGCTCGCCTGTCTCATAACTAATGGCTACCTTCTAACGAGAGAGCGAATTCAAAAACTCAATTCCGCGGGCCTCGAATACATGCAAATCAGCATCGACAACGTGAACCCCGACGAGGTGTCAAAGAAGAGCCTCAAGGTATTAGACAAGAAGCTCGCATGGCTCTCCGAGCTTGCTGAATTCAGAGTGAACATCAACTCGGTGATTGGCGGCGGGATTAAGACACCCGAAGACGCGCTAACGGTTGGGACGCGAGCGGTCGAGCTTGGATTCTCGAGTTCGCTGGGGATCATTCACGACGCGTTAGGAACGCTCAAACCGCTCAGAGGAATCGAACGCGAGATCTACTTGAAGATGAAAAATCTTGGAAAGAAAGGTCACGTTCGATGGAATAGTTTTCAGCAGAACCTTGCTGATGCAAAGCCCAACAAATGGCGATGCCGCGCGGGAGCGCGTTACTTGTACGTTTGCGAAGACGGCCTTGTGCACTACTGTTCCCAGCAGAGAGGCTATCCCGGTGTTCCTCTCGCAAGCTATTCCAAAGAAGACATCAAGCGAGAGTACCTGACGAAGAAAGCGTGCGCGCCGTATTGCACCATCGCGTGCGTGCACCAGGTTGCCACGTTCGACAACTGGCGTGATCCGCAGACCCTCGGCGTAAAGGGTATGGTGCGGCGCGAGTCGTTGCAGGCCATTAAGGGCCCGTATCAGATCGAACAAACTGAGAAGGCTTAGTTCTAATAACCGCGCGCGGTCGATATTGGACCAGCGCCTTGCAAAGATAGACGGCGCCTTGAATGGGCGCGGAGAATAACAACGGTCTTCGGAATCAGGCGGACTTGAGCGGTTCCGAAGACGAGGAGAAAAAGCATGTCGAAACCAGTCAAGTATGCGGAGAAGGGATTGACCTACGTCGCGCGCGGAGCGTGGGCGGCGTTTGAAAGGCTCAACCGGATCAGACCAAATCCATCATTCACACCCAAGTGGTCTGAGAAACCGCTACTGAAGTCATATCAAAAGACCAAGCCGCCTCTGGGCTGGCCCAGAACAACCGATTCGTTGTGCCCTAAGTGCATTCCTGAAATCCGGCAGCAGATCGTCGATGGCAAATTGCCTCACGAAATACTGCTGAACGAACGAATCGGCGAAATCAAAGCTCAAGTCATCGAACGCGACGGAAAGATTCTCATGGTCAAAGACTGCGAGAAACACGGACACTTCGAAGACGTGATGTCCATCGATCCTGCGTTCTTCAAGCACCTCGAAGAAGTCTTTCCCGGGCGCGACATTCGCGCGCACAACGACGAACGACTTCACAAGCACGGTTCGAGCACGATCAAACACGGGCGAGGCTCGGTGCTGACCATCGACCTTACGAATCGGTGCAATATGATGTGCGATCCATGCTTCATGGACGCGAATCAGGTTGGCTTCGTACACGAGTTGACCTGGGAAGACATTCAGACGCTGCTCGATAACGCGATCTCGATCAAGCCTCGTCGCCAGATGTCCGTGCAATTCTCAGGCGGCGAGCCGACGATGTCGCCTTACTTCCTGGATGCCGTCGCTTATGCGCGCAAGGTTGGATACAACAGCGTGCAAGCGGCGACCAACGGAATCGAGTTCGCCAAGAGCCCTGAGTTCTGCAAGCAAGCCGCGGAAGCGGGACTTCGGTACGCGTATCTGCAATTTGATGGGATCGGCAACGCCGCCAACGAGCACCGCAAGGTCGGCAATCTGTTCGACGTGAAGCTGCGCGCGATCGAAAACCTCTACAGCGCCGGCGTTGATATCGTTCCGGTCACGACGATCGTTAACGGTATCAACAACGAACAAGTCGGCCGCATCATTCAGTTCGCGCTCGACAATCCTAAGAAGATTCAATTCCTCTCCTTCCAACCCGTATCGTTCACGGGCCGCGATGAAGAAATCACCGACGAGCGCCGTCACGCGCAGCGCTATACCCTCTCGCATATGGCCCACGATGTGAAAAAACAAACGGGTCTCGGCGAGCCCATTCGGGACTGGTTCCCGATCTCGTTCATGAGCACGTTCACCGATTGGGCCGACCTCGTTCATGGACCTTCGAATGACTGGGGTCAGCTCACCTGCGGATGCCATCCAAATTGCGGAATCGGCATGGCGGTGATGATCGACAAGGAGACCAAGGAGTCCGCGCCAGTCACTGCGTTCCTGAACGCCGAGCAACTCGCGAAGGACATCATGAAGGTCAACGACGCGGCTCGCGGCAAGTTTTTGTCCGTCGTAGGAATGGCTCTGGCGTTGATGCGAAACTATGACCCGTTCCAGGCGCCGACTCATTTCAAGCTGACGGATCTTCTCAAGAAATTCGATAAGACCTTCGGCGCGACCGGTCGAGACTACGGCAAAGTCTCCGGCGATCGAACAGCGGAAGACATCGAGAAGCGCCGCGCCGATCGCTGGAACTTCCTGTTCATCGCCGGAATGTGGTTCCAGGATCTGTTCAACTACGACTTCCGCCGCACCGAGCAGTGCATCATTCCTTACGCAACGCAGGAAGGCGAGATTTCCTTCTGCGCTTACAACACCGGCGTGGGCTGGCGAAACATTATCGAGAAGATGCACATGACGGCAACGCTCACCAAGTGGTACGAAGAGCGCGGGCGTCACGAAATCTTCGCCGGCGGCAAGTCGGTCACCCTGGACAGCACGGCACATTCACTGGTGCTCAACGAATCGCTGGTCACGCACGAGATACAACATGATCTGGACGAATTGGGGATCGCCAAGAACTCGCGCGAGGAAAAGCTGAACAAGCAGCGCGCGCGAATCAACGAACAAAAGGAGAATGAGCGAATGGCCAAGCTCTACCGGCAGCACATTTTGAAAGAGCCCGCGGCGCCCGAAGCTCCTATGGTTCAACTCCAACTGAAAAAGAATAAGCCGCAGCCAGAAGTCACGCCTGCCGGCTTCGGAGACTAAGCAAGAGATACAAATCTCAAAAAACTGAAGGCCGCCGCGATGTAAATCTCGGCGGCCTTCATTGTTTGCTTGCCGCATCGCGCGTTAAGCAGCCCGGCTGACAAACGAGCGCTGCGGCGTTGCCTGACGATGAGGCTCCTGTTCGTGAACAGTGTCGGCTTCGAGCCGAAACCCAGGCGTCGACTCCCTCGGGCGGAGGCGTAGCGACACGGCTACTATGAAGCCGCTTAACGCCGCTATTAGAATCAATCCAATCAGATTCATCGCCACATCTCCGCGCAAAAGTAGTTCAACCATCGCTGCTAGTCTCCGTAGCTCTCGCGCACAGCACGCGCGGGCACTCTGAAGCGCGCGAGCCACAAAGCCAGCAGCCATATCACACCGGGACTCGCCGAAAGCAGCCCGGACGCGATCATCAACGAACGCGGGCCGAACCACGTCAATAGCCAGCCCGTCACGATCGTCGAAATCGCCATCGTCGCAAGTTCAAGCGACCGGTCCGTCGTGAAAACCCTGCCGCGATAATCATCGGGCAGGATCCTCATCAGCAGCGTTTCCTGAAAGCCAAACTCGGCTCCCAACACCAACCGGCTGAGCGCTACCCACACTGCCATTGATGCGAGCGTGGGCATCAAACCCGCAATCGAAAAAAGCAGGCCGTGAGCCAACAACGACCACCCGATGAAGAGGCCGGCTCGCCGCTCGTCTGAGATCCATAGACCTACCCGGCGCGTCAGCATCATCCCCATAAACACACCGGCGCCGCCCGCGGTGAACAGCGCGGCTACGAACCAGTCGCCACGCTCGGCCGAGCCTTGCGCAAACACGTGCCCGCCGATTCGATCAAACAGAATAGTCGTCATTCCGCCGCCGGTCCCCCAGCCGATGTTCACCAGGATCACCGCCCGCACAAACGGGGTTCTCCAGATATATCGCAGCCCTTCACGAATGTCGGTAAAGAACCCGGCCTTCGCCGATTCTAGCGGCTGCTCGCTCCCGGCGATCGGCGTGATCGCGGCAGCTTCGGCGGACATCGGAGTAGCGAGCGGCTCGGTGTTCACCATCACGTCTCGCGCTTGCCGGGTCGCGCTCGCGGGTATCGGCAAAATGAACAGAGCCGATGCTACGAATGACAATGCATTCACGATGAACGCGGCGTTGTAGCCGAACTGCGCCGCTGTGAGTCCTCCAATCGCCGAGCCCAACGTGTATTGCAGGAAGCGCGTCGAGAACATCAACACGTTCGCGGTCAAGAGCTCGCGCGGCGTCACCAGATTCGGAATCGATGCATTCTTGGCGCCTTCGAAGAACATCGTGAGCGACGCCGTCAACGCACTGCACGCAACGACCAGCCACGCCGATCCGATCAGCCCGGCAACTACATACGCGACCGCGACGACGGCTCGCAGCAAGTCGGTGACGATCATGATTTGTTTGCGAGAGCATCGATCCGCAAGGACACCAGCGATCGGCGCAGCCAGCAGGAACGGCAACAGCCTCGCCACGAGCAAGGCCGTCGTCATCAGGGGCGAACCCGACAGCATTCGCACCAATCCAAGCTCCGCAATGAACGAGAACCACGTGCCCAGCTCGCTGATGACCTGGCCGGCCCATAGCCTTCGAAAGTTACGATTGCCCTTTAGCAGCTCGCGATAACTGACCGATTTCATTTCTTCTCCAAGGCCTCTCGTGCGAAGCCAGTCTTGACGGCCGCGGGCACCGAGGCCGTCGCTATTCCGGGAGTCTGTCCTGAAAAGCGGCCCAATAAAATCAAAAGCCGCCAGCATCAAACTGACGCTGGCGGCTGTCACGATTGATGCTGATAAGTTGTTAAGGTCCTGAACGAACGGTTTGATCTACAATGATCATCGGTGTTATGCCAGCAGGACACGGTTGCTCGAGGCGCGCGCTCCATAAGCTGGTTGCGTCGGCGATCAGATCAAACGTTCGTTTGTATTGTGTGCTCTTCATCAAAACTCTTTCCGCGTGACGTAGCGTTCTACGCGCGAGATCCGGCGTGGGTTTCATTCACTCCAGATCAAATCGCTTCGCGGATGACTCAAGATAAAGGACCGTGCGTTTTCCTGTCAACAACTTTCTGCTCGAAGGGGTTCGAGCAGGCTGGGGCGTCAGAGATCCAGCATTAATTTCCACGCGCGCCTGATGCCGCAGGCCGAACGTCCGCGCTAAGCTGCGCGAGCTTGCGAGCGTCAGCTTCAGCGCGTTGTTAGGCAGCCCTCGGGCTCTGCGGTGGTCCATATTTGCAGGGGTCAAATCAAGCGCCAGCCCTCCCGGTATACTCCACGCCTCGGAAGGACCTGGTTCCCTTCACGCCACTACAACAACTCGATTTCAAACTGCCCATCATCAATAGTCAGCGGCCCGCAAGCCACATCGAGCGTCGGCCGAGTATTGTTACTCACCGGGAGACCCCCAATAATCTGCGCAGCCTGCGTCGGCTTCATGTTCTCCGTCGCAAAGTTTACCGTCTGCACATACATCAGCTGCTTCCACGGCCCCATAGGGATGCTACCCACGGATAGCTCGCCCGTATACAGGCACCCATAACGCGCCAGCCGGAAAACGCGCGCCAGCAACTCCTTATCGTCGAGGTGCTGCACCAACTGCAACAGTTCCGTCAGCAACTGCCCGCGCAGCTTCACTACCGGCTGACGCAAGACCACCGGAAACGCGCGGTCCACTGTAGTGGGCCACAGGATCGCCGTGACCTGATACCGGTCGCACCGGCACCCCTCCACCGCCACCGCCGCCAGAGGAGACGTAGCCGCCCGGCCCAGCGTGTCCGGCGTCCTCCCGGACCAAGTCGTCATCCGCCTAATCTCGGCCTTCGTCAGCACCTTCCCTTGATTCGCGTCACTCCGCGTCGGTGCGCACGCCTCGGGCAAGATCATCCCGAACAACCGGATCGTCTCGCCCGGGTGATACAGCTTCCTATCCGTCAACAGCAACTTGTCCGCCAGCGCATGAGGATTTACCTTCGCCTCGCTCACCACGTGCGAGAAGTTCCCTGCGTCGGTCTCGCGCGTATACTCCCATTCCGTCTTGACTGCGAAGTGCTTGCCCGGCACCGGCAGTTCCGGATAACTGAGCCGCACCCTCTGCCGCTCTTGCAGCGTCTTCGCGCCCGCAGGGGGTACCGTCGCCTCCTGGCCCCGCCGCGTCGGATCGATCTCGTCGCTCAACGCCGCCGCCACCACCGCCGCGACCGCCGCCCCAGCCAGTACCGACCCCACGGTCGTGTTCGGTGTATCTAGCCGGAAAAAGTGCAACGGGTTGCAGATGTCCAGTTGGAATCCGATCTCCAGCGAATCGTCCAACCCAATCGGCGACGGCTGGACCACCTCCGTCCCCGGCGCGCCATCGAGCACATGCTGATTGCTCAACACCATCTGCTCGCCCGTCGTCCGGTCGAACACAATCGAGCCCAACGTGCCGTACCAAAACGGTTTCGTATTCACCCCCACCGTGAGGCCCCCCACCAGCGGGTCCTTCCGGTCGTCGCGCGAACCCGAGGCGCCCGCCGGCCCCATCCGCGGCATCACCTGCACATCCGTCAACACGCCATCGATCTCTTTCGGGACCGCCTCCAGCTTACGCTTTCTGAGTTCTGCAACCGACAGCTTCTGCTCTACAAACACCGTGAGGGCGATGCGATTGAAATCCATCTCTCCGTTCACGCGCTTGTAGCTGATACCAATGCCCGTCACGTTCGGCGTGCTGAGCCACTTCTCGCGAACCTGCTCCAGCACTGTCTTGGCTCTCTCCTGCGCCTCCACAATCTCCGGCGCTTCCACGGGCTTTCCCTCAGCCACCACGTCGACGCGGATCCCATCGAGCTCCGCCGGCAACGCGCGGCCCTCGGGCTGCTCTTCCTTCCGCCGCACCGTCACCACAATCGCGGCCTCCCCCGTGATCTTGCCGCCCTTCCGCCGCGGACCCGCACCCACCGCAATCACGCCGGGATAACTCAGCAAATCCTTCTCGTGCTTCGAAGCCGCGGCAATCGCCCGGTCCAGCATCTTGTAGAATTCCTTGTTCATCGCCGAATCCCCCTTAGCTGTTGAATCGAATGTTGAGCTGGTTGACCACCTGCCGGATGGGGTTGCCCACCGCATTCGTCCCGACGTCCGCCGTGTCGCCAGCAAAATTGAGTGCGACCGGACGCTTGCTCCCCATGTCTACCCAGACCGAACCCGAATCGCCCGCCTGCGAAACCGGCTGCTCCATGCCGACGATTTGAATCACCTGCACCTGGTTGGTGTAGTTGATCGTTCCGGAAATCGTGTCCTCCGTGTCATACGGCACATTCGTTGAGTACGTGATCGAATTCACCACCCCGCGCGTAGTTCCGCTCCGGCCGCCCGACTTCCAGACCACGTTGCCCAACACTGCGTCCTGGATACCGGAATCGCCGTTATCGGTCCGGTCAAGCTGGATAATGTTCCCCAGGCCTTCAATCGGCAATCCGTTGTTGACATCGTCGCTCTGCGCGTCCTCATGCCCCAGGTCAACTCCGCGCGAGCCATTCAGATCGCAAACCGCGCAGTCGATCGCATTTGTATTCGCATCGCCGTTGCGGGCAATCTTGCCGATGATGAACCTCGGGTCCTGCCCCGCCTCCACGTAGTCGTAGATGAGTGACGCAATCGCTAACAGTATCGCCAGAATGATCAGGATCACTTTCCACCACGGATCCTCAAAAGGCAAAGGCCCAAGCTGCCCCACATACGCAGGATTGGGCTCGATCCGGTAATCGAAGCTCACCGGTAACCACGCCACCGGCTTGACCCGGCACCAACCATCCTTGCCCGTGCCATCCTGCCACCCATCACCGGGAAATCCGTCATGGCCACCACCGCCGCCGCCGCCATGATCCCCGCAACACGGATCGCCCTTCATGCCGTCACAGCAGTACGCCAGCAGTTCCTGCAGTTTGCAGATGTCGATGTTCTTACCACCCAGCAATTCCTTCAGCATGTCGCGCAGCATCTGGCTGCCGCGCTCGTTGCAGATTCGTTCGCGCTCCGAACAGTCGTCCCACCACGATCCCCCGCCCATCGAACCCGGCCGCCCCCCTCCGCTGCCGCCTGATCCGCCAGGGCGCGATTCCAGGCACTTCATCAGCGCCTTCGCCGCATCGTTCGCGCCCTTCAGGTCCAGCTTGATCGACGTCAACTTTAGCCGCAGCGTGCCCTCCGGCACACGCGTCACCAGTTCCTTGTTCGTTTTGTCGTAGCTACTGCTGCTGATAAAGATCTTCTTCTGCACCACCCGTGTGGGCGCATCGAAGTTGGGATCGAACGCATCCCGCTGGGCCACAAAGCCGATTTGCGGCTTCGAAGGCCCTGCGTTTCGGACATCCACCTTGAAGTAAACTGTCGTCTCTTCGCCAATCCTCAAGTCCGGCACACGCACGTACCCGCCATCCATGACCTGGCCGAACGCCTGTTGTTCCTGTGGCGACCACGCATCGAGCACATTGACTCCAGCGGCTGCCAGTCCAGTCCGGCTAGCTGGCGCAATACCGATCTTCATCCCCGTCGCGGGAAAATCCGACTGCCAGTCAAAAAACCACTTGTTGCGGATCCTCACGCCCATGTATTGCACGCCCTGCGACGTATCGAAGATCCCGTCGGGCATCATCACCAGGGAGCCGCGTTCCAACGCAAACGGACGCTGCACCACACTGAACGGCGGATCCAGATGCTCGAACTTGACTTGGAGATCGTCGAAATCGCCGTCGCGCTGGCCGGGAAAGTTGTCGTCCGCCGACATGAACCTCACCACCACCAGCGGACTGGTCATTCCAATGGAACTAATGAATCCGCTGGGCTGCCACCCGGAACCCGTCCCGTCATTCCATTGGAGCTCGACCTGGCCGTCTCCAAACACGAAGGCGTTGCCAACTGTACCGTTGTACGCCCCATTTCCGCTGGCGGCGCCACTCACCAGCACCCGCTGGCTAAAGCCGGCATTCTTGCCCGTCACCGTGCCGCGCCATTTGCCTTGGAAGAAACTCGCCATCTCAATTCCTCCTTTTGGGGTCTGCGGCTAGCCATGGGCGGCGGCCGAGACTTGCTAAAGGTGCACGACGTTGCCATCGGGGTCAGACGCTGCCACCCTAACCGTTGTGTGCCGACGGATAAGCCCCTTCTGGTCTGGGCCAGGTACGGCGATTCCGAACCTGACGCCACCACCGGCAAACGAGGCGTAGCCGTGCTCTGGGGACGAAAACTGGAGACCTAGCCCGCGTTCCCTTCGGAGAACTGAGTGGCGCACATCAAATCCGTCACCAAATGCGTGTACGTACGCAATCTGCATGATGCGTGCTCCTGCTCCCTAACGCCCACATCACCGGGCGCGCGGACGGCAATGGCCGAACGATAAGAACTGTGCTAAGTGTCTCATTATCTATAGACGCAATTGCTCTTCGAAACTAATCACATTTCTTGGAGCCACAAAGATAACCGCGCGATTGTAAGCGGTCGGTGTTGAACACGGTCGGGCGAGGAGTCTGCAGTCCAGCGATTAGGCTATGACGCAAAGGAGCGAGGATATGCCCGCCCGATTATGCAGAAAGGAAATGGTTGCTAATGCCGCTTTCGATTCTTGAGTCGTTCATTCATATCGCAACGCTTCGACCGGATCGAGACCCGATGCCCTCACCGCCGGATAGATTCCAAAAATCAGGCCGACCGCGGCAGATACTCCAAACGACAACGCGATGGAAGTGCCGGTCACGACCGTGCTCCATTCCGCATAAAGGGCAACGATGCGTGATACACCGAAGCCGAAAACTATTCCCGACAGCCCACCCAACAAGCTCAATGCCAACGCCTCAACCAGAAATTGCTTCCAGATGTCCCGCCGCCGGGCGCCCACCGCGCGCCTCACGCCGATCTCACGAGTCCGCTCGAGAATGCTCGCAAGCATGATGTTCATAATCCCGATGCCGCCCACCAGCAGCGAGATTCCGGCGATGCAACTCATCACAATGTCAAAGATTCGCTGAGTCTGCTGATTCTGTTCGAACAACTCGCGCGGCACGACTATCGAGAAGTCCTCGGCCTTGCCGTGCATGCCGGTGAGGACCTCGTTGACCAGCACCGCGCTCGGCTTCAACGCGTCCGCGCTCTTTATGCTGATGACGATTTCGTCAAGCTCGGATTCCATCCGCTTCAGCTCGAACTTTTTCAACGCCGTCGCCAATGGAATGTATATATCATTGCTGAAGTCCTGTATTTTGACTCCCTCGAATTCATCCTTGGAAAGATTGTTGTCCTCGAATACGCCTATCACCGTGAACCACATCTTATCGATCTTGATTGACTGTCCGATGGGTGAGAGATACCCGAAGAGCTTTTGCTTGACCCGCGATCCAATGACGCAGAACTGTTCAAAATCCTTCTCGTCCGGTTCCGCAAAGAAACTTCCTTCGGCAAGCCTGTGCTTAGCCAGACGAAAGTAAGGCGCGGTTACACCGATGACAAACGAATCATCGCTCTTGCCTTTGAAGGAAAATATCTGAAATGTTTTCACCCGCTTCTTTGCGGCATAACCCTCGATATCGGGAGTAACGGCGGAGATCGCTTCGATGTCGCGCATCGAGAGTCCCAGCGAGTTCTCCCGAACCTTTTTCAAATCTTCGTCCTTGAACTCGCGGTCTTTGATGATTATGTTGCGCAGCCCCATCGTATCGATGAGTTTGAGGCTTTCCCTTTCGGCTCCGGCGCCGATCGACAACATCGCGATCACCGCGCCGACGCCAAAAATCATCCCGAGCATCGTCAGGAACGATCGCAGCTTGTGCACGCGAAGGTTTTCGATTGCAAGTTGGAGTTCGGTTGCGTAGTTCATGAGCGGGCCGCTACTTTGAATTCGAGCTCTCGCCGCTTGCCTTCGCAGTCTTCTGAGAGAAGCCCTGCTTAACATCGGGCGGATTCAGCGCAAGCACCTGCCCCGCCGTCAATCCACCGGTGACCACGACCTGCGCCGCATCGCCCTGACCCAAAGTCACCGCTACCGGATCGAATCGCGCGGCGCCGTTCTGAACATAGACGACGTACCCCGAGTCCTTCTTAACCGCCGCGCTCCGCGGAATCACGATCGCCGATTTCAATTCGCCCGCAAGTATGTGAGCCTTGAGCTTAACGCCCGGCTTCATAAGCTCGGGGTCCGTCTTATCCAGAGAGATTATTGTTTGGAAGTACTTCACCGGAGAATCACGGTCCACCGGCCGAGCGAGCTTATCGATGCTCTTGACCCTTCCGGTGAATTCAACTCCGGGATAGGGATCGAGTGTGAGCGAGACACGTTGATCGGCCTTCAGCTCACCCGCGTCCTTTTCCAGCACAAAACACTTCGCCTCCATCTTTTCAGGATTGACCAGGTTGAACAGAGACATTCCGACGTACACGACTCGCCCCGGCATCAGCGAGTAGCCTCCGAAGAAATAACCCGGATCGTTGTAGACCACGATGCCCGTCGCCGGTGAAACCAGCTTCAACGAAGCGAGCGCCTTCTCGACCCGCTCGATGCTCGAGTTGGCGCGTCCGCGTTCGAGCATCAGGATTGCCTCGTCCAGAGTGTAGACCTTTCCCTTGAGTTGAAGACGAGCATCAGCGAAGACGATTCTTTTCTCGGTGTAATCCTTATCCAGTTGTCCTTCGATTATTTCGCGGCGCTTGTAGATTTGCTCGTCTCGCGGTAGGAACTCGATGATTTTTTCAAGTTCGAGCTCGGCGATCTTTTTGTCTTTGACGATGTCCGTCTTCTCGCCGGCGCTTGCGAGCCCGCCCTTGTTGATCTTCTCGATCGCCATCTGCAAATCGGACCGGTGGGACATAATCTGAAGATTCAACTCATCCGGATCGAACTCGACAAGCACATCGCCTTTGTTCACATGCGTGCCGTCGGGTACAACCGAGCCTATTCGCAACCGCTCCACAGGCACGGGTGGAACTCCGACTGCGATCGACTCGGCGGATTGCAGCTCGCCGTTTGCGGAAATCTTAAGCGTGAAATCCGTGGGCTGAAGCGCAATGGTTAAGGGCTGTATATCAACCGCCGTGTGATTGAGCGCTCGATAACTTCCGAACAAAGCGCCGCACACGATCAGCACTATGACGGCGGCAACGACAGTCCCGCGGATAAGCCTGGGAATACGCCTCATAGTTCCTGCACCTCAATGAGCCTTCAAAAAATCAGCGGCAACACGGTCCTCGGCCTTGAGACCTTCGGTAACGACAATGTCGCTGCCGTTCGAGTCTCCGAGCGAGACCTTCTGCAGCCGCCACCCGGCTTCGGTCTTCACTTTTACCATTGCGCCTTCAGCGGTAGTAAGAACGGCTTTGAGCGGGACGGCGAGACAGTCTGATATCGAATTGGTTTCGACCTTCACTCGAATGCTCATGGCAGGCCTCATCACCGAGGTGTCCAGTTGATCGAGCGCAATCTGAACGTCGAGTACTCTATTTTGAATGTCCCATGACTTGGGCCGAACCAGTGTCCCGATGCTCTTGACGACGCCCGTGAACGTCCGGCCTGGAAAGGCGTCGATAGTCACCTCGGCCCGGAGACCGATCTTGATCTTGCCGATGTCAACCTCCGGGACCAGGGCCTCGGCGGTAATGGTGCTCAAGTCGGGTATCTCAATGATCGGCATTCCGGACCAGCAATTCTCGCCGACACGAAATCGCTCTCCGTTCCACTTGGTCTTATAAACGACGACACCCTGGCGGTCAGCTTTCGCCTGAAAGTTCTCCATTCCTCTCTGAATCGCCGCGACCTTGTTTTCCGCTCGAGCTCTTCGGCTCTGAATGATGTTATAGGTCGCTTCGCTCGATTTCTTATGCCATTCGAGGCGATCCTTGAGAGCTTCGACCTCGCGTCTTGCTTGCTCGACTGCAAGGTTGTCCTTCTCAACGACGCTCGAAGCTTCGATGTCCGAGCTGATGCCCTGCTTCAACTTCAGCTTCTCGAATTTGTTGGCCGATTCGGCAAGCTTCGCCGTAAGCTCCTGCCGCTCGACGTCGATTGAGGCCCTTGTCTTTTCGAGTTCCTTGATCGCCTGATCCAGTTCGCTTTGATAACGCTGAAGGTCTTCGCGAACTTTCTGCGCATCGAAGCTGACGAGCACATCACCGCTCTTAACGTTGTTTCCCTCGGGGGCCATGCTGACGATTTGAAACTGCCAGTATTCACCAAACGCCGGTGGCGCGCTGAAATTGCGGACTGAAGTCGCGCGAAGCGTACCGGTTGCGTCAACCCAATAGCTCATCGAATGCCGCGTCATTACAACTTCGCCGGACGCGGCGGCGGTCCTGGAAAGCATCCTGGAAAATGTCGCCGATCTTAGGAAAAGAACGGCCATAGCGAGTCCGATCACGCCGGCGGCGATGACCATCGTTCTCTTGAACGTTCGTGATTTTAGTTTGGTCAAATACAGTTTGTGGTTGAGAGGCGGAGTGGCCGTTTCATCCATACCTTCACTCCCGGTTCGCGCGTAGCCTTAGTCACTGCGGCTCAGCACCCAGTCGCCTTGTTTCAGCGCGCCGCTATCCGCAATCGCATAGTAAAGAGAATCCGAAGAGAGCACGACAACCGTAACCGATCGTCTTACGTTTTCTCGTTCGAGTCGTATCACCTGCGCGTTGGCAGCCTCGAAATGAACGGCCGCCCTGGGCACGAGGATTTGAGCTGTCTGTTCGCTGATCTCCACGGTGACCTGCGCCGACATACCAGGCTTCATGATCTCGGCAGCCGTTCTGTCGAGTGAGATCACCACGCGAAAAATCTTTGCCTTGGCCATCCAGCTAGCCTTGATGGCAGTTTGCGCGATCTCCTTGACCGTTGCGCTAATCTCAACGTCAGGGTAGCTGTCGAGCTTGACTACAGCCTTTTGGCCGGCCGAAAGCCGCGGGCCATCGACCTCATTGACTTGTGCCAATACTTCCATTTCCTTTAGGTCCGGCAGCCTGACCAGCGGAAAGCCACCCCACACCATGTCACCAACCTGGATCTTTCGCCGCTCCATCCAATGATCGCCGTAGATCACCATTCCATCGGCCGGCGCAGTGAGCGTGAGGTTCGCAAGGTTCGCCTTGATCTGGCTGAGTTGAACGCCCAGCTTGTCCTTCTCAATCACCTTCACTTGAACCTCGGCCGCTTGTTCTTTCTTCTTCTGCTCTATCTTGGCTAACTGGTTTTCGTATTCAGTTTTTGCCTTCTCGAATGCAAGTTGATTTTCCTGATACTTTCGCCGCGAGAGGACCGAAGCCGGGATCTTTACGTCGAGCTTTGACTGCTCGTACGCGAGCCATAGAGTGCTGAGAACTACCTCCATATCTCGAAGCAGTGCTTCGTGTTGGGACTTTGTCCTTATGATATCGTTCTCGGCGGCAATTATTTTCTCCTCAGTGTCTTTGATCCTGCTCAGAATACCAGTGTTATCAAGTTCGACTACCCGGTCGCCCGCCTTAACCACAGTCCCCTCGGCAGGCATGTAAGTGATCTTCGCATCATCCGGCGTCGATGAAAAAATGGTGCGCGACCGAACGGCCCGAAGCTCTCCGTCCAGAAGAAGGATCTTTCTTAAGTCGCCTTTTCTTACTTGAACCGCTGAAGCGCCCACCCCATCGCCGGCACTAACCGCAGGCGTTGGGTTTGTATTTCCATTCGACGAGTTTGATCTAATAACGAACGAGACAGGCACGAGCAATGCGATCAACACGACGCAACAGAAAAAAGTCGCGCCTCGTCTGCTCATTTTGAAGAGCGGATGCGTCAAGAGGTGTAGCCCTCCGATTACGTCAAACCTCTGCTTCGTTATTGACGGTCAGAACGCCTGTTGCATCTGAAAGTTTCAATCGTTGGAACAGGCTCGGGCACTCAACTGGGAACTGCGGCTGAAATCATAGCCCGATTCGAGAATATCCGCCATCTCGTTTCGTGTACGAGCATCCCAGAGGCAAGCTCGACCGGTCGATAGCCTCGCTCCCATCAAGCTTGACAACGTCATGACCATTTCGTATCCTTTTCGTTCGTCTTCTTTACAGGAAATTTGGAGATTCTTAACATGGGGACATTCGTTCCAAGCGGGAAGAACCTTGAGCAAATGCGCCGGTGGTTCGTCATCGATGCCGACGGCAAAACCGTTGGCCGGCTGGCGACGACCGCCGCGAGTTTGCTGATGGGTAAGACAAAGCCATCTTATACGCCGTATCTCGACGTCGGCGATCACGTTGTCATTATCAATGCCGAGAAAGTGGTCTTCACCGGAAACAAGTTGAAGGACAAGATGTATCGCCATCACACCGGCTGGCCCGGGGGACTCAAAGAGATCACGGCAGAAAAACTGATGCAGCGTTTCCCTGAGCGCATACTCGAACAGGCGATTCGCGGAATGCTGCCCAAGAACAAGCTTGGCCGCCAGATGGGTAAGAAGCTAAAAGTTTACGCCGGTGCCAATCATCCGCATCAGGCTCAGCAACCCGAGGCGCTTAACTTGTAAATCGCCCGCACACGCCGGGCAGTGGTTTGAAGGAGAGTTCATAGTGGCTGAGGTTATTCAGAATTACGGGACGGGACGCCGCAAGAGCGCGACCGCCCGAGTGTTTCTCAGGCCGGGCAGCGGCGAGATCACCGTCAACAAACGCAAGTTTGAAGACTACTTTCAAAACGAAATGCATCGGATGGTGATCAGGCAACCGCTTCATTTGACTGACTCGGTAAATAAGTTCGACGTGCACGTGAACGTAGATGGGGGCGGTGTCGCCGGACAAGCCGGAGCGGTGCGTCACGGAATTACCCGGGCATTGCTCGAGTTGAATCCGGAGTTCAGAGCCAGGCTGAAGAAAGCCGGCTTCGTTACCCGCGACCCGAGAGCGAAAGAACGAAAGAAGTACGGCCAGAAGGGCGCACGCAAGCGCTTCCAATTCTCGAAGAGATAGCGCATTGCAAATCCATTGCCGGCCATCGTGATTGGTTGTTCCGCGAAGTTAGTGGAACGCGGGCCGGTGAGTACATAAATCAATTCAACTTCAGGAGGGTCGATTGGTCACAGTAACAATGAAGGAACTGCTTGAGGCGGGTGTCCACTTTGGGCATCAGGTCAGGCGGTGGAATCCGAAAATGAAGGAGTACATTTTCGGCGAACGAAACGGCATCTACATCATTGATCTTCAGAAGACCCAACGGCTCTTCAAGGAAGCAGTCAAGTTTGTAACTCAGAAGGCTCTGGACGGATCGAGTTTCCTGTTCGTCGGCACAAAGCGCCAGGCGCAGGATGCGGTCGAGGAAGAAGCAAAGCGTTGCGGGCAGTTCTATGTCAATCAGCGCTGGCTCGGAGGGTTGATGACCAACTTCCAAACCGTTCAGAAATCGATCCAGCGCATGAAGGACATCGAGGCTATGCGCGTAGATGGAAGATTCGATGCGTTAACAAAGAAAGAACGCCTCGGACTCGATCGCGAGCACTCCGCTTTGGAGAAGAACCTGGCGGGCATACGCGATATGAGATCGTTGCCCGACGTGATCTTCATAATCGATTCGAACAAAGAAGAGATTGCGGTTCACGAAGCCAACAAGCTGGGCATCACCACTGTCGCCATCGTCGATACGAATTGCAATCCTGACGGCATCGACTTCATCGTCCCCGGTAACGACGACGCACTGCGTGCGGTCCGCTTGTTTGCATCGAAGATGGCAGACGCGATCGTCGAAGGTCAGCAGACTGTCAAAGAGGGCGGAGCAGAGATGGGCGAAGGCGCAGAGGCTGATGCAGCGGCTGCGGCTGCGCCCTCCGACGCGCCTCGAGATCGCGGTGACAAAGGCCGTGGACGAGGCCGGCCTGACCGGGATCGAGATCGCCGCGGAGGCCGCCGGACAACATACGTTCCTCCCGGCGCGCCACCGCTGCCTGAAGCCATCGAGCCTGTCGTTGCTGAAGCAGCGCCCGCCGCTCCAATGGCCGATGCTCCCCCAACGGCCGATGCTGCGCCGACAACTGAAGCAGCTAGCGAAGCAGCAGCCTCGGACGAGGCTCCGAAAGCGGAGACCGCCGAAGCCTCGGAGTAAGACGACACAGTCAAGTTGCAAACACAGAGTATCGGTGCCTGCCACCAGCTTCTTCGCAACTTCCAACGCATCAAGAAGAGGAGATCAAGGTAGTAATGTCAAATGGAGTAACACCTGCAGCGATCAAAGCGCTGAGAGAGAAGACCGGCGCCGGCATGATGGAGTGCAAAGGCGCGCTCACTGAAGCCGAGGGCAACGAAGACAAAGCCATCGATATCCTCCGCAAACGAGGGTTGGCAAGCGCAACCAAAAAGGCTGGCCGTGTGGCCGCCGAGGGCCTGGTCAACGCTTACATACACGCGGGCGGAAAGATCGGCGTGCTGCTCGAGGTGAATTGCGAAACGGATTTCGTTGCGCGCGGCGAAGAGTTTCGCGCGTTCGTTCACGATCTGGCGATGCATATCACGGCCGCCGAACCGCGATTCATCAGTAAGGAAGAAGTGTCGTCCGAGGTGCTCGACAAAGAAAAGGAAATCGCACTGGAGCAGGCGCGGCTTGATCCGAAGAACGCCAACAAGCCGCAACAGGTGCTCGACAAAATCATCGAGGGCCGGTTGAGCAAGTTCTATCAGGAAACCTGCCTGCTCGAGCAGCCCTTTGTGAAGGACCAGAATATCAACGTCGGCGAACTGGTCACGCAGATGGTGCAGAAGACTGGCGAGAACATCAAGATTCGGCGATTCACTCGCTACAAGATGGGCGAGGGTCTTGAAAAGAGGTCCACGGATCTTGGCGGCGAGGTCAACGACTTGCTCGGCGGCAATAACTAAGACCGAAAAAAGCCTCTCGCAAGAGAGGCTTTTTTGTTGTCCATCCGGCGGCCGTTGGCAATATAATCTTTCCGCAATGAGCGACAATTCCAAGCCAATCTATAAGCGTGTGCTGCTTAAACTTTCGGGCGAAGCCTTGATGGGCGAGCAGGGTTATGGGATCGACCCCGAAGTGATCGCGCGCATCGCCGGCGAGGTAAAAGACGTTCGCGAGCTTGGAGTCGAAATAGCCATAGTTGTTGGCGCGGGAAACATCTTTCGCGGGCTCGCGCTCTCGGCAAAAGGACTCGATCGCGCCTCGGCCGATTACATGGGGATGCTGGCCACCGTGCTCAATGCGATTGCGTTGCAGGATGCGCTCGAACAACACGGCGCTTTCACTCGAGTGATGAGCGCGATCGAAATGCGCGAAGTGGCTGAGCCTTTCATACGCCGCCGAGCGATTCGCCATCTCGAAAAAGGCCGCATAATCATCTTCGCGGCAGGCACCGGGAACCCGTTCTTCACAACGGACTCCGCCGCCGCGCTTCGGGCGCTCGAGATTAAAGCCGACGCCATATTGAAGGCCACCAAAGTCGACGGCATCTATACCGCTGATCCAACCAAAGACAAAACGGCGACGATGTTCGAAACGCTCACGTATCTGGATGTGATTCAGCGTGACCTGGAGGTTATGGACACCTCGGCAATCAGCCTTTGCCGCGCGCAGGGCCTGCCGATTCATGTGTTCAATCTGAATACGCCCGGCAACATCGCGCGAGTAATCTGCGGCGAGAGAGTTGGGACGGTTGTAAAACCTGAAGCACCACCGGCGGGTTGAATACCTGTGAGCTTGCTTGCTCCGAATCTCGATTCTAAAATCCAGTCTTTAGTCTAACGCTTGCGGAGGATTTCGAATGGAAATCAAGGACATTATCAACGACGCGCGAAAGCGCATGGATTCGGCGGTCGAAGACTCGCGAAAGAAGCTGGCCACCGTGCGAACGGGACGAGCATCGGTGAGCTTGCTCGACAACGTGATGGTCGACTACTACGGCACCGACATGCCGCTGAATCAAGTGGGAACGATTCATGCGCCCGAATCGACGATGCTGACTGTTCAGCCTTTCGATCCGACGCAGCTAGCGAATATTGAAAAAGCCATCCGCGCCTCGGAGCTCGGGCTCAATCCTTCAAACGACGGCAAGCTGATACGCGTCCCGATCCCGCCGCTCACCGAAGACCGCCGCAAGCAGATGGTGAAAGTAGTTCACGAAATGGCCGAGGAACATCGCACGGCGGTGCGAAATGTGCGTCGCGACGCGAACGATCATTTGAAGAGGATGCTCAAGGACAAGACGATCTCCGAAGACGCCGAGAAAGACGCGCTCGAGCAGGTTCAGAAACTAACGGACCAGCACATAACGAAGATCAACGAGGTCGCGGAGCATAAAGAGAAGGAAGTGATGACGGTATAGATTGAGATCACGAGTTTCGTTGTCCCAAAATGCTATTACCCGACTTCGATAGCAAAGGCGATCTGCCCCCCGGCGTTCATCGAGCAACGCTCAAGGATGTTGTCGAGCGATTAGGTCACGGTACGCCGCACCGCGAGGACGTGACTTCCAGGCTACTGCGCGTCTACCAGATCGCTCGGCGGACGGGGAAGCTTGAGCGCTTTGTTTTGTTTGGCAGCTACGTCACGATAAAGGCTGAGCCCAACGATATTGACATCATTCTTATTATGCGTGACGATTTCCGCGAGGAAGACTATACAGAGGACTTGTTGCCAATTCTGGATCATCAGCGAGCGCAGAGCGAGTTGGGCGCAAGCATTTTCTGGATTCGCTCGGGCTCAATCCTCCTTGAGAGCGTTGATGACTTTGTGGCGTACTGGCAGATAAAGCGCGACTTAACGCGGCGCGGCATCGTCGAGATAGTGGAGGCGTAATGATACAAACCGATCAGGAACTAAAGGCTACTCAGGAAAGAATCGCTTACTTCGAAGGACTCGTTGCCCAGTTTCGCGTCACCACATCGCCGCAAGAGTTTAAGCTCACGGCCGGCGGGTTCTTAGACGAGATCGAGAAGATGCATGCAGAGGTTATGGAGTATCTGGGGCGCCACGCGACTGAACCGATACCGGCGGCGGCCGCCTAATCGAACGGCACCGCGTTGCTGCAGCATACTTGAACGCTTCACGAAGTCTCTGATTGCCGTTCCCAAGAGCGTGATAGACAAGCGACAAGCGGGGTACGAGAAGTCCAAAAAGCCGGAAAGAAACGGAAGGTGCGTAATGAAGATGATAAAGCGTAGCGTGGTAATCGTATTGGTAGGCATCGTTCTCAGCGGCGGCGTTTTGGGGCAGACTCCTAAAAGACGGGCAGCCGTCGTACCCGGGTCTCGGGGTATCTACTTGCTGAGACAATACTTGGTGTTCTCAAAACACAACACCGCCTTCTTGGGCTTCGCTCATAACCACGTAGAGCAGGACCTAACGATGGAGTTTGCTTCTCTAGCAAACTCCGCATACACCTGCGCTTCAGCGGTCAGCGTACTCTTCAGCATCTATGATCAATTGTCATGTCGAGCTGACCGAGATATGGCATGGCCCCTCATCAAAGCAGAACTGGCCTCTCAGGCGAACCTGCTTGATATAAGCGCGAAAGCGGTCGATCACAATATAGTTACCTACGTAAAGACTCCAGCAGTTGCCGCAGCGGCCGCGCGGATGAAAAAGGATATGGAAGAGCTAAAGGCTTTTCTTGAGACAACAGAAAAGGACCAACAGTGAAACGCGAAAGGGCTTTGGATCAGATGGAATGACAAGTTGGCGAAAATGATAAACGAGAGCCAACAGTTTTTTCGGGACATGATCGGGGCAGGCGCAATCATCGCTGGGTTCTGCGGTAGCTTTCTCGCGTTTCGCATCCAGCGAGAAGCCAGTTACTACCGCCAGCCCAACCTTGAGACCAAAAGCGATGTCTACCTCGGCCTCGCGCAATTCAACAGTTCCTTCCTCTTGATCATCCTCGCAACAACTATGTCGTGCATATGCGGATTTGTTATCCCGCTTTTTGGTCTTGCTGGAAAAGCTTGGTATCTTGTCAATCCGTTGTTTGCGGTTTCCGGGCTCGTTTCCGCACTCGTCCTGTTGGCTGGCTATTTCGCGGACGAGCTTGTGCACTATGAGATTATTGGGAAAAAATGGCGACGGCCAAGGCGGGGGTGGCGTCGGGAGTGGCCGATAGTTGCTTGCACGCTTATCAGCGCAATCGGGTCGTTTGCGCTCACCTATTTAGTGCTGGCCAATCCGTAGATCCAAGGCTCCGCTTCGAAAAATGCTATGCACGTCACCGATGAGGAATTAGAAAGCTTTAGAGAGCAGTCAGAGGCGACGGGGTTTCACTGCCCAAACTGCAACGCCTCCGCTGGATTCATCTCGCGTTGAGCTATACGGAAGCACCTGATCGTGAGACAGGACAACCGCGCTACGTTGTGACACTGAAATGTCAGCAGTGCTACCACTCGGCGATGACCGTTGGCATGGGCCAACCCAAAGGTCAGGCAAATAAATAATTCCCTCAATTTGGGCCGGCAATGATAATCCGACGATCGGAAGTCAAAACGTAGAACATCTCCACAACGGTCGCGCGGGCGGGAACAACGCCCAATCTCTCAGCCCATTCAATAACCGTCACGGCGTTGTAGTCGTCGAATATCTCTTCAAGCCCCAACCCCTGATGCGCTCCAGCATCGAGCCGATAAAGGTCAACGTGGAAAAATCGCAATCGCCCTTCATGAGTATTAATCAGCGTGAACGTCGGACTGGTCACATCCGCGGGATCGATTCCCAGGCCTGATGCAAGCCCTTTCGCGAAGACCGTTTTACCCGCGCCGAGATCGCCTCGAAGAAGAAATATCTCGCCGCCTTTTAGCTGCTCACCTATGCGGCGCGCAAGAGCAAGTGTCTCTTCGGGGGAGTGCGTCGTGTATTCGCCGAGATAGGTTTCAGGTTTCTGGTTTGTGGTTTCTGGTCCAGATGATGAATCGACGGTCATCTCACGAACCTCTCCGCGTCGCCGCCGACTGAGATGAACGCTTCGCTAAGATGAGACGTTATGTCCGATGCGATCATTGCCCGAGTGCCCAACCTCGATGCCGCGATGTCACCCGCCAAGCCGTGCAGATAGACCGCGGCAAGCGTGGCATTCAAAGGATCATCGTGCTTTTGAGCGATAAATGACGCGATCATTCCAGTCAGCACATCGCCCGTTCCGCCCGTAGCCATTCCCGCGTTGCCAGTCGAGTTCACATATACCTGGCCATCGGGCGCGGCGACGACAGTGGGGCTGCCCTTGAGCACGAGTATCACTCCGCGCGCAACGGCAAAACTTTGCGCCGTGTCAATCGGATTCCTTGTGATGTCGGCTATGGATTTCGAAACCAACCGAGCCATCTCGCCGGGATGAGGAGTGAGTATCATCGGGAGCTCGGCGCTTCCTCGCAGGTTCTCGGCCCACGGCGCAAGCGAGTTCAATGCGTCCGCGTCGATCACCATCGGACGCACGCGCTTCATCGTGACCGCGCGTACAAGCGTGCGTGTTGATTGATGCGCTGACCCAAGCCCAGGGCCTATGGCTACAACATCGCGTTCAGCAGCAAGCTCCAGCACGCGATCCGAAGCTTCTCGCGAAACAGTACCTGCAGATGTTTCAGCCAGTGATTCGGTCATGCACTCGGCGATAACGCGAGATGCCACGATCGGCTGCGATGATTCGGGAGTCGCAATCGTGACAAGCCCGCAGCCGGCCCGCAGCGCCGCTTCGCCCGCAAGACACGCCGCGCCGGTCTTGCCGCGCGAGCCGGCAACAACAAGCACCTTGCCGGCACTGCCCTTGTTGGCGTGAGGCTCGCGCCTCGATGACGCAAGCCATCGCTCGGCGTCGCGACGCTCGATCAGATTGAGTCGCGAGCCTGACGAATTAATCAGCTCATCGGGCGAGCCAATCGACACAACGACGACCTCGCCGCAGTGATCGGAGGCCGGAGGAAACGTGTTGCCAAGCTTAGGAGCAGTGAATGTTACGGTGAGGTCCGCCTTCACCGCTGGACCGATCAGCTCGTGCGAATCGGAAGCGATCCCCGAAGGTATGTCCACCGAGACGACCGGCAACTCGCCGGTGTGATCGTTGAACAGGTGAATCGCTTCTTCAAACAATCCCGTAGCCGCTCGCGCTAGGCCCGTGCCGAAGATCGCATCAATGAAAAAGGTGTGAGGGTGAGCGGTCGCTTCCTGCCAGAACTGTTCTTTCGTTGCGATTTCAACGAATCGAAAATCAGGCGTTGCGTCTCGTGCTATGTCGAGCGCCGCTTCGAAGTTCGTTTTTGCATCACCTTTCGAATCTTCCACTCGGCCCAGCAACAAGACATCAACAGAAGCGCCTCTCTGACGCAAGAGCCTGGCGATTGCGGCGCCGTCGCCCCCATTGTTCCCGCGTCCACAGATGACAAGCGCGCGCTTGCTGCGAACGTCGCCGAATCGCTTCTCCACTGCTTCGACCGTGCGCGTTGCTGCGTTTTCCATCAATGTGAGACTGGGCACGCCGAACCGCTCGGTCGTCAAGCGATCGACTTCGCGCATCTCGGCTGCTGAAAGGATCCTCACAGTGGCGATGATATGTGAGGGGTCAGGGAGTGTCAAAAGCTGGGCGCTGTGTCAGCTTGAGGAACGATTGTCAGTGAGCATATGCTACACCGTTCAGTTTTGCGCCAGCCCTGGCTTCAATTTCCTGTCAAAGAAATCCGACGCCGCGTGATAAGCACGCAACCAGTTTTCGTGTCGAAGGAAATCGTGCACGTCATCGGGAAAGACAAGCTCTTCAAACTCGACGCCGCGGTCGCGAAGCTTACGCACAAGCTCGACCGTCTGACTGAACTGAACATTGCGATCATCATCGCCGTGAATCAACAACACCGGCGACTTCCACTTGTCAACGGAACTCAGCGGCGAAGACTCTCGCCCGAGTCTTGCAAGATCGCCCGTCGCCCACGGAGAAGGCCCGACGCGGCGGCTCCAATCGTGAACACCGTGAAGATCGACGCCCGCCGCGAACAAATCCGAATCATGCGCGAGTCCCATCGCCGTCAAGTAACCGCCGTACGAACCTCCCCACAACCCGATTCGTTTTGCATCGACATCGCTTCTAGCTCGAAGGTACTTGCCCGCCGCCACAACGTCCTGGTATTCGGAAGCTCCACGCGGACCGCGATGCTTTGCTTCACGAAACGCGCGCCCGTAGCCAATCCCGCTTCGATAGTTGACCGACAACACCATGTAGCCTCGGCTCGCGAGATACTGATTCATCGCGTAGGAATTGTGATAGTAGTAACTGTAATGCCAGGTCGGAAGCATCTGCCGAATCGGGCCTCCGTGCATGAAGACGATGCCCGGCCCTCGACCCGATGCGTTTCTCGGTTTGAATAACTGGCCGTGGATTTCCATTCCGTCCGATGCTTTGAAAGTCACCTGCTCTGGTTCGATTAGTTGGCTCGACCGGAACGCTGCACCCAATGCCTGGGCAGCCAGCGGCCTGGCCCCTTTCGCATCTGCAGACGCGATGTAAGGAAGAAAGGGATGGGTCGCGGTAGCGTGCATGAACGCGATCTGCTTCCCGCCGGAGATGATCGCAGGATACATCTCGATGCTGTCGCCGCTCGTCATTTGCTGCGGCTCGCCGCCGGCGACGTTGACCCTCCAAAGGTGTCGATGATTGATGTCGCGCGCGTTCGAAGCGACGATCATGAACTGGCGATCCGTGGACCACGTCACATTCTCGACTTCGAAACTTCCCGGCGTCAGCGCCGTCACTGCTCCGCCACTCGAAGAGATCGAATACAGATGCGCCCAGCCGTCTTTCTCGGACGCGAACACGATTCGATTGCCCGCGGCCCACTGCAACTGGTTTTCTCCCATCGGCAAGCGCGAAAACGAATCCATCTCGCCCGCGCCCGATTTCCAGATTTCCCTTCCCGCGCCGCTCGCTACATCGATGACGCGAATCGACCACGGCAACAGCCGCTCCTTGTCAGCCGATAAAGTGTCAGTCACGTTGAACAATCGAATGTAAGCGATTCGCTTTCCATCCGCTGACCAGCGAGGCTCGATGTCGCGATCCACGCTCGGCTCGAGGAACCTTATTCGCGATGACGCCGGCTCAAAGATCGCGATGAACGCGTGATCGCCACGAGTGGAAGAGAAGGCCAGACTCGAACCATCCGGCGACCACGCGGGAGAATTCACGCCGCCGCGAATCTCGAACATCTTCTTTGCCGCGCCCGCGGTTTTCGCCACGCCAACGGGAACGATGGCGGCCCACAGATGATCTTCCCGCTCGAAGATCACCCGATCGCCGCGAAGTGAAAACATCGGCGAGCGTCCTTCGGCGACTCTCACCGTCAAACCGGTGCGGGTGTTGACCAGCCACACTTCTTGTTTAGCGCCGGCGGTGTCGCTCGTGGGATTCGGAATGTCTTTGTCACTGTTCGGAGGTCCGCCGTGAACGTAAGCGATCCAGTTTCCATCGGGCGAGAACACCGGCTCGGTGATCTCCTGCCCATCGTCCTTATCGTGGCGAGTCAGTTGCCGCCCCTTGAACGCGGGAGCTTCGGCGACCCAGATGTTTCGCTTGCCTTCGGTGTCGAACACCCAGGCAAGCTTGTCACCGGATTTCGAAGCGATGAGATCCGAGGGAAAGGGCGAGCTTAGGACTTGTTCGAGCGTGAAGCTGTTGCCGCTTACTATCGAGGGCAAAATTAGCAAGAGAGTGCTCGGAAATAGCAGGTATGCAAATCGTCTTAGAGCGTTCATGATCCCTCCCGATAAGAGCATTTGGAGTGCTAGACTTCGACTAGGCCTTATATGCTCTGCGCTTACACCTGTCAAGCACGGCACGCCTGTTGGAAATGCAGTTGCTTCAGGACTGCCGTTAACTAATAATGGCTTTGGCAATGAGCGCATCAATGCTACAAACCGACTACCCTTTCGATGGCGTGAGGACTTTAGACAGCCTCTTCCCGGCAGCGCAACCTCAAGATGAGAAGTTAGAAATTGGGCTTCAGTCTTCTGATGAAACGGTGGACGGACGACTCTTACTTTCGCGAGCTGTTTTTCATCTTGTCAGATCCGGAAGGGCCGTTCTTTCTTTGCCGGGAATCGATGAGCCTCAAGAAGTCGCGGTCAGCCCTCTATCCGAATCGGCAGAGAAAAGACTTCTCTATGGGGCGAAGCTATATCGCAAGCTCAAGTATATCGAGAGAGTCTTCAGCGTAAAGTTCTCGCTTCCGGGTGAAATATCTTCGGAGGTGGTTAAGCGCGTAGAGATTGTTTTTCGTGGAATCACAGAAGGCGCATTTAGCACACGTGAGCCTAGGGCGACGTTCCTAATCTCACCCGAGGATATTAATCTGAGTGAGCCGCCGTATTTGGGGCCCGGACAGTTTGATGTCTCTATTGGTGAAGAGATTGAGCTATTCGATCGACCGCTTAAAGTGGGTCCCATAACGATTCACATAGATAAAGCCGAGCTTGCAAATCCCAGAATAATAGACGAGATACAGAAAGGCTCTGAAGAGCCCGTGGCAGCACGCTTCGAGATCCTCGATAATCAGATGAGTTTTCGCTTCGAAAACTACGCAAACAAGTCGCGGGAAGACCTTGTTGAGCCCCTTGAGCGCTTCAAACAGGAACTCGCTCTTGAAGAGCCAGAGGAATTGGTTGCTTTAGTATCTGACCCTCTCGCAAAAGATGTTTCGTCTGACGAGGCAAGTCAGATAGCTGTAGGCTGGACATTCTACAACCGCTTGCCGGATCGCTATTGCCCACAGGAGCCGGAGGTTGACGGGTCCACCGGACATTGGCGAGTACCGATATGGTTGGTGTACGCAAACGGTGAGGGCGGGCCGGTGGGAGACTTGCTCATACACAAGAAGAGCGGAGTTGTCCTCAGTCACACTCCAATGGAAGAACTTCGCAGCAAAGCAATGGCGCTTGCGGACACGATACTTCATGCGGGATAAGCCTCCCCTGCACAAGCAGGAGACATCATATTCCTGCGTGCCAGCCTGCCTAAGGATGGTGCTATCCTCACTGGGAGTCTCCAAGACCGAGCAAGAACTACGAGTATTATGTGATTGCACTTATGACTCGCCTTTGCTGCCAGGCGGAACTGATCCTTTCAAGCTGAAGACTGCCGCGCAGACTCTGGGGTTCACTAACACGCAGATTGGAAACCTTACGGTTGACGAGTTGAGGTCAGAACTGGCGCGGGGGCTTTATCCAATTGCCTATTTGACAGCCAGCTTAGCGTCCAGAATGCCACGTCAATTCCACGCAGTCGTCGTGTTAAATATGGTCGAGAATGAGGTCGAAGTGCTGGACCCTTGGCGCGGCGAACTCGTTCTTTCTTTAGAAGACTTCTTGACCGAGTGGACGCGTGGAATCACAATTCTCGTCGAGAGGTAAGATCAGCTTCTCTAAGAATCACTGATCGAATACTTCTTCAACAATCCCCGTGCGATCACCAATCTCTGAAGCTCGTTCGTGCCGCCGCCGATGATCAATAACGGCGCGTCTCGATAATATCTCTCAACCGGAAAATCTTTCGCGTAGCCGTTGCCGCCGAAGATTCGCATCGCTTCAAGCGCGCATTCCTGAGCCGTTTCAGTCGCAAACAGCTTCGCCATTCCTGCCTCAAGATCGCAGCGCTCGCCGCGGTCTTTCTTTTCGGCCGCGGCATAAACAAGCAGTCGCGAGGCTTCGATCTTTGTAGCCATATCCGCGAGCTTCAATTGAATCGCCTGATGCTCACAGATCGGTTTGCCAAAAGTCCGGCGCTCCTGTGAATACTTGATCGCTTCTTCGAATGACGCTCGCGCGATTCCCAAACCTCGCGCAGCGACGTTGATGCGTTCGCTCTCGAGTCCCGTCATCACCTGCTTGAAGCCTTCGCCTTCGAGGCCGCCGATCAGATTCGCAACCGGCACGCGGAAGTCTTCGAACAACAACTCGCATGTTTCGAGGCTCTTGTATCCGAGCTTGTCGATGTCTCGGCTCACGGTCAGGCCGGGCTCGCCTTTCTCGGCAATGAACGCGCTCATTCCGGCGTAAGCGGGACTCGCGTCTTTGTCGGTCTTGGTGAGAATAACCATCACTTCGGCGCGGCGGCCGTTGGTGATCCACATCTTCGAGCCGTTGATGTAATAGTAGTCGCCGCGCCGCTCGGCCGTAGTTTTGATCGCCTGAAGATCGGTGCCCGCGTGAGGCTCAGACAAGCAGATGGCGCCGCGTTTTTCACCAGTCGCCATGATCGGAAGGAATTTTTGCTTTTGTTCTTCAGTGCCGAATCGCGAAATCACGTCGGCCAGCACGCAATGAGTGCCCAGAATTCCGGCGAGCCCCATCCACACTCGCGAGATCTCCTCAAAGATCATCGCGAACACGGTGTAGCTCAAGTCCAGGCCACCATATTGCTCGGGAATGTTGGCGCCGAACAAGCCGAGCTTCTTCATCCCTTCGACAATCTCGGTTGGATATTCGTTGGCGTGTTCGAGTTCTGACGCAAAGGGCGCGACTTCTTTGTCTAGAAACTTTTTGACGGTGGCGAGGATTAATTGTTCTTCTTCATTGAGTATGTAAGCCATTACTTGTGGATACCTCTAATCTTTGCCCGGAGCTTTGGGCAACCAACAAATGAACGACACGACTAGTTCGTAACGGGATTGGGAGCAATCTGACTGCTTATGTAACGGTGTCCCGCTTCAAACGTGAAAATCACCTTGCAGTTATGGCTGGCCAAAGTGTCAACAATATCCGGGTCATCGAAGTCTTTGGAATTTCTGTTCAGAAAGCATTTCGTCGGCGCGACCGATGCGCGCAGATGGCCAAGTACAGACCCATAGACGATCGAATCCTGAGGTGAGAGGTCGTGATCTGATTGGTAAGCGGTTGCCGAAGCTAGGATCTCGGACGTTAATGGGATGATCTCAGCCGTCGCTAAGAGTCTGCCGAGTGTGCTGCGGAGCCGCGTCTTCTCTTCCTCCTGGCTACGAACCAGGAACCCAGTAACCTTCTGTAGCATGTCTACGGATTCTCTATAAGGTTCTGACCGCGATAGTTGTTTCAGTTCGGTGCCTAGCTCGTTGGACAGCCTGTTCCGATTCCTTGCGTACCTGGACAGAGTCTCGTAAGGCTCTATAAGGCTATACGCGGGTAAGATGAGTTTGATTTCTCCCGCCTCCGCAAGCGCGAGTATTTTCTCGCAACTCTCGTACTGCTCTTGGAGCAGCGCCAGTTCAAGAACGAAGTTCGATTCAACATAGACGTCCATATCAGGCTGCTTCTTCAAGCTCCACGTAACCTCCACTCAATCTCTCAAAGAGGCCGGAGTTAATTAGCCAGTCCTGATTTCTGTCCTTGAGATCCTCAGGCCCGCCAGCCTTTAGAACCTCATTCAACCAAGAAGAAACAATGAGCTCGAAGCTTTTACCTGTGATTGTGTCCGGCGTAGTCCCCGATTGAGCATAATACGGCCGAAGAAATGGGGACGGGTCGACTTCGTTCATCGGTTCCGATTCGTCAAGACCCTTTCCAGAATCGTTCCAAAGATAGAAGCGATCAGGCAGCGCCAATAGAAAGTAGGGTGATGTTGGCATCAAACCATGCGCATACATATTGCGTCGCATTCTTGACGCCCACTCGGCAGAGGTGCCACGCTTGTGCTTAACCTCTGCGATCAGCACTAGCTGATGGTCCTTATCGAAAACCAGAATATCGGCATACTGTTTCATGGGATTCATTATACATTACTTGGGAAGTCGACGGTCGAGTGATCCTATCGATGGCCAAGCGCGATGATCGAACACGTAAACGACCCGGGATTCCCTCCGAGATTGTGCGCAAGCCCCAGCTTCATATCCTTAACCTGTCGCTCGCCTGCGCGGCCCTGAAGCTGAGTGTAAATCTCGTACAACATTCGCAAGCCGCTCGCGCCTATCGGATGTCCAAATGACTTCAACCCGCCGTCTGTGTTGACTGGCAAGTCTCCGCTCAAAGTAAACGCGCCTGAATCGATGTCAATCTTCGCTTTGCCCGGTTCAGAAAAACCGAGGTCTTCGTAGATGATCATCTCGGTGATCGAGAAGCAATCGTGTACTTCGGCCATGCTCACTTCTCGTCGAGGGTCCTTGATCCCGAGTTGATCGTAGACCTGTTTCGCCGCCGCTTTCGTTTCGGGGAAACTGGTGAAGTCGAAATCAGGATCCATTCTGCCCGTGCCCGGCCCCACCGCAAGCCCCATCGCTTTGATTGTCACGAAATCCTTGTTGAACTTCGGAGCCAGTTCAGTCCGCGTGATGATCGCCGCGGCCGCACCATCCGTGGTCGGACAGCAGTCCAGGAGTCCAAGCGGCGATGCAATCATCGGCGCTTTCATTGCTTGTTCGAGAGTGATTTCTTTTTGAAAGTGAGCCTTCTTGTTTCGCGCACCGTTGTAATGATTCTTCACTGAGATTTTCGCCAGCTCTTCCTTGCCCGCGCCGTATTTGTGAAAATAGCGATTGGCCGCGAGCGCGAACGCGCCGGGTGCCGTGTTCCCTGCCCCTATAACACTCGAAGCCGCGCCGGGCAGTCCCGAGTAACCCGAGTCTTTCAGCTTCTCGAATCCCACGACCAGCACCACGTCGTAAGCTCCGGCCATCACCGAATAAGCCGCGTTGCGCAGCGCATCCTGACCGGTCGCGCACATGTTCTCGACTCGGGTGATTGGGATGTACTGGAGCTTCAACGGCCGCGACAGCGCCTGACCCGATATCCCCGACACGAGCGTGCCGACCCACGCGGCTTCGATTTGCGCAGGCTCAATGCCCGCGTCTTCGAAGGCTTCGTAGGCGGCTTCGACGATCAAGTCTTCTTCACTCTTGTCCCAGTGCTCGCCGAATTTGGTACATCCCATCCCGATGATCGCAACACGGTCGCTGAGGTCTCTCATACTCTCTCCAGTCTTAGTGAACTCATTGTTTTGCCTGGATGATCAAGCGGATCAATTCTAGCACTCAACCAAAAGAGAGCAAGCTGTCCCTGATTCTCAAGTGAAGTCGGGTTACCGTATCGATGGCTCCAATGGCGACAATAAAGTTTGGTTTGTGATCAAGCGTCAACGGAGTATAATCGCGGACAGATGGGAAGCTGAGTTCACGCCAACATCGGCGATTAGAGGATGACCCCTAGATCGAACGAGGCGCGGCTCTCTCACGCATTGCAGCCTCGAAACCGGAGGTAATCATGAGGGTCACTAGAATCACGATCACGCTAGCAGCGGTTCTCTTAACGGCCGTTTCAGTTCTTGCCCAGAAGCGAAACCCTCTGCCAATCGAGGAACAGGACAAATACGTCGTTTCCGCAAGGGCCGGCGTCGTCAGTCTCGTCGAAGGCAGAGCAACCGTTAAGGGTGAGGCCAAACCGGCGTCCATTGAAACATTGATGGCCGGTGACGAGTTGCGTTTGAGCGATACGGTTACAACCGGCTCCGGGAGCCGAATTGAAGTGTTGCTCAATCCGGGCTGCTATTTGAGGATGGGCGAGAACAGCGCGTTTGTTTTTCTATTCGATGGGTTCACGCGCAATACGATCAAGCTGCTCCGCGGCTCGGCCGTGCTTGAAGCCTCGGCAATCGATGTCTTCGTTCGCGTTGAAACTCCCAAGACGAACTTCGAGATAGTTCGCGAAGGGCTTTACCGTTTTAATATCGCCGATAATGGAAAGAGTGAAGTCGCGGTGCGAAAAGGCCGCGCACTTGCCGGCAAGACGGTGATCAAAGGCGGGAAGCGAGCGATTGTTGAAGGCGAAACGGTTGCGATCACGAGCTTCAGTAAGAAGGAAGCGGATGAGCTTGATGATTGGAGCAAGGATCGCGCGAAAACACTAATCGCATCGAACCGACAACTGTCCAGCTCGCTAATGAAACGCAGTTTCTATTCAATGGTCGGTAATTCGTGGGTCTACGATCCGTTCTGCAGGTGCTACACATTCTTGCCCTACACTTCGGGGTTTTCATCGCCCTACGGATGGAATTATGCCGTCTGCAATCCATATTGGTGGCGCTACGGCCCGCGTAATAACGAAGGCTGGTACGGGGGCGGTGGTAGCGGCGGCAGCGGTGGAAGCCAACCAGGCACTGGCGGCGGCAGCGGCGGCGGAGGTTCGCACTCCGGCGGTGGGTCGAGCGGTGGCGGCGCACACTTCCCGCCTCCAACCCCACCTCCTTCCCGCACCGAACCACGAGTGGTTGACCGTGAAGTGTCGACGCCGCGGCGGCCTTAGTTACAAGCAGTACGTCGCAAGATTCCAAAGGCGCCGGGTCGTCCGATAATCGGACCACCCGGCGCTTTCGCTTGTTCGGCTCAACCACTTTTCTTCGAAGTACAATCACACTAGAATGCCGGATCAGGAGCGGGCTTCAAGCGTGGCCTACATCGTCGACGGTAACAACGTGATGGGTCAAACAGTAGGATGGCACCGCGACAAGTCTGCTTCTCGGCGGGCGTTGCTAATGAAAGTCGCCGCTTTCGCTCGAGCGAAAAATGCGCGCGTAACGGTCGTCTTCGACGGAGCGCCGGATCGCGGCGCGCCCGAGGGCTCGGCGGTCCAGGGCGTGAAAGTCTTGTACGCAAGGGCGGGCTCCGATGCCGATACTCGAATCGAAGAGATCGTCGATACATCGCGCAATCCTCGCGGCTTAACCGTGGTTACGTCGGATCGGCATCTGGCTTTCCTCGTGCGCTCGCGCGGAGCAAAGGTGATTCGCTCGGGTGATTTTCGAAGAGAACTTGATTCGCTCACTGATCGTCAGCCTGAGCGCGATGATCCCGAGCAAGTTGAAGCCGGCGATGTGAATGCCTGGTTGAGATACTTCGGTTCGCTGCCCGAGGACGATGATGAGCCGAATAAGTCCTGAGCACGATTCCCTGCTTAATTGCTACTTCGGAGGACCGTAATGACAACTGGTGGAGCCTCGGAGCAAGCTCGCACGTATCGCGATGTTTGCATCGGAGAATTGCTCGCGCTGCTTGCACGCGATTACCCCAATCGAGAGGCGCTGATATATCCAGATCGCGCGCTGCGATATGATTTCAGTCAACTGGAATCGCTCGCGCGCAGGGTCGCCCGAGGGCTGCACGGTCTGGGCATCGAAAGCGGCGATCGCGTTGCGCTGTGGGCGCCCAACGTTCCCGAGTGGGTCGTGTTGCAATTCGCGCTGGCTAAGATCGGCGCAATTCTGGTCACCGTAAACACGAGCCTGCGCGCTTCCGAAATCGAATACTTATTGACGCAATCGGAAGCCAGCACTCTTATCACCGTCGCCGGAGTTCGCGACGTAGACTATGTCGAGACCATTTACGAAGTAATCCCGGAGTTGCGACGCTCCGAACCGGGAGCATTGCACTCAATCAAGCTGCCTTTCCTCCGGAATGTTATTTACATCGGCGACGAACATCCGGACGGGATGATCCGCTACGACTCTTTGCTTGAGAAAGCCGAAACAGTCAGCGAAGCGCAGTTGGATGCCCGGATGTCGGTCCAACTAATCGACGACGTTATCAATATGCAATACACCTCCGGCACCACCGGGTTTCCAAAAGGGGTGATGCTTACCAACCGCAACATCGTGAATAACGGGTACTGGCTGGGCGAGGGACTCGCGCTGACTCCCAGCGATAAGCTATGTGTGCCGGTTCCGTTCTTTCACTGTTTCGGATGCGTGATTGGCGTGCTTGGCGCGTACACTCACGCCGCTGCGATTGTGCCGCTCGAGACTTTTGATCCGCTCCGGGTGCTTGAGTACATCGAGGGCGAGCGGTGCACGACGCTTTACGGAGTGCCGACGATGTTCCTTGCCGAACTCGAACAGTTGGAGCAGTACAGCTTCGATATGTCGAGCTTGAGAACTGGTATCATGGCCGGCGCTCTCTGCCCCGAGCCGCTGATGCGGCGAGTGATGGATCGCATGAATCTTACCGAACTCGCGATTGCTTATGGCCTCACCGAGGCGTCGCCGGGAATCACGTTGACGCCGAGACTCGACAGCGTCGAGCTGCGCACACAAACCGTCGGCGTCGCTCTGCCTGAAGTCGAAGTGAAGATCGTCGATCCGGCGACCGGCGGCGAATGCACGCCCGATCAGTCGGGTGAATTGTGTTGCCGCGGCTACAACGTGATGAAGGGCTACTACAACAATCCAAACGCGACCGCTGATGCCATCGACGGAAACGGCTGGCTTCACACGGGCGATCAGGCGACTCTCGACCGAGCGGGCTACGTCCGAATCACCGGACGCATCAAGGACCTGATAATTCGCGGCGGCGAGAACATCGCGCCAAAGGAAATCGAAGACCTGCTGCGCACCAATTCGAAAATCGCCGATGTTTACGTTTATGGTGTGCCGGATGAAAGATTAGGCGAAGACGTAGCCGCGGCGATAAAACTCACACAAGCCGAGACTGCGACGGCTGATGAGATTCGCGAGTTCTGCAACGGGCGCATCGCGCGCTTCAAGATCCCCCGTCACATTCGTTTTGTCGATTCGTTTCCGATGACGGCTTCAGGAAAGGTGCAGAAGTTCAAACTCCGCGAAATGCATGTGAGGGAACAGGTTATAGGTGACAGGTGACAGGCCGGTTCCCTATCACCTGTCCCCTATCACTTGTCCCCTATCACTTGTCCCCTATCAATGCTTGATCTTCGCCCACGCAGCTTGAACGTCGAATGCGGGACTCGCTTCGGATGTGTGACAACTCGCACATGCAGTAGTTATGTTCGCGACTCGCCCGAACCCTTTTGCTGGCTTTGCCACGTGAGCGCTGCCGGGGCCGTGGCATTGCTCGCATTGCACGCTCTGCATGCCCGCGAATTCGTTGCCTTCGCCGCGAGCCTGGCGTCCGGTCGCATGACAAGCGAGACAACTCATCTCAAACTCGAATGCTCTCGGCACCAGCGGATCACTCGCCCGCGCGTGAGAGCTGTTGGCCCACTTCATATATTGACCGACGTGACACTGACTGCACGCATTGCTCCCAACGTAATCCGCCGGAGCGGGTGAAGAAGTCCGATTCGCGGAAGGCGCGCGACTGACCACCAACCATTGATCGAGGAGCTTCTTTGACTGGCTGCGTGTGTCGTTCTCAGCCGCGGTCGCCGCGTCCACCAGTTTTTTCGCGGCTGGGTCGGATGGAACAAGGACCTCATCCAATGCGATAAAGCGCTGTTTAGTTGAGAAGCTTCCTTGTGCGTCTCGGTAGAAGCGAAGCTCCCCAAGCATTCGGGTTTCAAAAGGCGTAAACGCTATCAGCGTCTTTCCCACGTACAACGGCGGAGTGAATGACTGTTCGAGAGTCAAAGCGTTTCCGGCGATGATCACGTCGATGCCGGAAACCTCGCGCGCTATGCGAGCAGCTTTTTCTGTACTCACTTTCGCGAGCGCGATCACCAGGTCAGCGTTCTTTCTCGCTTCAGGCAAGGTACGCCGCGCGGCTTCAACCGCGTCCGTGAACTTCAGCCCAGGAGGCGGAACCGGCTCGGTTTCCGTCAGACCTATGAATGCCACTCGCAGTTTCTTCGCCCGTCCGTTCGTTTGTTCCAAGGACAGTTCTCGAAGCACGAATGGGTGAGGCGCGCGGACCCCGGCGGAGTCGCTCACGATATTGGCAGAGACAAGTCGGCCAAGCGTCGCGTCGGGCGAAGCGTGTTGCGAAGATGGTTTGGGCTTGAACAGCCTCGAGAAATATCTAAGATCATGCGATGAGACATTGACGACGTCTACCGGAAATTCGCCGTACGCCTTCAGTATCCAGTCGTCTTTTACGGCAACATCAGGCCGAAGGTCGCCGTGGGTGCTTCGCTCATCGGACATGAAGTAACCTGTGTCGACGAGCAGCGCGGGAACCGATGGGAGTTTTTGTCGAAAGAGTTTTTGATAGCTGACACGCCGTGCCAGCCCCCCGAACCGGGGCGGTTTTCAGCCACAGGTGTCGAGGTTGCCGTGAGTGTCTCCGCCGAAATGAATGGCGAACACGACGCCGTCATCGGTACCGACTCGCTGGTCAAAGGGGACATCCATCCCGATGATTTCGAATAAGCGTTTTGATTGGGCCTGTGTCGCCGCGGCTGGTTTCTGAACTTGAAGAAAGAAACCCAGCCCGATGAACAAGAGGATCGCAACCAGCTTGAATCGAGCGATCGAATTCCGAATTGCTTTGAAATCGCGTTGAGTGCTTATCATTTGGATCAATCTAATCGACGGCCTCCGGGTTCCGCAAGACGCGCATGGTTCATGGGCCCTGGGCGGACGATCATTCAGGCCATCAAGAACGGGTCGGTTGACTCACAAAGCGTGGCGCGTGTTCTGACTCGCAATGCCACTTCAAGCGAGACAACTTTTCACGCTCGGGAAGACCGTCTAAAGGCGGAGGTGTCAGCCTTGAGTTTGTTGACATTCGTTTTCGCACGCAGAATTCTCTGCATTGTCCTTCTACCGTCGGCAACCTAAGGTCGCTCGGTTGACTCGTCAAAGTGGGCAACGTAGTCTCACTCGCGATGCCACTTCAAGCGAAACCGCGCAATCAGTCACAATCCAGAGTTGACCTGCAGCGGCTCGCCGCGTCCGCCGCTTTTCTTTTTTTGCTGCTTGTAACGTGTTCGGGATCGCGGCCACATCCCGCCCACACCAAGCAGCAAACCGCGGGCTCTTCCTTTCAAACAATCGCAACCGGAGTCGAGCATCTCAAGATGACTCGCGGCTACAAATCCGACAACGATGCCACCGGGCCGTGGGTCATCAACCTGCTGCGAGTCGATCCGGCTCGCCTAGATCTTCGAATCGCTCATGCGCTCGATGAAGGAGTCGGACTCGAAACGACCAGCTCGATAGCCGCGCGCGCCGGCGCAATCGCGGCGGTGAACGCCGGTTTCTTCAGGACCACCGGCACGTACCGCGGAGAGCCGACTGGCGTGCTCGCGATCGACGGCAAGGTGATGAGCGAGCCTCTCGAAGGACGCGCCGCATTCGGATTGATCACGAGCCCGGCTTCTACCGGGATCATCTTCGGGCATCTGAAGTTCTCAGGTTACATCGAGTCTCGGCGCGGGATCCGACACGCGATCGACGGAGTGAATCGTCCTCGCGGCGCCGATGAGCTGATCCTCTACACACCTGAATTTCATCGCACCACGCTCACGACACCGGATGGTCTCGAAATAATCGTTCGGCGAAACAGGATCATTGGTATTCGCGAAGGCGGAAGCAGCGTCATTGCGGCAAACGGTTTTGTGATTTCCGCCGTCGGCCGAGCGCGAGATTGGGCGCGCGCGAATTTGCGAAACGGGTCGCACGTTCGCATTGAGATGAAACTCATCCCGGCGGAAACTGAAATAATGGACGCCTGGAAGCGCGCTTCGTTCATAGTTGGCGGCGGACCTCAGTTGATAAAGGATGCACAAGTAGCAATCACAACTGAAGCCGAAGGCATCGCCGCAAGGTTCGCAAGCGACCGGCATCCCCGCACTGCGATCGCAAAACTGAGAGACGGCTGGATACTGCTCGCAACTGTGGACGGGCGGCAACCGGGCGTGAGCGTTGGAATGACGCTGGCTGAGCTTGCGAGTCTGTTGCTGGAGTTTGGCGCGGTCGATGGGATCAACCTTGATGGAGGCGGCTCGACAACGATGGTGATCAACGGCAAGCTTGTGAACGCGCCTTCGGATCAGACGGGAGAACGTGCGGTCAGCGATGCGCTTTTGATTGTCGAGCGCGCGCTTCATTCAAAGCCGCGAATGCACTAGCATGTTTCAGGAGTCCATACGATGAAAACGCTTTTGTTACTGCGGCACGCCAAATCGGATTGGGGTGATTCCTCTTTGAGGGACTTCGATCGTCCGCTCGCGGACCGAGGCGAACGCGACGCCCCTCGGATCGGCAAGGCGCTTCGAAAGAGCGGAGTGACGCCGGACATCATCGTCGCGTCGCCGGCCGCTCGCGCTAGGGCGACGGTTCAAGCGGCGATGAAGGCAGCAAAGGTTGAACTCAACATTACATTTGATGAGTCGATCTACGGCGCGTCGTCCGCGGAGTTGATGAAGCTAATTCGGCATTTGCCGGATACCAACAAGTGCGCGTTGCTTGTCGGGCATAACCCGGGGTTCGAAGACCTGGCCGGGCGATTGACCGGATCACATGAGCGGATGCCGACCGCCGCGCTTGCATGCATAGAGTTTCAGATCGAGCACTGGGATGACGTGAATGACGGACAAGGAAAACTGGTGTGGCGGCTTACTCCGAAACAACTCGACGATTAGCGAGGTGATCAGATGCAGGATTCAGTTTTGCGTGAACAACTGGTTGGGCTTCTGCGTGACGGTGAAGCGCACATCAAAACGGAAAAAGCGCTGGCCGATGTCAGGGCTGACCTTCGCAACGTTCGCCCGTTGCCGGATGCGCATTCGATCTGGGAAGAACTCGAGCACTTGCGCATCGCTCAGGAAGATATCCTGCGATACACGCTTGATCCGGACTGGAAATCGCCGGCGTGGCCCGAGGGTTATTGGCCGTCAAAAAACCAGAATGTCACCGATGACATGTGGAAGGGATCGGTTGACGGGTTCTTCGCCACTCTGGAAGAGTTGATCAAGCTGGTCGAGGATCCCAACATTGATCTGACCGCGAAGATTCCGCACGGCGAATGGCGAACGTACCTGCGTCAGATATTGCTGGTCGCGGATCACAATGCTTATCACCTTGGGCAGATCGTGCAGACTCGCAAGCTGCTCGGAGACTGGCGAAGTAGCTGACAGACTTTCTGCGGCTTTGCGGTTCCCTTTGCGTCTCTGCGTGAAAGGAACGTGAGTTCGCGCAAAGCCACCAGGAACCGCGGAAGACGCTAAGACATACAGAATGTCAGACGAACAACAGACCCCCGAAGCAACTCATCGCAAAGTCGGCGTCGTCGCGTTGATCGGCCGACCCAACGCCGGCAAATCAACTCTGCTCAATAGACTGATCGGCGAGAAGATCGCAATCGTTTCCGATAAGCCTCAGACGACGCGCACCCGCATCAGCGGTGTGTTGACGCGACGCGAGGGTCAGATTGTTTTTCTGGACACGCCGGGCATACACAAACCCGGCTACAAGCTGAATCGCCGAATGATGTCGATCGTCAGCGAGGCGCTCTCGACGGTCGATCTTGTTTTGCTGATGATTGACGCAACTCAGCCGATGGGCCGCGGCGATGAATTTACTCTCGACCTCGTAAAGCGCGCCGGCACACGCGTCTTTCTGCTACCCAACAAAGTAGACGCGCTGCGAGACAAAACGAAGTTGCTGCCGCTGATTGGCCGCTACACCAGCGAGGCGGAATTCGCCGAGGTGATTCCGCTGTCCGCGCGTACAGGTGATGGCGTTGCGTTGTTGGTCGGGAAAGTCCTCGAGACGCTGCCCGAGGGACCATTGCTCTATCCCGAAGATGAACTCACCGATCAGCCTGAGCGACTGCTTGCCGCGGAGCTTGTGCGAGAGAAGGTGCTTCAGATGACCAGCGAAGAGTTGCCCTACGTTACCGCGGTGGTAACCGAGCGATGGGAGGAAGCCGGAGACATCACGCGAATCTATTGCGTGATTCTCGTTGAACGGCCTTCGCACAAATCGATTGTCATCGGCCGCGGCGGGGCTCGCCTGAAAGCAATCGGAACGGCCGCCCGCGCCGACATTGAGAAGCTGCTTGAACGGCACGTGTTTCTGAATCTCTTCGTCAAGGTGCGGGAACACTGGCGTGACGATGAACGCGTGCTTGATGAGTTGGGAATTCGGGGGTGACAATCGACAATCCCCAATCCGCAATCCGCAATTCCGGGTGGTGGCTGCTGACGGTCACCGTAGCGCGCGATATGGAAGAGTTCGCGAGCACACTCCTGTTCGAGTCTGGTTCAACCGGCATCGTTACTCTGCGAGAGGCGGAAGACCGCTTGACTCTCGGTGCTTACTTCGAATCGCGAATTGATCCCGGCGACGTGAAACAGGCTCTGGCAGCCGAATTCGCAAGACAAGGACAGCAACCATCGCTAACGGAGTTTTCGGTTGCCAACGTTCCGGACCAGGACTGGATGCAGAAGTGGAAAGAAGGATTCGAGGCGGTCAATGTGGGTGAGCACTTCATCGTTTCGCCCTCGTGGAAGTTGCCAGGGGACAGTCAGGGACGGATTGTGATTCAAATCGACCCGGGGATGGCTTTCGGAACAGGTACGCACGAAACCACGCGGCTCTGTCTCGAAGCAATCGAGCGCTTTTGGAAGGGCGGAAGTCTTCTTGATGTCGGAACCGGAACCGGTATACTCGCAATCGCCGCGGCGCAGCTTGAGCCCGGCTCGCGCGTGTTCGCCATCGACGTCGATCCCCAAGCCGTCGAAGTTGCGCGAGAGAATCTCGCGATCAACGACATATCAGATTCGATTGAATTGTCGGAAGCGCAGCCTCGTGATCTTGCTGGACGCAGCTTTGACGTGGTAGTCGCAAACCTGACCGCCGAAGTCATCGTTGATCTGACCCGCGACCTCGCAGATTGTCTTGCGAGTAACGGCTTGCTCATCCTGTCCGGCATACTCACCGAGTTTGAGGGTGATGTTGAACGCGCGCTGGCGGCAGACGCTTTCTCAGTGATTGATCGGCGGGAAGCCGGTGAGTGGTGCGCGCTCGTCGCCCGGCGGGGATAGTTAAGCGACTGTACGCTGGAGGTACCCGACAGATAATGTCGCGTCGAAGATTCTACGCATCGCCCGATGACATCTCAGGCTCTGCCGTAACGCTTTCCCCGGACGAGACTCATCATCTGATACGTGTGCTCCGGATGACTCCCGGTGACGAAGCGTTTGTTTTTGACGGCTGCGGCCGTGAATACAAATGCGTGTTCCGCGCAGTCCAGGAAGATCGCGCACGGCTCGATGTTCAACACGAACTCGATGAGTCGGTAGAATCTCCGCGGCGGATCACGCTGGCCCAGGGACTGGCCAAAGGTGAGAAGTTCGACTTCATTGTGCAGAAGGCGACCGAGCTTGGCGTTGTCTCGATTGCGCCGCTGATCACTCGATACTCCGAAGTCAGATTCGCGGAACAGCCCGCCGCAAAACGACTGGAGAGATGGCGGCGAATCTCGCTTGAAGCCTTGAAGCAATGCGGCCGCCGCAAGCTCGTCGAGATCGAGGCTCCTCGTACCCTTTCCGAGTTTCTCTCCGCGGAAACAGAGTCCTCAGATCGAAGGCTGATCGTGTTCAACGAAAGAGGGGGCACGCCAGTCGAGCAGGCTCTAGCCGGGATTTCAACCTCGTCGCTGGTAATTGCGATGATCGGGCCGGAAGGCGGATGGAGCGATCCCGAACTGGAGCTGTTGTCGCAATCGGGCAGCACCTCAGTCACATTGGGCCGGCGAGTTCTTCGCACCGAAACCGCCGCGATCGTGGCTTTGACATTGATTCAACATCTGGCGGGGGACTTGTCGGTTTGAGGCAACGAGTGGCACACGCTACACACTTCTACGATCAAGCGATTGAGACGCTGCCGCGAGAGGAACTGCGCAAGCTGCAGAACGAGCGGCTTCGCGCGCTGGTCGATCGGATCGCCGGCAATCAGTTCTATCAGGAAAAGGCGCGAAGGACGGGGCTTGAACTATCGCGATTCAAATGCGCCGAAGACCTCGGTGCGCTGCCATTCACAACCAAGCAGGAACTCGTCGCCGAACAAGTTGAGCATCCGCCATTTGGAAGACTGCTAACCGATCCGGCGTCACACTATCGTTACTTTCATCAGACATCGGGGACGACCGGCCGTCCGCTCAAGGTCGTCGACACCGCCGAGAGTTGGGAGTGGTGGAAGCGGTGCTGGGGTTACGTCTATCGCGCGGCGGGCGTGACGGCCGATGACGTTGTGTTTTGCGCGTTCTCGTTTGGACCCTACATCAGTCACTGGACGGCGATTCATGGAGCGTGGCACATCGGCGCGATGTGCATCTCAGGCGGAGGCATGAACTCCGAACAGCGGTTGCGATGCGTGATCGACAATCAAGCGACGGTACTCGTGTGCACGCCGACGTATGCGCTTCATCTGGCCGAAGTCGCCAGCGCTTTGGGGATCGACCTGCGCGAGTCGGCCGTTCGAATCGGCATTTATGCCGGTGAGCCCGGCGCGAGTCTTCCGAATGTCAAGCGGGCGATCGAATCCGCGTGGGGCGCGACTTGTTTCGATCACGCGGGAGCTACCGAAGCGGGCGCGTGGGGGTTTGATTGCGAAGCCCGGACCGGAGCGATTCACCTGAACGAAGCCGAGTTCATTTTTGACGTCATCGATCCGCAAACCGGCGAGCCGGTCAATGAAGGCACGCGCGGTGAACTTGTGATTACGAACCTGGGACGCGCGTGTATGCCGGTGCTTCGGTATCGAACGGGCGATTTGGTTGAGCTGACCACGGAGCCTTGTGCTTGCGGCCGGCGGTTCGCTCGAATCAAAGGCGGAGTCCTCGGCAGAAGCGACGATATGATCATCGTGCGCGGAGTGAATCTGTACCCGAGCGCGATCGACAATTTGATTCGAGGCGTGCCAAACATCACTGAGTACGAAGTGAACATTCGCCGAGTGGCGGGAATGGATGAACTATCAATCCGCATTGAGTCAGCGGGCGCGGGTACATTCGAAGAAACAGCGCGAGCAGTGATGCATGAGTTTCGAACGCGACACAGCATTCGCGTAAGCGTTGAGCACGCGCCAGGCGGCAGCTTGCCTCGGTATGAGTTCAAATCGCGAAGGTTCAAGCGGCTTGACTGAGAATCGGGATTGGCTAACGCAGATCAGAAGGAACAGCAAAAAAAGAAAGGCCAAAATCAGAACTGAGTAGGACGTCTGTGTGGACACGCATCTGCATCTGCGAAATCTGCGTCATCTGTGGACTACGTTTCTTCCGCATCTCACTCGAACTGTTTTTTGAAATCAACAAACTGCTGCTTGAGCTCCTCCAATTCGCCGCGAAGCTGAGCTACCTTTTCTTCAAGGCTCGCCAGTCGTTCGTTCTCGTGCCTCACTTCAAGCGTCGCCGGCTCAATCCGCGGAGACGCTTCCCTCTCTTCGATGTGAGCTTCTCCGGCAAGCAGATGTGCGTAGCGCGATTCTTTTGTGCCGGGCTGCCGTGGAAGCCTGGTCACTAACGCAGGATCGGCGCTCATCAGCGACTGAATCGTCATCTCGACTTCATCGAGTTCCTTGAACTCATAAAGCCGCGCGCTCCGTCCGCGAATTTCACCCACGGTTTGAGGACCACGCAGCATCAGCACGCACATAACCGCAATTTCCTGAGCCGCGAGCTTGAGCGCTTCGGCGAAGCGATGCTCATACTTGGGCACGCGGCTTCCCGCGCCGGTTACAAGCCATACAAGCTTCTTTACGCGCAGCGACTCGAGCGCGCGGGCAACCGTCTTTTCATCGAATGACACGACGGGATCACGATTGGAAATCTGATTGCAAGCGTTGGTTAGCGAGTTGAGGGTCAAGGGATAGTACTCGGGCGTTGTGATTTCCTTTTCGATCAGCGATCCGAGGACACGCACTTCCGCTTGAGTGAGAATCTGATCCACGTTTGCCTCCACGTCGAGGGTACAACAGCAGCCGCCGTGTTGTAAAAGTTTCAATTACGAATCGTTTTCGTTTATACTCGTGGCCAGAATTACTCCGGCAAGGGGTTGATATGGCGGTTCAAATCAAATTGCTTGTGGCGCACTCTGCGATTCTCGCAAATCCCGGCCGGTTGCGCGGCGAAGAAACAGTAGGCTCAGGAAGGAGGCAATATGGTGACGAAAGAAACCACGCAATGTATCGCGAGGACCACGTTCGTTTTCGTCCTTGTCGCGCTTCTGATTAATTCCGGACCATCGCTTATGGCGCAGCAAGTGCCTGCTAATCCAAAACAGAAAGAGGCTGTTCTGAGATTAAAGGCAAGCATAATGGTCGATACGCTCAACCAACGCGCTCGCGAGTTGGGACTGGTGGTAGCTACGGATGACGAACAGGAAGAATTCTTTCGAAAAAGACTGAGCGCTCAATTGCAGGAAGATTTCGTCAAGCTTGGAACAACAAACGTCGAGACGGTCGCGGTTCAGGCCGGTTCATTAGATTACAAGAGCCTCTCCGCCACTACCGCCGATCTCAAGAATCGGGCCACGCGAATCAAATACAACGTTCCAATCCTGATGATCCCCGCGAAGGGTGAGAAACCCAGATATCAGGACACTCCCGATCAACTTCAGTCGATGCTTCCCGAGCTCAATCGCTTGATCGATTCCTTTTTCGCCAGTCCCATCTTTAGGGAGAATTCGGCAAACGACGCAGCACTCCGCGCAAAAGCAGTTCGCGATCTGGACTCTATAATTGTCCTCAGCGACACCATCAGCAAACTCGCCAAACGCATGAGTAAAGCTGTGGCGTCGAACAAGTGACTGAACCCGAAGACTGACGTTCTCTTGCTCGCCGTGTGGCTTTCTGCCCGCGAGTCTCGACTCTTTCTCAACCGCACTGTCAGGCATCCGGCGGCCCAACCGTCTAGCCTCGTGGCTTTCGAGCGGCTAATGCCGATGATAGAATGCGCCCACCTGGATCACAATCATCAAGAGTGAGCGCAATGGCGGACGAATCTGCAACGGGAGTCGAGCTCGACCGGAACTGGCTCGACAATCTCAGCGACGAAGAACTGGTGGACAACTTCCTCGCGCGTTCGACAAAGGACCGCCGAGACGCCCATCTGTGTTTCGAAGTGATAATAGCTCGTTACCACTGGCTCATAAGTCACGTCGTGCGCAATTCGCGTTATCGGTTTCCGGCGTGGGATTCCGCCGATGACGTGATTTCGCGGGTGATCTTTAAAGTCTATCGGGGACTCGCGCAATGGCGGCGTCAGGGGAAGCTATCGAGTTTCATCGCGAGGATAGCTTCGAGCGAGATGATCGATACGATCAGGCGCGTCGGCCGGGATAAGTCTTGGAATCCCCGGCAGTCGCCCGCCGATCCGGATTCGGACGAGCCGTCGCCGGTTGAGAGAGCGGCTTCAAAGGAGCCGTCGCCCGAAGCGCAACTCGTCGCGCGCGAAAGGCACGAAATCGTGGACCGGCTCCTTGAAGATGTGTGCCGGGATTGGAAGGACAGTGTGATTGTGAATGAGTACATCACCGGCAATAAGAGCGGGAAGGAAATCGCGGAGAAGTACAACATGTCCGAGGATCTTGTCTATCAACGAGCGCGTCGGCTCAAAGTAAGACTGATGAACTGGCTCAGCGAGCGCGGCATCACATCGGCCGAGTCACTCCTGACGAGCACCGTCGCAAAGTGAGCCGTTTGAATCGAGTGGTCTAAGATGGCGAAGAAGTCAGAACATCCGGATAGCAGGTTATTCGATTACCTCAACGGGAAGACCGAAGAGGCCGAGACTCGTTTGATCGACGAACATTTGTCCGCGTGCGATGAGTGCGCGTCGGCGGCAGCCGTTGTGCGAGCGATGAAGAACGAGGCTTCAGAATCGGAGGCCACTGCGGCCGCCAGTCAACACCCCGATGTCAGCGAGCTTGCCTCATTTTTCTACAGCACTCAGGAGGGCGTGAGTTCTCAGGTTGCGGGACATGTCGCTTCCTGCTCTTCCTGCGCCGAAGAGATCGCCCAGTACTCGGCCGGAGAACGCGCGGCTTCGGAATATCACGTAGCAAACGGAACGCGCGCCGAGATATCCGCGAAGGCATGGGATCTAATCCGCGAATGGGAAGAGAGCAGCTTCGCGAAACTCAAACCCGCTGGCGATGTCATCAATCAGGAACTGCTTGAAAGACTGCCCCGCATTTTGAAAGCACAACGCAGCCACGCGGTTTCCGGTACTCGCGACACCCAGCGAGTTCCGGTTCTCATCATCAGCGGATCAGGAGAGCTGAACAGCGTCGAATACTTCGAAGAATCGATGGACCCGTCGGGTGCCCGAGTCCTGAGACACGCCGAAGGTTCCGCGCGTTTCGACCAACGGGTTGTTCACGCGGTTTTTGATGCTGGAGGGAATGAACCGGTGGTAATCTCCGAGCTGATTCAGTCTGATACCTTGCGGTTTGAGCAGGCCGGACGATTTGAAGAGCTTCGACGCGCGAATTTTTTCATCATCGAGGAATAATCGGCTGGTTACTTTGCGACATTCGATCCGGCCACGCCTTCTCGAGCGGTAATCACTCTCTCGATCGAGTAGATGGGCTTTCCCTGGGACTCGAAGTAAGTTCTGCTCAACATCTCACCGATCAAGCCGGCGGTCACCAACTGAACTCCGGCGAGTATCAACACCGCTCCAAGGATCATCAGAGGACCGTGCTTATCAAAAAGATCCGTGCCGTACACTACCTTGTCGATTATCAGCCAGAGGTTGATCAACAACCCGGCGATCGTGCTCAGCAATCCCGGCGGACCAAAGAAGTGCAACGGCCGCGTAACGTACTTGAGCAAAAATCTGATCGTCAGAAGATCGAACAACACTCGCACGGTTCGCGACAGACCGTAGTGCGAACGCCCACCCGGCCGCTCGACGTTTTTGATCGGTACTTCGACAATCGTCGCCCCGTTCCACGATGCAAGCGCCGGAATGAATCGATGCATCTCGCCGTAGAGCTTGATCTGCTTGATCGTGTCTTTTCGATAGACCTTGAAGGTCGTGCCGAAGTCGTGAATGTCCACTCCCGATAGTCTCGACATCAACCAGTTTGCGATGCGCGACGGGACTCGGCGCAAAAAGAAATTGTCTACGCGATTCTTGCGCCAGCCGCTGACGATATCGCATCCGGTCCTTTCAAACGCGGCGATCATCGCCGGGATGTCGGCCGGATCGTGTTGAAGATCCCCGTCCATAGAAATGATCACATCGCCTTCCGCGTGATCGAATCCCGCGGCGAGCGCGACCGTCTGCCCATAGTTTCGTTTCAACCGGATAACCATCACGCGGCGGTCACTGGCGGCGAGTTCGGCGAGGATCTGCGGAGTTGAGTCCGCGCTGTGATCGTCGATGAGGATGAATTCGACAGGCTCGTAGCGCCCGGTCATCACATCGGATATTTGGCTATATAACTCACGAACGGATTCCTGCTCGTTGTGAAAGGGCACCACAACTGAATAGCTCGGATTCTCTGAATCGCTTCCAAACATGGATTCTCAAAGCTCCCGGTAGCTGATCAATTCGATTCCAAGCTCTTCGGCGAACCGCCGCAAGCTCGGCTCGGTGAGCGCTTCAAGCTCGCGTTGGCGCTCTTCCTTGAGCCGGGTATGAGCGCTCGCAAGCTCTGAATCATGAAACCCTGGATGGCACATCAACTCAGTCGCGCCTTCCTTCAAGCCTTTCATCATACTGCGAATCGCCTCGCTGTCCAGCCTGCCCGTACGCTTGACACCGAGAAACCGATCAACAGTTTTGAGACGGTGCTGACGCACAAGCCTGTTGAATGTTAGCGCTCCCAGCGCTACCGCCGCTGACAGCGCCGATTGCTTTACCTCCACCCAACTCGATAGCATCCCGCCGTTGAACACGTTTTCAAATGGATTCCTCACACGCGTGACGCCAAACTCTCGGGCCACAACCGCGAGCGCTTTCATTACCGGAGGGCTAACGTGCGAGTGCTTGTGGCTGTCGAAATGTGTTGGAATGATGCCGGCACCAACTACGCGGATCACCTGAGCGCGAAACTCGCGGGCAATATCTTCAGACTTCACCGACCCGCGAGCGAGTCTCAACATGAATTGTCCAAGCGTCGGCAGCAACAGGCCTTCCTTGCCCACGATAGACGACACTTCATCAGGTTGCGCAACCGGCCGGCCGCCGACGATCGCAAGGTGACATCCGACTCCGAGGCTTGGGTTTGCAAGCGCCAGCGCCACCGCGTCGTCAAAGGCTTCGCCGTTCGCCATGATGGTCGTACTGGTGACGATCCCGGTTTTGTATGCGTGAATGATTCCCGCGTTGACACCCGAGGTGAATCCGAAATCATCGGCGTTTACGATTAGCCTCTTCATCGAAGAGCATTGCCCGTGCTGTAGACTGTTGCCGCCGGCGCGCCTTCGTACACACTCGATTGCACCGGCACGAAATTCTTCTGGATGAACTCGAAGTTCTGGATATTCTCGAAGTACACTCGGCCTCGCTGCAGCAACACGAAATCCGGCGGCTCCTGACTCAACGAGAAACTCGGTTGTGAAATGATGTGCGAGCGAATGTCCGGCCGATAAAACCGTTCCAGATAATACTCGACGACGCCCGGTATCTCGCTCGCCAGAGTCGCACCTTGCGGCGCTGTTTCCGCGACAAAGCGAATACTCTCTCGCGCTCCGAGATCATAGAATTCATCGTGCGGGAAAAAGTAGCCCACTCTCCCGCGGCCCAGCACATTAACATACAAGCTTGGATGTGAGTGAAGCAGCGACTTGACCGTCAGCGCGCTCGGAGCAATTACGAATGCCGCAATCACAATCGCTGCAGCGCTGATCATAGCGGCTTGTCCCGTTCGGAACTTCCTCAACTGCGCGGCAACGGCATCCAACATAACAACAATCCCAAGGGCCGATGCCATGTAAACCAGCGGGAGCAGCGTCAGCGTGTAACGCAGGAACTTCACTCCAATGAGTAACTCCGGAAGAAACCAGCAGAACAGCATGAATCTCAGGAACGTATACCCGCGAGCGTGGTTGCGGCCGCGGCGTCTGCGAATTATCTCAATCAATCCAACACCGAACGCCGCCAACACCGGCAACGGCAGTTTCACCAGGATGAAAAGCGGATAGAGATACCAGGGTGTACCGCCCGGCGTCTGCAGGAAATCATTCACATAAAGTCTGTCCATCACGAGATAACCATGATGCGTCAGCAGTTCTTCGTTTACATATTTCCAGATATACCGCCACGTCTGAGGGAAGAACATCGCGGGGTTGATGATCGTGAAGGCGAGCAGCATCCCGCCAAAGAACTTGAGCCACATCGCGCGTGTGAGCGGGCGGTTGTTGCGGCTGTCATATCCGACGATCGTATAGAATAGCGCGTTCAGCCCGATGTAATGCGGAAAATATTTTGAGGCCACCATCAACCCGAATGCCGCACCCGCCAATGCATACAGCCGTTCCTTTCCGGTTTTATCGGACGCCGGCAATTGCTTCGCGCGGTAGTACAAGTAGAAACCCATGAACTCGAAGAAAACCAGGAGAGTGTCTTCCTTCGCGATTCGATTGAACCATATCGCATCGAGTCCAAGGGCCCATAGCACGGAAGTGATTGCGCCGACTCGAAAGCCAAGTAGCGCCGTCGTCAGAAGAAACAGCGGAATAACCGTGAGCGCGCCGAACACTGCATTCGGCAACCTGAGAGCGGTCTCATCCGAAACCTGCATTCGAAGCGCGCCGCCGAAAAATCGATTCCATCCGGCGGCGGCGTGAAGCGTTCCGTAGCAAAGCAGCTTCATCAACATTGGGTGCTCTGCGTTGGCTGTGAAATCGCCTTGTTCATATGACCGAGTGGCAAAGACCTTGTTTGCCTCGTCCTCGGCGAAGCCCGCCGCATCCAGCCGGTAGACGCGCGCGCCAAACCCGGCTATTACAGCAATCACAATGATCAGAAGTTTTCTGAGTTTCAGCCGATCAAAGGCAAGGGTTTCAAGATTCAGTTGGTCAATTTCGGGGAAGCTTACTTCAAGCTCATCGACCGCTCGCATCGTTATCTCCAGCCCGCTCGAACACTCGGCACATTCACCAATCGAAAAAACGGCAACTGGTCCAACGTGTCAATCAGAGCATGACGAGCAAAACTGAATTATCGCGCTCGATCATCTTGACAAGGCCCTCTCTGCGGCTCACGGATCCGGCCGTCGGTATCCGGAAAGTACGAGAACATTCTAGAAAGCGATCGCTCAAAACTCAAACAAATTCACTTTACGTCGCAGGCGAAGCCGGCATCTCTCCAACAAAAGAGCCGCTGCAAACTTTCCACAGCGGCCCGAGAGTTACGGAGGATAGTCAATGCCAGAGTTCAGTCGGCTTTCTTGCGCATGAATGCGGGAACATTGATATCTTCGCGGCGCATCGGCTCCGGAGCGCCGGGGTTTTGCGAGCCGGGCGGCCCGGTGGTCACCCTGGCGCCAGCCGCGGCCGGATCAGGCGCGGCGTATGGGCGGTTAGGCTCCGCGTTCGCCGCAGCCTTGTCGAAGCCGGTCGCAATAACGGTGATCTTCATTTCGTTGGTCAACCGCTCGTCCAGCACAGCTCCGAAAATAATATTGGCATCGGGATCGGCGGCGTCGTGAATTATGGACATTGCTTCGTTGACTTCGAACAGCGTCAGGTCGGCGCCGCCACTGACGTTGACCAGCAATCCCTTCGCGCCCTCGATCGAAGCTTCCTCGAGTAGCGGGCTCGAAATCGCGCGCTGTGTCGCTTCAAGCGCGCGGTTTTCGCCGGCTGCGCTGCCGGTTCCCATCAAAGCCATGCCCATGCCTTCCATAATCGCTTTCACATCGGCGAAGTCAACGTTGATCAGCCCGGGAACGGTGATGATATCGGATATGCCCTGCACTGCTTGAAGGAGGACATCGTCGACCAGCCTGAATGACTCGTGGAACCGCGTGCCCTTCGGCACGGCGTTGAGCAGGCGTTCGTTCGGAATGGTGATGACGGTGTCAACGCACTCTCGAAGCTCATTCAATCCCTGCTCGGCTTGTCGCTGCCGCCGGCGTCCCTCGAACCGGAACGGCTTGGTGACAACGGCCACCGTCAGCGCTCCAAGCTCAGTCGCAAGGCTCGCGATAATTGGCGCCGCCCCGGTGCCGGTGCCGCCGCCAAGGCCGGCGGTGATGAACACCATGTCCGAGCCTTCGAGGGCTTCAATGATTTTCTCTGTGTCTTCGAGCGCGGATTGGCGTCCCCGTTCTGGATCGCCTCCGACGCCGAGGCCACGGGTTAGTTTTTCGCCAATTTGAAGTTTGACTGACGCCTGCGACGCCTTAAGCGATTGAAGGTCGGTATTGGCAACCAGGAACTGGACTCCCTGGATGCCGGCTTCGATCATTCGATTGATCGCGTTGCCACCTCCGCCTCCGACCCCGACCACTTTGATGTTAGCGCCGCTGATGGGCTGTTCGGAATCGTCAAACACTATTGAACCACTACGCACATCTCCACGTCGATCCACCGCCATTATTAGTGCCTCCTGCGAGCAATCGAGCAACAGGTTAGCGACCGGGCAAGCGAGGCAATGAAGCACAGGCCTCGCTCACATACACGGGGAGTTCGCTTTTCAAAAGGGTCTTTGCACACTGAAAGGGTCATCAGTGAATCCGCCCAAGTGAAACCCTCGCCCTCTCGGGCGCCGTATCCAAGCCGCCAAGGTTTCCAGGGGTTCTCCTAACAGTGCCTTTGAGGCTGGCAACCTGTTGCTACTATATGTGGTAGCCCAAGTTTCTGTAGACGCGCCAAATAGTAGCACAGTCGCCTGCCCCCCACAACTACTTTTTGAAAAAACTTTAACGGAGCCTCAACCGCTTCCAGATGCTCGGCTGTTTTGGAGCTCCATCCTTTAACGAATGAATCTTTTTCTGATTCATTTGCTTGTGAAACCCGTACAGCATCGTTCCCACGACCGTCGCGAAAGCGGGGCTGTCAATTTCGCCTGTCAACCCACCCACAAAGTCGGGCAAGCCATGCCGCGCCGGCAAATCGAGCACTTGTTCCGCCATCTCTACCACGCCATCCATCAACGCTCCGCCGCCGATCAAAACCACGCTCGACAATATCTGCTTGTCGAATCCCGCGCGCTGGACCTCCTCGGCCGCGTGACCGAAGATCTCCTCGGCTCGCGGCTGAAGAATCTCGCAGAGTATTTGCCGGCTCAGCATCCGAGGCTGGCGGCCCCCAACCGACGGCACTTCTACCATACGCGAGCGGTCGCCGTCAGCCATCAAACCGACCAGCGCGCAACCTTCGCTTTGCTTTATCCGCTCGGCTTCCGGCACAGGTGTGCGAAGTCCGACGGCAATGTCGTTGGTGAAGTGATTGCCGCCCATCGGGAACACCGCGGTGTGCCGAATCGCATCGCGATAGAAGATCGTCAGGTTCGTGATGTCCGCTCCGATGTCGATCACCGCCGCGCCATACTCTTTCTCATCTTGTGAAAGAGTCGCTTCGCCGCCCGCCACATGATTGACCACGGTGTCGGTCACCATCAGGCCCGCTCGATTGACCGACGTGATCACGTTTTGACGCGCGGTGATCGGCGACGTCATTACGTGGACCGCTGCCTCAAGCCTCATCCCCAGAAACCCGATCGGGTTGCCGATGCCGTCCTGGCCATCGACCGTGAATTCCTGAGGCAACACGTCGATGATCTCCCGGTCGGTCGGCACGCTCACTGCGCGAGCCTGGTCGATCACACGGTAGACGTCGTCTTCGGTGATGTCGCGATTGCGGCGGCTGATCGCGATGACCCCACGGGAATTGATCCCGCGCACCTGCGCGCCGCCCAACCCCACGTTGACGGAATCGATCGGAAGCCCGGACATCATTTCGGCTTCCTCAACTGCGTGCTTGATAGCGTCGACGGTGGCTTCAATGTTGACGACTACCGATTTGCGGACGCCGCGCGAGGGCGCCCGTCCAATTCCGATGATTTCGAGAGTATCGCTCTCGGTTATTTCACCCACTATCGCCCTGACTTCGGTTGTTCCGATGTCGAGCGCTGCAATCTGTCTGTTTCCTTTTGGCATCTTCTAATCCTCCGGCCCAACTGAATTGCGGATTGCCGATTTCGGATTGCGGATTCGATCCTCGATCTTCAATCCTCAATCTTCAAACCCCGTTCTCACTTCTTCTTCGGGGACTTGTCCGGTAATGAATCCTGCCGAACAGCTTTTGCGCCGGGGGTGGCGAAATTCACAACGATGCGTTCACTGCGGGCTGCATCAATGAAATTAATGTTGTTGGCGTTGTGAATAAGCCGGTCCACGTCCTGAACGCGAAACCGGCTGGGCAGTTCAGAATCTCCCTGCTTGATCGCATACAGCACTTGCAGGGCGCGCTCGAACCTCTTGCGAAAGTCTGTGCTGCCGACGTGAATCAACACCGGCGGACGCGCCAGCCGGATGTTCACGTCTCTCGTAAACGTCAGATCGATCTGATCGACCATGCTCCACAAGGGATTCGAGCCTTCGCTGAACTCTCGCTCGATTTGCTTGTAGAGCGCAATGCGCTCACGATCCTCCGTGATTGCAGCTTGCGACCGGTTGCCTTCCGCGAATCCCTTGGCGATCGGCGGTATCTCGGCAGTCTCGCCCGGCTTCGCTTTCGACGCAGGTGTTTTAACTTCAGAAAACTCGCCCATCTCAACTGCATCTTCATCGAGCCAGACAAGCCCTTCGGTTTCGCGACGCACAAGAACAGCCGGCTGCCGCTCGAGCACGCGAACAAAGATGCCGTCGGGAAGCACCCGCGCAACCGAGGCGGCCCGCACTCGCGGCATTGTTTCAACTTTTTGTCTCAGCACCGCCAAATCAATGTCCATTAATCCGTTTTGTCCCACCGCCTTGCGAATCATCTGCTCGATATCCGCCGGCAGCGTTCCCGTGGCGTCGCTGACCATTACTCGGTGCAGCAGGAACAGACGCGAATTCGCAAGCGTGTTATATCCTACAATCATCAGTACCAGGCCGGCCAGCAAACCGGCCGGTCTGGCGAAGCTCGCTGCCGTCCGAAAAACCTTTCCAATATCAATTGCGCTTCGCCGTCGTGATCGCGTTTTGTCGAGTCGTCGAGACGAGCGAGGCGTCACGACTTGATTGCGCGCCCTTGGATCGCTCTTTGGAGCTAATGCCACGGTGTCACCCCCGCTTTGAGCGAAGGGGCGGGTGGGAGACCGAGCGACGGGGCGGCCGCTTCTGTCGCCCCCTCGCCGAGTCTCCCGTCTCCCCCTCAGAGTAGTTTCAGCAATTCATCTCCTGCCTGATAAACGTTGCCGGCTCCGAGAGTCAGCACGAGGTCGCCGGGCTTTGCGACCTGCTTCAACCTGGCGGCCGCGCCCGGAAGCGCGCCAATGTATTCAACGTGCCGATGTCCAAACCGCTCGACCTGTTCCGCCAATCCTCGGCTCGTTATTCCCTCGATCGGATCTTCGCTCGCCGCATAGATATCCGAAATAAGCAGCAAATCCGCGCCATAAAACGCGCGCGCGAAATCATCCGCCAAATCACGAGTGCGGCTGTATCGATGGGGCTGAAACAAAGTGACCACGCGCCGCCCCGATGTGCGAGCCGCCGCCAGCGTGGCTTTGATCTCGGTCGGGTGATGTCCGTAATCATCCACAACCAAGACTCCGGATCTCTCTCCCTTGATCTGAAACCGCCGCTCCGCCCCGCGAAATTCGGCAAGCGCCTCGGCGATGTCTTCAAACTTCATGTCGAGATCCAGTCCTACCGCGATAGCCGCCAGCGCGTTCTGAATATTGTGCAGGCCCGGCACGCTCAGCTTGACTCTCCCCATCTCCGCGCCAAAAGCGCGAACCGTGAACTCAGAACCGAAGCTCGCGTTCAGATCGATTTGCGATCCGCTCACATCCGCTTGCGCCGCCGAGCCGTAGCTGATCGTTCGCCGAGTCAACTGCGGAATGATCGCCTGAACATTTTGATCATCCAGACAAAGCACGATAGTCCCGTAGAACGGCACGCTATTCGAAAAAGAAACAAAGCATCGCTTGATCTCCTCAATCCCGCCCGTGAAGTGATCCAGATGATCGGCATCGATGTTCGTCAGCACCGCGATCGTCGGCGTCAACAACAGCAGAGACCCATCCGATTCGTCCGCTTCGACAACGATGTACTCGCCCCGGCCGTGCCTCGCGTTTGAACCCAGAGAGGCCACGCGCCCGCCAACCACAACCGACGGATCGAATCCGGTCGCCGTCATCAAATGCGCGATCATCGACGTGGTTGTCGTCTTTCCGTGAGTGCCCGCGACCGCGATGCCGTTCCGATAAAGTCTCATCAGCTCGGCAAGCATCTCGGCTCGCGGAATGACCGGAATCTGCTTCTGCCGCGCCGCAACTACTTCAGGGTTGTCGTCGCGTACCGCCGATGACGTCACGATGACGTTTGCGCCGGCGATGTTTTCCGCTCGATGTCCTTCAAAGACGCTGGCGCCCATCGCCTCGAGGTGCTCGGTTATTTGCGAGCGCTTCAGATCGCTTCCTGTAACCCGGAAGTTCTGACCGAGTGATAACAACACTTCACCTATGCCGCTCATTCCGATGCCGCCGATCCCGACGAAGTGAATGTGTCTGACTCCTCGAAAAAGCAATATTAGTCCTTGGTCCGTAGTCCGTAGTCCATAGTCCATGGTCCGCAGTCCTGTCCTGACTACGGACAACTGACTACGGACTACGGACTATCTTCATTGCCAAATCCACTGCCCGCTCCGTTGAGTCGTGCCGGCCCAATCTCCGGCTTGCTTCTTCCATTCGATCGATCTCTTCCGGATGCGCGATCAATCGTTCCAATTCACTAGCAAGTCGCATAGGCGTTAGATCCATCTGAAGAATCATTCGCCCGGCGCCGGCGTTCACAAACGCTTCAGCGTTCCTGCGCTGATGATCATCGGTCGCGAACGGAAATGGAATAAATATCGCCGCCTTTCCCGCCGCTGCCACTTCGGCTGCCGTGGTCGCGCCCGACCTGCAAATCAACACGTCAGCGCTCGCAAACTGATTCGCCATGTCGTGAATAAACGCCTTCACGATTGCATCATCAAACCCGGCTTCGATGTATGCGTTTCGAACTTTTTCGAAATCCCGCTCGCCGGTTTGATGAGTTATCTCAAGCCGATCTCTTCGAGACGCAAGCAACGTCAGCGCCCCAGTCATCGTTTCGTTGATCGCGCGCGCGCCCTGGCTTCCACCGAAGACCAAAACGCGCAGCTTCGAGTCGCGAGTCTTCCTCGGCAGCGTCGCGAAGTCCAGCCGAACCGGATTGCCCGTAACGACAGCGCGGCGCCTGAAATACCTTCGCGCGTCTTCGAAGCTCAACGCCGCGGCATCGACGAAGCGCGAAAGAACTCGATTCGTAAATCCCGGCATCGCATTCGGCTCTACTATCATCGTCGGTATTCGCAAGAAAGCCGCCATCAACAATGTAGGACCTGACGAGTACCCTCCGACCCCAATCACGACGTCGGGTTTGAATCTTCTCAGTATTCGAAGCGCGGCCGCGGTACTCACCGGCAGACCGAACGCCGACTTTGTTCTTTCAAAGAGCGAAACGCCTTTCAGCGCGCCGACCTTTATCAGCTCCAGGTCGAAGCCCTCGCGCGGGACGATCTTTGATTCCAGTCCGCGCGCGGTGCCAACAAACAGAATCTCGGTTTCAGGGTCGCGCCGCTTGAACTCCCGCGCCATCGCGACACCGGGGAATATGTGCCCGCCCGTTCCACCTGCCGCAATGATTACCCTCATATGAAGCGCGGATCGAGGATCGAGGATCGAGGATCGAGCGAAGACACCAATCCTCGATTCTCTATCTTCGATCCTCAGGTTTTTCCGTGCTTGGAAACGTTCAGCAGAACACCCGCGGCGAACAAGCTGATGGCCAGTGACGATCCGCCCGCGCTGACGAACGGCAGCGGGATGCCCTTCGTCGGCACTAGCGACAACGTGACGCTGATGTTGAAGAACGCTTGCGCGATGATCATCGTGGTCAATCCTACTGCCAGCAACTGCCCAAACATATCAGGAGCGAATCGAGCCGCCCGAAACCCTCTCCACGCCAGCATTCCAAACAGCAGCACCAGCGTTGCCGCTCCGATGAATCCAAGTTCTTCGCCGATGACCGCGAAGATAAAATCCGTGTGCGGCGCGGGAAGATAAAACAGCTTCTGCCTGCCCTGCGCGAAACCAACCCCGCTTGTCCCTCCGCTGCCGATCGCGATCATAGACTGCACGGGTTGAAATCCAAACGTCGTCTGGTATTTCCATGGATCAAGAAACGCGAGGAGCCGTTTGAATCGCCACGGCACCAGGAGCATCGCGGTAATCGCCGGAACAACTGGCACCGCGAGAGCCAGGAAAAACCGGCCTGGCGTCCCGGCGTGATACATCATCGTCAGGAACACCAACCCGAGCGCGAGAGCCGTGCCCAGATCCGGCTCGGCTCCAACCAGCGCGATAAACGCGCCGGCGACGATCGCAACGCGAACGAACGTGCGCTTGAAGTTTTCAATCTCTCTGGCGTGCTTTTCAAGAAAGAACCCCAAATAGGCCACCAGAGCCAGTTTCGCGATCTCCGACGGCTGGAGCGAGAAGTACCGGCCGTATCTGATCCACCGGTGCGTTTCGTTCACTCTAGGCAGGAACAAAACGACAACCAGCATCGCCAACGTCACACCGAGCAGCGAAAAGACAACGGCCGGCCTTTTGTAGTGACGGTAGTCGATGCATATCGCCGCAGCCATCGCCGCGAAACCAACAAGCCCCCACATTCCCTGGCGCCCAAGAAAATAAAACTGACTGCCGTAGCTTTTCTCCGCCAGGATCGCCGACGCGCTGTACACCATCACCGCGCCAAACAGCGTTATGCCAAGCACGATGGCCAGCAGAACTTTGTCCACCGGCAATTCGCGGGCAATCGACGGGCGCGATTGCGGTCCGCGCCCGAAGACCGACTCGGCTTCGCGCTTCCATCTCGGCGCCGGAACTCTGTAGTCAGCCATAGTGATTGCCGATTGCCGATTGCCGACTGCCGATTACCGTTTTGCTTACCGCACATCGCCGATACGCAAATCGGAAATTGGCAATCGACAATCCGCAATTACGTTGTCAGTCTCCCGGTCCACCCGCTGTGAAGCTTGCTCGCCAGCTTATAGACAGCTTCCTTGAACACTCTTCCCCGATGCTCGTAGTTGTCGAACATATCGAAGCTCGCGCACGCCGGCGCAAGCAACACAATGTCGCCGGCAGCCGCGACTTCCACCGCCTTTAGCACGGCCTCCTGCATCGAGCGAGCGCGCGACATCTCGCTCGCTCCTGCAAGCTGCGCGGCTATCTTGTCGCTAGCCGCGCCGATCAGGATCACTTGCTTCACCCGTTCGCGAATTAACGGCGCAAGCACGGTATAGTCGCTGTCCTTATCCTTGCCTCCGAGGATCACGATGATGTTTCGCTCAAACGCTTCGAGCGCTTTCATTGTCGAATCAACGTTGGTCGCTTTTGAATCGTTATAGAATTTTATGCCGTCGATCTCGGCCACGAATTCAATTCGGTGCTCGACTCCCTTGAACTGTTTGATGGCCTCGCAAAGTGCCGGCAAGCCATCCGCTCCCGTTCCTGCCGCACAAAGGGTCGCCGCAAGCGCCGTCATAACATTCTCAACGTTGTGCATTCCCGGCAGCGGAATCTCGGCGAGTCGAATTACTTTCATCGCTCCGCGATAGTCCTTCAACATCGTCGTTTGTATGCAGCCGTCATCGACATAGACATCGGCGGCTTGACCAGTCATCGTCTCGGGGCCTTTCGAACTGAAGTAGACTCGCTGCGACGCGATGCCAAGATGCTCAGCCATATCGGCGACGCCCTGATCGTGACCGTTGAGCACCGCCCAATCACCTTCGCCCTGATTCAAGAAAATCCGGTGCTTCGCGCGCATGTAGTTTTCGAAGGTCCCGTGGCGATCCAGATGATCGGGCGTAATGTTAGTGACGATCGCGACGTGCACTCGCAGGCTGTCGATCATCTCCAATTGAAAACTCGACAACTCCGCGACGGTCCATGAGCTGTCCGTGGATTTTTCGATCAAGCCGGTCAGCGGAGTTCCAATATTTCCGCCGACGATTACTTCGGCGCCCGCGGCTCGCATCAACTCCCCAATCAGCGTTGTCACTGTTGTCTTTCCATTCGACCCGGTGACTCCAATCATCCGCCCTCGCAAAAATCGTCCCGCCAGTTCGGGCTCGCTGATGACCTCGATCCCTGCCGCACGGGCCGACGCGAGCACTGGCAGATCAGCAGGCACTCCCGGGCTCACCACGATCAAGTCGGCGTTAACGAACAAGCTCTCCGGGTGACCACCAAGCGAGAGCATGGCCCCGAGCTTTCTCAGTTCCGACGCGGCGTCGCGAATGTCGGCTTCGGGCTTTGCGTCATTGCCAATCACCATCGCTTCCCGCGACAAGAGCACGCGGCTGGCTGCGACTCCGCTCGCCGCCAGACCAACAACCAATACTTTTTTCCCCGACACAACCATATTGTGGGGGTGAGGGGTTGGGAGTTGTAGTTAACCAACCCCGAACCCCCGACACCTAACCCTCGCCCATCATCTCAACTTCAATGTCGAAAGACTCAACAATGCGAAAAGAATCGCGATGATCAGAAATCGAAACACGAGCTTCGGTTCCATGCGCCGCGAGACTTCCGGCGGATACATAAGTTCGAAGTGATGATGTATCGGCGTCATCTTGAAAATTCGGCGGCGGAAAAGCTTGAACGAAGCGACCTGCAGGATGACCGACACCGCTTCGATCACGAACACGCCTCCGATCATCACCAACAGAAACTCCTGTTTGATCATCACCGCTATCGCGCCGATTGCCCCCCCGATTCCAAGCGCCCCCACGTCGCCCATAAAGACTTCCGCGGGCGGAGCGTTGAACCACAGAAACCCAAGACTCGCGCCGGTCAGAGCCGCGCAAAAAATCGTCAGCTCGTGAATCCCCGGATTGTGCTCGAGCCCGAGATATTCGGCGAATCTCGCGTGCCCGCTAACATACGTGAACCCGGTGAGCGCAGCCGCTGTCACCATCGTCACGGATATCGCGAGGCCGTCCAATCCGTCGGTGAGATTCACTGCATTCGAAAAGCCGACGACGACCAGTGGCGAAAAGGCCAGCAGATACAACGGCCACCAAAGCTCGGGGTTGAACGTCTTTACGAAAGGAACGCTCAATCGAGTGCTATAAGTTGTCAAATATCTGAGCGCAAGACCAAAGGCACAGGCCGCGATGAATTGCATCGCTAGCTTCTGCCTGGCGGTCAGCCCTAGATTGTGACGGCGCTTGATCTTCAAGTAGTCATCGGCAAATCCAATCGCGCCAAACGCCAGCGTAGAAAACACCGCTATCCACACGTACGCGGCCGACAGATCAGACCACAGCAGAGTAGATATCGCCACCGACAGCAAAATGAGCACGCCGCCCATCGTCGGCGTCCCGCGCTTCGATTGATGAGTGCGCGGCCCCTCCTCGCGAATCTGCTGCCCGATTTGAAACTCGCGCAGCAGCCTGATCATCTTCGGCCCGAACAGCAGGCTTATCGCGAGCGCCGTGATCGCCGCCCACGCAGTCCGAAACGTCACTTGCTGAAAAACACGCGTGAACCCCAGGCTGTCGTGAACGTCCTGAAGTAGTCTCAGGTAATAGAACATTCAGCCCCCAGACCAGATCACAACTTCAGGCCATCTGCCGCAGCGTTTCTCCCCGCGTTTCGTCTTTGGGCGCGCCGCCAGTATTCGGGAGCGGCTCAAACTCCTGCTTGACGCGCTGCACCACGGTTTCGGTCTTCACTCCACGAGAACCCTTTACCAAAATGCAATCGCCCGCTCGAACAAAGCGAATCAGGAGCTCCGATGCTTCTTCAGGCGTCTCGACAAAAACCGCATTGTCCGCACTCATACCAGCGTCCTGCGCGCCGGCAATGATTTCGCTAGCCAGGCCGCGAATGCCGATCAATTTATCGACGCCAAGCTTCGCGATCTCACGGCCGGTCTCACGATGCAGCCGCGGGCCGTCTTCTCCAAGCTCGAGCATTTCGCCGGCGACCACGATCCTTCGGCTGGCGTCGTTGCCCGCGCATAACGTGGAGACCATTTCGCGCAGCGCTCCGGGATTTGAGTTGTAGGAATCGTCGATGATCGTGAACCCGTTACGGAACCGCACGACTTCGCCGCGCATCTTTGCTGGGTGCGTTTCTGATAGCGCATCGGCTATCTCGTCGAGCGCTACTTCGAAGTGGCCGGCAATCGCCGCCGCCGCCAGCGCGTTGTAAAGATTGTGACGACCGGCGAGCGGAAGCCGCGCCTTAAGTCTCCCGCGAGGAGTCACCAGCACGAAGCAAGTTCCCTCCAAACCCTTCGCTCGAATCTCCGTGGCCGTCACATCTGCTCCGCGTTCGATCCCGAATGTCACGCTTGTGATGTCGTGTCGTATAGCGGCCATCCGAGCGACGCGATCGTCATCCGCGTTGAGCACCGCTACTCCTCCCGGGACGATTCCGCCGACCATTTCCGATTTCGCCTCCGCGATCTCGTCAACCGAATTGAAAAATTCCAGATGAGCGGGAGCCACAATCGTCACCACGCCAACAGCAGGCGGCGCGATCGTCGCCAATCGCGCGATCTCGCCTTTGTGATTCATTCCCATTTCAAGCACGGCATAATCAAATTCGGCGGCGTGGCGGCCCTCGGATTCCATCTTCAAAATCGAGAGCGGCACTCCGTAATCATTGTTCAGATTACCGGTTGTTTTAACTACGCGTCCGACGCGGTCGAGCATGGAGGCAGTCAGATCCTTCGTCGTTGTCTTTCCCATGCTTCCGGTTATCGCAACTACCTGGCCTTGCCACGACTGGATAACCGAACGGGCGAGCGACTGAAGCGCCGCGAGCGTGTCGTCGACCATCAACAGCGCAAACTTTTGCGGATCGATCGCGCGGGCAGATTCCGAGTCGAGAAAATCGCGCGTGACGACTGCCGCCACAGCGCGGCCCGCCATCGCGTCCGCGACAAAGCGGTGACCGTCGTAATTCTCTCCCTGAATCGCGAAGAACAACTCGCCCGGACGGACCGTGCGTGAATCGATCGAATAACCCGTCGGCTCGCGCTCGGCCAGTTCCGTCGCGCCGCGTGCCGCGCGTATGTTCGATCCTACTGAATCTGCAATGTCACCTAGCTTCATATTTATTCAGAGCCCAGTCGTTTCATCATCGCTTCGCGCGCGACTTCGTGATCGTCGAAATGATTTCGCTCGGCGCCGATTATCTGATAAGTCTCGTGTCCCTTGCCCGCGATCAAAACAACGTCGCCGTCACGCGCTTCATCGACCGCGCGAAAGATCGCTTCCCGGCGGTCCGTCATTTTCAAGTACGGCCGGCCCGCACGCTTAAGCCCAGGCTCAATGTCACCGATGATGGCTTCCGGGTCTTCTGTTCGCGGATTGTCCGACGTGACGATTGCGACATCGCTCAGTTGTCCCGCAATCTCGCCCATCGGCTCTCGCTTTGTGCGGTCGCGATCTCCTCCGCAGCCGAAAACAGTTATGACCCGCCCCACGCTTCCAGCAACTTCGCGAGCGGTCTCGAGAACGTTCTTGAGAGCATCATCAGTGTGCGCGTAATCCACGATCACCGTGAACGGCGCCTCCCGAGATCCATTCAGCGAAACCTGTTCGAACCGGCCCGACACAGTCGAACACTCGGCTACGCCGCGAGCGATCGCTTCCAAACCGGCTCCCAAAGCCAATCCCGCGGCAACCGCCGCGAGGATGTTGTATACGTGAAACCGCCCGACGAGCCTCGATCGAATGTCAATCTTTCCCGCGGGCGTGCTCACGGTGAATTCGAGCCCGCGCGCGCTCAGCTTGAAATCATCCGTGCCGACATCCGAGCGGCTACCGAAGCCATAAGTCATTCGGTCACCCTTCGCCGTCCTGAACAGTCTTCGCCCGTACTCATCATCGACGTTGATCACCGATGCGCTCGGTTGAGAACCCAACGCGCCGGTGAACAGTTTTTCCTTTGCCGAAAAGTAACTTTCCATGTCCTTGTGGTAGTCGAGGTGGTCACGAGTCAAATTCGTAAACACCGCAACCGCGAACTTCAAAGCATCGGCTCGATGTAATTCAATCGCGTGCGACGACACTTCCATCACCGCCGATCGACACCCCGCCTCAACAGCACGCGCAAGCATTCGCTGGATGTCCGACGCTTCGGGCGTCGTGTTCAGCGCCGCCGCATCTTCATCGCCGATGCGATGAGTGATCGTTCCGAACATCGCCGACGTTCCCTCGCTCACGCGAATGATCGAATCAATCAAGTGAGCGGTCGTCGTCTTCCCGTTCGTGCCCGTTATTCCGACAATCTTGAGCCGCTCGGACGGATGCCCGTGCACGGCAGCCGAAGCCTTCGCAAGCGCGGCGCGCGAATCGGCGACTTGTATCCAGGCCGGCACATCTTCATTCGAAAGAGCAACGCCGGATACAATCGCAATCGCACCGCGCTCCACCGCTTGCGGAATAAAGTCTCGGGCATCCGACTTCTCGCCGCGGATGGCGACAAACACGGAACCCGGCTCGCACTTGCGCGAATCGTGAGTGACGTCGCGCGCTTCTCGATCGAGCTGCCCGGTTGCAGCGCTCGCTCCAATTTCCTTTGCCAGATCAGCGAGCTTCAATTCGCCCTCGCCCCGACTCTCGGCGGATCGCCGCTTGAAGCCGGCGGCCGCGCCGCGGTTTCGAGCGGATTCTTTCTGATCACCGCCTTCGAGAGTTTCACCCGGCAGATTGTGTTCTCCGGTACAAGCGTGCCCGGAGGCGGGCTCTGCAGCGAAACCACACCATCGCCCGAGGCGTTCAGCTTGATCCTTTGTGCCGCGCACAAGCTTGCGGCTTCACGGATTCCTCTTCCAATCAGGTCCGGCATCACCACGCTCCCGTAGCGCTTTGATGCGGATTCGTGGCCCTCAGCTTCGGCAACTTCGAGCGCGGGTCGCGAATCATCCGCCTCAATCGGACGCGAGGCTTGGGCCTCAGCAGCGAACTCGGCCGTTTCATAAACCTGAAGGTCACCGCCGGCGAGCAGCGACTGAGGATCGTTCTCAGGCTGGACGCCGAGCGTATGAAGTGCGTCCGACACAACTCGCGCAAAGACGGGCGCGGCAACCGCTCCGCCAAGGTGAGCCCCCGCCGGTTCGTCGATCGAAACAACGCACGCAATCTCCGGGTTATCGACCGGTGCGAAGCCTGCGAACGAAGCAACGTAACGAGTCTGCGAATAGCGTCCCGTCGCTTCGTCGATCTTTTGCGCGGTCCCGGTCTTGCCGGCGGCTGGATATCCGCCCATGCGAGCAGCCTTGCCGGTTCCCTGAAGCACGACGCCTTCGAGCATTGACTTCAAAGTGGCCGCTGTAGCCTCACTCACGACTTGCCGTTTTTCTGGGCGTGTCTCGTCGAGCACGTCGCCCGCCGTCGATGTGACTCGTTCGATCAAGTGCGGCTTGACCCATTCGCCTGCGTTTGCAATGCAAGCATAAGCGGCGGCGGCCTGAACCGCTGTCACGCCAACTTCGTGGCCCATTGGAATCGAGCCGATGCTTGTCGGGCCCCATTCGCTTGCCGGCTGGAACAGCCCTCGCGACTCACCGGGCAACTCGATCCCGGTGCGCTTGCCGAAGCCGAACTTCTCGATGTAACTCGCGAGTCTTTCATTACCCAACTTCATTCCGATCTTGATCGCGGCGACGTTGGATGACTTAGCCAGCGCCTGGGCGGCAGTGAGCACGCCGTAGGGATGATCGTGCACGATTCGATCAGCGATTCGAATCTGGCCGCCTCCGCAGTCGATCAAGGTATTAGGCCGGATCAACTGCTCCTCGAGCGCGGCGGCATAAGTGACGAGCTTGAAAATGGAGCCCGGCTCGAATGCAGTCTCAACCGCGCGGTCGTGCCGCTGGGCGTCGCTGGAATCTGCAACGTTGTTTGGATCGAAGGTCGGATAGTTGGCCAGCGCCAGGATCTCGCCGGTCGAGGGACGAAGAACAACGATCGTGCCCCCGCGCGCGCGAGTCGCGCGAATGGTTTCGGCGAGCGCCTTCTCGACGTGATTCTGGATGATGAGGTCAATGGTGAGCGCGACGTTTGCGCCAGGTACCGGGTCTTCGACCGAATGATCGTAGGACTTGTTCAGAGCATCAACATCCAGCAACAAGCGCCCACCCTGCCCGCGAATCAATTTATCGTATGAAAGTTCTATTCCGCCAACTCCGCGTTCATCCATATCCACAAAGCCCAGGATATGAGCCGCCGCCGCGCCGCTTACGTAGAATCGCTTCATCTCGTTTACGTAACGCAGTCCCGAAAGCCCGAGCTTGTCGACGCGAGCAACTTCCTTGTCATCCAGCTTCCGCTTTACCGCTACCGCGATACGGCCCGATGTAAGACGCTTAAAGAGATCGTCGCGATCGATGTCCAGCGCACGGGCCAGCCCGGTCGCTGCCGCCTCCGCATTTCCTATCTCCGCCGGCGACGCATAGAGAGACTTCACCAGGACCGAGCGCGCAAGCTCATTTCCGTTCCTATCGTAGATCACACCTCGCATCGGACTAAGATCGATCGCTGCTTGTTGCTGCCGTCCGGCGCGGGCGAGCAGCAAATCGTGCTCTTTTACCTGCAGCCATAGAAGCTTCACGCCGATCGCCATCATCCACAGGATTATCACGACCTGAATTGCCGTGAGTCGTTTGTCGGAAGCTCTATGACTCTCTGACATCCTCATTGCTGTTCAACCCACTCTCTCTTCTGCCGGCGTAAGTAAACATCACCTCTTCTGCTTGCGGGGAGCCGCGGCCGAGTTGGCCGCCTCTCTTCTTTCCGGTCGCTCGAGCCCGAGCTTTTGTGCGCGTTTTTCTATCTCGACCGGTGAAGAGGCGCGCGCATACTCAAGCTCGAGTTGACGAAGCCGTTCCTCGAGCTGCGCGGATTGGCGCCGCAACTCTTCACTCTGGTACCCAACCGATATGGCCTCGAAGTGCTGCCGCGCGCTCAAAACAAAGCCACCGGACAGCAGAGCTCCCGCGACGCCAATCGCCGCCAACCAGCCAAGCACTCTTCCGCTGACGGGGCGCGCGACCGGCTCCTGGTGAATCTGCTTTGCGGGAAAGAATCGATCTGTCATGAATTCGCCTCTTTGGTTCCAGATATGAATTTTCCCGTGGGAAATCAATCACACAGACCTTTGTCTGTGGTGCAACTGGGGGCTGGGAATGCCGGCTGGTTAGAGCCGCTCGCAAACACGAAGAAGGGCACTCCGCGAGCGAGGATTGCATCTCATCTCATCAGGTCCGGGGCGAATGGGCCGCCGCGTAAGAACATTGACTCGCTTCCTGGCTCCGCAATGCTCACAAATGATCTCGTCAACATCAGCATTCTTTCTCGCTGGGCTGATTTGCGGCTCGCACATGCATCGCCCTGACTCGCGAAGAAAACTGCGTTTCACGATCCGATCTTCAAGCGAGTGAAACGAGATGATTGCCAAACGGCCGTGCCTGGCGAGCGCTGATATCGCCGCGGGCACGAATCGATCGAGCGCTCCGAGTTCGTCGTTGACCGCGATTCGCAAAGCCTGAAACGTTCGAGTCGCCGGGTGAATTCGCCAACGGCCTCTAAGATTCAGCGCGCGCACCACAACGTCTGCAAGCTGCTTCGTAGTCGTGATTGCTTCGCGCTCGCGATCGCGTACGATGCGCCGGGCGATCTTTCGCGCGCCTCGCTCCTCTCCATATTCAAAGATCAGATCTGCGAGTTCGCTCTCCTGAAGTCGATTCACAAGATCGGCCGCGGTCGGTTCGCGGCTTTGATCCATTCGCATATCGAGCGGCGCATCAGCGGCGAAGCTAAAACCCCGGTCGCCTCGGTCAAGCTGAATCGACGATACTCCAAGATCCGCGAGAATCCCTTGTGCCTCACTTAATCCCGCTTCGTCCAGCACTGTAGTGATCCGTTCGAAGTTCGAATGAAAGAGCTGAACTCGATTTTCAAAGATCGCCAGCCGGTCTCGGGCAGCGGCAAGCGCTTCGAGATCCTGGTCTATCCCAACCACACGAGTGTCGGGCGAAGCGGCAAGAATAGCGTAAGCGTGACCGCCCGCTCCGACAGTGCAATCGACAAACGAGCCGCCTCGGTTCGGCTGAAGCCACTCGATGATCTCTTCGAGCAAGACAGGTTGGTGCAGTTCATCGTTCTCCAAAGCCACTGCTTATATGCCCAGAGCCGCAAGGCTGGCCGCGTCATCATCAGTGAAAGGCTGGCCGTCGATTCGCGCCTTGAATTTATCAAGCTCCCAAACTTCGAGGTACTGGAGGTAACCAAGCACCGCGACATTTCCTACCAACTCAGCGCTCGAGCGAAGAAGAGGATGAACCAGTATTCGCCCCTGCGCGTCCACGTCCGCGAGTTGCCCGTAATAGTTTGTTCGATCCAGAAACTTGCGAACCGCCCCGTCGCTTGTGCCTCTGGACTGGAGCTTCTCTTCAATGATCATCCATTCGGCAATCGGATAAAGCCGCGCACACTCACCGGTCAAACTGGTAACATAAAACTCAGTGCTGTAATGCTCGTCAATGTAGCGCCGGTAGTTGGCCGGCAGCTTGATGCGGCCCTTGTCGTCCATCCGAACCGTGTAGTGTCCCCTGAGCATTCAATAGGCACCCTTCAAACGACGTTCAGCGACAGTTCCACTATGTTCCACTTCGCTCCACCACGTCGCCGTATCCTACGTCAGAAGGTTAGGGCTGTCAAGCGTGAAATTATTTAACGATAAGAGGTTGTGGCCGTTCGGCTGGACCAGGATGCGACGCAAATAATGCCTCGCCCAGCGCGACTGTGGTATAGTGCGGGACTTTGATTGGGCAGTGAATCCAATGAGCAGAACCACGATGATCATCATCAGCTACGGGCTCGCGGCGGCGGCGGCGAACCTGCTCGGCGGTCTGCTGGTTTCTTCGCGGAGGCTCGGTCAGGCAACGCTGAGATACTTGATCGCGTTGGGAGCCGGGTTCATGTTGGCCGCGGTCTTTCTGAAGATGGTTCCCGAAACGATCGGGCAGTGGCCGGGATCGCCGGTTGTTCCGATGATATGGTTGCTCGCCGGCTATCTCCTCATTCAATTCGTCGAGCACACGGTCGCACCGCATTTTCATTTCGGCGAAGAGACGCACGAGGAAGCGATGCTTGGCCGGCACGTTGCGACTGCCGGGCTGAGCGCATTGATGGTGCACACGTTTTTCGACGGAGTTTCGATCGCGGTCGCTTCGTTGGTGAGCGCGCAGCTTGGAGTATTAATCTTTATCGCGATCCTGCTGCACAAGGTCCCCGAAGGTTTCACTGTCGCCTCGATGATGCTGGCCGCCGGCCGCAGCCATCGAAGCGCCACTCTCTCCGCATTAATGGTCGGGCTGGCGACGCTTGTCGGGGTCGCGCTGGTAGTTGTGTTCGAGAACACCGCCTTGTACTCGCGCCCGCTTTCGGCGCACGTGCTGCCGCTGTCAGCGGGCGTGACGCTCTACGTGGCGGCGTCGGATCTGATCCCCGAGGTCAACACTCGCGAGGGCGGTGTGAAGACCTCAATGATGGTGTTTGCGGGCGTCGCGCTTCTTTATCTGGTCGAGCTTGCGTTCGAGGCTCTCAAATTCGGCCACTGATCAACACCTACCGTTTGCCGAGGAGCACTTCATTTGTCAGACGTGTATTCTCTTCGATGTCCATGAACACGTACATCCATTCCGAATACGCGTAGAGAAAAACAAACACGAACACGGCATAGATAATCATGATCAGGCCGCCGACCGCGCCTCCCAGGAACGCTGTCGGTCCAATGTCGGCTGATGTGCCGAATGAGGTAGGTCGCGAGCCGGCTGTAGCGCCGGCAATGATCATAAATAGGCCCGCGATTATCAGGATGCCCGCGGCGACAAATGCAAAGATCTTGATGCACACCGCAATAAACCGGAGCACCTTGTATTTCTTCTCGACCGTTGGCGGCGTTGACGGCGTGCTTGAGCCCCAGCTCGGGCTCGCATTCATCACGGGACGATGCTGTTCGTAGGAAGGTTGAAACGGCGGGGGAGGTGGAGGTGGTGCGGGGCTCAGCGTTGTCCCGCAGCTTCCACAGAATTTCGCGGTGTCAGGAAGTTCAGCGCTACAAACCGGACATTTCATATTTTCGGTACTCCTTTCTGATTTCGTAGTCGCTTCAATAATGCCGAGCGACCTTCCGATTGGGGTGACACGATAATCTGAGCCGCCGTTGAAATCAATGCCGGTTTGTGCGATGGCTTTTGCTTGACCATCAATGACGCGCTTCGTATTATGGTTCGTGCTCTTCACACCCACCGAAAAGGCTCTTGCGCGACGTTCATCGAATGTCACCCCGACGCCGAGATTCAGCATCGAAATTCAGACCAGGAGATAGATCATGGCTAGTGAACAGGAACACGGAGCGATCGTTTGGCACAACGGCAAGCTGGTACCGTGGAACGAAGCCACCATCCACGTGATGTCACACGTAGTCAACTATGGATCATCGGTGTTCGAGGGCATCCGTTGCTACGATACCAAACGCGGCTCTGCGATTTTCAGGCTTGATGCGCATATCGAGCGGCTGTTCAATTCAGCGCACATCTATCGAATGCAGGTTCCGTTTACTTTTGAAGAAGTAACCGACGCCTGTCAGCGTCTGGTCCTCGCGAACGAGTACAAGGAATGCTACCTGCGGCCGCTCATCATTCGCGGCTACGGCACGTTTGGAGTTGATCCGTTTCCTTGCCCGATCGACACCTACATTTGCACCTGGCAGTGGGGTAAGTATCTGGGCCCCGAGGCGCTCGAACAGGGCGTCGACGTTTGCGTTTCGAGCTGGACTCGCATCGCGCCGAACACCTTGCCGTCGATGGCAAAAGCAGGCGCGAACTACATGAACTCGCAGCTCATAAAGATGGAAGCGAAACTGAATGGCTACGCCGAAGGAATTGCGCTCGATCCCGAAGGCTACATCAGCGAAGGTTCGGGCGAGAACATCTTCCTTGTGAAGAACGGGACAGTGATGACCCCGCCGTTATATTCGACGATCCTGCCTGGGATCACGCGAGACTCGGTAATCAAACTTTGCGAGCGCAACGGAATCCCGGTCCTTGAGCGGGCGATCCCGCGTGAGATGCTTTACATCGCCGACGAAGTATTTTTTACCGGCACGGCCGCCGAGATTACGCCGATTCGCTCAGTCGATAAGGTTCAGGTTGCCGCCGGCCGCCGAGGCCCGATCTGCGAGGAAATTCAAAGGCAATTCTTCGACATCATCACCGGTGAAGCGGACGACGTGTTTGGCTGGCTCACTCCGGTCGAGGCTCCGAAGGCCGCGGCTCAACACGAACCGCAGATGGCCTAGCAGCCCAGTTCACGGTAAGAACAACGTCGGCACGGGGCGCAAGACGTCTGGTTCAGCAGGACTAGAAACCTATCTAGCCGCTGAGTTCGAGTTATTTCCTCTTCCACTTCGTTCCCTGAGGCGTGTCTTCGAGGATGATTCCTCGAGCAGCGAGTTCTTCTCTTATCTCATCGGCTTTGTTGAACTCTCGATTGCGGCGCGCGGCCTTGCGTTCTTCGATCTTTGCTTCGATCTCGGCGGCAAGCGCCGCGTCCACGGACTCTTCCTGCTCGGGCAACACTCCCAACACTGAATTGATGCGACCCAGCAAATCGAGCACGGCTTCGCGGTCGTCGGCGCCGAATTCGCCAGCGTCCATCGCGCTGTTCACATCGCGGCGAAAATCGTGAAGCGCCGCCAGCGCATTCGATGTATTCAAGTCGTCGTTCATCCCCGCTTCGAAACCTTCACGGGCGCGCGTAAGCGCGTCCTGCGCGCGCGGCTGCGATCGCGGCTTGCCTGAAAATTCATTCAGACGGCGCCGCAGATTCCTCAAACCTTCAAGCGCGCTCTCCGCTCCGCGCAAGCCTTCGAGCATGAAATTCAACTGCGTTCGATAAGGCACGGACAGCAGCAGGTAGCGAATCGCCATCGGCGAGTAGCCCTGCGAAATCAGATCACGCACGGTGTAATAGTTCCCCTTTGACTTCGCCATCTTCTCGCCTTCGACCAACAGGAACTCCGAGTGTACCCAGTGGTGAACGAAGGGTTTTCCGGTTGCGCCTTCCGATTGCGCGATCTCGTTTTCGTGATGAGGAAAGATCAAATCGACGCCGCCGCAATGAATGTCGAAAGACTCACCCAGGTACTTCATCGACATCGCCGAGCATTCGAGGTGCCAGCCAGGACGACCCTCGCCAAACGGCGACTCCCAGCGCGGCTCCTTCTCCTCTTTCGGCTCCTTCCACAGAACGAAGTCGCGTGCGTCATCCTTTTCGTATTCGTCAGAGTCGATTCTCGCCCGCAGTACATCGGTTTCAAGTTTCAAACCCGAAAGCTTTCCATAGCCCGGGAAAGAACCGATGCGATAGTAGAGCGAGCCGTCGCTCGTGTACGTATGCTCAGTGTCGGCGAGCCGCTTCATCAGCTCGATCATCTCTGGAATATGCTTTGTCGCGCGCGGAATCACTTCCGGCTCTTCGATGTTCAGCGCCTTCGTGTCTTCAAGGAATGCCTGCGTGTAGAACTCGGTGTATTCCTCGAGCGACTGGCCGGATTCGAGCATTCGCCGAATGATCTTGTCTTCCACGTCGGTTATGTTCATGACGTGAAGCACTTCATAGCCGAGATACTTCAGATATCTGCGGAGCACGTCCACCGCTACAAACGTCCTGAAGTTTCCAATGTGTCCGTAGTCGTACACCGTCGGGCCACACGCATACATCCGAACGGTGTTGCCCTGGAGCGGTTTGAATTCCTCGAGCGCGCGCGTGAGCGTGTTTTGGAGCTTCAACATTGAGCGGCTACCTCATGACGTCGTTATTGCACTCGGCACAAAACAGGATGCTAGCGAAGGGAAAAGCGCGGTGTCAACGAAGTGAACTCTTGCACTGGTGTGTGGATCGATTGGACTGAGCCTTGTACATTCGCGTCTTTGCGAAGCTTTGCGCCTTTGCGCGAAACGAATTTGTCTAAGGGGTTTCGCGCAAAGCCGCAAAGATCCGCGAAGTTCGCAAGCATGAATGAGGGGCCGTGAAAGGCTGGCCTGCCAACCTCATCACACTGATGTCCCACAGTTGGCGCAGAATTTCGCGCCCGGCTGCACCGGCGCCTGGCAGTTCTTACAGGGCTGCGGCGCCATCGAATGACCGCAGCTAGAACAGAACTTTGTTCCCGCTTGCACCTGCGCGTGGCACGAAGGGCATTCCACGGAAGCGGCTCCGGGAGCCTGTTGCGTGGCGCCGCAGTTCGAGCAGAACTTCGCGCCGACTGGGTTCGGGGTTCCGCACTTCGGACAGGGCGCCGTCTGTTCCTGGGCCGCGCCGTGCGCTCCTCCGACAGCGCCCGCCATCACCTGACCAAATCCCAACCCGAGCCCCAGGCCCATCCCCTGACCCGCGGCGCCACCCTCCTGTTTCGCCGCGTCTTGAATCGATTGCGCGGCCTTGAATTGCATGTAGGCGTTCATATCTCCGATCGCGCCCATGCCCGAGCGCTCGTCGATGAGCTTCTGAACTTCTTCGGGCGGCGTGATCGCCGAGATGATCAAATCGACAAGCTCGAGACCCTGCTTTGAAAAGTCATCGGCCACTCTAGACTTCACGCCCGCGGCAAGCTCGTCATAAACCGCAGGCAAGTCAAAGATCGTCTTGAGATTCTCGCCAAGAAGATCGTTGAGCCGGGCAACAACTATGTCACGCAGGAAAGAGCCGATCGCTTCAGTCGAAACAATCCCGCGCGTGCCTACGATCGAGCCGGCGAACAACTGCGGATCGGCGATGCGCATCGAGTACTTGCCAAACGCACGCAGCCTCACCATTCGAAGCTCGGTGTCACGAAACGCAATCGGCTCCTTCGTACCCCATTTCAAATCCTGAAAGGTATGCCGCGCGATGAACAGCACGCTCGCCTGGAAGGGCGAGGTCCCGCCGAACGGAATCGATAACAACCGAGTGAGAAGCGGAATATTGTTGGTCGTCAGCGTGTGCCGCCCGGGTCCGAACGTGTCGAGCGCCTTTCCATCGCGGAAAAAAACCGCTGATTGATTTTCCTGAACGATCAACTGCGCGCCGAGCTTGATGTCGGACGAGCCGCCATTGGGTATGCGATGGACCATCTCCATTCCCGACTGATCGAAAAATTGCAGAACCTCAATTGCCATTCTGTGTCTCCTTGAGAACTCTTACTGCTTCGCGAGCCGTATGCTCCCGTTCACTGTCGAGATCTTTAGAAGCTGACCGCCCTTGCCTATCTGTCCGCGCGCGCGCGCGCCGACGAGTTCACGCTGCGGCGTAATGCCAAACTGGTCGTCGAGGTTGATGCTTCCGTGAACTGTGTTCGCTTCGAGATCGGCGTCGAAATCTGATTTGATCGTGATGTCTATGCTGCCATTGGCGGCAACGAACTCCATTGGGGCATCGCTGGCCTCTTCGAGCAATGCTTTGATCTTGCCGTTGGCTGTCTGTACCTTTGCGACGCCTTTGACGTCAGTCAACTCGATCGAACCGTTTGCGCCCTCGACGAATATTTGGCCGCTGACTCCGCTGAGTTTTATCGAACCGTTCTGCGAAGAGAGCGTCACCCGGCCCATCTCCTGCGGAAGTTTGATCTCGTATCTGACCTCCGGGCCGCCGCGGCCCTGGGCAGTTCTAACCGAGAGACTCCCTTTGCTATTTGCGAAGAAGACCTGGCCGCGATCCGAGCCCTGCCTGATCACCTTCACTTCCGCTTTCGGTTGGTCCCAGGCTTCAATGACAACACTGCCGCTGGTGCTCTTGAGCGAGAACTTTGAGTCGGGATCAAGAACAAATGTTTTGGTGAGCGTAGTCTCATTGCCGATGGTTTCAACTCTATCGGCGCTTGTTTCGCTCAACGGAGTCTCGCCCGGCTGAGCCACGGCCGTTGCTTGCGGTATTCTTTCAAATTCAGCGATCCTCTTGCGCCCGAATCGCGCCATCATCATCACGCCAAACACGATGAACACAAACAACCCCATGCCGATAAACGCGAGTACCCACCCGAGCCGCGATCGCGAGCGCGGCGGAGTATAAGGCGGGATCGCCTGATACGGCATCGGCGGCACACTTGGTTGATATCCGCCCGGCGCGTAAACCGGACTCGTGTCCGGGGAAAGCCCGGGCGCCGTGTTCGGACCGTTCCGCGCGCCCCACTCATCCGGCTGAGGCGGCATCCTTCTCGTCGGCGCCTGCTCCTGGTTTAGCTCATCGGTTGAGGCTCCACACGCGCGACAGAACCGTTGTCCGACGAATAACTCGACTCCGCAATTTCCACATTGTTCTGCCATCAGAATTGGTCTCTGGTTGCCGGTTTGTGGTTTCTGGTCCACAAACCAGGATTAACTAAATAACGGTTGCCCCGGAGGTCCGCCTTCAGAGAATTCGTTTATTGCCTTATATCGATCGTCGAACAGTCGAGACGTTTGATCGATCTCTGCGGCCGCCTCGGCGCAACCCGACTTGATTCCTTCCGGTGTTCCGGCCTGAGCTTTTAATTGATTCACCTTCGCTTCAATCTTGTCGACGTTCTCAACCAGCGCAAGGTCGAATTTGTAGATCGAATCCAACTGCGGCTGTTCGATTTTGACGACGTCGAAAAATCCAGCGTATCCGTAGCTTGCGAACCTGACGCGATTCTCGAGCTGATCCAGCTTCTTGATCGCCTGCTCGACTGGCCCCACCTCAAACAAGCGGCCGCCGTTTGTTAACTCGCGCATCACCTCGGTCAGCGAGGGCTTGAGCGAGCGAATTCGATCGGCGAGATGGTCGCGATGAAGCTTGTCGATGTCGCGGCGGCGTTCGCGGTCAACGTAGCCGCTGTAACCCGGAATCTTGCTGCTCAAACGCTCGATCCAGTTGCGTTGATCTGTTGAGTCGGTCATTCTGCGCACCTTTTGCCTGAGTTAGAACCGGTGGCTCAGACGATCCGATTGAAATCATGCTGACAACATCTTAACGATTCCTGTGGCCGTCGCGGTTCCGTCGATCCGGAACACTATGCTGGAGCGCTCTGGCCGGCGCCGCTGATCAACGAGTTGAGGTAATCATCATAAGCCTGCCGATCGGTTGCCGGCATGTCTCGAATGTAGACGCCCACGACCCAGAAGAGCCCTTCGGCTTCAGGACGGTACCACGCGGCAAACCCGGTATACTTCACAGTCGCGTTGGGCAAATCTACTTCAACCTCTAACTTATTTTTGAATGCGACGGTGTGATCGCGAATGATATGAAGCTGCCCGGTCTCGACGGTGCCGGTTTGAACGCGCATGCCCTGTTTCCCAAAGTCCAGCGCAAGCCCTTCAATCACGCGCGAGCGATGCCCGTTGTCGCTTTGATCGATGATCGTCAGCCGCATTGGCAGTGGTTTTTGGGGCGGTGGAATCTGCCGCTGACTCTCGCCGGCCTTGAGGTCGTCGGTATTCTGCACCGAGCGAACGAGCTTCATTCCGTCAAAGCTGCAGAAGCTGTTCTGATCGGGAAACAAGTGCCGGCAATTTGGACATTCTTTCATTGAATCACCCTCCCGAGCGCCGCGCCGATTATACTAACGGGCATCGTCATTTGTCATTGTCATTGTCTTGATAGCTGCCTCTGCCTGTCCTTCGGCGATGTTTGCGCCAATGCTGTCTGCGGGTCTAACTAATTGCTTTCCAACAGTGTCTCTTGCGAACGCGTCCCACGCCACGACGATACTCCACACGTCATCCGCCAGCGTTTCGGCCAGTTGGCAGACTTGCAGATCTTCGAAGCTAACAGTTGGCATCTCTGCTCCGACTCAATAAGGAAGAAGACGAGGACCAATGACCAATGACTAAAGCGGAATATTTCCATGCTTCTTCGGCGGATTATGATCGCGCTTTGTGTCGAGCATCTCGAGCGCTCGAATTAATTTCGGGCGAGTCGTGCGCGGCTCGATCACCTCGTCGATAAAGCCGCGTTCCGCAGCAATGTAAGGCGAGGCAAACTTCTCGCGAAACTCATCCGCGCGGCGCTTCGATTCAACCTCGGGACTTTCGGCCTGGCTGATCTCGCGGCGATACAAAACGCCCACCGCGCCTTCAGCCCCCATCACCGCAATCTCGGCGGTCGGATAAGCAAGGTTCACATCGGCTCGAATGTGCTTGCTGGCCATCACACAGTAAGCCCCGCCGTAGGCCTTGCGTGTTATCAAAGTAATCTTCGGCACCGTCGCTTCCGCGAACGCGAACAGCAGCTTCGCACCGTGACGAATGATCCCTCCGTGTTCCTGCTCGATGCCCGGCAAAAACCCGGGCACGTCTTCGAAGGTGATCAACGGGATGTTGAAACAGTCACAGAACCGCACAAATCGCGCGGCCTTGATCGAAGCGTCTATGTCGAGCACACCCGCAAGGTGCGCCGGCTGATTCGCGACAATTCCCACCGGTCTTCCATTGAGCCGCGCGAATCCGACGACGATGTTCTTTGCATAGTGCTCGTGAACTTCAAACAAATATGCGTCGTCGACAACCGAGTGGATTATGTCTCGGATGTCGTATGGAACATTCGGTGATTCGGGCACGACGCTATTCAGACTCTCGTCCATTCGATCGATGGGATCGGAAGTCGCAACGCGCGGCGGGTCTTCGAGGTTGTTCGACGGAATGAACGAGAGCAGTTCGCGGATCGTCCTCAAACAGTCCTCGTCGTTTTCGGAGGCGAAATGAGCGACGCCGGAAATAGAATTGTGAGTCATCGCGCCGCCGAGTTCTTCTTTGCTCACTTCCTGATGGGTCACCGTTTTTATGACGTCGGGTCCGGTGATGAACATGTAGGAAGTCTGCTTGACCATCACGTTGAAGTCGGTGATTGCGGGCGAGTACACAGCGCCTCCCGCGCAGGGCCCCATGATCGCGGATATCTGCGGCACAACTCCCGAAGCGAGCGTGTTGCGCAAGAAGATATCCGCGTAACCTCCAAGCGACACGACGCCTTCCTGAATTCGAGCGCCGCCCGAATCGTTCAAGCCGATCACCGGAGCGCCGACCTTCATCGCCATATCCATGACCTTGCAGATCTTCTCGGCGTTTGTTTCGGAAAGCGAGCCTCCAAACACAGTGAAGTCCTGCGCGAAGACGTACACCTTTCGGCCGTCGACCGAACCGTATCCGGCAACGACGCCGTCGCCCGGATATTGCTGATTCTCCATGCCGAAGTCACGGCTGCGATGCTTTTTGAATCGATCGAATTCTTCGAACGTGCCGTCATCGAGCAGAAACTCTACGCGTTCGCGTGCGGTCATCTTACCCGAAGCGTGCTGGCGTTCGATTCGTTCGCTCCCGCCGCCCGCGAAAGCCGCGGCGTCCTTTTCAGCGAGCTTCTTCAACCCCGCGCTATCGGGTTTCTCTTCGATCTTGCTTTCAGAAGTTGCCATTTTTGATCCTCGAACGAATTCGCAGAGTTGAGATGAGATTGTGGAAGTGACAGTCTATCAAAGCAACGCGTCTGGACGAAGCTCGCGCATAAGCAGACGCCGGTTACAACAGAAACCTCGGGCAATATTAGCATTGACACTAGTTTGCAGCCGCTCCTATAATCACAGCCCTCACGAACTCAGGGTATCAGTTGCTTCGAACACAGAGCGAGAATCCAGGAGGCCCATGTGATTAAGCTAGACATTGTCAATCAGGTTGCCGACAAGACGGGTGTTGCGAAGATCAAGGCCGAAGTGGCCGTCGAGTCGTTGTTCGAAGCGATGAAGTCCGCTCTTCAACGCGGCGAGCGCATCGAGCTGCGCGGCTTCGGCGTATTCGTCGTGAAACCTCGTAAGCGCGGAGTCGGGCGCAATCCTCGAACCGGTGAAGTAACCGATATCCCACCCGGTAGGACCATTAGATTTAAGCCGGGCAAGGAACTGCAATCCTAACCGAGCGACTTGCCGCGGTCCTCGTGAATTACGTTTCGTTACCGCACGGTTGACAGCGATCCGTTCAAGAGTTGTATCCTGAATTCGTGCAGAATGCAGATCAGCCTTATCTCTTCACAGAGTTTCAACCCGCACACACTCTAGTTCGAACGCGCGAGGCCGAGTTATCAGGTCCGCGTATTCTGCTCCATTCGGTCCTGCTGTTTATCACGGGGATCTGCACAACGCTTACAGGCGCGGCCTTCGCAGTACAGCCTCACGTGCAGGATGACTCGAGCAGCATCGGATTGTTGTTCGCTCCGATAATCGCGGTGATAACCGAAACCGCAAGCGGTAATCTCGAGCCGCTCACAAAGGGGCTTCTATTTTCTTTCACGCTGCTGACGATCCTTGCAGCGCATGAATTCGGGCACTACTTTGCGTGCCGGCACTACGGCATCCGCGCAACGCTTCCGTATTTCATTCCGGCGCCACCTACGATCACGCCGTTCGGGACCTTTGGAGCAGTGATCAAAATCAAAGCGCCAATCACATCGCGGCGCGCTCTTTTTGACATTGGAATCGCCGGCCCGCTCGCGGGGTTCGCATTTGCTCTGCCGGCCGCGATCGTTGGATTGATCACAGCGACACCGGCCGCAATCAGCGATGCCGTAGCCGAGAGCGGCGCTACGCAGTTCAATGATCCGCTTCTGTTCATCCTGATCTCGAAATTGCTGGGCCTGCCCAAATGGATCGAGTGGAATCCGATCTACTGGGCGGCGTGGGGAACGGTGTTGGTGACCGCGTTGAACCTCTTCCCAGTTGGCCAGCTCGATGGCGGACACGTGCTTTATGCGGTTTTCGGCAAGCGTGTACATAAATTGATTTCAATAATCGTCGCAATCTCCGTCGGCGCGTTGGCGGTGACGGCCATTGTGCTCGGACAACCGCCGGTCTATGCGCTGTGGACTTTGGTTCTTCTGTTCCTGCTCAAGGTCGGGCACCCGCCGGTTATGGAAGAGGAGCCGCTTGGAAAAGCCAGACTGGTACTAGCGGTCCTCGCTGTCCTGGTCTTCCTGCTGTGTTTCATGCCCTTCCCAATTACGTTGTCTTGAACGCGCCAGGCACAGAGTGATTGCGCTTCGAGGCCGCGTCAGCAATGTGATATCATCGCGCATCAATCGAAGTAATAAATTTCGAAAGGCTTGAACGGGATCGCCGAATGGACACAACGATAGGCGCAGCACTTTCACTGGGATTCTTGTTGGGGCTTCGTCACGCGCTGGATCCCGATCACCTCGTCGCGGTGTCAACCATTGTAAGCGAACACAAGAGCATCAAGCGCTCGTCTGTGATAGGAACATTTTGGGGACTCGGTCACACCGCTTCCCTGCTCGGGATTGGAATTGTCATTCTGTTGCTGCGAGCGTCGATACCCGCGCACTTCGAGCCGTGGATGGAAGCTCCGGTAGCCGCGATGCTGATCGTGCTCGGCGTCAGCGCAACGTGGCGAGCGTTTCGCGAGCGAGGATGGCAGGTCCACACGCACACTCACAGTCATGAGGACCGCGCGCCGCACACTCACGTTCACTTGCACGCGCACGAGCAACACGATCACAAGCATCGCTTGTTTCGCATGGGCCGCAAGCCCTTCCTGGTCGGACTGGTTCACGGAGTTGCCGGCAGCGCCGCCCTCACGCTTGCGGTTCTCACTACGATTCCGTCGGTCGCGTTGGGGCTTTTGTACATAACCGTGTTCGGCATCGGCTCGATTGGTGGAATGCTGTTGATGAGCGCGATGATCGGGCTGCCGTTTGCGGTTACTGCTCGGCGCTTCTCGGTGGTCAACGGCGGCATAAGGTTGTTTGCCGGAGTATTCAGCGTGTTGTTCGGTCTGATGCTGGCCTGGAATCTTCTCGGCGGCTTGTGGAAGGTAAGCTCATAAACTTAAGACCCTCAGTTCGAAATGTCACGACCCACTTCATCAAACGTTCCGCCGCTTTCCTATCTCAACACTGAGTTTTGGAAAAGCCCTGAAGCAAGGGCTCTCAGAATCCTGTCTGAATACATCGAGCCGGCAGCGAGGCTGCGCGAGCATCGCGTTCGAGATACGATCGTCTTCTTCGGATCGGCGCGTTCCATTCCTCCGGAACAAGCGGCGGCAGAGTTGGAGTTGGTGAAACAGGGGATTACTTCCGACAACGAACTCTCGGAAGAAGTGAAGGCAAAACTCGCGCACGCGGAGCAAGGGATCAAGCTCGCTCGCTATTACAACGACGCGGTGGAGCTTTCGCGCCGAGTCACCGAATGGTCCAAGGGGTTGGCCAGTCATCATCACTTCATCGTGTGCTCGGGAGGCTCGCGCGGCATGATGGAAGCCGCAAATCGCGGAGCTTCGATGGCGCGAGGCCAGACTATCGGGTTGAACATTCAACTGCCGCTCGAGCAGGAAGTAAATCAATACGTCTCGCGCGAGTTGGTCTTCAATTTTCATTACTTCTTCATGCGCAAGTTTTGGTTCGTCTATCCCGCGAAGGCGCTGGTGGTTTTTCCCGGCGGCTTCGGCACATTTGATGAGCTGTTCGAAGTGCTGACCTTGATTCAAACCAAAAAGCCGAGCAAGACGATGCCGGTAATTTTGTTTGGTACGCAGTTCTGGGATGAGGTGGTCAACTTCGAGGCGTTGGTGCGCTGGGGTGTCGTCAGCGCTCAGGACCTGGACATTTTTCACAAGACGGATTCGGTTGACGACGCGTTCGAATATCTGACGAGCCGTTTGGAAGAGCTTTATGTGACGCCGAAGGGATTGGAAGAAGTGAAACTGACGTGAAGAGTGATGAGTGAAGCGTGATGAGTAAAGCGTGATGCGTGAAACGTGATATTAACTCCGTTCACCTGTCACGCATCACGTTTCATTCACGCCTTATCCACCGCCTCAATCACTCTCTCGATCTGATCAAGATACTTCGCGAACGTTTCATTTGTCTCTGACTCGATCCAGACTTCCTGATCCGGGGCATAATCAAACACGCGCGCGAATGTTGCCTTATCGAGTTTGAGTTCTTCCGCCAGATTCAGCGCCGCCTCGCGTCGATCGAACGGCGCGTCCTTTCCGCGCATTATCAGTATGTGCCTAAACAACACCGCAAAATTGTCGAGCGAATCGGCCATCAGCCGCGCAAGCTGATTCGCGTTGCGTGACGCGGGAATGTAAAGCCTCCGAAGCCTGAGCAACTTGCCTCGCAATTCGTATTCGAGTTGATGCCTTAGATTTGTCGTCGGAATGTCCAGTGACTTGAATGGGTCGTCGCCATAGAGCACGCGGCGCACCTGGCTCATATCGATGAACTCGATGGGAAACACATCCGACGAGTCCGCGATTTCCTCATCGGTGAAGTACACCGGCAGCGGATTTCCTTTTTCTCGCCACCACTCGGCCACGCCGTGAGCGGCTTTCAACTCAGCCGGGCTTATGCGATCGAGCACGACCAGCACTTTCTTCGGCCGGTCTTCGTCGATCTGACTTCCGCCCGCAGCCGAGCCATATAGCACCACCGATTTGAGCATTGCGCCGTGCGCCTCGCTCAGTTTTTCAACAAACTCACTCAGTTGATCAGTCACGGTTGCCTCCAACTCGGAATGAGACCGGCCTGGTGGTCTTACGATCACCATTCATAGTTTGTCACTTACCAACTGTCACTCGCGCCGCCGCCACCGAAGTCGCCGCCGCCGCCAAAGTCAGTTGCACCACCGCCAAAGTCAGTTCCACCGCCGCCGAACCACCCGAAGTCAGTTTCACCGCCCAAGCTTGAATCTTGGCGGCCGCTGGAGCTACTCGAGTCGCCGCCGCCGTTGCCAAATAAACCTGACTGACCTCCAATCATATCGAGATCATTGGAACGCCGATCTTTCAGGCCTTCCCTGCTGGAGAAGGAGCGTCGCCTTGCAGATCGGCGGAAGATGAAATAAAAGACTAAGCCCACTACGGCCACGAAGACGATGATCTCGAAGAACGAGGTTCCTGCCTGGCTCGGGGCCGGCGTCTGTACGGGCTGGCTTGGCTGTGGGGGCTGCCGTACGGCCTGATCCGGATCAATTCCCTCCATCGATAGTGCGAGCCTCTGAGCAAGAGTTGCCAGGATCGTTTGCGTGCCGGTCGTGAGTGCTTGATCGAAACGCCCTGCCGCGAAACCGTCTCGCATCTTGCGAATGAGCTCGCCCGCAAGGATGTCCGGGACATCGCCTTCGAGGTGCCGGCTGACTTCTAACCGAGTGCCTCCGCTATAGACGCCTTGGGCGTTGGGCGGTTTGATCGCCACCAGGAGCAGAAGCGCTCGCTTTTGCGAATCGCGCCCGACGCCCCACTGCCTTCCCAGCCGAAGCGCGTATTCTTCGATCGGATAGCCCTGCATATCATCAAAAGGAATCGTCACTACGGCAATCTCGATGCCCGCGCGATTCCGAAAGTTCAACAGCAACGATTCAATTTGCCGGCTCGTCGCGGGGCTGAGCTTCTTCGCAAAGTCGCTCACCATACCTCGCGGTCGCGGCAGTGCTTGCTCGCTAGTCGCCGCACGATTTGTGGAGCACGAACCAACCGTAGAGAGAAAAAGCAATACCGCTGCTCCGGAAAGGACTCGTCGTGCTCCTATCATTGCCACAATCTTTTCCATCGAAACAATGCCTACCAACTATCGCTTGCGCCGCCGCCGCCGAAATCACCGCCGCCGCCGCCGAAGCCGCCGAATCCGCCGGAGTCGCCGCCTCCGCCGCCGCCCCAGCCGCCGCCACCCCAACTCGAATCGCTGCTACCGCCGCCCCAACCTCCGCCTCGCCCGCTGCCAAACAGGATCGCCCACAACAGCCACTCTGAACCGATCCCGCCGCCGCCCCGTCCTCCTCCGCCACCACGCCCGGCGAACGCGCGGATTATGGCGAACACTACGAAGCCGATGATGACTATCGCGAAAATCGGAATCCCGCCGCCTCGTCTTGAGCCGCGAGCAGGTTGCTGAGTGCGTACAGGTTGTCGCGCGGCCTGACTCGGATCGATGCCGTCAATCGATACGCCGAGCCGTTCGGCGAGCGTCGCGAGAATTGTCTGAGTACCATTCGTCAACGCCTGATCGAATCGCCCGGCTTTGAAATCGTCTCGCATCTTGCGAATCAACTCGCCGGCGAGTATGTCGGGCACATCGCCCTCGAGATGGCGGCTCACTTCCAGCCGCGTGCCGCCGTGATAAACGCCCTGGCTGTCGGGAGCCTGAATCGCAACAACCAAAAGCAAAGCTCGTTTCTCGGAATCGCGCCCGATGCCCCACTGCCGCCCGAGTTCAAGCGTGTATTGCTCGATCGGATAACCCTGCATATCGTCAAACGCTACGGTGACGACCGCAATCTCGATCCCGGTTCGCGCTTTAAAACTTTGGAGCAATGCCTCAATTTGTTGTTTCGAGCCGGGGCTCAGCTTGCCGGCGAAATCGTTGAGCATTCCCTGCGGTTGAGGGAATTGAGGATCGGCAAAGGAAATACCGGCGAGAAGAATCAGCAAGGCGGCAGAAGCAAATATTCGTCTGAAGGCTTTATGCATTTTATTAGAACTCATCACTCGCGCTGTTGATTGGCTCCGTGAGCCTGACGACGCCGCACGCATCAACCTGACGCGGGACCTTAAGCGTCAATTATGACTTAATACCTGCCAATCACAAAAAGAAAGAGCACCCGGCGCGTCGTCGAGGGCTGTGATTAGAAGTGAGACTTGTCATGCGAAATCACCGCGCAGCTCTCATTAACACCTCACTTCAGTGCGGTGTTTGAAAGGCGCGGCCCAGACCCTTTAACCGGTTCAAACACTTTTGGCGCCTGCCTGATTTAGCCATTGAAACGGTTACGGAGATTCGCAGCCACTGCGGCGCCGAAGTTGGGTGTTGAGGGAGCAGGTAGCATGCTCAGCCGATTGATTATTTGTAGTAATTCGTGGTCAAGAATGCGCCTTCGGACAAGCCTACTTTAAGCACACCCATCGTCGAGTTGCGCGATCGCAATTCCGGTATGGATACTCAAACGATGAAGCGGGACCCCGCGAGCGACAATCCCCATAACTCGGAATCGATCTCCTACATCATTCAGAACCTCAGGGCAGTCTATGGCGAGCCGGCACTAAAGCGTGGACTCGATCCACTCGACGTGTTGATCGAGACGATACTTTCTCAATCGACCACGAATGCAAACAGCGGCCGGGCGTTCGAGAGCTTGAAGCGGAGATTCCCAACTTGGGAGCTCGCGAGGCGCGCTCGTGTGTCGTCGATCGAAGCGGCTATCAAATCAGGAGGGTTGGCTCGCCAGAAGTCAGTTCGAATAAAGCAACTGCTTAACGAAATCCACGAGCGTCGCGGCTCGCTTGACCTTTCGTTTCTCGAGACCGCGCCGCTCGAAAAGGCGAAAAAGTTTCTCGCGAGTTTCAAGGGAGTCGGTCCGAAGACCGTCGCCTGCACGTTGCTCTTCGCCTTCAATCGCCCGGTCTTTCCGATCGACATTCACATCTTTCGTATCGCTCGAAGGCTCGGCCTGATCCCGGAAAGGTGTTCAGACGAAGAAGCTCATCGCTTGATGGCCGAAATCATTCCGACAAATCGCTATTACGAAGTTCACATCAATCTCATTCGGCTGGGACGAAAGATTTGCCGCCCTCGAGATCCGCAATGCGAGCAGTGTTGTCTGGTGGAATACTGCCAGTTCTATCAGAACTCAGCCTGAAGTTGATCATGCACCACGATCCGGGCAATCTCGATCGCGAGTTGATCCGGTGACAAGTCTCCGGTTTGCACGACGTAATCGGCTTGCGCATAAGCCGGTCGCCGTCGCTCAAACAGCTCGCGCATCTGAGGCTCGTCAGTTACAAGCGGCCGCGAGTGGTCTCCGCTGACTCGCTGAAGGCATATCTCGAGCGGGCAATCGAGCCAGACAGTCTTGCCGACGCTTCGAAGCACGTTTCTGTTTTCTTCCGATGCGTAGGCCCCGCCGCCCAACGCGATCACCGCGCGTTGATGACCTCGGCACTCATCAATCGCATCGCTTTCGAGCCTTCTAAATTTCGACTCGCCCATCCCGGCAAAGATGTCTGAGATTGATTTTCCAACGCGAGCTTCGATCAGTTGGTCGACATCAACAAACTCACAGTTCAGCCGCTTCGCCAAGGCCTGGCCGACGGTGGTCTTACCCGCGCCCATGAACCCAATCAGAAAAATCGGCGCCCCAATTCGATTTGTATCCTCGTCTGAAGCCATCTTATCGCTTGATCACGCCCGGCCCGCTCGCCTCGGCAAGCGTCTCGTAGAACTCGGGAAATGACACGCTGGCGCAATCGGCATCGGCGATCTCGGTTGTTCCGTCGGCAATCAGAGCTGCGATTGCGAATGCCATCGCAATGCGATGATCACCTTCGGACTCGATTCGCCCACCAGTGAGTTTCTGCGGCCCGTCGATGGCGAAGCCGTCCTCGAACTCTTCGATCGTGCCGCCGAGCGATCTTATTCCTTCAGCGATCGATCGAATGCGATCGCTTTCCTTGATGCGCAGTTCCCCGGCGTCGCGCACTTCAACTCGGCCTTCGACCTGCGTGGCGACCACCGCAAGAATCGGAATCTCGTCGATTATGTTCGGAATAATCGCGCCCGAAAGAATCGTCGCGGGAGTTTCGCTTCGAAGCGAACGGCTCGTCACCACCAGGTCGCCGATTGGTTCGCTGTGTCTCGTGCGAAGATTTCTTTTCTCAATTCGCGCGCCCAGGCTCGTCAGAACTTCGATGAATGCTGTGCGAGTTGGATTGACGTTGACGCCCTCAATCAGCAATTCCGAATCGGGCAAAACACTTCCAGCCGCCAGAAAAAACGCCGACGACGAAACATCACCGGGCACGTTGTAATCAATCGGATTCAATTCGTGCAGACCGTCAACACTGATCAGCCGCGAAGAGTCAGTGACAATATGCGAGCCCATCTCCTCGAGCATCAATTCGGTGTGATTGCGCGACTGTGCCGGTTCGGAAAAAGTCGTGCGGCCCTCAGCCAGCAGTCCCGCAAGCAAAACACACGACTTCACCTGAGCGCTGGCCACCGGGTTCTGATAGTCAATTCCTCGAAGCACCGAGCCGTGAATTGTCAGCGGCGCAAAGTTATTGTCTCGAGCATCGATTCGCGCGCCCATTTGGCCGAGAGGCTCGATGATTCGCGCCATCGGCCGGCGCCGAAGGCTGTCGTCGCCGTCTATCTCGCAAGCGAATCGTTGCCCCGCGAGCAGCCCGCTCAGCATTCTGATTGTTGAACCCGAGTTGCCAGCGTCCAAATGAACGAGCGGCTCGTTCGCGTGATATCCGAAAAGCCCCTCGCCGTGGATGACAACGGCCGCCTCGCTTTCTTCAACCTTGATTCCGAGTTTCCGAATGCAATCGAGCGTAGCCCTGCAATCGGCGCTGGAAGCCAGTCCTGTGACGCGTGATGATCCCGATGCTATCGAGGCAAGCATCAGGATTCTGTGCGAAATCGACTTGTCTCCGGGAATTCTAATTGAGCCGCGAACGCTGGCGGGGCCGTTGATTCTCACTGATCTTGACATCGCAACTTGCCGCATGTTACACAATGACGCGCCTTGTGACCACCTTGCTTGTTGCGCGGTTCGACCAGGGGCTAATAAGGTTAATTCGAAAGGCATCCCGCGAGCCGATGACAGAGACCATCGAGCTTTCAATCGACAGCAAACTCGAATTCGTTGATACGGTCGCATCGGTTACCAAGAGCGTCACGGCCAAGATGGGTTTCGAGGAAGAAGACGCAAGCTGGATCGAGCTCGCGGTCCACGAAGCGGTAATAAACGCGATAATGCACGGGAATAAGAGCGCCGCCGAAAAGCAGGTGGACGTTCGATTCGTGACCGAGCAGGATTCGTTGACGGTTTTCGTCAGAGATTATGGGGCCGGCTTTGATCCTTCGCAGTTGCCCGACCCGACAAACTCCGATAATCTGCTAAACCCCAGTGGCCGGGGGATCTTTTACATGCGCACTTTCATGGACGAGGTCGAGCATTCAATTCATCCGCAGGGTGGGAGCGTCGTGCGAATGAGGAAGGTCAAGCGCACATCCTGAGATACAAAGTAGAAAAGGAGACGTAGACGATGGCTAATTTGAATATCAAGGACCGCCCCGCCGGCGATGTCACAATACTGGATCTGTCGGGCAAGATAACAATCGGCGAAGGCAGCGTCCAGTTGCGCGAGGCTGTCCGCCGCCTGCTTGACGAAGGGAAGAAGAAGATTCTCCTCAATCTCGGTGACGTGTCATACGTGGATAGCTCGGGCATAGGAGAGCTGGTCAGTTCTTATACGACCACCAACCATAACGGCGGCCAGTTGAAGCTTCTCAATCAGACCAAGAAGATTCACGACCTCCTGACGATTACCAAACTGTTGACGGTGTTCGAGTCGTTCGACAACGAGTCAGCCGCAGTCTCGAGTTTCAAATAGGAAACGACGACGGTTCCGCGGTATTGCTGTTTTAGCGAATCGGGGGCGCAGACCATCTACGGGCGTAGAAGGTTGCGCCCTCAACCGTTTGTGATTAATGCTTCGAACCTTCAATCGAGTCCTGATCCTCGTCGCGGCGCTCGTGATCACCACATCCGCCGGGCAGCAGCCCTCAAAGACGTGGGTAGTCGCTGTCGGCATTTCCAAATATCAAAAGCTCCCTGGCGGTCAGCAGCTTCAGTTTGCCGACCGCGACGCTGCTCTCTTCGCCGAGTCGATGCAAAAGCGAGGAGTCGGCGCAAACAACGTGCGATTGCTTACCGGCCCTGACGCGACCGTCGCCGCGATCAAGTCCG
>Ga0207684_10000176_pt1 | contig 104968 bp, 101 predicted proteins | sample KBSK5501metaG_FD_184342 | JGI IMG/M metagenome (GOLD analysis project Ga0207684, IMG submission 184342) | Corn, switchgrass and miscanthus rhizosphere microbial communities from Kellogg Biological Station, Michigan, USA - KBS K5-50-1 metaG... | ecosystem: Host-associated > Plants > Roots >...
ATTGGCGCCATCCCGCCGAATCTGCAGACCGAGTATACCGAGCGCTGGGAGGCGCTAGAGGAACGGCTTGGCAGCAATGACTACAGCGGATTCTTCGGGCATATGACCGCGGTCTACCACAAAGCCCCGGCGCGCGCGACAATCCTCGAAGAGTTTCGCCAGTATGCCGCGCCTGCCGCCTCAGACGCTCAGCATCTCGTTGACGATGTTATCCTGCCGATGGGCGCGGCGTATTACCTCATCCTGAACTGCGCCTATGAGCCTGAGCAATCCGAGGCTGCCCAGCGCATCAACGGCATGCTCAGATGGCTGAATAAGATCGACAACACCGACTGGGCGCCAGTCGCAATCAGTTACTTCGCCAAATACCACGACCAAGCAGAGCGCCTGGGGTCGTTTCTCGTCAAGCTAGAGCGGCTGGCCGCGTCGCTGATGATCCGCCGGCAATATCGTCACCGGCGCGTGCCGCGCTTCGCCGCCGTCCTGCGCGCCATCGAGCAAGGGGAGGATCTCTCGAAGCCCGGCTCGCCGATTCAATTGACACAATACGAGCGGGAGGACACCTTCAATACACTCAATGCCGATCTGTACCTGATGCCAGCGCTGCCGCGCAACTACGTCCTGCGTCGGCTCGACAGCAGCCTGGCTGGAACGAGCGCCATCTACGACCGCAGGACGCTTACCGTCGAGCATGTGCTGCCACGTAACCCCGTCGAGGGTAGCGAGTGGTCGGGCTGGTACCCTACCGCCGAGATCCATACCAAGTGGATCCACCGGCTCGGCAATCTCGTCCTGCTCGCTCGTGCCAAGAACGTCGCTGCCTCAAACTATGACTTCGCGAAGAAAAAGGCCACCTACTTCGCCGGCCGTGGCGGCGTCTCGCCATTCGCCCTGACCACACAGGTTCTGCAGGAGCATGAGTGGACGCCTGAGGTTGTTGAGCGCCGCCAGACCGAGTTGATCGCTCATCTACGCGCGCTCTGGCAGTTGTAGCGACTCCCGCGCAGCGAGCGAACTGCCATCGATCTATCGCGAAAGCCGATAGCGTGCATTTCGCCATCGGATGAGCGGGCGGCTATAATAGGGATACCGACTCGGTTGTGTATCCTGTCTCTCGCGCACGGACCCCCTCCAGCCTCCCGCTCGCGCGCTCATGACATGTTCGCCCCACGCGCGACGCTCCCAGGCATGTGCGGTTCGCCGCATCCGCTCGAAGGAGAGCCTCCCCATGTCCACCCTGCGCAACGCGTTCGGCGCGCGCGACACGCTCAGCGCCACCGCCAGCTCCTACGCCTTCTACCGCCTCGACGCCCTCACCGGCCAGACCAACCTCCCGCTCGATCATCTCCCCTTCACCGTGCGCATCCTGCTCGAAAACGCGCTGCGCATGACCGATCTCGAGCCAGGGTTGGTCAGCGAGGCCGAGGTCGCGGCGCTGGCCCGCTGGAAGCCCGGCGCGCGTCCTGCTCCTGGCGAGCCAGAGGAGTTCCCCTTCCTGCCCGCGCGCGTGATACTACAGGACTTCACCGGCGTCCCCGCCGTCGTAGACCTCGCGGCGATGCGCGACGCGGTGCAGGCGCTCGGCGGCGATCCGGCGGGCATCAACCCGCTCGTCCCCGCCGATCTCGTCATCGACCACTCGGTACAGGTGGATGTCTTCGGCAATACACGCGCCTTCGCCTTGAATGTCGAGCGCGAGTACGAGCGCAACGGCGAGCGCTATGCGCTGCTCCGCTGGGCGCAGCAGGCCTTCGAGAACTTCAGCGTCGTCCCGCCCGGCGCCGGCATCGTGCACCAGGTCAACCTCGAGTACCTCGGCAAGGTCGTGCAGGCGCGGCCAGGCCCCGACGGCCAGCTCATCGCCTTCCCCGATACGCTCGTCGGCACCGACTCACACACCACGATGATCAACGGGCTGGGCGTCCTCGGCTGGGGCGTCGGCGGCATTGAGGCGGAGGCCGTGCTGCTCGGCCAGCCGCTCTATTTGCTCACCCCTGAGGTCGTCGGCATGCGGCTGCATGGCGCGCTGCCAGAGGGCGCCACCGCGACGGATCTCGTGCTCGCCGTGACACAGACGCTGCGCAAGTTCGGCGTCGTCGGGCGCTACGTCGAGTTCTGCGGCGCGGGCCTCAGCTCGCTCAGCCTGGCCGACCGCGCGACGATCTCCAACATGTCGCCGGAGTACGGGGCGACCTCGGCGATCTTCCCGGTGGACGCCGAGACACTACGCTACCTGCGGTTGACGGGCCGCCCGGCGGACCTGGTGGACCTCGTCGAGCGCTATACCCACGAGCAAGGCCTCTTCCGCACCGACGACTCGCCGATCCCGGAGTTCGATACCCTGCTGGAACTGGACCTGGCGACGATCCAGCCGAGCCTGGCCGGTCCGCGCCGCCCGCAGGATCGCGTCGCATTGCCCGCTGTCAGGGAGAACTTCTTCGCCGCATTCCAGGATCGCATCAAGCCGGCGCGCAAGACGGCCGACCCGGTCGCCATCGGCGAGTTCGAGAGCGAGGGCGGCCAGGCGGGACTCACGACCGACACACCTTCCTCAACGACACGTGGCGGCGCGATAACAGTGGATGGGCGCAGCGACCAGGTGACCGACGGCGCGGTCGTCATCGCGGCGATCACGAGTTGCACCAACACCTCGAATCCGTCGGTGATGCTGGCGGCGGGGTTGCTGGCGCAGAAAGCGGTCGAGCGTGGGCTGACGACGCATCCCTACGTCAAGACCAGCCTTGCCCCTGGCTCGCGCGTCGTCACCGACTACCTGCGCGACGCTGGCCTCACCGACGCGCTCGACGCGCTCGGCTTCTACACCGTCGGATTTGGTTGTACGACGTGCATCGCCGAGGGGACGCCTGTCCTGCTCGCCAATGGGACCGCGCAGACTATCGAGCGTTTCCCACAGAGCGGCGGCGCGAAGCTTCTTGCGCCAGATGGTGACGGCAAACTAGGCGCCGCGCGGCAGGCCGAGGCGATGGATCAGGGTGTGCGCGAATGTATCTCGCTGACCTTGCAAGATGGGCGCACGCTTGTCTGCACACCGGATCACAAGCTCCTCACCGCCGATGGCCGCTGGGTGCGCGCCGACATGCTGGAGTTGAATCGCGACCGCGTGGTGGTCGGCCTCGAAGCGCCGCTGGACGAGGTGGGCGCGGACGAGAATGGCTACAGCCTCCAGGCCGGAGACATGTTGTTCACCCTCGATACGCCCTACGAGCGCCAGCGCACACTCGCCTTCGCGCGGCTGCTGGGCCACCTGCTCAGCGATGGCTCGATCAGCGTGCTCGGCCAGGGTCGCGTCAACGTCGGTCAGGCGGTGGACCGCGAGATGGCGCTGCATGACATCGAGTTGATCACTGGCTGGCGTCCCGCCGCCTCGCGCTACGACGAGCGCAAGTGGAGTATCGTTTTGCCGAGCCAACTCACACGTGCGATCATGGCGCTGCCCGGCGTACGTGTTGGACGGCGCATAACGCAGGAGCCAGCGCTGCCAACCTTCGTGCTGCACGACTCCTGCCCTGTAGCCGTCGTACGTGAGTTCCTGGGCGGCCTCTTCGGCGCAGATGGGCATGGTCCAATTTTGCATCGCTGGGGACAGGGCGAGGATGACGCGACGCTTGAGTCCCCCGCCTACTCGCAGAGCGCCACGCCAGAGCATGTTGACGCGCTCAAGCGCATGATGGGTAATGTGACCCAGTTGCTCGCGCGGTGTGGCGTGCAGACTGATGGCGTGAAGGTGTACACGTATCCCACGCGGCGCTCGGCTTCGACCTATCCAGTGGCGCAAGATGGCGTGGCGCGTACCGAAGTGCGCCTGGCGCTGCCGGATGGCCTCTCGTTCGTCGAGCGCGTGGGCTTCCGCTACTGTGTGGATAAGGCAATGCGCGCCAGCGCGGCGGCGGTCTACTGGCGGACGATCAGCGCCATCAACCAGCAGCGGCTGTGGATGTCCGCCCGCCTCGCCGAGGCGCATCAGGCGCAGGGCGAACTGTCCTTCACTCAGGCGCGCAGGCTGGCCGCGACGGAGCTTCTCGAACGTGAGCCAGTCGTCTCCGCGCACTACTCGCTGCTGGAGGGATCCGACCGCTTCACGCGACTGCCAAACGCGACGGCGCGCACGTTCCAGCCGCTGCACCGCGATAGTTGCGACTTCCCCTCGCCGGTCAGGCTCCTCAGCGAGCTTGGCGTGCGCGATTGGTTCGCTCCTCTACAATCGCGCGGAGACGGTGGCGCTACCAAGCGCTACTGCGTCGAGAAGGACGCGCTGGCGCTGCCAACCTTCGCGCTCCAGGTCATCGACCGGCGGGCCGCTGGCTCGCGTCAGGTGTATGACCTTGCGGTAGACGACCTACATGCCTTCATCGCTGGGACGGTCGCGGTTCACAACTGCATCGGCAATTCAGGGCCGCTGCCGGAGCCAGTGGCCGAGATCGTGCGCGGCGAGGATCTGGTGGTCGCGGCGGTGCTGAGTGGCAACCGCAACTTCGAGGGGCGCATCCATCCGCAGGTGCGCGCGTCGTACCTGGCCTCGCCGCCGCTGGTTGTGGCCTATGCGCTGGCTGGCAAGGTGGATATCGACCTGACTGCCGAGGCGTTGGGATTCGACGGTGACGGGCGCCCTGTGTACCTGCGCGACCTCTGGCCGACGCAGGAGGAGATTCAGGAGACGCTGGCGCGCGTCGTCAAGCCGGAGATCTTCCAGCGCGAGTACGCGCAGATCTTCGACGGCGACGAGCACTGGCGCGCGCTCTCTCTGCCAGAGGCGGGCAGTGGCCTCTACGCCTGGGACCCCGACTCGACCTATGTGCGCAAGCCGACGTTCTTCGATGGCATGAGCGAGACGCCAGCGCCGCTGCGCGACATCACCGGCGCGCGCGTGCTCGTCTCGGTCGGCGACTCCGTGACGACCGACCATATCTCGCCCGCCGGCTCGATCCCGACGACCAGCCCCGCCGGACAGTACCTGATCGAGCATGGCGTCGAGCCACGCGACTTCAACAGCTACGGCGCGCGGCGCGGCAACCACGAGGTGATGGCGCGTGGCACGTTCGCCAACATCCGCCTGCAGAACGCGCTCGTCCCCGGCAAAGAGGGCTACTGGACCACCTACCTGCCCGGCGGCGAGGAGATGACGATCTACGACGCATCGATGCGCTATCAGGCCGAGGGCACGCCGCTGATCGTGCTCGCGGGCAAGGAGTACGGCTCCGGCAGCTCGCGCGACTGGGCGGCGAAGGGTCCGCTGCTGCTGGGTATCCGCGCGACCATCGCCGAGAGCTACGAGCGCATCCACCGCAGCAACCTGGTCGGCATGGGCATCCTGCCGCTCCAGTTCAAGCCGGGCGAGAGCCGCGAGTCGCTGGGGTTGAGCGGGCGCGAGACGTACGACATCCTCGGCGTCACGGGAACCTTGCAGCCACGCCAGGAGATCGCGGTACGCGTGACGCGTGAGGACGGCTCGACGCTGGAGTTCACGACCATCGCGCGGCTGGATAGCGCCATCGACACCGCGTACTACCGCAACGGCGGAATCCTGCTGACCGTGCTGCGCCGCCTCCTGCGCGACCAGCGTGCGCAGCAGAACGGTCCACAGGGCGATACACAGGCGTAAGCAGGCGCCGCGACCGTAGGTTCAAGCGCTGAGGGTTGGCAGCTACGGCTGCCAACCCTCGTCCGCCGCTATATCCCACTTTCGAATCGGAGCCGACGGCATAGCCGACAAGCGCAGAGACACCATCGGGCGTCTCGTACCATCCACAGTGTCGCGGAGCAAAGCCGCCTGCTTTAGTGTGTAGCCAGCCCCATCAGAAAGTAGGCGCTGACTGCCCTGGCGACTTCTCGTGGAGCCTTTTTGTCGATCCCAAAGTGATCGAGCTTTGGAAATTCCTGCGTTTCAGATCGCGGGAGGACCGCCGCCAGCCGCTCCATGGCTGTATTGACCCAGGGGCTATCGCTTTTGCCCCCATACATGAGCAGGACCGCGGCGGATATTTCGCGGTAATTTTCATAACTACTGTCAAGCCGGGCCACTTCCTGATGTTCGCGCAGGTTTTCGGGGAGGAGATCGAGCATCTGCTGGCGATCGTGGGAGTTGACGAAGAGTGGAAGCAGGAGCTTCATGAGCCAGGGCGGAGTGTTGCGTGCACGCTCAGGGCCGACGGCGAGTGAGAACTCGACAAAGGCGTTGAGATATTTCCGCTCGACGAGCTTCTTCTGGTAGCCGGGCATCCACCCCATTGGGATGGACCCGTCAACCGAGACGCCGGGTTCGTACACGGCTACTTTGGTGAGCGAGGGATTGTTGCGGGCCACTTCCAAGGCCACAAGTCCCCCGAAGCTGTGCCCAACGAGCAAGGACGCGCCAGTCTTGCGCTGCAGGGCGAGCACATCCTCACGCTCTTTGAGCATGCTGTAGTCATCGCCTTGTGGGCTGCTCAGACCTCGCCCACGACGTTCGATGGTATGGACCGTAAACTGCTTGGCCAGCGCGCTCGCGAAGGCTCCGTAGTCGGCGGCCACTGAGAGTGCGCCGGGAATCACCATTACTGCTGGCCCACTGCCCGTGGTGAGATAGCTAATCTCCGCCCCATCCTGAGATAACACGATGTGGGTGGCGCCTGTGGCTGCGCTCATGTGACTCGTGGTCATGCTGTCTCCTGCTTCAATTTGGTCATCAGGGCCTGGCGCAATCGCTCGGTGAGTTCACGGAGGTGTTGCGCGTCAATGCCGGCGATGACCATCAACTGGTCAAAGTGCGCGTCCAGCAATTGTCTCCCTTGCGCGACCACCTCGCTTCCCTTCGGAGTGATGGTGACGAGACGCTTGCGACCATGCGTCTTGCTCTTGGTCGTCTGGACAGAGCCGTCTTTGGCGAGTTCCACCAGCATCGTGCTGACGGCAGGATCGCTATAGCCCAGGGCGACTGCCAGCTCATGTTGGCTAACTGTGCCACACTGGCGCAGGACAGTCAGAAAGAGAAAACGCTTGTACGAGACGCCCACCTGGGTCCGCAGCAGTTGATCGGCTGCCCGGTCCAGGTCGAACATGAGTTTGCCTAAGAGGTAGCTAAGCGAGGTGTCCACCACAGTATGAACTCCTTAATATTAAGGCCTTAATATTAGGATACTAACACATGTCGCGGAACTCTGCAACTCTCTGTGGGGCTGGAATCATCATGGGCAGCGTGGCGCGCGTACGGAAGGCGCTGTCCATGCTTGTATTAGGTAGTGGAGGTTAGACACGGCGCATTCTGTATAAAGCGACCGCGCTGAGATGATCCAAGTCGAACGTCGCTGAGATGAAGCGCCAGTAACGTTGTCGCGCAACTTGTCCTCAGTCCAGAACAGACTTGATAGTGGTAGCACGCTGAGGAGCGGTGTGGACTAGCCCATAAGCGAGCGTGGTCAGACGGGCTAATGTGGAGGCCATATCTGCCACACCTATAGCCGCTGAGCCATGCTCCGAGATCTCGTCTGCCGCGCGAGTGAGAGCAACTGCCTGGAGGATGGGGGAGTGTATCGAGTACGATACCGAAGAGGGATTTGTCACGCACCGTTCATACTAGCTGAACCAAGAAAGCGAAGAAAATGACGCCTAGCACGCAGCCGCATAAGCGCCCAGCGCTCAAGCTGAACCCAAGCCAGGTTCCGGCGTTCACTGTGGAAGACATGAAGGCATATCTGCAAGGCGCGCCGTCTTGCTCGTTTGGACCTACGCTCTCCGGACAGCCTCCTACAATTGAGTCAGTGGTATTCGTGAGTTGTAAAAAACTGACCGACCGCTTGAATGTGTTCATCGGGCTGGCCGATGATGCGCTCGTCTGCTATGTCGCGCTGCGCGGTCCGTTCAACATGAGGATGGTGTCGCGTGCGCCAGGAGATCGTAGCTGGTCTGACTTCAGCGAGAGAGCCGAAGAAATCTACGACGCGAGTACAGGTCGTTTGCTCGTGGGGGCCGCTGGCTCATTCAAGCCGAGACCAGGTTGGTAGGCAGGTAAAGATGCCACCTCTGATGACATCCCACCAGAGGTGAAGTCTGGGCTTATGGGTATCTCCGTCGATGGGCATGAGCATACTACCTGAGTCACGTCCCTTTGGACTGAGCGCTAGTGGGACGCGCGAGAAAGTCGCACAGCGCATGGAGCGCGCGGGCGGGTACTCTCGACGTAAACATGTGTCGAGTGTGGTCCGGCTATTCCTCAAGGTACAGGCCACGCAATCGCCGCGCGGAAAATGTCACGCCAGTTGGGCCAACTGGACTTGTTTACCTTTCGGGCCAGAAGGCCCCGCCCTTGAGGGCTCGGGATGAATGACCCTCTCCTTTCCGTTTTCATACCCATGTGCGCGAATGGGCAGCTGTAGGGCCGCTTGAACGGAGCCTCTTGATGACGCTCCACCCTACGGTTGGGCCGGGAAGGCCCATCAGGCGCGAACGTAGTGGGGTGCCACAAGCGTAGCCTGAGCATCTCCCGCATTCATGCGGGGGAGTGTCAAGAGGCAGAACGCCGCCAGACGACGCCGCGCCGCTCGTACTCCAGCCGCCGCTCGACGGCGTGCGCGAGCGCTGGACTGGCAAAGCGCTCGACCAGCCAGAGCGCGAGGTCCAGTCCTGATGTGACGCCGGCCGAGGTGATCACGTCGCCGTCGTCCACCACGCGCGCGTCGTAGACCTCGGCGCCCAGCGCGCGTAGCTCCTCGCGGGCCAGCGCATGCGTCGTCGCTGGACGCTCAGTGATCAGCCCGGCCGCCGCCAGCAGCATCGCGCCGGTGCAGACGCCGGCCACAATGGTCCCCGCCGCGTGCAGTCGCGCGACTACTTGTGGCAGTTCGCCGCGCTCGACCTCCACACGCACACCATGCTGGCCGCGGTGGTTCCAGCCCCCGCCTGGTACGATCAGGATGTCAGGCCGGGTCTCCAGCGTCAGCGCCGCCTCGGCGTGGATGCGCGCGCCATAGAACGCCGTGATCTCACGCGCGCCCTCGTGGCTGACCAGGCTCACCGAGAACGACGCGCCCGCCTCCTCCGCCCGGCGCAACACCTCATATGGCGCCAGCGCGTCCAGTTCGTCGAAGCCGTCAAAGAGCAATATCGCGCACTGGGGCATATCGTCGGCCTCCCGTCTCTTCACTCGTCATCACGAAACACGCGCCACTGCGCGCGGACCATGCGCTCCAACTCCAGCGGATACTCAAATTCATAGCGCTCCGCCAGGAGCCGTCCAACGCGCGCAGCAGCCTGCTTATGGATCTCGATCGCGGTGTAGATCTCCTCGCGCGTGCGCGCCCGAACACCAGCCACTGCCCGCGCGTCCACGCCTTCCAGCTCCTCGACACTGCGGACGAGCTGTGTAAGTCCGTGGATACCGGAGAAGTGGTAGGCGCTCGTCTCCTCACCAGTCGCGTGGATATACCACAGCCGCATCAGCATCAGCCAGGAGTGATACAGCCCGGACGGGATCATGAGGTCGAGACCTCGATGCAGCACTTTGCGGTGCTTGTGGCTGTTGACCCAGAACGCGACGATCAACTCCCGCACGCCCTCCGCCGTCGCCGGCTGTTGCGGCTCCGGTTCCACACGATTTTGCGCCTGGAGCGTCGCGGTGAACGCTGCGCTCCGGCAGCCGAGCACGAGGAGCGGCTCGATATTTGGTGGCCGCGCCGTCGTCTGGACCAGCAGATCGACGATATCGCCGTTGAGCAGAACCAGATGGTGAATCAGCGCGTCCTCGCCAAGCGCAAATGTGTGCCCGCCAACCACCCGCCCGCCCATCAGCGCCTGGGTATCCATCGCGCGCCATGTCTCCAGATCGGCGGGATCAACCGCGACGCGCAGGTCAATGTCGCTGTAGGTGTCGCCATCGCCACGCGCCAGGCTCCCACCCAGCCAGAGCGCCACGACTTGCGCGTCCGCCCAGATCGCGGGGACCAGCCATGAGATCGTGCGCGCCTGCGCCATCTGCGGGAGTACGCCGAGATCAAGGTCCGGCATGTCACGCCTTCCTGTCACTGCTGATATTCGTCCGTAACGGCTTGTCTCGCTCTACTGTACGCCCTGACCGAGACCCAGTATAGTATCTCGCGCCCATTGCTATGCATGGGAATCGCATAGCGGATGGTCTAATTTTCATAAGCCCGGCTAAAAGATAAGCGGAAGAAACATTTATTGGACTTTTGCTTCGGCGTTGGGTATACTGCGCTCATTGAAGGATGGAGTAGGTTGGTTCCACTTCGCTCTCCTTCATCCGGGGGAGACGGGCTGTTTCTCCGTTGTTCCCTTACCGGCGTCGGTGGGCTGGTTTCTACCAGGGGTCGGACGTTCACGAGGCGGCTGTTTTCGCGTCGTTGGACACATGCGGCAGGCTGATTTCTGCCGAGACAGACGCGGGCTGATTTCCGCGCTGCATATACAGGTAATGGGGCAGGCGCTAACCTGCCCTTTCCTGTTTTTCTGGATGCATTCCTCTTTCGATCTCCCTTGCGCATCCCCCTGTGACCTCACTTTCCCAACATGGCCCTGACACGCTTTCGATGTGGTCTCGACAATGAGATGACCGCGACCGATAGCAGGGCTATCAATCGCGGTCTTTGGCATATCAGCCGCTGAGGCTATCTCGCTGAGATCGCGCGTCGGGAGAAGTACAGCGCGATCACCGAGAATATCGCCGCCCAGGCCAGCAGATAGAGCGCGCTGGCATAGTCCAGTGGATTCCCGAAGGCGATATGCCAGCCCAGATCAGCCGCGCGATAGGATGGAAGCAGCTTGCCAAACGCCTGCATCCCGGCGGGCATCGTCGAGATCGGCATCCAGAGTCCTCCCAGCGCCGCCAGCACCATGTACAGCCCGTACACGACGCCGAACGCGACCTCGGCGCCGGTCGCATAGCCGATGGCGACGCCCATGATGGCGACTGGAATGATCCCCACCCATAAAACCGCGACCAACGCGATCCACTGCCCCGCGTCCAGACTCACGCTATGGGACACGCGCGCCGTCAACATGACCAGCCCAATGGTTGGCCCGACGAGAACCAGCGCCGCGAGCAGCCGCGCGAGCAGCAGCGAGGACTGCTTGACGGGCAGCAGCCGCGTCTGCCGCAGCCAGCCGACGCTGCGATCTTGCGCGATGCGTGGGCCGGTCGCCGAGAGGACGGCCCACATTGCCCCGAAGACTGACATGGAGACCATCAGCCCAACCTGGACGTAGACCGCGCTGGGGCCTGTGCCTGGCCCGCCGAACAGCGTCGAGAAGAGGAGATAAAATCCCACCGGCGCGACGAGCGCCAGAACGATATAGCGTGGATCGCGCAGCGAGCGCGCCACCTCAAGGCCGAGATAACCAAACATCACTTTCCTCCCTCTTCTTGCTTGCCAACCAATGTTACGAAGATGTCATCCAGGGTCGCGCTCCGCACCTCGAGGTCGTGCCAGGCCACTGCGCTGGCGAGCAACGACCGTGTCGTCGCATCGGCGTCCGTCGTGCTCAGCGTCACCGTGGCGCCACGCCGCTCGACCTGACGCACGCCCTGTAGGCGCTCCAGCGTGGAGGTGTTCTCATCCGCGCAGGTGAATCGCACCGTATGCACACCAAAGTCGCGCTTCAGTTCGGCGACCGAGCCATCCGCCACAATTTGCCCACGCGAGATGATCACCACACGGGACGCGAACGCCTCGGCTTCTTCCAGGTAATGCGTCGCGAAGAGGACCGTGCGCCCCGTCGCCGTGTACGCGCTCATGTTGGCCCAGAAGTCGCGCCGCCCCTCGACATCCAGCGCCGTCGTCGGCTCGTCGAGCGCCAGCGCATCTGGCTCGCTGGCGATGGCCAGGGCGAAGCGCGCGCGCTGTGTCTGCCCGCCGGAGAGCCGGTCGAGCCGGCGGCGCTCCAGCCCCTCCAGACCCGCCATGGTGACGAGTCGCTTGCGTGTCAGCGGCGAGGCGCTCAGGCCAAGCGTATAGTCCAGCAGCTCGCCGACGCGCACGCCGGGCATCAGGCTGCCCTCCTGGAGCATCGCGCCGATACGCCCACGCTGAATCGCCTCCCGCGGCGTCATGCCAATCACGCTGACCGCCCCGCTATCGGGCGTCAATAACCCCAGCAGCATGGCGACAGTTGTCGATTTGCCCGCGCCATTCGGTCCCAGGAGCGCCACCGTCTCGCCGCGCTGGATCTCCAGGCTCAGGCCATCTACCGCCCGCAAGGCGCCAAAGCGCTTTGTCAGCCCGCGCAGACTGACCGCCGCGCCCATGCTCGCGCTCCCTGCCACATCTTTTTCTGGCCATACCATAGTCCCATGCGCCGCCTGTTGCGCCTCTGGGTCATCAGGGTATCTCTCAACCGCAACCATCGCTTACCACTCCTCGCTCTTTTTACCGAGGCGTCCGCTCACGCCGTCGATGGTTCGAGTGTAGGCGGCGGGGCGCGAGTCCGGTAGTGAGGCGCATCAGCAGATTCAGATGACATTTGTCACTGGCTCGCGCGGTCGGCGTATGGCTAACTATTAGGAAGGGGTAGTTGGGCTAAGATCGCGCGAGTCTTTGAAAGAGCGTTAGGGGCTATCATATGGCGATGGGCGACGTCGAGACGGCGAACGAGATGGCGGTCGCCAGCAGGGAGACGCCAACGCGACTACATGACATGCGATTAGAGCGTCGCTTTGGCTCAACAGCGCTTTGGTGGCTGGTCTGGATCGTCTGGATTCCCGTCTTCACTCCCGCCATCAATGGTCTCATCCAGGCGCATCCGCCAGTGTCGCGACTCATCCTGAGTCTGGCCGGCGCGCTGCTCTTCTTCGCGCTCTATCTGCGTCTCACCTGGCTCTGCGCGCGCGACCTCGCCAATGGAACGGGTCCGACGCGGCCAAGCGGCGCGGCGCTCTGGACGCCCATCGTCATCATGGCGGCGTTGAGCCTGGCGCTCACGCTGTGGAATGGACAGGACTGGGGCGGGCTGTTCATCTACACTGCCACGTGCTCCGCAGGCTGGCTGCCCACGCGCGAAGCGGCCGCCACCGTCGGCGGGCTTGTCGCGCTCGTCATTATTGGTGTGAGCGTTCATGCCGGCCTCGTCGCCGCCGTCTCTCCCGCGACGTTCGTGGCGATCCCCGGCTTTGTGGTCATCGCCTTCGTGCGCTCGATGGCGCTGAGCCGTGAGTTGCGTGTGGCGCGTGAGGAGATGGCCGCCGCCGCCGCGGTAGCTGAGGAGCGCCTGCGTATCGCGCGTGACCTGCACGACCTGCTGGGCCATAGCCTCTCGCTCATTGCGCTCAAGAGCGAACTGGCGGGACGACTGATCCTGCAGGCGCCAGAGCGCGCGGCGAGCGAGATCCGCGATATCGAAGGCGCGGCGCGCACAGCGCTCGCCGAGGTCCGCGAGGCCATCGCCGATTATCGCCAGTCGACGCTGGCGTCCGAACTCGCCGGCGCGCGCGAGTTGCTGGCCGCGGCCGGGATCGCCTATCGCTATGAAGATGAGGATGGAACGCGCCTCGATCTCCCGGCCCCGATCGAGGCCACGCTGGCCTGGACGGTGCGGGAGGGCGTGACGAATGTGATACGCCACAGCCGCGCCAGCCATTGTCTCATCCGTCTGACGCGCACGCCTGTTGAGATCGGGATCGAGATCGAAGATGACGGCATAGGCGCGCCCGCAACCGACTCCGCGGGGATCAGCGGCAGCGGGCTTTCCGGTCTTTCCGAGCGTGTCGCCGCGCTCGGAGGGCGCTACGAGGCCGGTCCGCGCGCAAAGGGTGGTTTTCGCCTCGCCGTTCTGCTGCCACAAACGCGCGCGATCCAGGGCGCGGAGCAGACGAGCATGGACGCTGGAGAGCGCATCGCGACGCCGGAGGGAGAACCGTCATGATCCGTGTGCTGCTGGCCGAGGACCAGGCGATGGTGCGCGGCGCGCTGGCGGCGTTGCTGGAGCTCGAGGGGGACATCCTTATCGTCGCGCAGGTGGGGCGCGCGGATGAGGTCGTGGAGCACGCGCTTGCCAGCCGTCCCGATGTCGCCCTGCTCGATATCGAGATGCCCGGCGGCGACGGATTGCAGGCGGCGGCGAGCCTGCGTCAGGCGCTGCCCACGTGTCGTGTCCTCATCCTGACGACCTTTGGCCGCCCCGGCTATCTGCGCCGCGCGATGGAGAGTGGCGCGGTCGGATTTCTCCTCAAGGATGCGCCCGCCGCGCAACTGGCGACGGCGATTCGTCGCGCTGTCGCCGGAGAACGCATCGTCGATCCAACTCTCGCCTCGGCGGCCTTGAGCGACGGGAACAATCCGCTGACCGAGCGCGAGCGTGAGGCGTTGGCAGCCGCCTCGCACGGCGCGAGCGTCGCCGAGATCGCCGCTGCGCTCTACCTCTCCGAGGGCACCGTGCGCAACTATCTTTCGACGGCGATTCAGAAGCTTGGGGCGCAGAATCGTGTCGAGGCGGCGCACATCGCCGAGCAGAAGGGCTGGCTGTGACACTCCCCACGCCTGAAGGCGGGGCTTCTCGCCTCCGGCCATCCGGCTAGCGAGCTACTTGCCGCGTGTCCTGCGGAACTATCTGGCGTCCGCTGCCGGATGGCCAGAATACTTGGAGCACCACTGCTCGATACCGCGACTGTTTTACGCCGGGGACGGGTTGCTCCCGGCAACGCCACGAACAGTCGGTTGTGCAGGTGCACTGGGCCAAAGCCCACCAAACACGTGCTCATCACACGTGCGCATGCGGTCAGTATACCAGACAGGCGTGCGTCTGGCAAGCAGCGCCTGACGGCGCTCTGGCTTTCACCCCCATGGCTAAAGCCAGGGGCACTCAGCCGGGAGTTTTGGTAGGACGGAACGGCCTATCAGGCGCGCTAGCGCGGCAGTGGAACGATGCTCGCAAGCGAAAGCAGGCCAAAGAGGATGATTACCGACCCCGAAATGCGGTTCACCCAGACCAGCGCCGCTGGGCGGAACCGCGCGCGCAGGAGTGTTACACCCCCGCTCAGCAGCAGCCACCAGAGCGCCGAGCCCGTGAAGACGCCCGCCACCAGCACGGCCGCCGCGAGTGTGGAACCACCGTTGGCCACGCCGAACCCAGCGAAGATCGCGGCGAAGGAGAGGATGGTCAGCGGGTTTGTGAGAGTGAGCAGGAGGGTCGAGCCGTACGCGCCCGCCAGGCTGTTCGCCGAGACATTCGCTGCGACCGGCGCCGGTTTGGCGACGAATGTCCGCGCGCCCAGATAGCACAAAAAGAGGCCGCCGATCAGACGCAACCAGAATTGCTCCGCAACCAGCAGACTGGAGAGCGCGGTCAGCCCGAAGGCGGCGATAGCGCCATAGGTCGCGTCGGCGGTGGCGGCGCCCAGCCCGGTGAGGAAGCCGACGCGCCAGCCCTGTGTCAGCGTGCGACGGATGCAGAGCACGCCGATCGGGCCGACGGGCGCGGCGATGGAGAGGCCGAGCAGCAGTCCACGCGCGTAGGTTGACAGATCCATTGCGATTCCTCCAGTGACATGCCGCTGGAGAAAGAACATCGCCCGCCGGAACGCTTCTTTCTCCGGCGGGCGACGAACAAATGGGAGCGGCGTCAGGCTCCAGCCCACCGAGATGGTGGCTGGCGCTGCTGGGCGAATGAGTTGAACGTGTATCGTGTGGACACTTGCGCGCTCCTCTGTATGGCTAGCATAGCAGGCGCTCTGACGCCATGTCAAACGCCTGATGCGCGGTCGCGTCTACGGGTCCTTATAATAAGCGCACCAGGGGCAAAGGCCAATATCCCGCCTTCTCGTACGATCGTCTTGCAGGCGCGTGCCCTGCATCTCCACCAGTCGCCACGACGACCAGCCGCACGCCACTCTCTCTCATCTTTTCCAGCGCAAAGACGTTCAGTTCGGTCCCGATGCCGCGGTTCTGTTGACACTTCCCCGGCTAAAGCCGGGAGATTCTCGGTTCTCCGACGCAGCCAACGCCGCGCCTCCCCGAAGGCTCTGCCCGAGCCTCTCTATATTCCTGGCGGCGTTGTGGTCCCGATGCAGGCTCGTCGCGCAGTCTGGACAGGAATGCCAGCGAACTGACAAACCCTTGGCAACCATTACACCGCAGCCAGAGCAGATCTGGCTGGTATAGGCGGGCGGCACAGCGACGACTCTCCGACCGGCGCACGCTGCCTTGAAGGAAAGGATGGTCAAGAACACTGCCCAACCCGCATCAGAGATGCTCTTGGCAAGATGGTGGTTCTTGACCATGTTGGCCGTCTGCAAGTCTTCGTGATAGATCGTGTCGTGTTGCTGAATCAGCTTCAACGCCGTTTTATGGTGGAAGTCGGCGCGCCGCCGCCTCACCTTCAAGTGCGCCTTGGCGAGTAGTGTGACGGCCTTGCGCCTGCGATTGCTGCCCTTCTTGCGACGAGAAACGCGCCGCTGGGCGGTCTTGAGCTTGCATTCAGCCTGGCGATACCAGCCCGGATGAAAGATGCGCTGGCCGTCTGCGAGCGTAGCAAAGGCTTCGATGCCTAGGTCTAGGCCCGTCTCTTGTCCGGTGGCTGGTAGCGGCTTCACTGGCACGCCAGCGCACGAGAAACAGACGTACCACCCGTCGGCTTCCCGCGATACCGTGATGGTCTTGGGCGTGCCTTGCAGGGGACGAGACCAACGCAGAGCGATGCGCCCAATCTTGGAGAGGACCAGAAACCCATTGTCCAGCGTGGCCCCGTTGCCGAATTGCTTGTAGGTGAACGAGTTGTAGCGGTTCGTGCCCTGAAAACGTGGGTAGCCCGGTGTCCCGCCGTTCTTCACTGGCCGGAAGAAGGCTTGGAAGGCACGGTCTAGCCGCGTGAGCACGTCCTGCAACACCTGGGAGTGAATGTCGCCGTATTCGGGCCGAACCACTTTGACGGTGGGCAGTTGGGCGCTCTGGCCCGCGAGCGTGACGCTCACCCCACATTTCTGCCAGGCGTCGCGACGCTCCTGTAGGGCGACGTTGTAGAGTTCGCGGCAGCGGCGCAAGACAAACGCCATCGCCTGCTCCTGTTCAGGGGTAGGCTTCAGTTTGTATTTGAACGTCTTGCGCAGCGTCGTCTCCACTACGCCTGCTCCTGGTGCCTGAGATACTGTTCCACCGCCCACGCCAACTCACCAACCAATGAGCGCCGGTTGCGCTTGGCAACCGTGCGTAGCCGCTCAATCAGTTGGCGGGGCAGGACGAAGGTGATCTTGTCACAAATCTCGGCAGTTGACCTGGAAGGTGATGGGCCAAACAGCACTCGCCGTTTCTGTTCCGCGCCAGGGGTAAAGCTGCGGCGTACGTTCTCTGATTGTGACACAGGTTCCAGATGCGCGGGATTGCAGCACGCTTTGTTGCAACAGAGGTGATCGAGCACCATGCCATCGGGAATCTGTCCTACAACAATCGTGTAGACCAGTCTGTGTAGCGCCCAGACTTTTCCCTCGTGGTGAATCGTGCCATACCATGCTGGATCAGCGTTCGGCAGTGTCCAGCAACCCCCGTCTACTGCTAACCGGCGTGCAATAGTCGCAGGCAACACTGAGTCTATCATGATCATGTCTTACTGTGGGGCTGCTCCTCAGCATCGGCTTCGTGGTGCACACGCGCCAGTTCCTCCTGCACTATCCTGTCAAGCACCTGTACCATGCGTTCGCCTCTCAGCGCTGCCACCAAACGGAGCTTTTTGAGGGTGCGCGTCCAGATGCGTATTGTTTGATAGTCTGGCGTATTCATGTAGTAATTATACTACACCCATAGACCATGCACTGTCAAGCCAGATGGGCCATTCATCCCCCGACTAAAGCCAGGGGCTTTCTGGCCCCATTTCTGTAACCGTCTCATCGTAGCGTATGCCGCTCAGGGGCGCCTGAAGATTTCTGCTGGTGAATTACTGCTGGCGCCGCGCCATGTCGTGCATCCTATCCATGGCGGCGATCAACCATCGCGTTCTTCCAGGTCCAGCGCGAAATGCTCTTCGTCGATGTAGCGGTCGGGCAGCCTCAGCGCGTGGCGCTCCAATCCCCACGGCGCGAAGCCGAGCGAGATGTAGAGCGCGCGCGCCGCCGTGTTGTGCGTCGCGACGGCCAGCGTCAGCCGCTCCAGGCCAGCCGTCGCCCGCGCGCGAGCGATCGCCGCATCCATCAGCGCACGGCCCACGCCGCGTCCGCGCGCCTCTGGGGCGGTATAGACGCCCCAGATCATCGCCTTATGGCGGTCCTTCGCGCCTTCCTCGCGGTGCAGCCCCGTTGAGCCAGTCAGTCGTCCATTCTCGAACGCGCCGAAGAGGACGTTATCGGGTGGAGCATTGCGCTCGCGCATGCGCCGCGCGATCTCCTCCAGCGACTGTTGCGCGAATTCCTCCCAGGAGCTGCCGAACACGTCGGGGTGATCGCGCAACATGCGCAGACGCAATTCACGCCACCCCTGCGCGTCAGCCTCGGTCAGCGGGCGAATCTCCAGGTCGGTGTCCACACCCCTGCCCCATTTCATGTACCAGAGCGATGATGAAATTCAAAAGAGCGAGGGTTGCTCGAAGGTCTCGCCGTCGTCGGCGTCGCTCTGCCCAAGCTTGCCCTCGGCGGCCAGGCGGCGCGCCTCCGCGATGGCGGCGGGTAGCGCCGTCGTGAAGTCGTCGATCACCGTCTGGCGCAGCTCCTCACGATGTAACGCGGCGGCGGGATTGTACATCGCCACGACGATACGCCCATCCACCAGCTTCGCCTGCCCGTGGATCTGTGTGATGCGCGCGCGGGGGAAGAAGCGTTTCGCCGCGCCGCGTCCCAGCGCCACGATCACCTGCGGATTGATCGCCGCGATCTGGCGCGTCAGGTACGGCGCGCAGGCCGCAACCTCCTGCGCCGTCAACTCGCGACTATCCGGCGAGCGGTGCTTGACGATGTTGGTGAGAAAGACCTCGGCGCGGCTCAGCCCGGCGTGCGAGAGCAACTCGTCCAGAAAGACGCCCGATGGGCCGGAGAACGGCGTCCCGCGCCGGTCGTCCACATAGCTGGGCGCCTCGCCGATCAGCATGATCTCGGCGTCTGCGCGTCCCTCGCCGGGGACGGCGGTGTGCGCGCCCTCGTGGAGCGGGCAGCGCGTGCAGACGCGCGTTTCCGCCGCGATCTCCCCCAACAATTCCTCTGGCGTCATGGCTGATCTCCTTTCAGCGCGTCGCGTAGTGGTATGGGCGTATCAGCCGCCGATGGTCAGCTCGCCGAAGCGGATCGCCGCCGGCCCATCGTATGTCCCATCCGAGAACATCTCGGAGGAGAAGTGCGCATTGGCGAGCGCGGCGAAGAGGTTGCCGGAGACCGAACCGCCCTTGATCGGCGCGCTGCCGCGGTCGTCGTGCCGGTAGCCAAGCTTGATCTCCGCCACAAAGTCGCCTGAGGTGGGATCGGGATTCATGAAGGAGAACGCGACGACCTCGTAGAGCGGGCGCGGCCCCATCAGGCGCAACTGCGCGAGCGAGCGCTCGCCCAGCCCGATACGGATATTGCCGAACGCCCCCGTCGCCGGGACGTCCAGGTACGCTGCGTAGCGCGCATCGGCCCAGTGGCGCTGGAAGGCGCCATCGGCGATCAGTTGCGTCGCGTTCGCGGCGAATCCCTCCGCGTCGAGCGGCGCGGCGCGATTGCCGAACGGGCGCGCGCTATCAGTCCAGAGCGAGAGCTTGTCGCCACGCGCTGGCTCCGGCGTGACCGGCTGGCCCGGCGTGAAGCGGCTCAGCCCCTGGTACGCCGCCTGCGCCGAAGTGTGCAGCGGGAACGGGCTGCGCTCGAAGGCGAGCGGCGCATTGAAGAGATCGGCCACCGCCCTGCCGCTCAGGATCAGCGGCCCGCGATAGGCGTCCGCAGTCGTGGCGTCGAGCGTGTGCCGCGCCAGGCGCACGTATGCCTCCACCGACTCTTCCAGCGCGAGGTCCTCCAGGCGTCGCCGCAGCAACTCGCCATGGAACTCCGCCTCGCGCGCGCCATCGCTGGCGATGAGCACAAAATCCACGAAGAGCGCAGTGGCGGGGTAGGCCGTGCGGACGCCCGCGCTCGTGCGCAGGACGTTCTGGCTGCGGGTGGCGAAGAATTCGGCGCTGCTGACACGCACGTCGGGATGGCGCGCGATCTCCGCCTCCATACGGCGGCGAAGTTCCTCGAGGGCGGCGCCTAGATCGCCATCCAGCGCGGGATCACTGACCTCGACGGCGGGGTAGCCAGTGGACGGCGGCGCGGGCAGTTCATAAGGCCGGTTATCGGTGAGCGCGGCCATCGCGACGGCTTCGCGCAGCCGGGTGGCGAGCTGTGCGGGATCGGCGCTCTCTTCCGGCAGCAGCGTGATCGCCGCGCTGCCACTCGCGGCTTCGTCGCCGTCCGGACCAGGGCTGTGCGGGGCGTGTGTATTGTGCGCGCTGATACGCGTCCGCTCCGTCGTGACACTACGCCGCGCCTCCACGCGCTCGCCGATCAGATAGAGCTGCGCCTCCTCATCACGCCGCACATGCCCCTGCCAGGCGTCTGCGCCGGGAGTGACCGCGAGCGCCTCGGCCAGCTGGTCAGCGGCTCGCTCGTCGGACGTGTTCCTTCCGCTGGCTGTCTCGTCGCTCAGCGCCATGCGTCACGCCTCATCCTTCCGCCTGTGTCATGATATGTCACGCGCCTATGTAGCGATTATATACCCTCATGCCGTCGCGCACATCCGCCAGCGCGCCGCGTCGCCTTTCGCTCACGCTGGCGTCTATGCTACAGTATCAGCGCAGTGTCAGGCGGCGTGGGCATTGGGGGCGAACGAGAAGCGTATGCCAACAGTCATCCTCTACGCGAAGGCGGGCTGCCACCTTTGCGACGAGGCGCGCGATTATCTGGAAGATCTGGCGGCGGCGTATACCTTCGCACTGGATGAGATTGATATTCGCCGCGACGAGACGCTCTTCGCGCGCTACCGTTATCGCATCCCGGTCATCGCGGTAGATGGCGTCGAGCGGCTGGAGGGGCGCATCACACCTGAGGAGGTCGCTGCGCTGGGGCGGGAGTTCCCGCCTCGCTAAGCAGGTCAGACAGGCTGAGCAAGAGAAATGTGAGGGCGACGGCGTGGCCAGAGCAGAAGCGGTCGAGCGGTTGCGCGTCTGGGCGCAGCGCGCGCAGCATGAGGCGTCGCAGGCGGACACCCGCGCGAGCATGCTCCAGTGGCAGGCCCAGGCGCAGGCGCTGACAGCCGTGGCGAACTTTGTCGCCAGCCAGGACCCACAGACACCGGACGACGTTGTCTACCGGCTGGTCGTGGCGGATCGCGCGCGCAGCCTGACCGAGTGGGTCGCGCGCGAGGGAGGCGAGGCCGCCGCCTTCTATGCGGGGGCCGTGGCGGGCTACGATCTGGCGATCACGACGATCAAAGACATGGGCGGGCGCGTCTGGCCACGGGTCGATGCGCACTCTGGCTAGTCTGCCCACGATGAAGATCGTCCTCGCTCCACAAGCCCTCAAGGGCAGCCTCGACGCCGCGGCGGTGGGCCAGGCGATGGCCGAGGGCGCGCGGCTGGCGCTGCCCGACGCCGAGATCGCGATCATCCCTGTCGCCGATGGTGGCGAGGGCACGGTGCGCGCCCTCGTCGCCGCGACCGGTGGGCAGTTACTCCATACACAGGTCACTGGGCCGCTCGGGACGCCAGTCGCGGCGGAGTGGGGTCTGCTCGGCGCGCAGACCGACGCGCCAGGCGTGAAATCCGCCGTGATCGAGATGGCCGCCGCCGCAGGACTCCCGCTCGTCCCACTGGGGCGGCGCGATCCGCGCGTCACGACGACTCGTGGCGTTGGCGAGTTGCTGCGTGCGGCGCTGGACGCGGGCTGCGGGCGCATCCTCATCGGCATCGGCGGCAGCGCGACCAACGATGGCGGAGCGGGGATGGCGCAGGCGCTCGGCGCGCGGCTACTGGACGCCGACGGGAACGAGTTACCGCCGGGTGGGGCGGCGCTGGCCAAACTTACGCATGTTGATTTGTCGGGCATGGATGCGCGGCTGGGGCAGACGCGGGTGCTGGTCGCCTGTGACGTGACCAATCCGCTCACGGGGCCACAGGGCGCCTCGTCGGTGTACGGTCCGCAGAAGGGTGCGACGCCAGAGATGGTCCGCGAGTTGGACGCCGCGCTGGCCCACTACGCCGACATCCTGCAGCGCGATCTCGGCGTGGACGTGGCGGAGACTCCTGGCGCGGGGGCAGCGGGGGGCCTGGGGGCGGGGCTGCTGGCCTTCGCGCGGGCTGAGCTGGTTCCCGGCGCGCGGCTGGTCTTCGAGGCGTTGCGTTTCGACGAGCGCATCGCTGGGGCGGACCTGATCTTCACCGCCGAGGGGCGGCTGGACGCGCAGACGGCGTATGGCAAGGCAGTCAGCGCGGTGGCGGCGGCAGGCCAGCGGCAGGGCGTGCCGGTGGTGGCGCTGGCTGGCGCGGTGGCGATGGACGACGCGGCGTTGCGCGCGCTGGGGCTGGCGGCGGCGTTGCCCCTGGTTGATGGTCCTCTGACGCTGGAGCAGAGCATGGCCCGCGCGGCGGATCTGACCCGCGACGCGACCCTGCGCGCCATGCGGCTGATCTTGCTGCTGAAGTAGCGTTCTAATTCGTCGGAACTTCAGTAATTGCCGCAGACGAAATCCCTACTGGCGACTTCGGAACATTCAGTGATAGGTGTGGAGGCGTTGTGTCGGATAATAGCCGTGTCATCTTGCTTCAGGACGAGCAGGTTGCGCTGATCTGGTGCGAGGAGGGCGGCGAGACCTTCTACTGCTCTCCCGGCGGTCGCGTCGAGCCGGGCGAGACGTGGGAGGAGGCCGCGATCCGCGAGGCGCGCGAAGAGTTAGGCGTCGAGGCGCGCCTGGAACGGCTGGTGGCGACGTTTCACCTCGCGCAGCAAGAGAGCCTCGCCGCTGGCGAGGGACGCTACTATCTGGCGACGGCGGTGGGTGGCGTCTTCGGATCGGGGGATGGCCCAGAATATATCCCCGGCCTCTATCCCGGCGTCTATGAGCCACGCTGGGTCGCGCTCTCCGCCCTGCCCACACTCGATGTGCGTCCGCGACAGATCGCGCGTGCTCTGGCGGCTGGACGCTTCGCCCCGGACGCCGGAGTCGCGCGCTTCCATGAAGATCGCCAGTGAAGCCGCCTGGGCAGGCTGACCGCGCTCCGATATACAATACGCGCACTATTGACTCACGAGACGCAGGCCAGCGGCGGCCCATATCCGCCAACACAGGATAAAGGGGGGCGTATGGTGACGGTGCGCGAGTACCAATCGGGCGATCTCGACGAGTGCGTCGCCCTCTACATTCGCGTCTTTGGCGAGCCGCCCTGGGAAGAGCAGTGGGATCCCGCCGACGCGCGCCTCCATCTGGAGCAGATCATCCAGACCCCTGGCTCGCTGGGGCTGGTCGCCCTGGAGGATGACCAGATCGGGGGCATGCTGCTCGGCGTCGAGAAGCGCACCTCGACCGGCGGCGCGTTCGTCGTCGATGATGTCTTCGTCGAAGGAGCGAAGCAGCGCCATCGCGTCGGCTCCGAACTCATGAACACCCTGAAGGAGCGGCTGCGGGCGCGTGGCGTCACTACCGTCGGCCTCTTCACCAGCTGGACCGCTCCGGCCGCGGAGTTCTATCGCAAGCAGGGCTTCGTCGAGATCCCCCAACTGCGCTTCCTGCGCTGCGATCTGGATGAATAAGGAGCGCTGAGGAGAAAGGCGGCATGGCTCGGATGGCTCAAGGTCTCATCAGCGCAACGGGCAAGCAAATCGCCCTCAAGGATATCGATCCCGGCGAGACTCGCGGCATGAGTCAGCAGGAGACCGAAAAGCGCTTGCCCGCGATGCAGGCGCGTCTCGGTGAGCTGCACAACTTGCTCTATGGGGCCGCCCACCAGAGCCTCTTGATCGTCCTGCAAGGGCTTGATACGGCGGGCAAGGATGGCTCAGTCAAACACCTGATGCAGGGGCTGAATCCAGTCGGCTGCGACATCGCCAGCTTCAAGGAGCCGACGCCGGAGGAACTGGCGCACGACTTCCTCTGGCGCATCCATAAGCGCACCCCTGCGCTTGGCTGGGTCACCATCTTTAACCGCTCGCACTACGAGGATGTGCTGATCGTGCGCGTCCACGAGCTGGTCCCGCGCGCGATGTGGGAGGAGCGCTACGGCCAGATCAACGACTTCGAGCGACGACTTGTGGAGAGCGGGACGATCATCGTCAAGTTCTACCTGCATATCTCGAAGAAGGAGCAGCGTGAGCGCCTCCTCGAACGCGAGCGCGAGCCGGCCAAGGCGTGGAAGCTCAACGTCAGCGACTGGAAGGAGCGCGAGCGCTGGAAGGACTATCGCGCGGCCTATGAGGACGCCATCAGGCGTTGCGGAACCAAAGACGCGCCGTGGTATATCGTGCCAGCCGACAAGAAGTGGTATCGCAACTACGTCCTGACGCAGACGCTCATCGAGCGGCTGGAGCCGTACGCGAAGGCCTGGTCCGCCGAACTGGCCGAACGCGGCAAGCAGACGCTGGAGGAGATTCGCGCCTATCACGCCAGCGAAGCGCCGGAGGAGCCGGAGTGATGTCGGGCGGATCGCGGTGATGAATCCACGGGCGCGCGAGACGCGCACGCCAGATCGTGTCGCGCTCAACCGCGCCGGGGCTCCATGCTGCACGACGATGGCATCGTCAGTTGCGTGAGGATGATGGGCGCCCTTTCCCTGTTTCACATGCCAGCATAGGTTCCTTGGCTTGCAATACAGGTCGCTGGCGCCGGTTGCGCTGTGATGAAGCCGGTGTTTGACCTCTTGGCGAGGCGTGGTGAAGCATCACCCCTTTTTCCGGCCTGAAACGGGACGCGCGGATCAGGACGCTGGTCACATCCCAGTGGGACACATCCTCAGTTACGCTGACTTCGCAGGCGACGCAACAACGCAACCGGGAGTGCCGGATCGCGGCGTCGCGGCGAAGGAGAAGGATGCGATGTCTGAGAAGTGGTCGATGCGCCTGGGCGCGGCGTGTGGGATTATCTATCTCGCTATCGCCTTTCTGGCGGAGAGTGACGGCAGCGGGACGCCATCGTGGGGAACAGCCGACGTGGCGATTCTAGGCTACTTGGTGCTGGTCGTATTTGTGGCGTGCCTGACGACTATGCTGCGTAGCGCCGAAGGGGGGTATGGTAGCCTCTCTATTACCGCGCTAGGCGCTGGCCTGCTCTCGATTGGTGTGAAGCTTGCGTCGCTACCATTCGTGGCGGCGGCGCGCCTGGCAGGGCCGAGCGTCAGTAACAGCCAGCTGAACGTGACGCTCAACTACATGGCCGACTTTGCCTTCATCATGAGTGGAGCGCTCTATGCAGTATTCTTGCTCGCGGCTGCGTATGTGATCATCCGCACCGCTGCGCTGCCGCGCTGGATCGGTGTGGGCGCGGCGCTCATCGGGCTCGGGCTCTTCGCGACGGCAGGGGTCTGGACGTTGCAAGGGCCGTTCGAGAACTCGCCGGTGATGCTGGTCTTCTTGCTGTGGATCTTGATCACGAGCGTTGCCCTGGCGCTCAAGTCGCGCGACAAAGCTGGGGCGACGCGGTCGGCGACATCGACGCCATCACACGTTGAGCGCGCGGCCGTCGGCTCATAGCCAGCGCGTTCCTATCTCCCGCCGCTGACCTTTCGTGTGGCCGGTGACGGGAGTACACTGTGGCGGAGAAGGTGGCGGGCGTGTATCGCGTAGCTGTCAGGTGGAGTGCAGCGCGGAGTCCGATTTGAGCGGAGGCCCGCCATGGATATTCAGCAGGCGCCATATATTGCGATGGCGCCTCCAGCCGCGCCAGAACGACCAGCGGCAGACCGACGGCTGAGAGGGCGGGCGCTGGCGCTTTCATGGAGTTGCGTGGGGGCGGTCAGCGCAGTGGTTCTCGGTGTCTGGGTCGCCAGCATCGTTGCAGACATTCAGCACGGGAGGCCAGGCGCGCCAGCGGGGGAGATTGCGTTGGGCCTCGCGCTGGATGTCGGCTTCCTCGTGGGATACCTGGCGCCGGCGGTGGTCGTCCTCTGGCAGCGGCCACGCGACTGGCTCGCGCTGCTAGCGGGGATCGCGCTGCTGGCGTTCGGCGCGACGGTCTCGCCTGCGCTGAATGACCTCCAGATGATCGCGCCAGAGTGGATTCTACCCTACAACCTCATGCGGGGACTTGGGCAGGGTCTGCTGTTCCTCTTCCTCTATCTCTTCCCGAATGGGCGCTTTCAGCCGCGCTGGACGCGCTTTGCGATACTCGCGCTGGTCGCCACGCATGTCGTCTTTCTGACGCCTCTGGTGGCGGGAATGATCCCGGATATCGCAGGGTTTGTCGCCTGGCTCTTATTCCTTGCCAGCGTCGTCGGAGCGCAGATCTACCGCTATGCGCGCATCTCCAGCCGGGTGGAGCGCCAGCAGACAAAGTGGGTGGTCTTTGGCGTGGCGGCGATGGGTGGGGGATTGGCGCTCGCCGCGCTGGCCGGATCGATGGTTCCCGCGCTCACGCAGCCCAATACTCCAGGGGACGCGATCATCGGAGTTGTGACGATGTTCTCCGCGCTCTGTCTGCCAGCCTCCATCGCCGTCGCCATGTTGCGCTACCGGCTCTGGGATATTGACATCCTCATCAATCGCACACTGGTCTATGGCGCCCTCACCACCTGTGTGATCGCGATCTACATCGTGGTGGTTGGCTACCTGGGCGCTCTTTTTCGCACCGGCGGCAATCTCGCCATCTCCCTCCTTGCGACCGGAGTCGTGGCGCTGCTCTTCCAACCCCTGCGCGGGTGGCTCCAGCGCGGCGTGAACCGGCTGCTCTACGGGCAGCGCGATGAGCCGTATCGTGTCGTCACGCGACTCAGCCAGCGTGTCGAGTCGTCGCTCGCGCATGAGACGATCTTGCCGACGATTGTCGAGACGGTGGCGCAGGCGCTGAAGCTCCCCTATGCGGCCATCACGCTGCGCGAGGGCGATGAACAGGTGATCGCCGCCATGTATGGGACATCTAACGGCGAAGCGCTCAGGCTCCCACTGATCTACCAGGCGGAACCGATCGGCGAACTGATCCTTTCTCCACGCGCGCCGGGCGATTCCTGGACGCCCGCCGACCTCAGGCTCCTGGATGAACTGGCGCGGCAGGCTGGGGTAGCGGCGCGCGCCGTGCGACTAACCGGCGATCTGCAGCGCTCGCGCGAGCGGCTGGTGCTGGCGCGCGAGGAGGAGCGGCGGCGCTTGCGGCGCGACCTGCACGATGGGCTGGGGCCGACCTTGGGGAACCTGACGCTACAACTGGATGCGGTGGATGACCTGATCGAGAGCGACGCCACCGCCGCGCATAAGCTGGTGCTGAAGGTCAAGCGCCAGACGAAGCTTGCCATCGGGGAGATACGACGCTTGGTGGACGACCTGCGTCCACCTGCTCTCGACGAATTGGGGCTGATCTCGGCGTTGCGCGAACAGGCGGCCCACTACAGTCAACTCGGCGCACTGCTGGTGGAGGTAGATGCGCCCGAATCCGTACCAGTCCTGCCAGCGGCGGTCGAGGTGGCGGCTTATCGCATCGCCGTCGAGGGACTGCGCAACGCCGCGCGGCATGCGCAGGCGCGCCGTTGTGTGATCCGGCTGCGGCTAGACGATGGGCTGACGGTGGAAATCGTGGACGATGGCAACGGTCTCCCGGCGCAGGCGCGCCTAGGTGTAGGCATTGACTCGATGCGCGAGCGCGCGGCGGAGCTAGGTGGAACGTGTCTCGTTGAGACAGCGCCGATGGGCGGCGTGCGGGTGTTCGCGCGTCTCCCGCTGCCGGCGCAATGAGACAGGGGAACATGATGGAGCCGATTCGCACACTGATCGCCGACGACCACCCGCTCTATCGGGACGGCCTGCGCACGATGCTGGAGCGCGCGCCGGAGACAGCGATCGTCGGTGAGGCGGCCTCGGGCGACGAGGCGATTACAATGGCCGATGCGCTCCAGCCCGATGTGGTGCTCATGGATGTGCAGATGCCCACAGTGAATGGCGTCGAGGCGACGCGGCGTATCGTGCAGGCTAGCCCACACATCGGCGTGCTGATGCTCACCATGTTCGCCGACGATGATTCGGTCTTTGCGGCGATGCGCGCCGGAGCGCGTGGATATCTGCTCAAAGGGGCTGAACGCGCCGAGGTGTTGCGCGCGATCCAGGTCGTCGCTAGCGGTGAGGCGATCTTCAGCCCGATGATCGCGCAGCGCCTGACACGCTACTTCTCGACGCTGGCGCTGGAGGCACAGCCCAAGGCCTTCCCTGAATTGACCGAGCGCGAGCGCGCTATCCTCGATCTGATCGCGCAGGGACGCGGCAACACCGAGATCGCCAACCGGCTGGTCCTCAGCCCGAAGACCGTGCGCAACCACGTCTCGAACATCCTCAGCAAGTTGCAAGTGGCCGACCGCGCGCAGGCGATCATTCAGGCGCGCCAGGCCGGGCTGGGATAGGCTCCCGGGGGTGGAGTCGAACCATCATAGGCTGATCCAAAATCAACCATCCTACCGATTAGATGACCCGGGATCATGAACCCGCCACTGATGTATGCGGCTTCGCGCGGTATCATACCATCTGTCGTATGGCGTGCTTCAGGCAGCCTGAGAACGCAAGGGCATGATAGGCTGAGGCCGTTCATTCTGCTGTCGCATCCGGTGTCGGCGTATGCGTGCGCGCTCTGATACGATAGCGTCCAGATTGGAACGAGCCTGCGGGAGGCGTCCAATGGAGACTCACGGCCTGACACAAGGCGTCAAGCGCATCGATCACGTGGCGATTGTCGTGCGCGATTTGGAGATTGCCTTGCGTTTCTATCGCGACACGCTGGGCGTCGCGCCGTCGCGCATCCTCGACTTCCCGCGCGAGGGTGTCAAGATCGCCTTCCTGCCGCTGGGTGGGCCGAACGGCAGTGAGATCGAACTGCTGGAGCCGACCGACCCCGCAAGCGGCGTCGCGCGCTTCCTGGAGAAACACGGCGGGGGGCTACACCATCTCTGCCTGGAGGTGGAAGACATCGACGCAGCGCTGGCGGAGTTGATGGCGGCGGGCGCAGCTGTGCTGGATACAACGCCACGACCCACCGCCGAGGGACGCGGGATATTCCTGCATCCCAAGGGCACAGGTGGTGTGCTGCTGGAGTTGGTCCAGCGCATGGAGAGCGAGACGAGTGGCGCGATGGACATCGAAAGCGGGCCGCCGTCCGTTTAACTGATGGGCGCTGGCAATGGAAATCGCGCCCATGGGCGCGACAGTCGGGCTGGCCGTTGAGACCGCGCCAGAGGGCATTCCGCCACGATGTCCACGCAGGCGGATATCACAGCGCGCGACGCCACTGTAACTCGCGCCAGCGGGTTTTGTGGCTGTGAGGCTCCAAGGCGCGAATTCATTCGCCGGCATTGCATACATCATGACCAAGGAGCGCGCGAGATGAAGACGACACGCGAGAAGCTCGAAGACTTACGCCGGCGCAAGGAGCAGGCGCTGCTCGGCGGCGGCAAGAAACGCATCGAGGCGCAGCACAAGAAGGGTAAGCTCACCGCGCGCGAGCGGCTTGACCTCCTGCTGGACACCGGCTCGTTTCAGGAACTGGACATGTTCGCCGAGCATCGTGCCGCTGACTTCGGGCTGGCCGAGCAGAAGATTCCCGGCGATGGCGTGGTGACGGGCTATGGCAAGGTAGATGGGCGGCTGGTCTACGTCTTCTCGCAGGACTTCACCGTTTTTGGTGGCTCCCTCTCCGAGGCGCATGCCGAGAAGATCTGCAAGGTGATGGACCTGGCGATGAAGAACGGCGCGCCGATCATCGGCTTGAATGACTCCGGCGGCGCGCGCATCCAGGAGGGCGTGGTCAGCCTGGGCGCCTACGCCGATATCTTCCTGCGCAATACGCTCGCCAGCGGCGTGATCCCGCAGATCTCGGCGATACTCGGGCCGTGCGCAGGTGGCGCGGTCTACTCGCCGGCCATCACCGACTTCATCTTTATGGTCGAGGGCACGAGCCACATGTTCGTGACCGGGCCGAACGTGCTCAAGACCGTCACGCACGAGGAGGTCAGCTTTGAGGACCTCGGCGGCGCGACGATCCACAACGCGACGAGCGGCGTCGCACATTTCGCTGCGCCCAACGAGGCCGAGTGCCTGCGCCAGGTGCGCACACTGCTCAGCTACCTGCCCTCGAATAACCTGGACGATCCGCCCGTCGAGATCAGCGCCGACCCATCCAGCCGCGCCGACGACGCGCTGGACACGATCATCCCCGATAATCCCAACCGCCCCTACGACATGACGGCGATCATCCGCTCCGTCGCGGATTCCGGAATCTTCTTCGAGGTGCAGCAGCAGTTCGCGCGCAACATCATCGTCGGCTTCGCGCGGCTGGCCGGGCGTCCCGTCGGCATCGTCGCGCAGAATCCGGGCGCGCTGGCGGGTGTGCTCGACATCAACTCGTCGGACAAGGGCGCGCGCTTCGTGCGCTTCTGCGATTGCTTCAACATCCCCATCGTGACGTTCGTGGACGTACCGGGCTTCCTGCCGGGAGTGGCGCAGGAGCACGGCGGGATCATCCGCCACGGCGCGAAGCTGCTCTACGCCTACTGCGAGGCGACCGTGCCCAAGGTGACGGTGATCACACGCAAGGCGTATGGTGGGGCGTACGACGTGATGAGCAGCAAGCACGTGCGCGGCGACATCAACTATGCCTGGCCGACAGCGGAGATCGCGGTGATGGGCGTGGATGGCGCGGTAAACATCATCTTCAAGGATGAGATCGACCGCGCGAAAGACCCCGAAGCGAAGCGCGCCGAACTGGTAGTGGAGTACCAGGACAAGTTCGCCAATCCCTACGTCGCGGCGGCGCGTGGCTATGTAGACGAGGTGATCGAGCCGCGGCACACGCGCGAGAAGCTGATCGTCGCGCTGGAGATGCTCAAGAACAAGCGCGACACGAATCCGCCGAAGAAGCACGGCAACATCCCGCTATGACCTTGGCACAATGGCCATTGGTAGAGGTATGTCATGCCACCGAAGACTGCTATTGACTATTTCGCCCTGGCTGCATTCCTGGCGCTAGCCGGGTCACCTGTCCTCTGGCTTTTCACGCGCCGATCGCTAGTGCGTGTTCATTTCCCGTGGCCGCCGTTTGCGCGCTGGCTTCCTCCATGGCCCACGGCAACCTGGGGATGGGCCTGTGTTGCCTGTGAATTGGCGGCTCTCGCCTTGCTCTTGCATGGTCTGCGCCTCGCCGTCGCGGCGCCCGCGCCGGTGATGGCGGCCTTGGCCTGGGTCGAGGTGATGAGTATCTGCTTTGCTGTGACGCTCGCGATTCTTGTCGCTCTGTTCGTTCCGAAGCGCTATGCGAGTTGAGATCGTCGGAAGATTATCGCGACGATTGCTTACGCCGCCGACGCAATGGGCGCGCCGGAAGCCTCGTGAGGCTGATCATCGATGAGAATATTTCACGGCTCGTCATTGAGCGCTTTCGCTCGGACGGCCATAATTCACTCTGGAGGCGCTTCTTGCCGTACGACCTCCTGACGCAACTTGGCGGCCATCTCCTGTTGCTGCGCGTCTGTCGGCGGGACTCTCTCCGGGCCCAGGTAGGCCTGTGACGTAATGTCGTGATAGGCGTGCATCGGGATGAGATGCACATGGATGTGCGGCACGTCGAAGCCGGCGATCACCACACCCACCTTCTTTGGATGTGTCACGACCGCGAGCACAGCCGCCAGACGCTTCACGCTCCGCATCAACGCGTCATAAGAGAATTCATCGAGTGTGAAAAAATCTGGCGCGTGCCGCTTAGGAATGACGAGGAGATGCCCAGGATTGATGGGACGTTGATCCAGAAACGCGAACATTTGCTTGTCTTCCTCAACTCGATAAACTGGCCCCTCTCCCCGAAGCAGTTGGCAGAAGGGGCAATCCTCGACTAGCGTTTGGCGCCTCCTCAATCACCCGCACCACCGCGATAGCGAAGAAATTATCGCCGTCGATCAATATATGTCAAAGCTCCTAAAAGCAGCGCGTATTCAGTGGCAAGGGGTCCGACATGGCTGTAGTCCTACGCTCATGTAAGCAAACCACTGGCGCGCGCCTCTTGGAAAAGGCGGAAGAAGTCGCCGGCGCCGACGATCTGATACTCTGGCGGGAGGTCGCGCGTGAGCGACACGATGTCGCTGGGTGTCAGGTTCCAGGCAAAGAGGCCCAGCGAGAGGAAGAGCGGGCGCTGGCCATCCCACAGGAACGCGGCGGAAACGACCGCGCGCGTGAAGTCCGCAGCATTGTTCACGCCCCAGGTGATTGCCTGCGCCAGTTCACCCTCCAGCAGAGTGACCTCGCTGTACGGCTCATAGTTCAGCAGGACACCCGCTGGAGCGAGATCTCTACTATATGCGCTGACGGTCGCAGATGAGAGCGCTTGTGACTCGCCCTGCCGCCGGTTCAGTATCCAGACCACCTCAATCCCAACGCGGCGCATAGACGTCGCGGACTGGCGCAGGAAGGCGGGCAACGCCTCGGCGGGCCAGATGTCGGGCGACATGTATCCTGCGCCGGATGGCCCCGCGACCAAGGTGTCGTTTGCCGAGCGCGTCCGTAGATAGTAGCCGAGCATTGTCGGCGTGATGTCCCAGGCGAGCGGGTTGACGCTCCAGTTGAGTGAAATCTGGCCACGCGTGGGATCGTCCCAGAGGCGGCGCAGGCGATGCTGCATGTACTGGAGGTTGTCGCCTTCGGTGAAGGTGAGCGTCAGGTAGATCTTGTTTTCAAGGCCGGGCAGGGAAGACGCTGGGACACTGGCGACCGTACGCCTGCGCGGCCTGGGCATGCCGGAGAAGACGGTCAGGTTGGCGCAAAAGTCCGCCGCGAGGGTATAGACACCACGCGCCGAGGCCAGTTCGACGCCCTGGAACTCGCCGGATACATCTTCGGGAAACCAGCCGAAGTATGGCGTGTTCGGCGCAGTGTCGGCCAGGATTGCCTCGACGAGCTGTCGCTCGTCGGGATCGCCGGGATTCAGCCAGAAGACCATCGCACGCGTGGCGACGGCGTAGTCCTGCAGCAGCCCGCCGTACGCCTCATTGCCATGCGTGGGTGGTATCCCGACCAGGAGCCGCTGGTTGGCGCGCGGCCAGAGCGCCTCGCGCTGCCAGGTGTATGCCTCAAGTTTGCTCGTGAAGCGTTCACGTAGATCGGCGACGATGGGCAGTGGATCAGGCAGCGCGCCGAGATGGTCGAGCAGGCGCGGGCCGGCGACGACGGTGTTTTCCAGACCCGCGAGCGTCAACGCGACGTTGATCGAATCCGGAACGACGGGATCGTAGACCACTACACCATGGAGTTCCGCTCGATAGCGCGCAAGCAGGTCCCAGGGATCGCTGGTCTCGTCCATGGGCAGATGTAACTCGTCGAGCCAGGTTCGCGCGCCTTCCTCGACATTCGTGATCAGGTAGATGCGTGGCTGCGTGCGGTTGATGATGCCCTGAAGCGTCGTGAGCAGCAGTTGTTCGTCGCCCGCGAGCGCTGTGATGTCGGCCACGTCGAGATGGCGCGGACGCGAAAAGCGCGTGACAACGGAAGCAGTGTTTGCCATGGCGCGCTAGGCGAGCGTTTCGTAGTGGCGCAGGTCCACTGGCCCCTGGAAAAAACCCGTGATGTGGCTGCGATACTCGGCGTAGAGCGGACTGCCGCGGAAGGCATGATGCAGCTCCAGCGACTCCCACTCGATCTGATACAGGAACACGTTCGGCTCTTCAACGCAACGGCGCAACGTGATGCCATGGCACGCAGGGGCGCGGCGGAAGAGCGCCATCGCCTGCGTGAGGCCGTCGCGCAGGTTGTCCTCTTTGCCGGGCTGCGCGGTGAAGCGCGCGATCTCAGTCACCATGCGAATGCTCCTTCTCCCTTGTGGCGTCCAACGGGCGGTAGAAGTCGATCACGATCTCCTCTGGCCCGGCGATCATCGCGGACTCCTAGTTCCAGTCCGTGCGGGTCAACTCCAGCAGGACACGTGCGCCACGGCTGCGCGTCGCCTTCAGCGCGACCGCGACATCGGGAACGCGAAAGTGCAGGATCACCCCGCGCGCTGTTTGAGTAGGAACCAGCGCCTCAGGACTGAGCATCAACTGGAACCCACCGGCGTCGAACTCGGCGAAGAGCTCGTCGCTGGCAATCAGCGCTAGGCCAAGCGTATCGCGGAAGAATGCTGTCGCGGAGGGTACGTCCCGTAGGATAACGTCGAGGCTATCCAGTCGCATAAGAACCTCCTCTTGGCTTCACCCAGGCGCGCCTTCGAGTGCCTGGTATGAACATGTCTCCCGGCCCTTGGAGGGCAAATTGTGTCTGCAAACCTACCCATGAGCAAAAGTAGTAGTGATCTCGGCGCCATGAAAGATGCTCTCGTTGCTCATTGGCCTCAAAGTGGTCAGCGATGGAATAAACCTCGCCATAGATAGCCAGCCAGCGTAGTATACGTTCCCGTGACCATGTCTCCATCTGCGATGGCAGGAACGGCAGTTGCTGGTAGAGATCAATCAAAATGAACTCGGCCATCTCTGTATCCATGGTGAGGAACTCATGTGACACTCCCCACGACTGAAGCCGAGGGGATTCTCGGTGTTAGGCCGAGCTACGTGCCGGGTGTCCGCCGGAACTACTGCGCGGCTGGCGGGGCCAGGGGCGCAGATACTTCACCTGCACAGGCAGGGAACGACCTGGGAGCATGGCGCCATGGACGCCAAGGGACAGGATATTGACGGCGCCTACCGCGTCCCGTGGGCCAGTGGCTTTACAACGCGGGCAGCGATAAATCCTGCGGTGTCTGCTCCGCTCCCCGCATACGGGACACGTCTGCGAGGAATAGGCTTCGTTGATAGCGATGGCTCCAGCCGTCTTGTAATCAAGCTGTTGGATAATCTTTCGCGTGCAAGCGGTGCTTACCTGCTGCGCTTGCACTCGACCAATGCGTTGGGCGGCGTCGTTGAACGGCTCACCGATGTAGCAGGTCGCGCCAGGAAATGCCTCAGCTACCTGCCGTGTCGCCTTATGGCACAGATCGCGGATACGTCGCTTGGCCTGATCCAGCATCCGGTATTTGCGGCGTTGCAGCTGCTTGTAGCGCCGCGAACCCTTTACCTTGCTTGCTTGGGACTTCTGAAGACGGGCAAGCTGCTTATTACGGTATTGAATTGTCGCCTTGGCCGCGCGTCCGCTGATGAGGAGAACCTTGTGCCCATCGGTGGCGGCCATGAGCGTGTTCACGCCCAGGTCCACGCCGATCACGGTCTCTTGGGGCCGCATCTCGTCCGGTACTTCGCAGATGAGGCGCACAACTCCGTATGACAGACGGACTTCCATGAGCCGTCCGGGCAAGGTGACGACATCGGGCAGACGGATGCAGACTGTGCCGCTCGCGCCGTGGGGCAAGACGAGCCGCCCATCGCGGATGCGCGCGTCCTGGTTGGTGTAGACCACATTCTGATAGCGACGCAGCCGCCACGGATAGCGCGCCTCAACATGCCCATTCTTGCGCAACTGACGGCAGGAGTCCACCGCCTCGCAGAACTCGCCAATGATCTGCTGGGCCGATTGGGCGGATAGGCCAGGATAGCGTCGCTTGGGCACGATAGCCCACCGCTGCCAGCGCGCCTTGCTGGGCCACCTCCAATTGAGGCGACGAATGCGATGGTGACGCACAACCAGGTCATTCCACAGCCGCGCCGCTTCCTTGCGACTGGCGCTGAAGATGGCCCACTCGGTGGTTGTGCGCGGCGCCCAGGAAATTTCTATCGTGCGATAACTCATGCGGCCAGTGTATCCAACAGGCCTTCGGCTGTCAAGCGGCGCCTGTCGGCGCCAGGGCTGTCTCCGTGGCTAAAGCGGTGGGTACTCAGCCAGTTTCTTTGGTAGAGCGCGTAGCCATGCGGAAACCGCTGACGCCTGGCCCAGCGGCGCCATCCGCTCCAGCGCAGGAGACGCTGGTAGGCGACGCGCGCGGTGTGGTGGGCGCGCAGGCGACAAGCGACAGCAATAGCGCTGTGAGGAACATGCGTGCGAGTGAGCGCCGGGCCACGTCAGTTCTCATACGCCCGTTCCGCCTTTACCTGATCGCCGCCAGTTCGCATGATAACATCTGGCGCCAGATGGTGGCGTGCGCAACTGGTAGCGCGCCGGCGGCGTATAGACGAACGGTTGACCGGAGGGGGATAATGCCGGGAGACGGGTCGTGGCGCGCGGTTGAGATAAGCGCCTGTTGAATGGGGGACATGATGCCTAGAACGGGCCGGCGGATCGGCGCCTACACGATCTTCGGCGCCGCAGTGACGGTCGCGCTGGTGATCCTGAACATCGCGATCATCACGCCAGCGGCGGTGTCAGGCGCGTTCACCCAGCACTATTATGTCGCGGTCGGCGACTCGCTCTCGTTTGGCTTCCAGCCGAACCTCAACTTCACGCAAGGCTTCGCGGACGTCGTCTTCGCCGACCTGCGCCAGGCGGAGGTGACGTCCAACGAGCGCAATAAGACGGTGCTGGAGAACTACGCCTGCGCGGGCGAGACCTCCACCACGATGCTCAACGGTGGGTGCCCAGGCCGCGACTTCCTCAAGATTCCCTATTCCGGGCCACAGCTCGACGCCGTGGTCTCGTTCATGCTCGCGCATAAGGGCAAGATCAGTCCAGTGACCTTCGAGATCGGCGCCAATGATGTGCTGCCCAACTGGAACGCCGCGGCCTGCACCGCCGCCGCGTCAACCGACGACGACATCGCGCGGGTGGACGCCAACCTGACACGCGTCGACACCAGCAGCCCCGAGGCCACACGCGACCCCAACAACAAGGCGAACGGCATCCTGCAGCGCCTGAGCAACGCGCTGGCGATCTCGCCAGGGTTACCCGGCGCAACAGGACCAGCGAATACGCAGGCGCGCCCCGGCGACCTGGTGATGCTCAACTACTACAATCCCTTCGCCAAAGCCTGCCCCAACTCGGCGGCCTTCGTGAAGAAGCTCAACGAGCATCTGGCGGCGGATGCGGCGAAGTTCAGCGTGCCAATCGTGGATATCTACACGGCGTTTGGCGGCGACACCGGCATGGCGGGGAACATCTGCGCCTATACGTGGTTCTGCGCCCGCCAGGATATTCACCCTACCAGCGCTGGCTACCAGGTCATCGCGGCGGCGGTCGAGGGCGTGCTCGGCTATCCGGGCGTCAATCCTGGCCCCAAGATGGCGCCGCCCCTCACGCAGGGCGGCGGACCCATCGTCTACCGACGCGACTTCGAGTAATTTCGCGTAATGGCGCATCATATCCGTTCGGCGAGCGGCCTCCTGTGGGAGAGCAAGGAGTACTGGCATGCAGATCAAGGACATCTCACGCAACGACATCATCCGTCTGGTCGCGCTTGGCGCCGCCGTGTTGCTGGAGGGGCTGGCGGTGCTGAGCATCGTGCTCAAGCAGCAATTCTTCAGCCTCGGCGGGATCTACGCCAACGTCGTCTCTGTGGCGGTCTTCGTCCTGCCGCTGGTGGTCGGCGTGCTCTCGCGGCGACTGACCGGCGCGATCTTCCTGGCGACGCTGCCCTTCTTGATCACCTCGGCGATCTACCTCGGCTTCTTCGGCGATCCGTTCAACATTGACCTCTTCCAGCTCGGCGTGCTCGCCGGGCGCGTCGCCGCCATCGGCATCCTGCTGGCGCTGCTGGCGACGCTCGGCTGGATCGCGCGCAAGGCGACCTTTGACCGCAACGCTGTGGCGTAGGCGCATATGGCAACGCTTGACTGGAACGCGCGGCCGCTGCCAGAGGGCGCGCGTGTTCTCACGACGCTGGATATGCACGCCGCCGGGGAACCGCTACGCATCGTGACCGGCGGATATCCAGACCTGCCGGGCGCGACGATGCTCGAACGTCGGCGTTACGCGCGGGAGCGCCACGACGACCTGCGCCGCGCCCTGATGTGGGAGCCGCGTGGCCACGCCGACATGTATGGCTGCGTCCTCACGCCGCCGGTCAGCCCGGAGGCCGACTTCGGCGTGCTCTTCCTGCACAACGAGGGCTACAGCACGATGTGCGGGCATGGCGTCATCGCGCTGGTGACGGCGCTGGTCGAGACCGGCGCGTTTCCCTCACGCGCGCCTGCGACGCCGGTGAACCTGGATACTCCCGCCGGGCTGGTGCGCGCGGTGGCTCATACGGATGCGGCAGGGCGGGTCGAGCGCGTCTCGTTCCGCAACGTGCCATCATTCGTCTACGCGCCTGATCTGGAAATTGATGTAGCGCCATTTGGGCGATTGACGGTTGATGTCGTCTATGGTGGCGCGTTCTACGCCTACCTGGACGCCACGCAGGTGGGGCTGGCCGTCACACCGGAGCAGACTCGCGAGCTGGTGGCGGCGGGCGAGGCGATCAAACGCGCCGTGAACGCGACGGTGGCCATTCGCCACCCAGAGGCCGAGGACCTGGGCTTCCTCTATGGGACGATCCTGACCGACCCGCCGCAAAATCCGGCGCACACGACACGCAACGTCTGCGTCTTCGCCAACGCCGAGGTGGATCGCTCGCCGACGGGAACGGGCGTCTCCGGGCATGTGGCGCTGCTGGCGGCGCGCGGCGCGCTGCGTGAGGGTGAGGAGATCACGGTTGAGAGCATCCTGGGGGTGGAAAGCGTCTTCGCCGGGCGCATCGTGGAGCGTGGGCGGGTCGGTCCTTATGCGGCGGTGACGCCGGAGGTGAGCGGGACAGCGTTCATCACCGGGCGGCACGATTTTATCCTCGATCCACGCGACAGGCTGGGCGCGGGCTTCCTGCTGGAAGCGGGCGAATAAGTTCGCGCCTGGAGGGTCAAGCGTTCACGGTGGCGGTATGCGCAGCGGCGTCGTCTGCCCTCTCTACAGTTCTTCGGGCATTCACAGGCGTGTTTGATGACAGGGGAGATACAGGGGTCACCAGGACCCTGGTCCCCCCGTGTCGCTCGGGTAATTGGCGGCTGGTCATGTCCGGGCAAGCAAGGAGGCGGAAGCATGCAAACAAAGACACCATCGCTCACGAGGCTACTGCTGCTCTGCGGCGCCATCGCCGGTCCATTGTTTATCTTTGTCGTGCTCATTCAAGACTATACGCGCCCTGGTTTCGACCCGCGGCTCCAGCCGCTGAGCCTGCTGTCCCTTGGTGAGTGGGGGTGGGTTCAGATCGTGAACTTTGTGCTGGCTGGTGTGCTGAACCTGCTCTATGCTGTCGGCCTCTGGAGGACCTTGCATCCCGGGCGGGCCGGAACGTGGGGACCGCTCTTGATTGGAGCGTATGGGCTCGGTCTTATTTTGGTCGGTGTCTTTACAACCGATCCCGCCCATGGGTTTCCGCCAGGCGCCATAGCGCCTACGGAGCCCTCTGGGCACGGCGCTGTCCATGCCCTCGGCGCCCTCTTCGTCTTCGTTGCGCTGACGGCGGCTTTGGTGGTATTTGGACGGTTCTTCCTCGAACGGAAGGAGCGTTGGTGGGCGTTCTATTGTATAGCGACCGCCGTCGTTATCCTCCTGTTGTTTTTCGGCGGCATCAATAGCAGCGTGCTCATGGCGCGCTTCCTGCGGCTTGCCACATTATTTGGCTGGATGGCCGCATCCGTGATCGCCATCAAGCTGCTAAGCGCTCTGGATACTCCTCAACAGATGACGCCTGACAGGCCAATCAATCAGGAATGATCGGAGGGGCGCTTGCCAAGCGCGTATGCTGGAAAGGAGGCGCGGGATGCTCATACTCACCCAGGCGGATGTGCGCCGGGCCGCCGCGATGCCGGAGATCATGGACGCGGTGGCCGCCGGGTTCGCGCAGCTTTCCAGTGGGCAAGCCGATATTCCGCTGCGACCGCACATTGCGCTTCCTGAGCGTGAGGCGAGTGTTTTGGTGATGCCGGCGTATCTGCGCGGCGACGAGAAACTGGGCGTGAAGCTGCTCACGCTCTTCCCGCAGAACCCGGCGCAGGGCCTGCCAGCCATCGCGGCGCTCGTCGCGCTTTTCGACACAACCAACGGGCAGCCGCTCGCCCTGCTGGGTGGCGGCCTGCTGACGGCGCTGCGCACCGGGGCCGCCTCCGGCGTAGCGACGCGATTGATGGCGCGACGCGATGCGCGGACGCTAGCGCTCTTCGGCGCGGGAGCGCAGGCGCTGGCGCAGGTGTGGGCGGTCTGTGTCGCGCGGCGAATCGAGCGTGTCTGGCTGGTCAACCGCACACGCGCGCATGCCGTGCGGCTGGCGGAGGAATTGCGCGCGTTCGGTCCGCCGATCCCTGCGGATATACGCATCGCCAATTCGGCGCGTGAGGCGCTGGCCGAGGCGGAGGTGATCTGCTGTGCGACAGGCGCTGCGACGCCACTCTTCGACGATGACGAGCTGCGGCCAGGGACGCACATCAACGCCATCGGCGCATATCGCGCGACGATGCGCGAGGTCTCCGGGGCGACGGTGGCGCGGGCGCGGGTTATCGTGGATCAGCGCGCGGCGGCCTGGGCCGAGGCGGGCGAGCTGGTTCTGGCGCGCGCCGAGGGATTGGTTGATGAGACACATGTCGTTGGCGAGCTGGGCGAGGTGGTCCTGGGACGGCTCAGTGGCCGGGTGGACGATGAGCAGGTCACGCTCTTCAAGTCGGTGGGCAACGCCGCGCAGGATGTGGCCGCCGCGCACGTGATCTTGGCTCGCGCGCGTGCGTTGGGCCTGGGCACGGCGATTGACCTATCCTGATCGGGCGCGACGGCGTTTCAGCCGACTTCGGTATAATTCCACAGGTCCTGTCTGGCATGGATGTGGCCGCCTGGTGTGGGACATAACAGGATTTGCGAGGTCGTGACCAGCTCATGTGTGAGCGTGGATGAAAGGAAGCGGGACAATGGCAGTCGCCGAGCGACGCGCGGATGTAACCTGGCAGGGGAATCTGACGAACGGACAGGGTGTGGCGAGCCTGGGCAGCGGTGTATTGACCGAGACGCCGGTGACGTGGGCCTCGCGCACGCAAAGCCCTGATGGCAAGACCAGCCCGGAGGAGTTGATCGCCGCCGCGCACGCCGCATGCTACGCGATGGCGTTCTCGAACACGCTCGACAAGGCGGGATCGCCGCCGGAGCGGCTGCACATCACCGCGGTCTGTACCCTGGACCGTGTAGACGGCAAGCTGAAGATCGTCTCGATGGACCTGACCGCGCGTGGCGTGGTTCCAGGGCTGGCGCAGGCGGACTTCGAGACGCTGGCGAAGACGGCTGAAGAGGGCTGCCCGGTCTCGAACGCGCTGCGCGGCAACGTCGAGATTCGCCTGACGGCCACGCTCGAAAGCTAATCTCGACCCGGCCCGACGCGCTTCCAGGGTCTGCGCACGCAGACCCTGACCGCCTATGATCCCCCCTATGAGAGAGAGATTCTCATCTCCCGATCGCCTCAGCTCCGGCGCCGCCACTGCCGCCCGGAGCCGCTACCATCGAGGTCTCGGGTCGGCTAGACGCCGGCGCCGGCGCGCGCCGCAGACTGCGGACGGCAAGCGCGCTCAACGCGCCGAGCAGTGAGAGGCCTGCGAGAACTGTCAATGCAGGACGCAATCCTGCGTAGAAGCTCGCTGGGGCTCCCAGAGACCCGTTGGCGGCAAAGACAGCGGTCGCTATCGCAATCCCAAAGACGCTGCCGAAGCGTTGGAAGGCGCTGTTTGTTCCCGACGCCTCGCCCATGTCCGCTGGCGCAACCAAGCCGGCGGGCGAGTGTCGCCACCACCACCGTCCACTCGTCGCGGAAGGCCGCTCGATTCACATTGCGCTCATCCATGGGCGGCTCATTTCGCGGTGATCTCGGCCAGAGTAGGAGTGGGCAGCACTGGCCGAACCTCTACAGCGCCAAAGCGACTAATGGGCATCCGCGCCGCCCAGTCGAGCGCCGTGTCGAGATTGGGCGCCTCGATGAGATAGGAGCCAAGCAGGTACTCTTTCGTCTCGATGAAAGGGCGATCGGTCAGCAGTCGCTCGCCGTCGCGCACGCGTACGCTCGTGGCCGTCTCGGCTGACTGCAAGCGCTCCAAAGCGACGAGCGCCCAGCGCTTTTGAGCGCGCGGGTGTAGGCGATCCAATCGTCGAACACGCCAACACCAGTGGCGCGAGCGTCGGCGCTCTCCGCGGCGCGCGCCTCCGACGCGGAATAGATCAGCAACGCATGCTGCATGGTTTCCCTCCTGGAATCGGGGCGAGGCCGTCCCGTGACCAACCGGTTCATCAGGACGACACTCGAGATGCATCCACATCGACAGCCTCGCGCAGCAATTACGGCGCGGCGAGCAAATGAATGATCGACCTGACAGAATTGGGCTTTAGCCCGCCGCAAGCCATGAGGCTTGAGCCCCAGTGGTAAGGCGCTTCCAGGTTTCAGCCGGAAGTCCCGGGCGGTTGCCGGTTCTGCTCGCTTGTGCGAGAATGCCTCGGTGCGGCTCGATAAGGACCTGCTCCTCGGACCAGGAATCCGTACAGTAGGCGGGGATACCGCCTTCAGGCGCCAACGTAGTCCGTTGGGACATGCGTAGCCTGAGAACCCGTGGGGCTCTTGCCCCCGCGGAGTGTCAGATTACTGCCAGGCGAGCGTGTCCATCTTCCAGGCGCCGCCGGACTGGATGAGGCCGAAGGTGATGGGTGCGCTGCTGGTGGCCTTGTCCTTCGCCGTGACTTGCATCACCCCTTTGTAGCTCGCCTTGCCACTGTCCAGTTTGAAGGTCGAGGCGTCGAAGGAGCAGCCCGTCCAGGACTCGCCCTTGATTCCAGCCGTTGCGTACGCCAGCAGGTTATTGAGCCAGTAGCCCGCCGTCACCTGCGTGGCGAGGTCGCCGCTATTGTTGCTGGCCAGGTCGGCGCAGTAGCGACGGCCCGTCACAAGCGCGCCAAGGTCTGTGCCCTGCAAGCTCGCCGCGACACTCTGCACCTTCCACGCGCCGTTCGTGTTGACCAGCGCGATATCGCCCCTGAGGCGCCCCAGCTTCGCGCGTGACATGTTAAAGGTGAGTGTCGCCGCGTTGTCACCGCCAGAGGAGTCCACCGTCACCGGCGCGCAGGAGCGGATCGCCCCGTCGATCAGGTCGCGCCACTGGCTCATCTGCTCATATTCCGCCGAAGTGAGGTCGCCACGGAACTCGTCGGTCAGCGTGTTGTAGGTCTCGGTGTAACGTTGCGCCAGCAGCCCGGCGCAGTAGCCATCGGCGGCGACCAGCGCGTCCAGGTTCACGCCGAGCAGCGTCGCGTCAAGCGCGGTGATGCGCCAGGCGTTCTGTTCATGGCTCAACGCGATCCTGCCGCGCATCTGCCCCAGGCCCGCGCGCTGGAGCGACGCGTCGACGGTCGCGGCGTTGATGCCGGTCTGCACGGCGGAGGATGGTGTCGTCGGGCAGGCGGTGACCCGCCCCTCGATACGGTCCAGCGCGGCGGCGGCGGTGGCGAAGTCGGCGCTGGTGATGCGCGCGCGTGGCGCGCTGCCCAGCAGGTTATACGCCTGGGTAAAGTTATCCGCGCGCAGAGCGCCGCAGAATGAATCCACGGTCCCGGTCGGCGAGCCATTCCGCTGGGCGGCCACCCAGGCATAGGCGATGACGCCGACGATGGCGACGACGACGGAGAGCGCGATCCAGCGCAGCGCGCGCGAGTGGAATGGGATGGGAATGCCGCGGCGATTGCGCGCTGGTGGGCGCGCGGGGGGCGCGGCGCGTGGAGGCGGGACGTGGGCCATATCCGGCACAGTGTAGGCGTCTGTCGGGGCGTTCGGCGTAGCGTTCGGCCAGACCAGATCGTCGGTGTCCTCGGGAGGAGCGACACGCCGTGGGCGCTTCCCGCTGGGGGGCAGGCGCGGCGGCTGCGTCGGCGGGTTGACCTGCGCTGGGCCGTGATAGGGGCGGTAAGGGTCGCGTGGATTGTAGACGCCTGCCATAGTGAGAGCCGTTTCCAGGCGCGGGGGCGCTCGCTTATTGGGGAACCGGAGGGAAACACCACGAGCGTCTTGTATTATACTCATCGGCTCCGCATCAGGCAACGCCTGTGGGACCCGCTCTGGCGATTGACGTTCTCCCGGTCAACCGAGGGCGTTCAACAGATCGTCAACGGTCGCGGTTCGTGCGGCAAGTTTCTCCCTGAGCGTCGCGGAGAAGAGCGGACGCTGAAAGCGCACGTACTCGTCGTGGACGATCAGGTCTGGATGCGTGTCCAATCCGGTGAGTGTCGTGCGGTTGAATCCCGCTGCGTCGTCGGGATAGCGTTGTGTGATCGTGTTCCAGTCCGTGTAAGCATGGACCCCAACTTGCAGTGTCGCGGGCAGGTCGGGACGGTCGAAGCAGCGGCTCAGGGTCCAGGGGCCGCCGGTGAACTGATAGGGCATCAGGAAGATCGCGCCGACGCGAAGGATACGCAGGTTCACCCACTCCGCACGGCTGCGGGTCAGCCAGAGATCTGAGATGCTGTTCGTCGTCGTCTTGGTCTCGAACTGCGGGCCGTCGATCCCGCCATTGCCATAGCCGGTCGCGATGAAGAGCCAGTTCTCGCCATGTGGCGTCCAACTTTTCATCGTGATGGAGCGTGGCGCGCGGCTCATCAGACCGGAGAGCGAGAACGCGCTGGCCGGCGTTTCGGTCAGCCTGCCGCTGGCGCGCACGCGCGCGGAGACCATGTAGTCGCCGGTGATCTCCTTGAACAGGAAGACCCCGCGATAATCCTCAAACCAGGTGCTCGTATACGGCTCGATGTAGAGTTGACCAGGGCTGGTCGTGCTGATATCCAGCCGCTCGGCCTTGCTGGGAAATCTCTCCACCGTTGCGAGGTCCTGCCACTGCGTCAGAGTTCCCGCCTGGTCGAACTCGTCGCTCAGGGGCGTCAGATCATCGGCGGGTGGTGTGGCGGGCGCGCTGGATGCGGGCGCCGCCGTCGCATGGTCCCCTATGCCGGCGCTGCGACACGAGCGCGCCAGCGCTGATTGCGCGGCGCCTGACGACGGCGTTGTCGTGGGTTGTGGCGCAGTCGCACACCCCACCAGGACGCACAGCAGCGCGGCGACAGTCAGACGCGCCAGTGGCATCCACTGAGTGTGGCGGCTCTGTGTCCATGTCAGCATCCATATCAAAGTCCTCTGCATCGCGATCTTCCCTCCATTCTCTCTGCCAGTGACATGCTTCAGCGGTCGTCCTGCTGGTTTTCCGGCTGCTGCGGGTCTTCGCTGTCCTGACTCCTCGCATCCGCTGATGGCGTGTTCTCCGTGACTTGCAGGGATGGCGGCGCGACAAAGAACGCGACCGAGACGGCGAACACGGTCCCTGCGGGATCGGGCGCCTCGTGGAGCAACTCCTCTGTCAGGGCGGAGAGGCGGTCGCGGTAGACGCTGGCGCGTTCGGGACTGAGCCGCACATGGAAGAACTCCGGATCACCCTCGTAGCCGAAATACGCCTCTGCGCCAAGCGTCGCCAGGGATTCCGCCAGTTCATCGTGCGCGCGCTGGAGCCGCTGATGTCCCAATGAGCGTTCGGCGTCCAACTCCTGTGGCGTCTCGACCAGGAAAATATGCGCGGTGCGCGCGTAGTACTTGGCGACAATCCCCTTCACCAGCCGCCGCGCCACCACCTGCGCCAGCCCAGCCGCCTCCAGGACACGCAGCTGATGCCCAATCGTGCCGGGTGGTTTGCCCAGCAGATCGGCGAGCTGCTTCGCCGTGTGTGGCTGATGCTGGATCAGTTCAAGGATGCGGACGCGTACAGGATCGCCCAGCGCCTTATACTGTTGCGCGCTCCTGATGGGCAGACTGGGCGGCAGATCTGGCATCATCGGCGCTTCGCTCGCATCACTCGTGTCATGCGCATCGCTCATCGGTGGCGGGCCTCCTCTCCTGGGTAGACGACTCATTCGTGCGTATTTTACAACACGTTCCATATTATTGGTACGATGATGCGCGCATGGCGGCGAAACACCATTGTGGCGGGTGATACGCTCTATAGCGGCGCCATCGCGGCGAGGGTGTTTAGAAGGGCGTTTAGAATAGTAGGCGAGTGACTTTGACGGCGCGCGTTTGCCAGGAATGCAGAGGAGAGGCCTATGCGACCCGACACGCCAGCGATGCTCGACCAGTTGGAGGGCGCGTATCAGACGCTGCTCGCGCGCGCCGGGGAGACCGGGGCCAACCGCGCGCGGCTGCTGGGCGTGCTGGATGATCTGCGCTGGTACGCGGAGCGGCTGGACGCGACCCGCTGGGAGACGCCGCCACGGCCCGGACGTTGGAGTTTCGCCGAGAATCTCTGGCACATCGCCGAACAGGCGACGCAGGAGGCTGCTGGTCCAACGCCGCATTCAGTCGTCTACTACATCGATCATGGCAAGGAGCATGTTGGCCAGGCGGCGGAGATCTTTGCGCTCTTCGAGTATTAAGAGCGATTTCGCATGGATCAGAGGCGCGCCTCGACGGGGGACTGCGCCATGAAGGTGTAGCCGACGCCTGGAACGGTGACGATGTACTGTGGCGTGCTGGGGACCGGCTCGATCTTCTGGCGCAGGTGGCGAATGTGTGTCTTGACCAACCCCGTGCCGCCCGCGTCCTCATACCCCCAGACGCGCTCGACGATCTGGTCCGTCGTCAGCACCTGGCCGCTATGGGTGAGCAGCAGATGGAGCAGCCGGCTTTCGGTCGGCGTCAGCCGCACCTTTGCCCCGGAGCGTGTGGCTTCGTGCCGCATCGAATCAAGCGCGACCGGACCAACCGCGAGCGAGGAGGTCGCAGCGCCCAGGCGCGCGCCACCCCGGCGCCGCGAGAGCGCGCGAATACGGGCGAGGAGCTGCTTCGGACTGAAGGGTTTGCGCAGATAATCGTCGGCGCCCAGGTCGAGCGCGCGAATCTCGTCCGCCTCGCGATCGTGGCAGGTGAGGAAGAGCACCAGCGCGGTCGATTCATTAGTCATACGCCGGCAGACCTCGAAGCCATCCAGCTTCGGCATCTCAATGTCCAGGATGACCAGGTCAGGACGTTGCTCGCGCCAGAGCGCGACCGCGCGCTCGCCATCGTAAGCGCGCACGATCTCATAGCCAAAGCCACGCAGGCAATAGGTCAGGAGATCCACCAGCTCGCGATCATCGTCGACGACCAGGATTTTCATAACCGGGACTCTCTTTCTTCAGGCGTCTCGCGCCCAGGCGCGCGCCTGAAATCGCTGCGGTGGCCCCCACGCTCACGCCGCGCGTTTCGCGCCAACGGTATCACGCTGGCACGGCGCGCCGCCATGAAATGGATCACACTTCCCGGCGTCCTCGACAGAGGGAACCCGCGAGACGCCATTCTGAAGGAAGGAATAGTGCGTTGAAAAGTGACCTATAGTGATACACGATGAACTATGGCGCAAAGTAACAACCTGGTTGAGAACAAGCGGCGCGCGGTAGGGGGAACTTCACCACGTGCGAAAAACGATGACGCCAGGTGATGAGGAAACTGCGGGTGTAAGCAGAGTCGAAGCAGCGTCGGAGAGGAGAGGGAGAGTGGCGAACGCTGACAAACACAAGGCGCTCGACTGGTAGAGAGAGTGAGAGGAGGGGAACCTGATCATACACCGTCTTCAGTGCGCAGCCAGTTAGAGTTGTGTGAGGAGGTCCAGCCCCTCCGCCTGATCACGTTCAAGCGTCTTCATACTGATATCATGTAGATACACGCAGATCTTCGCCCGTGGCCAGCGCTCCTCGATGCCCAGGCGGATAATCTGGCGCTGGCGTGGCCGCAGCCGGTCGATCGCGTTGCTCAGTTCCGCGCGCGTCACCACACGCGTCTCGCCGTCTGGCCGGATGAACGAGAGCGCCGCGTCTGGCTCTGTGCGGGGGACAGCGCGCAGGAACTCACGGATCATCCGGCGGGCGCGCATGCGTAGCCACGTCTCGTCGCGCATATCGCCGTTGGGCGGTGGCGGCTCGCGCTCCAGCGTCTCGTCATCGTCGCTCTCCCCCATGTCGCCTGTGTCGCTCAATGGCGATCCCCCGCCGGGGAAGCGGAGCGCGACGTCGGCTTCCAGCCGCGTATCGCCCTGGCTCTCACCACCTCTGTCGCCGCGCTCCGCACGCGCGCCTGCCGGGCCTGGTCGCCTGGTCGCCCGCGACGACGTCTGCCCCGGCCCCTCTTGGTCCCACATGGCTCTCTTCCTTCCCCGAACCAGCGCGCCACGCCACTCCCCGGGCGCGCCCGCCATGCGCGCCGATGCAGCCGGCGTGCGCCAGAAACGGGCATGCGGTCGCCTGGTGTTGAGAATAGAACAAATTTTCTATTCTGTCAATCGGATGGAAGCGCAAAAAGGGCGCGTGACCGGACTTGATGGCTAGAGAGGGGTGTGAAGGGCCGTGTATGACGAGAGATGGGAATAGTTGAGGACGAATGAGGGTGTGCGATAGTGGTTAACGGCGCGCGCAGCCAGGAGAGTACGGAGCTGAGGCCGAGCGCGACGAGGAGGACAACGAGAACGACCGTGACGACGATTTGTATGAGCGCAGGCGATGGAGCGGGACGCCTCTCGACTCCCGCTCCTTCAAATCGTGTTTGACGTAACGTCCTCAGATTGTGTCATTGCCTATCAGGTCAGGCCGAGCACGAGGTGCGCGATGGTTGGGCCGATGCTATCCACGATGAGAGCGAGGAGCGTCAGCGCCGTGAGCAGCAGCAGCGTGCGGCGCGCGCTGAACGGCGCCTCTGGCATGCGCGTCGTCTCATCCAGCTTGGCGCGATAGAACTGTAACAGGACGAGGTCATACTCCATCGCGCGCAGATTCTCGTCGGTGGTGTCCTGCGCGCCGGTCTTGGGATCGGCGGCGGAGAGACGCCGCAGGTGCGCCTCGAGCTCCATCCGCCGCTGTGTGAGCGCGGCGAGCCAGTAGCGCCGCCAGCGACGTATCCCCAAGCGATATGGCCCTTCCAGCAGCAGCAGATATGGCAGCAGCAACGCCAGCGCCACCAGCGGAAAGCGCCAGGTCAACTGGGTGCTGATGTCACCGCTGACATCGAGGAGGGTCTGGTGGTCCAGTCGGAGTTGTCCGGCGAGGGCCACCGCTCCGGCCAAGGTGAGGCTGGTGAGGAAGGCGATGAGCGTCAGCGCCGGCGTCAGCGTGTAGCGCCGCGCGGCGGGCGCCCACGCGCGATGCAGGAACATCTCGACGGCGAGCCGATACGCGCTCAGCAGCAGGAGCGGCAGGGTGATCAGCGCGAGCGCGATGGTCATGATGAGCGTGGCGGGCGCGGCCAGCAATATGAGCGGGCGGCCCACCATGGCCAACCAGTCCACCGGCGTCTGTGGCGCGACGAAACCGGCCCGATACAATTGTGCGCCGAGCGGCCCCAGGACGAAGAGCAGCGCGCCCACATTCCCCAGCAGGACGAGAACCGTCCAGCCACGCAGCAGCCCCGCCAGCAACCGCGAGCCATGCCGTCCGTTGCGGATGGTGTGCGAGGGGGAGTAGAGGCTGGCGCCGAGCAACAGGGCGAGAGGCGCTTGTCCGGCCACCGTCAGCAGCAAGCTGAGCGCCCAGACCAGCGTGACGCCCAGCGCGCCAACGATCAGCGCGGTGGCGAAGCCAACCTGTCCCGCGCTCATCGCCGCAGGCAGCAGCAAGATCAGCCCCAGGATGAGGGCGCCCAGCGCCACGTTGACGCCGCCCAGCAGGAAGTCGAGCAGCGGTAACTCCAGGGCGGAGGCGCTGGCCAGGCCCATGACGCCGCGCAGGTGGAAGAGACCATGCCCCATGCGCTCAGGTTCAGGAGGATTGCTCACCGCGCGTCGCCAGGCGTTCAGCCCGTCGCGCACCAGACGGGTGCGCCGGCGCCAGAGGAATGGACGGCGCCGCGCGGGAAAGAGCGGCCCGCTCGCGCTAGCAAGCTGGCTCTCGCGCTGGAGGGCGATCATCTGACGCGCCAACTCAACCGCGTTCTGCCGATAGGGACGCTCGGCGCCGACCTCCTCCAGTTGCTCGGCGGCCACCGCGTCCCACGAGCGGTGGGCGAGGCCCAGATAGCCAAGCGCCGACTGCATCCACGCGCGCTGATGCGAGGGGGCGAGACCGCTGCTTTCGAGCATGCCGGGAATCTTGTCCAGCTCATTGGCCAGAACGTGCAGCTCATTGACCGCCTGCCGGGCGACGTCGGGTGGCTGGAGGTTGCGTAGCTGACCGGTCAGCGTCGCGGGACGGCCGTCCTGGCCTGCCTGCTCCTGCGCCGGGATCACCGCTGTTTGACGTGAAACACCGCGCGGCACAGACACGCCGCTTGCCGCGCTGATGGCGGAATTGAGCGCGGAAGCTGAACCAGGAGCGCCAGAGGCTGGCCCAGGAGTGGGCGCGCTCGGCGGCCATGGCGTCTGCCCGCCAGGAAGTCTGGGCGTCTGCGGGCCGGGCATGCCGCCCTGGGCGCTACGTGGATCGCGCAGCCCCGCCAGCAGATCACCCTGGCGCCCCTGTGGGTCGCCCGCGGCGGGGGGAGTGGGGCGGCGGGGAAGTCCGCCGGGATCATCTGGACGAAGCCGCCATCCCGACACGCGCCACCTCCCTGCCGCCTATGCCTGCGCTCGTCACCAGTCTTCACATCCCATGCCCAGACGTCTCTTTCCTGAAGAACGCGAATGGCCACGCCATTGTAACAGGGGCGCTCCTTTGGGGCAACAACGCGCGAAGAGGTCCTGTAGAACCGGCTAGGACCAACGCGGCGCCATCTTCACACAACGTGTAGGATATGAAGGATGAGGAACACGACGGCGCGTCTGAGGCTGCACGCCCGTGGGCCTGCGAGGATAGATATCATGACCGACATCATGAAGCGGATCGAACCGCTCGAACGCTATTCGGGACTGCTCCTGGCCATATTGTTGCTGCTCGTTGCGGCGCCACTCAACGCGATTGTCTACTCGACCGCGGGCGTCAAGGGGACCGATAGAGAGGATGCGTTGAAGACATTGCCCGCAGTCGCCGCGCATCCCGCTGGCTTCATCATCGCCGGGTTTGTCTTTCTCCTCTTTGGGGGAGTAGTCTGGCTATTTTCGCGGGCGGTGGCGAAAAGGCTCTCCGAGCGCGCGCAAAGCCAGCTGCGCTTTGGAAATGCGCTGGGGTTGCTCGCGACAGGGCTTCTCGTCCTCTATGGTCTCTATACTGGCATTCGCCTGCCATGGATCGCGTCCGGCTTTGCGCGCGATCCTGCTGACGCGGTCAACGCCTACACGACGTATCTGGAGATCAGCGGCGCGCTCCTACTGGCGGCGTATGTGGCGCTGGGCGGCTGGATACTCTTCCTCTGCCTGGCGATGTGGCGCGAGAAGACGGTCTCCCGTTACCTCACCTTGCTGGGGATGTTTTGCGCGCTCACATTGTTGCTGGCGGCGTTCGCGGATCCGGTCATCTTGCTGCTCGGCCAGTTCTGCGGCTTCTTCTGGGCATTCGCCGTTGGGTTCGCGCTGTGGCGGCAGTCGGGCGAACAGGAGAAGCCTATCGGGATGAGCGCAGTAGAGCCAGAGAAGTAGGCGCCATCACCCATGCGGGCGCGATACATCGCGCTCTTACGACATGCCAGGAGGATGTGCGATGTCTGATCCAACGGATGATGCGACGGATGAGGCGATAGCGGTCTATAACTACGCCATCTTCCGTGGCGAAGAGGATTTCGCGGCCTTCGCCGGGCGGCCGCACGTCGGCGAGCGCGCGCCCGACACCACGCTGACAGACCTCGATGGCAACGCGGTCACGCTCTCCTCGCTCTGGCGGAGCAATCATCTCGTGCTGGAGTTCGGCAGCTACACCTGACCCTACTGCTCGATGGCGTGCCCATCCATGGACCTGCTGGCGGCGGAGCATACCGCGCGCGGCTTCGACTCGCTCTTCATCTACACGCGCGAGGCGCATCCCGGTGAGATCTTGCCACATCACACCAGCTTCGCGCGGAAGCTGGCGATGGCGCGTCTGTTCCGCGACGAGCAGCAGGTTCAGCGACGCATTCTCGTTGACGCGCTCGACGGCGCCGGACACAAACTCTATGGCGCGCTGCCCAACATGACGTGGGTCCTGCTGCGTGGCGGCCTGATTGCCTACAAGGCGGCGTGGACCGACGCGGACGACGTGCGCATGGCGGTGGAGAACGTCATGCGTATCGCGGAACTGCGGCGACGCGGCGGGCGGCTGGCCCCATTCTGGACGGAGCGCCTGGGCTATCGCGTGGTGGATCAGGCGGCCTTCAACGCCGGACTGGAGCGCAACGGTCCCAAAGCGGTGGCCGAGTTCGATGCCTTCACGCGCCGCGTCCCCCTCGACCGGCTGGAGGAATAGAGCATGACGGACGCAGAGAAAGCCACCCTGATCGCACGTACGCTGCATGGGCCGGGGCAGGTCGCGCGGGTCTTCGCCGTACTGACGGATGACCAGTTGCGCGCGCCGCTCGCGCCGGGTGAATGGTCGCCGGCGGAGATCCTGGCGCACCTGCGCGCGGCGGATGACATCCAGGCGATACGCGCCTACATGATCCTCGCCCGCGATGAGCCGCCGCTGCCCGCCTTCGACGAGCGCGCCTGGGTCGCTGTAGCGGGCTACCTGACGCTTGATCCGCGCGCCTCGCTTGACTTGTACTTCCGCCGCAGGTTGGAGTTGGGCCGCATGCTGCGCGAAGCCGCGCCAGCGGACTTCGAGCGCGTGGGGATGCACGAGACGCTCGGCCGGCTCACACTCACGGCATTGCTTGAGAGACTGGCGCGCCACGAGGAAGAGCATGTCGCGCAGTTGGAGGCGACGGGCGCAGGCGAATGAAGTCGCGCCCACTCTCCCTGGCTAGAGACGGTCACGAGATGAAGCTCTCTGAGCGAATTCTGCGTCCTTTGTACTGTCTGCCTGAACCCTTGCGCTTCCCTCCTATTGGACTGACCAGCCGCCGTCGGATGGCAACACGGCGCCATTGATATTTACCCCATCGTCGCTGAGCAGGAAGGTGATTGAGGCGGCCAGGGCGTCGCCGCTTGCAGGGAGTGGCATGGTGGCCAGCGCGGAGTTGACCCGCTCGGCGCCGAGTGTGGATTCAAAATTGGCCTCGATGTTAGTCAGCACTGCGCCTGGTGCGACCACGTTGGTACGGATACCGCTCGGGCCATACATGAAGGCCATACTCTTGCTGAGGCCCACGACGGCGTGTTTGGAGGTGGTGTAGGCGACTCCGGCGGCCGAGCCGCGCAGGCTCGCTTCGCTGCCGACATTGACGATGGAGCCTTTGTTCTTCGCCAGCATCTTGGGCAGCACAGCGCGACTGAGCTTCATCGTCCCAAGCAGGTTGACGGCCATAACCCGGCTCCAGATCGCATCGCTCATCTCATGCAGCGGTGTCATATTGTCCATGATGCCAGCGACGTTGGCCAGGGCGTCTATGGTGTCGCCAGCGGTCTCTACGATTTTGCTGACGCCAGCGTCGTCGGTGATATCAACGGTGACGCTGGTGATGTCAGCGTCAGGCAGAGACGATTTGAAGGCGTCGAGACGCTCTTGCGAGATGTCAATGGCGATGACACGGCCACCTTCGCGCGCCACACGCGAAGCAGTCGCGCGACCGATGCCTGAGCCAGCGCCTGTAACGATAACCGTCTTGCCCTTGAAGCGGTTGGGCGTGATCACTTCCCGCCACTCTGGCAGGTCAGGCGCGCTGGATTCAGGCGCGACAGCAGTGAGCGTCGCAGCTGGCGCTGTGACGCCAGCAGGCGCCTCGCCAGCGTTGGCGCGCCGCACCATGTCATCGACCATTTCTGGCGTAAACTGTCCCCGGCTCATGGCGACCAGACGCTTGAGCGCCATGCGGTGAACCGGCCGCAGCACTTTCTCGTCTTGTCCGCCCTGTTTGAGCATGTCACGGAAGAGCGCGCCGCCGACGGGGTGGTCCAGCCACTCTTTGACCGTCGAATCGCCACTCAACTGTTTTGGCTGTCTGGGATCCACCGTCTGCTCGTCTTTGCGTTCGTCTTTTTTTCTGTTAAACAGTCCCATGAGGATCTCCTTCCGCAGCTAGCGCGCTGCTGTTGTGGTAGCTACGTCCTGAACATGCTGGGCGGCGTGCAGCGCGCCCAGGAAGCCGAATACTCCGGCGGGCGCGATGGTGCTGCCCGGGCCGGGATAGGTGTGGCCCATGACGCTGGCGGTGTTGTTCCCAGCGGCGTAAAGCCCCTCGATAACGCCGCCATCCTGGCGTAAGACGCGCGCATCCACATCTGTCACCAGGCCGCCCTTGGTCCCGAGATCGCCAGGATAGATCTTCAGCGCCTGGAATGGGCCCTTCTCGATGGCGCCAAGGTTGGGGTTGGGTTTGACCAGTGGATCACCGTAGTAGTTGTCATACACCGTGCGCCCACGTCCAAAGTCGTGGTCCACGCCCTCGCGCGCAAAGCGGTTGAAGCGCTGGATCGTCGCCAGGAACGTGTCGGGATCAACTTTCATTTTCTCAGCCAGTTCAGGCAGCGTCCTGGCTTCGACCAACTCGCCCGCCGCGAGCAGATTCTTCTTTGCTCCAGGGATCATGAACACTGAAGCGAGGAAGTGCGTGCGATGGCGATGATCGAGCACGAGCCAGGACGGGATAGCGGGCGTCGTCTTGTGACGCTCGATCATGTGGTGGCCGAAGTCAATATACGACTCCGACTCATTGAGATACCGGGCGCCGCTGTGGTCGACGACGATGCTCCAGGGGTCGGAGCGCTCGGAGAGGATACAGGCGCCCTGGTTCTTCTGCCTCGGTACCGCCGCGGCGGCGCCCCACCAGGCGTCTTCCATCATCGCCAGTTCGCCGCCAACCTGAGCTCCGACCTCAATGCCTTGACCCATCTGACCGGCTGGAGCGCTCGTCCAGCCCTCCAGGCCCTGATATTTCTTGCGCCACTCGGCGTTGCTGGCGAAACCGCCGGCCGCCAGCATGACGCCACAGCGGGCGCGCACACATACTGTCTTGCCCTCTTTTTCAACCACTGCGGCGACGACGCATCCGTTCTCGACGATAAGTTCCCTCAGCGGCGAACTGAGCCACACCGGAATGCCGCGCTTCTGAATGATGTACATCAGCGAGCCGGCCAGGGCGGCGCCCATCCCCACCTTCCTTTGGCCAAGCGCCAGGCTACCGAGGGTGCGGAACACGAGACGGGCGCCACGGATAAAGCCACCTGGTGTTGACCAGGCGCGCGACAGCAGCCAGACATCGTCGGTCTTGACCGGCAATGGGAGGCCGCCTGGGCGCATCCGTTTTGCGTAGGCCCCAAGCTTGCGTATATTGAACGGTTTGACCTCGATGCAGCGCCCTACCCTGCCACCAGGCAGATCGGGATAGTAGTCTGGGTAATCTTTGGCGCATGCCCACTCGACGCCTTCGGCGGCGAGCATATTCACGTACTGCGGGATCGCGTGCAGGAACGCGAGTTTGCGTTCGTCACTGGCCCACGGCCCTGGCGCGCCAATCGTGCGCCGCATATACTCCAGGGCAGCTTCAATGGAGTCGCCAGCGCGATCCGCGACCATCAGCGGATTGTTCGGCGCCCATAATCCGCCGCCAGAGATGGCGGTAGTGCCGCCCCATCGATCTGCGCTCTCGATTAAGATCGTGTCCAACCCGTTGCGACGAGCGGAGATGGCCGCGCTCATTCCGGCGACGCCTGTGCCCGCCACGAGAAAGTCCGTCTCGATGTCCCATGAGTTCGATTGCATGAATTGTTCCTCCCGTTCGGTCTACTGCTCATGCCGGCGCGAAAAGAGGTGAAGAAGGAGGCGGATCCATGCGCCACCAACTGCTCGATAGACATATGTGCTATTATCTGTACACATGTCTATTTTGAGCGTAGCCAAGAATCTGCTCTACTGTCAATGAGCAATTCCGTGGCATGTGTCGCTTAATTGACAGAGGGGGATGCAATGTCTACAAACTCGTCGCCACCCACCGATCTGCGTGTCAGGCGCACGAGGAAACTGTTGTCCGACGCATTGGTGGCGCTCTTAGCGGAGCAACCGTTCGAATCCATCACCGTCAGACAGATCTGTGAGCGCGCGATGGTGCATCGGGCCACGTTTTATACGCATTTCACAGATAAGTATGAATTGTTGCGCTCGGTTCTGAACGATGTCCAGACCGATCTACTGGAGATTCAGGCCAGCAAGGAATGGGACGCGGAGTCAGGCCATCTTCTGTTGCAGTTCATTGACTATGTCGTCGCGCGTCGATCGTTGTTCACGCTATTGCTAGTGGAGAAAGACGCAGACTCGTTGACGGCGCTGATGCGGCGCCAGTTCGCCGCCATGACCGAAGCGCAAGTGAAGGAGTTCCGGGCATCCGGAGTTCATTACAGCGTTCCACCACCTGTGATGGCCCAGTTCTTTGCCGGAGCTGTTCTTGGGGTCCTTGCCTGGTGGCTGGAGAACGATCAGCCTGTCTCGCCGGAGCAACTCACCCAGTATCTCGATCACCTGCTCAGCAAGCAATATGAAGGGCCTGTCGTGGACTCCAAACCAATGAACGAGGCGCCCAGAGCAGGTGGCTTACGCAGCAGGCTAGGATAGTTTGAGTAGAGGTTGAGTGGGCGCACATCGCTGAGTTCGCCGAATATCCTGCCATGACTGGACCACCAGGCCAGACGCGCCAGAAGATTCGCCACGCCTAGCTGGAATGCGCAAGCCTCAACGCTGCAAAAGTTGATTGTCTACGCCAGGCGATGCACCTCGATCTCCGGCGCGTACTGCCCGTCGTCATGCTCACCCGACCAGTAGAGCCGCTTGAGCGCCTCACCAGCGGCGAAGAGCAGGTGTTGCTCGGTGGTCTCGCGCGCCTCGTCATAGGTCGCGGAGCCAGCGTGCGCGCGGGTGGTGGAGAACCACGCGCGCATCGGCGCGGTCTCGCTGGGGCGCACGAGATGGCAGCGCATGCGTAGCGGATTCTCCTCGTCGGGCGAGAAGATGCGCAGGCTGGGGAGGCCGCCGATCAGGTCGAGACGATAGAACACGCCGTAGTGCTCGCGTGAGGTCTGAAAGAGCGTCATCTCAGCCAGCGCCTGTGTGTCGGGGGCAGGAGCCGTCTGGTCGTGACGCGACGCGACGTTGGCGGCCGTTGCGCGCGCCGTCTCGGTGTAGTCATCGCCATCAAGCGTCGCCTCTTCGGCGTCGGAGACTTCCATCACCACGCCCAGGCGCCCGAAGATCTCGGCAAGCTGTTCATCTAGATTCATGATGGTCTCCTCCCCATGCATATGTGGAAACGAATAGTCTGGTTGTGTCGCTACGGATAAGGGTCTTCACTCCCATCAACTTGTTCTTTGCGTGAGGGATCTGTCCGGTAACGCACGGAGAGGTCCGCAGTGGTCCGCAGACGACCGCATAGGACCACCTTCGACTCCGTTTGACAGGTAATGTCCGGCCTCGTATAGTGCCAGGCAGGCGTTCCCCAAGGCGACCCAGCGCCAAAGCGCCACCTGTATCCCTGTACTCGCGCCACAGCATCCTGCTCGCGCCATCGCGCGCCCGCAGGTTCGGATGGCGTTGCCTGGCCACATACCTGGAGGGATCGCGTATGCCTACCGAGCAGATCTTACTCATCGCTGTGGCGGCGCTCGCGGGGGTGACGCTCCTACTGCTGGGCGTGTTGATTGGCGGACGTGGGCGGCGCGGGCAGAGAACGGGCGATGCGCCGGTAAGTTTGCCGGCGGGAGCCGAGGCGCTGGGGCCAGCCTTCGCGGAGCTACGCGGTCAGCTGGGCGAGGCGCAACGCACGCTGGCTGAGGTGCGTCAGCAGATCGCCGCTGAGGATGGACGCCGTCCGCTCGAAGAGCAGCGCGCGCAGGGGTCATACGAACTGTTGCAGCGCCTCTCGGCGACGCTGCTTGGCTCGGCGCGGTCCGGCGCGGCGGGCGAGCGCATCGTCGGCGAGGCGTTGAGCGCGCTGCCGCCACAGTGGCTGATTACCGATCATAAGGTGGGGAACAAGGTCGTCGAGTACGCGATCAAGCTGCCGGATGGGCTGATTCTGCCAATCGACAGCAAGGTGGTCGCGCAGACAGACCTGGATGAGCTTGATCACATTGACGATCCACGCAAACGCGAGGCCAAGGAGAAGCAGATTCGCGGCGATGTCTTCCGGCGGGTCGCCGAGGTGCGCCAGTATGTGGACGGGCGTACGCCCGGCTTCGCCGTCGCCGCTGTTTCCGACGCGGCGTATCGCCTCTGTGGCGGCATTCTCCCAGCGGCGTACAAGGATTTTCAGGCGCTGGTGGTCCCCTACAGTCTGCTCGCCCCCTTCGTCTTGATGATCTATGAGCAGCACCGGCGCAGCGGCGTGGACCTGGATGCGGCGCAGCAGGCGCGGGCGCTGGCTGACGCCGAGACACACCTCAAGCGCGCGACCGACGAACTGAACGGGCGCATGAGCGGCGCGCTGACGCAGTTCCGCAATGGCTATGAGGAGCTGAGCCAGGAAATGGCGCGCGCGGGCCGGGCGCTGGAGACGATCCGCGGCGCGGTGGAGGCAGGCGCCAAGGTTGGAACGACAAATGGCGCGCACGCTGGCGCGAAGAACGGCCGCAACTAACGCAGCCAGCCCTCGGTGTCGCTCTTGCCACCGGTTGGTCTCGAGGTCCCTGGTTTGAGACTGCCCGCTTCCTCTTGTTCGAAGATGGGGCGCTGTGTCCCTGGGATGGGTTTCGGGCGCGGGGCGACGCCGATCATCGGCAGGAAGCGCGCCGCGTACTCGTGCGGGCTGGCGATGAACTCGACGAAGGCGTGCGCGCGGCTGGTGATCGCCGGCCAGGCGCCACGGTCGACGAGCATCGGGGGAACCAGCAGGTCGCCCAGCGCGAAGGTGCGCACCGGCAACTCCAGATACTCGACGAAGTTCTCCGCCGTGACGCCGCCCGAGACCTGCAGGCTAAGATGTGTCAACTGACGGAAGAGCGCGCGCACATAGGCTGGGCCACCTGACCCAAACGCTTCGGCGGGGAAGATCTTGACCATCTCGGCGCCTGAGCGTTGCGCGGCCAGTATCTCGCTGGGTGTGAGCGCGCCCGGCACGCAGGCGACATTCGCCTCCCGGCACAAATGCAGCAATTCCATGTTGAGGATCGGTGAGGCGATGAATCGCGCGCCAAAGGCGATAGCCTCGCGCGCCTGCTGCGCATCCACGACCGCCCCAGCGCCGATCAGCGCGTCCTGCCGCTGCGCGAGATGGCCCAGGATCTCCTGCGCGCCAGGGATCGCCAACGAAACCTCAATGGTCTGGACGCCTGCCTCGACGAGCGCGTCCACGACGCCCAGCGCCTGAATCGCGGTCTCCGTGCGCACCTCGGCCACCAGCCGTTTGCGCGCCATCGTCGAGACAAGCTCACGTGGAATCATCGCGGCGCCTCCCCGTCAGCTACCCTCATTCCCCCACCTGCCACACCGATCTCGTGACCTATCATAGCACGCTACAGGAGCAGGCGACTGAAGGATGGCGCCACTACTGGGAGCTAGCGGCGCCCTGGGCCTTTCATCGGGAACTGAGGAGGGCCAAGCGTCTCGGTAAGTGTCGTATCGCCTGACTGCTGGCAGTAGCCGGTGGCTAGGGCATGTGTGGCAGATGTTGCCGAGACGCCGAGCAAACCGTAGCGAAAGCAGATCGACCTGAGGGGTGGATTGGAAGATACGCTCCAATTTGCGCCATTCCAGTGCATGATGACAGCGATATCGTAGGAAGTGATGTTTACGCCTACCGCCCAGATGTCACTGCCGCTGAGTGCAAAGACGTTATAGAGGCGGCCGCAGAGATTTGGCGCGCAGGGGCTTGTATGCGAGACAGTCTGCCATGTGGACCCGTTCCAGTGCTCGATGAGCATGTCCTCGAAGTTTGTCTGATAGTTCAATATGTCTCCCACCGCCCACACATCGTTTGAGGCCACCGCGCTAACACTGCGTAACTCACTGATGAACGTATTCGGACTCGGGCTCGGCACGATGCTCCACTGTGACCCGTTCCAATGCTCAGTCAGCGTAAAGGTTTCGCTGTAGGGGTTAAAGGATCCCACTGCCCAGACATCAGAATCGGAGACTGCGGTCACTCCCTGGAGAGTTGAGTCAGCTTCCATCCCCGAAGGACTTGGTGTAGGGCTGGGTACAATGTTCCATGTGGTTCCGTTCCAATGAAGAATTAGCGTTTCATGCACATGCGCTGAATTGTTGTACGCTCGCCCCACCGCCCAGAAATCCGTACTTGAGATGGCGGTAATGCCATTGAGTTCGTCAATGCAGTCGGGTGTGTCCGGACTGGATACTATCGACCACACGCTCCCGTTCCAGTGCTCGATAAGCGTCGGCTGAGAGCATCCGTTGACGATACGGCAGCGACCGCATAGAGGCGGCTATTTCCTCCTGCCGCATTGGGGCTTGTGATAGTATGCCAGCCACGGCCATCATAGCGCTCAATCAATGTGCTCAGAGGGTATGATCCCTGAGAGCCCACCGCCCAGGCGTCTGCGGTCGAGACATGTGTAACTCCCCAAAGGAAGTTATCAGCGGTGTTTGGGTTCGCGCTGGGCACAAAATTCCAGTCGTAGGTCACACAGCCGGTGGAGGGGCAGGCGATGCCAGGGCGCGCAGGCAGAGCGCGCAGGCAGAGCGCGTGGCTGCAGCGCTGACCCAGCGGCGCGCACGCTCGCGGCGACTCCTGCGATTGCAAGGATCACCAGCAAACCAGCAATACTCAATAATCTGATCGCGCGCATCTCGGTACCCTCCGCCAATACGCCCAACTCCGAGAGTGCATTCTTTCTTGCCGCACTCTAGCATTGTGCCTGCAAGAGGTCAAGCGTCTCTCGCAAACGCGAAAACCGGCGCTCCAGACACGTCTTTGCCTGGAGTCGCCGGCTTGCCATCAGATACCTGAAGTGGCTTACGCTGCAGCGCTGCGCCCACGGAACCACAGGAAGACGCCGACCACGAGCAGGACAGCGCCGAGAATGGCCAGATAGAGGTTGAGGTGCTGGACGCCCGCTCCGAAGAGCGTCATACGATTGTTCACCACGGCGAGGATTACGACAAGCGCGCCGAGAATTGCGAGGATGAGGCCCATGAGATCGTTCCCTCCTGAGTGTGGGGTCTATCGTCGCGCGCCGATGCGCACGACACCAGAGTACCATAGCAGTCAACCACGCCCACCTGCCCCGCGCCGCTTGACTGGCCCGCGCCCACAGCCCTATACTCGGCAGGCGCGCCCTGCGCCAGACGGGTGGAACAGTGCTGAGGAGCATACCGTGGGGACATTCTCGATTGTCGTGCTGCCGGGGGATGGCGTCGGGCCAGAGGTCGTCACCGAGGCGCTGCGCGCCGTGCGCGCCGTCGAGGCGCGCTTCGGGCACAGCTTCCAGCTGCAGGATGCGCTGATCGGCCAGGAGGCCATCGCCCGCGAAGGCGTGGCGATCAGCGACGCGACGGTGGCGCGCTGCCGCGCGAGCGACGCCATTCTCTTCGGCGCAGTTGGCGGCGCGGGCGTCGGGCGTCCAGATGACCCACAGCAGCCAGAGTTCGGACTCTACCGCCTGCGCAAGGAACTTGAACTCTTCGCCAACGTGCGCCCCGTCAAGACGATCCCCGCGCTGGCGCAGGGCGCGACGCTCAAGCGCGAGACACTGCGTGGCGTGGACATGATCGTCGTGCGCGAACTGACCGGTGGCCTCTACTATGGACGGCCCAGCGAGATTCGCGAATCCCCCACCGGCGCCTCGGCGGTTGACACGCTTACCTACACAGAGGCCGAGATCGAGCGCGTGTTGCGCTACGGTTTCGAGCTGGCGCGCGGGCGGCGCAAGCGCCTCACCTCGGTGGACAAAGCCAACGTGCTCGCCTCGTCGCGACTCTGGCGGCGGGTGGTCGAGCGTCTCGCGCCGGAGTATCCCGACGTCACGGTGGAGCAGATATTCGTCGACGCCTGCGCGATGGCGTTGATTCGCCGCCCCAGCGTCTTCGACGTGATCGTGACGGAGAACATGTTCGGCGACATCCTCACCGACGAAGCCTCGATGCTGGCCGGCTCGCTGGGGATGCTGCCCTCGGCGAGCCTGGGAACGAAGCGCACGAAGTACGGCCAGTTCGGCCTCTATGAGCCGATCCACGGGACGGCGACGCATCACACCGGCCAGAACACGGCCAATCCCCTGGCGACGATCCTCAGCGCGGCGCTGCTGCTGCGCCTCTCGCTCGGCCTGAAGCGCGAGGCCAACGCGGTCGAGCGCGCGGTCGGGCGCGCGGTCACCGCTGGCTATCGCACGAAGGACATCGCGGGCAAAGGCAAGCCCAGCGCGACGAGCGAGGTCGGCGAGGCGGTAGCGAACTTCATCCTCGGCGCGGGCTGATCTCCAGCGGCGTCGAGCGTCTCGCACAGCGGCGTGTTCACTTATAGAGGTCAGCTATAGAGGTCAGCGCGCGTGAGGGGCAACTCGCTGGCGCCCTGTGGGCCAGGCTTGCTGAATAGCGTCTGGATCAGGCTGTTCCTGCCCACCGCGAAGCTATACGCCGAGGCGGCCATGTAGAGCCGCCAGACGCGATAGGTCCCCTCCCCGACGAGCGCCACCGCCGCCTCATGGCGCGTTTCGAGCCGGCGCACCCACTGCCGCAGGGTGAGCGCGTAGTGCTCGCGCAGATTCTCGACATCGCGCGTCTCGAAGCCCGCCAGCTCGCCCTGCGTGATCGCCTCGCGCGGAGGAACAAGCTCCCCGTCGGGGAAGACATACGTCCAGATGAACTGCCCCGGCTTCCACAGGCGGTTGAACGTCCATTGCCCAACGCTCTTCGCTGGGCCACCGAGCGCGCCGGCGATGCCGTGGTTGAGGAAGAGTCCGCCGGGACGCAGCATGCGAAAGGCGGTCGCGAAATAGGTCGGAAGCTGCGCGCGGCCCACGTGCTCAAACATCCCGACGCTTACCACTTTGTCGAACGGCGTCTCGGCCGCCAGCGTGCGATAATCGCGTACCTCGACCCGGCAACGGTCGTCCAGCCCCGCGGCGCTGATGCGCGCTCGCGCCCACTCCGCCTGCCGCTCGCTCAGCGTCACTCCCAGCGCCTGGACGCCGTAGCGCTCGGCGGCGTAGCGGATGAGTCCGCCCCAGCCACAGCCGATGTCGAGCAGGCGCTCTCCCGGCCTGAGGCGCAGCTTGCGGCAGATATACTCCAGCTTGGCGAGCTGCGCCGCGTCGAGGTCTTCCGTCCCGGTCGGGAAGTAGGCGCAGGAGTAGACCATGTTCGCGTCCAGCCACAGGGCATAGAAGTCGTTGCCGACGTCGTAGTGGTAGCGCACCGCGCGCGCATCGCGTTCGGGTGAATGGCGTGTTCCAGGCAGATGCGGCGATCGCGCGCCGTCTGAGGCGCCATGAGGCGCGCGATCCACCGGCAGCGCGAGGAGCTGTCGCGCCAGGTGGGCGAGCAGTCGTGGCGAGCGCAGCCGGTCCCCGATCGCCTCGGAAAGGCTCGCCGCCGCCTCCATATCGCCTTCGATGTCGTAGTCGTCGCGCAGGTAGGCCTCGCCCAGCGCCAGTTCGGAGGGAGGTAGAAACATGCGCCGCAGCGCGCCCGGATGGCGCAGGATCAGCGTGAACGCTGGTCCCCCCTCGGTGGTTCCATCCCAGTAGCGTACGGCGAAGGCGCGCGTCTCGGGCGGACCGAAGAGCGCGGTGAGGATGGATTGCGAGAGCGCCTTTGGCGCGCGTGAGGAAGTGTCAGCGCTGCTAGCTTTGCGGTCGCGGATGGGAGCCTGCGCCATCTCGTCACCTCCGCTCTATCCGCTCGCCTACCCCATCTTGGCGTTGGGCGAGGGGCCGAGGGCTTGCAGACGGCGCTGGAGGTCTGCGCGCTCGCGGGTCAGCTGCTCCAGCCGCTCGCGCTCACGCGGCCCCTTCGGCTCAGCCATTCCCGCCAGCGTCTCCTCGATGCGCGCCAGGTGCTGTGTCAGCATGGAATGATGGAGCTGCCAGCGCAGGATGCCCCGTTCGCGTCCCATGTTCATGGCCACTCCTCCTTCAAGGGCGGCGCGCTCTAACGCGCCTGCGCCTGGACCAGCCGGTTGATGACGGCGAGCAGCGCCTGATCCTGATACGGCTTGATGATATATTCACTCGCGCCGAGCTGCATCGCCCGTTGACGGTGCTTGCTGGCGGCGCGCGACGTCAGCGCGATCAGCGGCAGGTCGCGATACTGTTCCTGCGCGCGTATCGAGGCCATCAATTCGTAGCCGTCCATGCGCGGCATCTCGATGTCCAACAGCACCGCCGCCGGACGCGCCCGCGCGATCTGTTCGAGCGCCTCGATGCCGTCGCGCGCGGTCAGCGTCTCCCAGCCATTCGCCTTCAGCATATTGCTGACCACCCGCCGGACGCTGGGGCTATCATCCACCACCAGCAGATACGGTCCGCCGGGCTGATACTGCGCGCCCACGCGCGGGACCGGACCTGAGTTCGTGTAGCCCATGTCCACCGCGCGCATCGGGCCAGTCGGTTGTGGGGGCAACGGCGCGCCCGGCAGCGGGCCGAACGAGACTTTGGGCGCCTCAGTCCTCCCCGGCAGCCGTGTGCCCGGCTCCGGCGCTCTGATCTGTGTTCGTGGCCCATGCGCGAGCAGTTCGTTCAACTCCAGAATGACGACGACCCGGCCGCTGCCTAGGGCCGCCGCCCCCGCCACACCCTGCACGTCGCGCAGATGGGGGCCGAGCGGCTTGCGCACCAGTTCCTGCTGGCTGACGATGCTATCCACCATCAACGCCACATGCTGCCCGCCCGCGATGATCAGGAGCACCGGCGTGCGATCATCCATCGGCTCCGGCTTGAGATCGAGATACGCCCCCAGATGCGCCAGCGCATAACGCGCGCCGTTCATCTCCACCGCCTGCGTGTCGCCGGGCGCGCGCCGATAGTAATCCAGGCGCCCAAGCTGCTCGACCACCGCCATCGGGATGGCGAGAGTCTGCGTCCCCACACGCACGAGCAAGGTGCGCGCGATCTGGAGCGCCAGCGGGAACTTCATCGTGAAGACGCTGCCCTGCCCGGGATACGCGTCCACCTCGATGACGCCACGCAACTGACCAACGCTGGCGCGCACGACATCCAGCCCAACGCCACGCCCGCTCTGCTCGGTCACCTTCTCGGCGGTGGAGACCCCCGTCTGGAAGAGGAGATTGATCGCCTCACGCTCGCTGAGCTGCGTCGAGGAGTCGATCCAGCCGCGCGCGACCGCGACAGAGCGGACACGGTTCGGGTCAATGCCCGCGCCGTCGTCGCGCACCGAGATCGCGACCTGATTACCCTCGTAGGTGGCGGAAAGCGTGATTTTGCCTGCGCGCGGCTTGCCCGCCCGCTCGCGCGCGCGTGGGCTCTCGATGCCATGGCTGACGGCGTTGCGCACCAGATGGAGCAATGGGGTCTCAACTTCATCAATGACCTTGCGGTCCACTTCTGTGTCGGCCCCTTCGACGTAGAACTCGATCTCCTTGCCCTCGGCCAGCGCCGCCCCACGCGCCGCGCGGTAGAGACGCGAGACCAGCGACTCTAGTGGCACGAGGCGCGCTTTGAGCAAGAGGTCCTGGAACTCTGAGCTGAGCCGGTTCTCACGCGCCACCGTGCTGTGCATGTCGCGCGCAAGCGTCTCCATCTCGCGGCTGAGCGTGGTGATGTCGGTGACGCTTTCACTCAGGATGCGCGAGAGGCGGTGGAATTCGGTATAGCGGTCAATCTCCAGGTCGTCGAAGTCGCTGGTGTGCGTGGCGTCGCTGCCTTTGGCGAACGGCAGACTGGCCGCGCCGCGCCCGTAGAGATCGGGCAGGTTATTGTTGGTGCGTCCGCTGGAGAGTGTGGTCGCCTCGAAGCGCGTTTCCAGCTGCGCGCCGACCTCGCGCAGGCGGTCGCCCACCTGCACCGAGTCGCCGATCAGCGCGTTGAGGCGGCTCATACGCTCCTCGACGACCGACCGGCTGACGAGAATATCGCCAAAGAGGTTCACCAGATCATCCAGCTTGCTCAACTGCATGCGTACGTTCAGGTCTGGACCGTCATTGGCGTCAGGGCGGTCGGCAAGCGTTGTCTCCACACGGGTCGTCGCCTGTGGGACCTGGGGGACCATCTCGTTCGCGCCAAAGGCCGCACCATCTGCGCTGGGTGGCTCGGCTGGGCCAGTCAGGCTGGCGTAGCGGGTGGTGAGCGTGCTCAGCAACGCCTGCTGTTCCTCTGGCGTGTTCGCGCGCCGCGAGATGAGCTGGTCGAGCGCGTCGGTGCTGTCAAGGATTAGCCGCATGATCGTGGCGTCAAAGGTGATACGCCCATCCGCCAGCCGCTCGAGCAAGTCCTCGGAGGCGTGCGAGAGCGTCTGAATCGCGGTGAACCCCATCATGCCAGCGGCGCCTTTGAGCGTATGGGTCGCGCGGCGAATGGTATTGACCGCCTCCAGGTCGCCAGGCGCGCGCTCCAGCATGCGGACGCCATCGGTAATCGTGTTGAGATGCTCCTGCGCCTCGTCGCGGAACACCTCCAGCGCCTCCGGCGATTGCTCGCTGCTCGCCTGCACCTGGCGCGCGCCCTGCTCCCGCATCGATGGGACCGTCGGCAGCGCCTGCGAGATTGATGAAGCGCCCGTTGGCATCTCGCTCAGGAACTGGCGTCGCACCTGAATCTCGATCTCGTGGCGCAGGCGCTGCTCTTCCTCGCGCCGCACCACAGCGGCGATCTCGTCGCGCACCTCTTCTTCGAGCGAGCGGCGCAGTTCGTCGCGCACCGTGCGCTCAAGCTCAGCGCGCGCGCCTGCAGAGAGCGCCTCCACGCTCTCCGGCGTCGGCTGCGGCGCTGGCTGCCAGTCGAACTGGGCGATGGTCGCGCTGAAGCCATTCTGCGGGCCACCCGCCACCTGGTTCATCGCCCCTGTGAAGCGCTCCGCCGCCGTGATGGCGCCACCCAACTCGTTCAGCGTCTCATTCATCTCTTCCTGCGAGGCCGTCAGCGTGCGGCTGGAGTCATGCAGCAGCGCCACGAGGTTCTTTAGGCGCATCGCGATGACCCAGACCACCGAGAGCGGCAGATAGCGCCGCGCCGACTCCGGACTCTGCTCCAGATTCAGCCCCATCTGTCGCCCGACCCAGACCTCCAGACGCGCCAGCGCCGAATCCGAGCCATCCAGGAAAGTCCGCAACTCAGCGCGTTCGCCCTCCATCTTCTGCGCGGCCTCGCGTACGCGCCCGACCACCTCGCGCAGCGCGCCCACCTGTCGACGGATGACCTCAGACTCGGCGCGCAGGTCGTCAAGCGGCGACTGGAGGGCCGCGCCGTTCACCCGCGTCGGCAGATCCGCCCGATCGGTTGGCGCGCCAGCGGGCATCGTCGGCGCGACATGGGTCTCCACATCCGCGCGCGACGATGCCCAGGGATCCCGCCGGACGTCCGAACGCGCGAGGGGATCGCCACTGGACTGCGCATACACGCCGCTGCCGAATGGCTCGCCGTACGCCTGGCTGGAAGGCCCACGCCATCCCGCACGGTCGGTGTCGTCCTCGGCGACGATGTTGGCGTCCTCCGATCCAGCGCGAATGAGTGTGATCAGGCGCTCTAGACGGCTGTGTGAGCGGCGTAGCAACGCGATCGTCGGCCCGTCGAGCGGCGCTCCGCTATGGAGCGCAGCGCTCAATGTCTCTTCCATTCCCTGCGCGATACGGGCCAACCCCGAAAAGCCCATCATTCCCGCCGACCCAGTGATCGTGTGGGCGTGCCGGTACGCCTCTTCGAGGCTCTCGCGGTCCTGCGGCGCCTGTTGCAGCCGGTCCAGCCGCGCCTGGATGCTCGGCAGGTACGCCCCGACCTCATCCAGAAAGCTCTGGAAGATCGCCGATCTATCGAACGAGTTTGACATTGACGCACCCATCACTCTGTGTCACTGCTCGCCACGGGAACCGCCCTGGCCCCTCACAACGCCACAGAACACGTTGTGCAACGCATTCTGGTAGTCCTAGTAGCGCCCGGCGTCCTGATCCGGAGGATACTGCCCCTCGCCTGCTGGCGGCCACGGCGCGCCCTGCACATCAGGGGGTGGATAGTCCTGCCTCTGCCCGCCCGGCGTCCCCATCGTCGCGCTGTATCCAGCATAACCATCATATCCAGGGTAGGCGCCATCATACGCGCCCCCATAGCCGCTGTTCCCCGGCTGATTGACGCCAAACGGGCCGGAGGGCATCCCCGCGCCGACCAGCGCCGACGCGCCGCCACCTGCTGGCAGCGCTCGCGGATCGTCTGCGGCTACCTCCCAGCCAGCGCCGCTCCTCCCGGATCCCAACTGCGCGGACGGCGTCGCGTAAAGCGCATCGCCCTGCGACGGCAAACCGGCCTGCTCGGCGATGCGTTCGGGCAGACGGAACGTGGCCACCGAGGCGCGCAGTTGCTCGGCGAGGTCGGCCAGATAGCTCACACTCGACGAGGCGTCCTGCGTCGCGGCGTTGGTCTGGCGCGCGATCTCGGCGATCTGCCCCATGGAGCGCGCCACCGCCTCTGCCGTGCGTTGGCGCTCGCTGGCGGCGGCTCCGATGCCTTCCACTATCTGCGCCTGCCGCTCCACCGAACCATAGATGCTTTCCAAGGCGTTCCCCGCGTCGTCGGCGAGCTTCGACCCGCGCACGACCTCCCTGGTGCTCTCCTCCATCGCGACGACAGCGTCATAGGTGTCGCCCTGAATGCCTTTCACCAGGCCGGTGATCTGCTTTGTCGCCTCTGTCACGCGTTCGGCGAGCGCGCGAATCTCATCCGCGACCTGCGTGAAGCCACGCCCATGCTCCCCGCCCATCGCCGACTGGATCGCCGCGTTGAGCGCCAGCAGGTTCGTCTGATCGGCGATATCTTCGATGAGGCGCACGATCTCGCCGACCTCTTGCGATCGCTCGCCCAGCCGCTTGATCTTCTTCGCTGTCTCCTGCACATTGTCGCGAATGTGGCCCATGCCTTCGATGCTCTGGTCCACGGCCAGCTTGCCAGATTGCGCCGCGCGCAGCGCCTCCCGCGCCGCCTCTACCGCGGCAAACGCATTACTCGCCGAGAGTTGGACGAAATCGGCGAGGCGCGCCACAGCGTCTGAGGTCTGATTGATCTGCAGCGCCTGTGTATCGGTGGCGCCGGCCACCTCCGCCGACCGGTCCAGCAGGCGGCGCGTGGCGTTGGTGACCTGTAGCGCGGTAGCCTGCACCCGCCCCACGACCTTCGCCAGTTCCTCGATCATATAGTTAAAGGAATCGGCGAGCACCCCCAGCGTATCCGGCGTCACCTCCGCCTGCACGCGCAGATCGCCATCGCCGACCGCGCTCACCTCGGTGAGCAGCTTCTCGATCTGCTGTTGTAGCAACACCGCCTCCGGTGACTGCCCAGAGGGGCCACGCCCAAAGGTGGGCAGCGGCGCGCCGTTGAGCATCGCGTTCACCGAGGCGCTCAGGATCGTCAGTTCATCACGGCCATGCTGTGGCGCCCGCGCCAGCCGGTCACCCGCGGCGACACGCTGCAGGACTTCGGCCAGTTCCAGCATACGGAGTCGCAACGCAGCGCGCATACGCAGCCAGGAGACGGAGACGATGAGAACGGCGACGAGCGCGACGGCGACCGTCACGATCCACAGCGAGAGCGGCGACTCCGGCGATCCGATCAGGTTTGTGGCGGGCTGGAAGATTACCCAGGCGCCCAGGCCCAGTATCGCGACGAGCGGCCCCAACATAGCTAGAACCATCCACACATTCATCTGTGTGTTGAGCGTTGAGCGTGATGCCCCTGGCTGCTCCATGGTGGTGGCCGCCTCCTCTAGACTCGTTCGCTTCGAGCGCGCGTCATGGCCATTCTCGCACAGGGCCGTTGTTCACGTAGCCCGCGCGGCGTGTTTCCCCGACACGCCTCTATTGTACATGGGTCTGACAATGAGAATGATAAGAACTATCAGTATACGCAGGATCTGGGCGTCGCGTCGCTGCGGCGGACACACCCGACGACCCACCACCACGTGACCAAGCCCATCAGCAGACGCTGCCAGCCAACCGCTGGTCAGGTCCTAGTCGGCGCGATAATGCCGCATCTTCTGGCTGAGGACGACCTTGTCCGCATCGAGCAGAGTCACAGATCGCTCGTCAAGCCGTAACGCGCCGAGGGCGTACGGCTGCGCCCACTCTGGCGCGCCACGCCTGTCAAGTCGCGCGGCGACATCCTCACCGAGCGAGCGCATCTCGATCACGGCGTTGACCAGCAGCCCAACGGTCATCTCATCACGCGCGACCACGACGAGCCGCGAGCGCGGTGTGAGTGACTGGGCCTCCAGCCCGAAAAACGCTTGCAGGTCAACTACCGAGACGATCCCGCCCCACGCCTGCACGATCCCAGCCACCCACGACGCCGTATTGGGTACCGGTGTGATCTCCAGCGTCCGCTCGACCCCCTGTACGACCTCAGCTGGCAACGCGCATTCCGCGCCGGCGATGGTGAAAAGGAGGTGCTGTGGCTGCTGTGATGGTTGCCGCGCCACGCCTGGATTACTCATCTCGTTCCCGCTTCCCCTCCCCCATATCCTGCCGCGCGCCTGCCACGCTCAGGCGTCGTATCCGGTGAGTGCGCGCACGCTTTTGATCAATTCTTCTTTGCTGAAGGGCTTGGTCAGATAGAGATCCGCCCCCTGCTGGATGCCCCACTTCATATCAAGTGGTGTGTTCTTGCCGCTGATCAGGATGATCGGGATGCTGCGACTCTGCTCAAGCTGCTTCAGCCGGCGACAGACCTGAAACCCACTTTGCTTGGGCAGCACGACATCCAGCAAGACACACTGCGGGCGTTCCTTCAATGTCTTCTCGACCGCCTCGTCGCCATCCACCGCGGTGATGACCTCGAACCCGCTATCACGCAGCGGCGTCGCCATCAGCGCGAGATCGGTCCAACTATCGTCTACTACCAGGATTTTCGGCGCCGCCATGGTCGCGCTCCCTTATCTCCCACCAGGCCATCCCGGCCACGCCGGTCAGACCGCGCCAGCCAGGCGCTCCTCTCGCTCCGCCCGCATCTCAACCAGACGAACGTGATGCGACGCCAGCGAGAACAGGCAGACGGCCAGACACCCACCCTGCTCATGATAGCAGAAAGCGCCTCCCAACGCATCTCGTATCACGCTGATGGGGGATGGCGCTTGATGAACGTGTTGTGAAGGAGCGTCTAGCGCCAGCGGAGTTGCTCCTGCATCTGACGTTGCGCCGCGCGCTGGGCGATCCGCTCACGCACGGCAGGCGCCCCAAGATAGCGTTTGACTGTCTGCACCAGATCCGCTGAATCAAAGGGCTTGGTGATGTAGTCGCTCGATCCCGCCAACTTGCCGCGCATTTTGTCGAAGATGCCGTCTTTCCCGCTCAGCATGATGATCGGCAGATCGCGATAGGCGAGATTCTTGCGTATGACCTGACAGATATTGTAACCATCCATGCGTGGCAGCATGATATCGAGCAGGATCAGATCAGGATGGGCGTCCGCCACGGCCGCGAGGGCGCTCAGGCCATCCGCCGCTGTCAGCACCTGCATGTGCTCACGCTGCAACGTCAACTGCACGATCTTGCGCACCGTTGGGCTGTCGTCCACTACCAATACTACTGGCTCATCCACCTGTCGTTCCCTCCTGATAGATGAAATAGATCGCCGCATTAGCTCAAACACTCAAAACCGGACGCTAACCTCCGCGCATTTCTGAAACGCGGTGTTCCAGAGCCACGCTCAACGACTATACCCGCCTCCGACCAGATCGCGCTAGATGCGACCGCTACACGCGAACGTTAGATCGTGCTCGGCGCGCGCTGACCCAGCGCACGCGTCATCTCATGATCCATCTCACGCGTGAACGCGTTCCACGGCTCCTCATATTGGCGCTCCGCTGGTCCGCTGCCCACCTCATCGCTCAGGATGCGCTCGAAGACCAGTTGCATGAATGCCGAGAGGAGATACACGCCGTCGCGGTAACATTCCTGCAGCTCGCTGCCTTTGACGACGTGATCCAGCGTCTCGACATCGTCCACGTTCAGCCGGCCAGCATCGAGACGAATGATCTCATCCATGCGCGGAAACTCGTGCTGGACGTGCGTCAGCACCGGCTGAAATGTCTCCTCGATGTAGCGCTGAACCCCCACCTGGCTCACCTCGCCGCGCCCGCGCATCACTCGTGCGAACTGGACGTGGTGCGTGAACAAACCATTGATACATTCCGTCATCGTACGTATGAGCAGCAACATCCGTTGTTCGGGAGCCACACGGCTACTCAGCGTGACCTGGTGCTGGCTATAGGCGCGCAGCTTGTCGAGCGTCTGGCGCAAGTCTTCTTCGAGCTTCGTATCCACGATCTCGACCAGACCGCCGTCCACCAGCCGTTGAGCCATCACAGCGATCCGCGATTCAGGGATCATCAACCCGATGGACATGGCCGAGATTGGCACACGGCCATTGCAGAGCCGCAAGACATTGATCTCGTCCGGACTCAGGTCGAGGCCCGCTGTGGCGCCCTGGACCTGCTGCGCCCAGCGCGGGAAGGAATAGCGCGAGAGCGCCATTCCGCCGTCGTTGCCCTCGCGCTCATCCGCCACACGCAACGCCTCCAGCAACACGTGATCGACATTGAGTGGCCGATAGAGCCCGGCGCGCGCATGTATCGGGCCGGTGTCGCGGTGGAACTCGAAGCGCCCATGCTCCCAGCGGATCGCTCGGCTGAGCGCCTGCGTGACTGTAAATTCCACCTGCCGCTGGACGTCTTCGGGGGAGATGAGCTTGCGCTGCGCCATCAGCATGAGCGCGGTGGCGGAGTTGTTGCCGGAGTGCTGGTGTAGCAGGCGCGCTAGTTCGGCGTCGATTCTATCGAGGAGGAAGAAGATCTCGATGACATCAGGGGGAGGGATGTGTGGCTCGTCAAGCGCAAGGATATGGCCATTCTCGAGGGTGATCTGCAGATGCTCCTGACCGGAGGAGACGAGGAGTGTGCCGGTCTTGCCACCCAGCGCGAGCATCTTGAGCGTGGCCTGTAACCCGAGGGTTTCGAGATCACCATCGAGTATACGCCCGTGTTGCTCCATCTTCCGCTCCTGGATCTGGTGGCGTGATCTCGCCCGCGCGCAGGCGAATATCGCCACCCACGATGGCGCCTGAACACTTCATACTAGGTCTCGCTCTTGGGGAAAGGCCGGGGCCATTGTACCACACTAGCGTCCAGATACAAGAGTCAGCGGCGTGTCATCGCGTTTGCGCGCGCGATGACCTCCCACGTGTATCGCCTACAGACACCCATTAGACGACGCCCAGCGCATGCGCGACGACGCTGGCCGCCGCGCTGAGCAAGATCAGCCAGATCGGGTTGACCTTGAAGCGCAGCAACAGGATGAGCGACACCACCGCCAGCCCCCACGTGTACAGGTCCACCAGCGCCCCGCGCGCCAGTTGCAGCGAGACACCGACCATCAGCGCGAGCGCCGCCACATTCGCGCCCGCCAGCGTCGACGTGACCCAGCGCGAACGACGCAGTCGCGTCGCCACGAGATGGATGAAGGGCACGAAGAAGAAGGACGGCAGGAAGATGCCCAACGTCGCGACGAGCGCGCCCTGCCAGCCAAGCACGAGGTAGCCGATGAACGTCGCCGTCGTGAAGACCGGCCCCGGCGTCACCTGGCCAATCGAGATCGCGTCGAGCGCCTGCTGTTCGGTCAGCCAGTGGAGCCGCAGCACAAAGTCGTCACGAATGAACGCTAGCAACGTGTAGCCGCTGCCATAGACCACCGCGCCGAGCTTGAGAAACGTCAAGAACAGCGTCAGCAGGCTCAGCGGCGCAGCGAGCGCCATCACCACTGGCGCGGCCACGCGCCAGCCCGCACGGAGCGCAGCCAGCGCCTGCGGCGTCCGCTGGGAGCCGAGCGCGCCCACGAAACCTGTCGGCGCGAGCGCCAACGCGGACGCGCCAGCGCGCGTGTCGCGGTGGGAGAGCGCGATGCGCACAACAGCGAAGCCGAGCGCGCCGCCGATGAGTACGACGAGGATATTCACGCCGAGCAGGTAGAGCGTAAGCAAGGCCAGAAAGAAGACGATGGGCAGCGCCCCGCGCAGCGCCGTCCGCCCCAGCCCGACAATCGCCTGCGCGATGACGGCGATCACCACGGGCTTGACGCCGTAGAGCAGCCAGCCGACCTGCGGCAGCGCCCGATAGGTGGTATAGGCCCAGGCCAGCGCCAGCACGATGGCCATCGCCGGAACGATAAAGCAGACCCCGGCAAGGATCAGGCCAGGCCAGCCCGCACGCAGGTATCCGAGGTAGATCGCCAGTTGGGTCGAGCTTGGCCCGGGAATCAGGTTGACCGCGCCAAACAGGTCGAGGAAACGCTCCTCACTCAGCCACTTGCGCCGCTTGACACATTCCTCGCGCATCAGCGCGATATGCGCCGCCGGCCCGCCGAAGGCGACGAAGCCGAGGGTGAAAAAGAGCAGACCCACCTCCAGCAACCGTCTCTGCGCTGGTGGATGGGCCTCTGGGGACGCCGACCGCGGCGTCGCGTCTGGCGGCGCCTCGCCCGTCTCGCTCACTGGCGCCACTCCTGTCGAGAGAAGACTATCTTCCTCAGCAGTATAGCCGCTCAGCGCGCGCATGGGCCAGGCGCCGCGCTAGCGCAAGTTCACCGACAGGGCCATATACCTACCGGCACGAGCAGGCGAGGGCGGCGCGCCCCTCAGTGGTCAGATCCTGATAGAGCGCGCGCACCTCGTCGCCAATGCGTTCCCACGAAAAGCTCTCGACCGAAGAGCGCGCCTGGGCGCTGAGCCGCGCATGCAACTCGTGCTCTTCGAGCAGCAGATCGAGCTGCTCGGCGAACGCCTCCGGCGCGCGCCAGCGCACCAGCAGCCCGTTCTCGCCGTGTATGATGATGCTCGGCAGGCCACCCACCTGCGCCGCCACGACCGGCGCGCCCGAGGCCAGCGCCTCCACCGCGACCAGCCCGAAGCTCTCATAGCGTGAGGTGACCACCAGCGCGTCGGCGGCGCGATAGTAGTCGGGCAGCTCGCCCTGAGCGACGGCGCCGGGGAAGCGCACCCGCCCGGCGAGACCCAGATCGCCCGCGAGCGCGCGCAGCCGGTCCAGTTCAGGATCCCCGTCGGGATTCCCGCCGACAACATACAGGATGGCGTCGGTGCGCATGCGCGCGACGCTGGCGAGCAACAGGTCGAGATCCTTGATCGCGTCAAGCCGGCCCACGAAGAGCAGCAGCGGCCTCCCATCGGGCGCGAGGCGCTGGCGGGCCGCCGTGCGCTCGGCGAACGTCCCCGGCGTGAAGGCCCGCAGATCAACGCCGCAGGGGATCACCTGAAAGCGGCTGGGCGCGAGGCCGTAGAGGTGCCGCAACTGCTCGCCCTCGTGCTCGGTCGAGACACAGATGCGGTCCACCGTGGCTGCGATGCGCTGCTCGGTCGCAATACGAATCTGGCTGGCAGGGCTTGCGCTTGTGGGCGCGCCATACTGCTGGTTCTTGAGGCGCTCGACCGTGTGAAACATCGTCACATGCGGGACGTTCCAGGCGCGCGTCAGCGGCAAGGCGGCGGCGGCGGAGAGCCAGTAGTGCGTGTGAAAAAGATCATAAGCGCGCTCCTCCTGCTGGGCGAAACGCGCCATGCGGCAGGAGAACTCTGCGACATAAGGATGCAACTCGTTGGGCTGCAGGAGCGTGGCGGGTCCAGCGGGGAGAGTGATGAGGCGGACACGTGTCGCCGGGCGCTGGATGGTCGGGGTGTCGCAGTCGGCGCGTCGCGTGAAGATATCAACTTCGACGCCACTGCGACCTAATTCGCGGGCCAATTCACGGATGTAGACGTTCATGCCGCCGGCGTCGCGCGTGCGGCCGAGGGGAGCCAGAGGCGAGGTATGCAGGCTAATCATCGCGACGCGCATTCCCGGCGCGCAGGCGCCTCCCCTGGACGGCTCCAGAGGCGCCTGCGCGCGTGGTCTCTCATAAATGCGCGGCCACCGGCCCTCGCTGGCCAGCGCCGCCTGCGCCTCCTGGACCGCGAGGTCCAGCTCAGTCTGCGCATGTGCGTTCAACAACACACCTTCTTCTGTGGTAAGGGGGAAGGGAATCGCTTCCCTTTTGATACTCTTAGGATACTATACTCCACGGCTGCCACCCCGCAGAGCGCGTCCGCCCCGTGGCGTCCACGTATAGTATACGAATGAACTAACCTCCGGGCGCCACGTCGTCCGTCAGCAGAGCCGCCACTCCTGTGACGCAGGTCGCCGCGCTGGCTATCCCGCTTGACGCTGCACAGGGCAGACACGATAATGGCGAGTGGTGGTGCGATATGCCCGGTTGCTTTACCGGCGCCACGCCCATCATCGCTACTATGCTACTATCTCTATCATCCCCATCATCATCGTGGCCGCTCAAGGATGCTGGCTGAGGCGGGAGCTTCGCAATGGCGCAGATCAATCTCGGTGAGAGCCTCCGCGTGATTGAGGCCAACATCGCCGCCGGGCGCGCCGCCGAGGCCCTGGCGCAATGCCAGGAGGCGCAGACGCAATATCCACGCGCGCTCTCGGTGCAGCGTATGCTCGGCGAGATCTATCTGAGCCTGCGTAAGCCGCGGGAGGCGCTGGCCGCGCTGGAGCGTGTGCTGGCCGCGGATCCCGAGGACGCGCGCGCTCTCTGCGCCCGCGCGCTGGTCTACCAGATGCACGGAGACGCCCAGGCCGCGCTGCAATGGTATCGCCGCGCCTGCGACGTGCGCCCCGAGGACCAGGTGTTGCGCTCCACCTACCACGAGCTGGCCGTGCGTCTGGGCCAGGCAGCCTATCAGCCGACACGCGTCGGTCTTGCGCGGCTCTACCTGCGCGGCGACCTCTTCGCTCACGCTGTGCGGGAGTGGGAGTCGCTCGTCCAGGAGACCCCAGACCTGCTGGAAGCGCAGATTGGACTGGTGGAGACGCTCTGGCGCATGCAACGGTTCGAGGAGGCGAAGGCGCTTTGCGAGCGCATGCTCATCAATTCGCCCACCTGTCTGAAGGCGTTGCTGCTGCTCGCGGCCATCCGCTACGACGCAGCCCAGGATGACGATGCCCTGCGCCTGGCGTTGCGCGCGCGCGAGCTGGACCCGGAGCTCCGCATCGCCCATGCCCTCTTCGCCGACCGCCTCGCGGCTGGCGACACCGGGCTGCGGGCGCTCTTAAACGGCGAGCCGCTAAGCGAGCGCGCGCAGCGGAGCCGTCCGCTGGTGAACTCGCGTCCACTGGCGGCGGCTGGGAGCGGCGCCGCCCAGCGTGATGTAATGCAGATGGCGGCGCGCTCCCTCTCCTCGCTCGACCTGAGCGTGAAGGTGCCAGAGGAGTTTCAGGGCCTCTTCTCCGAGACCGAGTTCATGCTCTGGGGGCCGGACGACGAGACACGCGCTCGTCTGGCGACACAGGCGCTCGAAGCCACCGACAAGTACCCGCGCGTCAAGGCGCCGAAGAAGACCGCGCCCGTGCCGCTGGAAGAGTCAGCCCCAACAGCCCCACCCGCGCCCTCTGCGCCACCCGCGCCTGAAGCCCGGCGAGAGTTCGTGCCGCCCGCGCTCATCGAGCACAACATTCCCTTGCAGGACGCCGAGGCGCGCGACGCCATCGGCTGGGTCAACTGGCTCCAGTCGCAGGGCGCGCAGGCCACAGTTCCCCCGGACCATGACGTAGCTACGGAGGACACTAGTCTGCTCGCGCGCGCCGATCAGGCGCCAACCGGGGCAGGAGCCTTGCGCGCGATGTTCGCCGAGCTGGGGCCGACGCCAAACAGCGCCGACAGCGAGACGGAGCGCCTGGCGCGGGTGAAGGCCCTCGCACAGCAGAGCGAGGCGCCGCCCGATGGCGTCACCGAGCTTGAGACGCTCGAAGCCGAACTGGCCGCCTCCGGCTATCAGCAGATGGAGCCGCAACCGGGTATGCTCGCCTCGCTCGCCGCTGGCGAAGCCGCCGCCCGCACGCTCGGCGTTGACCCCGACGCCGCGCCAGGCGACGCCGGAGACTATGCGCAGCGACTGCGCCAGGCGCGCGAGTGGCGTGAGGACGGGCGACTGGACCAGTCCTTCGCGGAATACCGCGTTCTTCTCAAACTCGCCCCTGACCTCCTGCCAGACGTGACGGCGGAGGTCGAGGAGGCGCTCCGCGCCGCGCCCGGACACCCCGAGGCGCACCGGCTGCTGGGCGACGCGAAGATCAAGCAGGGCGACTACCAGGGCGCCCTGGCGGAGTACAATCGCGCCGTCGCCCTGGCGCGGCAGCAAGGCGGGTGAGCCGGCAGACGCGCGTGGCGCCGCCGGAGAACCGGAGAAAGAGCAGGCCAGGATGGAGACGTTGCTGGAGCGGCTGCTCGCGATCGAGAGCGTCAGCGCGGCGGTGATCGCGCGCAAAGATGGCGCGATTGTCGCCAGCACCATCGACGGCGAAGAGGCCGAGGCGCTGGGAGCTATGGGCGCCGCCGCCTTCGATTCCGCTGTGCGCTACGTTGGCCAACTCAGCGCCGATGCGCTAGGCCTTGCGCTCTTCGAAACCGCGCGCGGCGCGGTGCAGGTTGGCGACCTGGGCGATACGCTCCTCATCGTCCGTAGCGCCGATCTCTCCAGCCTGGGGCGCATCCGGCTGGAGGTCGCGCATGCGATAAAAAATGCCCCTGGCGTTCGCTAGCGCCGCAGTCGCGCATGACGTGTTGGCGCATTGGTATCAAGGAGAAACACAGCGTGGAACGCACATTGATCATCGTCAAGCCAGAGGGTGTGCAGCGTGGTCTGATCGGGCAAACGCTGCTGCGCTTCGAGGTGAAGGGCCTCAAGGTCGTCGGCCTGAAGCTCCTGCGCATCTCGCGCGAGCTGGCCGAGCGCCACTACGCCGAGCATCAGGGCAAACCCTTCTACGAGGGGCTGGTGGCGCACATCACCTCCAGCCCGGTCGTCGTCGGCGCGCTGGAAGGCCCCGACGCCATTGCCGTCGCCCGCGCGCTGATCGGCGCGACGAATCCACGCGCGGCGGCGCCGGGGACGATCCGGGGCGATTACGGGCTGGAGATCGGCCTGAATATCGTACATGGATCGGACAGCGTCGCCTCCGGCGAGCGCGAGGTGGGGCTGTTCTTCGCCGAGAATGAGCTGGTGACCTATGAGCGCGCGCTCGATCGCTGGGTGGTGGCTGAGGAGTAACGCTTTGGAGAAAGGAGGCTAGGCGGTGGGCTGACGACGCCGGGCGCTGGCTTTGGCGTTTTCCTTGATACTGTCGAGCGAGATCGGCGTCTTCACCATCCCGCCACGCGCCTCGACATGCCGCCAGCACTCCGTCCGGCTGACCAGGCACTTTTCCTGCTCATCCCAGGTCTCGGCGGGCGTATTTTGCAGGCAGAAGACCTGGTACAGTGGCTCGCCTGCCTCGGTGTCGGCGTCAATGAACCAGCGCACGCGATAATAGGGGCAGCCGGTGCGATACCGCCGCCAGTTGATACTTTCTTTTGGATGCTCACTGAGGGTAAATTCCAAGTAGACGCCGTGCCTCTCAAGGATAGCGCAAGGATACCGGTGGAATATGACATGCGCCTGCGTTCAGCGCGTCTGGTGGATCAGGCCTATCTGAAGGGTCAGCGGCGACGCAGGCATGAGGTCAATCGCCTACGGCATTATATGCCCCATCTGCGCCTGACGCAAGGCGACAACGCCCGCCACATGCCAGGCGTATTCGTTGGTAGTGAGGCATCGCCTGATGAGTTACCAGCGCCAGACAGGAGCGACAATCGATGAGCCAGCCATCTGAGCGCCCCGCTGATGAGCGTCCACCCCTCGCCACTCCAGAGAGCGCCGAACGTTTGGAGCCTCCCCTGGAAGTCTCACGGGCGCGCGGGGATGAGGTGGCGCTGGTCGTTCCCTGGACGCCCCAGCAGACGTGGATTGGCGTCGGGGTCACACTCGGACCGTGGTTGCTGATCGCCGTGGTGGCCACGCTCGTCTCGCGCGGCGCCGCCTCCACCGCCACACTGAGGCCACTCCCCCCGCTGGAGGATGCCATTGGTGGCGTGCTCGCCTTCGGCGTTACGGCGGTCCTGGAGGCGACGTTCCTGGTCGCGCCGCTCTACTTCGCGCTCCGTACGCGCCCGGCGCGCGCCGGTGTGGTCGAGGCGCTGCGCGCGCTGGGCTTCCGGCGGACGGACTGGCGTGTCGCGGCGCTCTGGATCGTCATCGCCGCCGTGCTTGGGTACGCCGCCAGCGCCATCTACGACGTGGTGAAAGTCCCGCTGGGCCTGCAGACCAACACCGACGCGCTCGCCGAGCAGATCAAGGTCGCGCCGCTGACCACGCTGGGTCTACTGCTCGCTGGCGCGCTCGTCGCCCCCATATGCGAAGAAGTCTTCTTCCGTGGCTTCCTGCTGCCGGGTATCGCGTCCAGCATGCCCATCTGGAGCGCGGTGATCGTCTCGTCGCTTCTCTTTGGCCTCGCCCACGCCGACCTTGGCTCGCTCGCCCCCCTGATCGCCATTGGCCTGCTGCTCGGCGTCGTACGCTGGAAGACACGCTCGCTCTGGCCCCCCATCTTCCTGCACACACTCAACAATACTGCGGCGCTCATCGCGCTCTTGCCGCTACTGCCACACTGAAGCGCGCTGTGACCGCTGTCGTCAGGCAATGAAACGACCCGCCCGGCGCGAACGCCAGACGGGCCGTGTGATCGCCCTCCCTCGCTGGTGGGAGGTCAGGATCGGGAAGCGCGTGGAGATCAGGCTATGCGACACAGCCTAGTAGACAAAGGCGACTCCTGGCCCGGAGTGCGCGTAGCGATAGCTCACACGGCCCCAGCCGCCACCATTAAAGTAGAAGTTCATCTCGCTGACGATGAACCAGCCACCGCCGAGCACACGCTCGACATGCGCCACATGTCCACCGCCGCCAGCGCCCTGCACACCCGGCGCGAAGACCGCCGTCGCCCCTGCCGCGGGCGCGCTTCCCGTTGGAATGCCACGCGCGCGCGCCGTATACGCCCAATTCGCCGCGCCACTCAGCAAGCCGCGGTCCTGACGCCGATACCAGGCGTACCACGTGCAGACGCCGAAGACGTTGCTGAAGCGGTCACCGGCGAAATCGCGCATCGTCCAGGCGGAGTAGCCAGAAGGACGCCCCCACTGGCTGACGCCGCCCGGAGCCGCGCCACCGCCGCCGCTCGCTCCGCCCACACCGCCGCCTGAGCCACGGAGGTTTGGCACCCAGGAGGGTCGCTCGGAGACCGGCGCGCCCGAAGCGGCGCGATGCCAGTGGACCGTGCAGTGGTACGCCCTGTTCGGCCAGCCATAGCAGAGATAGCGGCCCTGGATGGAGTAGCCGCGATGGAAATGGAGACTCGCCGCCTGCGCGGGGCTAGCGGCGAAGGCCGACAGCGCCAGCGTCAGCGCGAGCGCCCCACCCAGCGTGAGACCTGTGCGCGCCAGGCGGGACGAGCGGAATATACGCGCGAGAGAGTGATACAGAGTCAATGTACTTACCTCCTCTGGCTCTGTCTCGCCTCCGGATTCACCCGAGCCCGGAGGCGCTGGCGTCCCCGACGCCAAGGCGAATTGCCTGCGGCTCCCCCACGAGCGCGAGGCGCCTCATGCGCCCGACTGGCTCTCGGCCAGCGCCCGTAACGGCGTCGCGACGCCAATCCTCTGGCGTCTCCCAGCGCTATGCGTCCTTCCCCATGGACTCGATAGAGTCAAAGACCCGAAAAAACGATGTCGGCGTCGCGTCGGCATGACAGATCAGTCAGCGAGCAAACGCCACGGGGGGAGGGTAGCTGAGAAATCGGCGCCCGCCAATTCGGCGGTTGTCAGGTATACCAAAAGTACCCATCAGATAAGGCGAACGACCTATTTGTTATGACAAATGTTAGCCAGCTTACGAACATTTTCATCGCTCGCGATGCTGAGTTGTGCAATGTGATTTATGCGCTGTTCTTGGGCATATCTTGTGAATATGAACAAATTGTCATAAACGATGGCTGATATGACAAACCCGTAATTATTGGGCATTTTATTCCGATGTCGCCGCGCCATCGTCAGCGATTTCATCATTCCGCGCCATCTGCCCCGTCTCCTCCTCGATCTGTGACCTATGCTATGAGCATATATCTCTTAGGGTCGCATCAGCGCCGCGTCAAGTGAGATCCGTCTGACCAAGCGGGACGCCACTCGTGGACCCACGGAGTGGCGTCTGACCGCTGTGGTTGAGTCTGGGGCGCTCGGAGCCGCGCTGGCGCTATCAGTAGATGAAGCTGACCCCGGCGCCGACGTGGACGTAGCGATACTCCACCTTTTGCCAGCCCGCGCCACGCCAGTAGAAGTTCATCTCACTGATCAGGAACCAGTAGCCGCCCGGATGCACCGCGATGACACGGCCATAGTGGCCCGCGCTGCTCGCCCCCTGCGCCCCGCCAGCGAAACGCACGACGGCGCCCGGCCGCGGCGTGCTCCCGTGCTGATACGGCCCCCAGAGAATGTTGGGGCGCGATGGGTTCATCACCTCAGGCCACCAGTTACACCAGCCGAAGCCCGGCCGGTACACATAGTTCGCCGGATTGATGCGATAGACGCCGCTATAGCAGCCGGGCGGAACCTGCCACTGCGTCGGCGTCGCGGCGTTGAAGTAGACGCCGGAGCGGCACGGCTCGCCAGCGGAATTTGTCGGAGCGGGTGGCGAACCGCCAGGACTCCCCGTGGGCGCGCCGCCGACATTGGGAACCCAGGCGGGATTATCAGAGATGAGCCTGCCGCTGGCGTCGCGATGCCAGCGCTGCGTGCAGTGGAGCGCGCCGTTGCTGAAGCCATAGCAGAGCCAGCCGCTCTGCAGCGAATAGCCCGCCTGATAGTGGAAGCTGGCCGCGCTGGCGCCGGCGTTTGTCGGCGCGAAGCCCACGAGCAGCGTTGTGACACCCAGGGCGAACGTCAACGCGACGCCAACTCGCAGCGCGCGCGCTGTCCAGCGTGAGCCGTGTGTATGCTGTGAACGAAACATCGAAAGCAAGTAGAAAGTCCTCCTGGTTTCTCCGCCCAGCCGCCTCAGCGTGAGGATTGGGGGCGGAGCTGTCGCGCGGACGCGAATGCCGCGCGTGTTCCCTCCTGGGCAGATGTCCTTGGCCTGCCCACGTGCATGCGACGATCGCCATCTTTGCGAGGCGATCGTCGCGTCCGACATCCGAGCGTGTCCCCATGTCGCCCTGCCACGCGGTAGTCGAACGTTCGTTCTGTTCCGCGGTCTTGTGCAAGGCAACGAGGGAGACCATAGCGGTTTGTCGGGGGAGGGCGCCAGTTGTACGGAAGAGTCATGGGACTTTCATTCAAGTACATAGCCCGGAAATACATGCAATTACGTCAAGTGTTGGCCAGCTACATACTTTACAAAGTATTTCACGTGAAACAATTTTGCGATGGATGCGCAAGGGGATCGTGGGGAACTAGCGCAATATTCCGCACTTCTGCTCGAACTCGTCTGCAAGGCGCCGTGCTCGCATGGCGCTGTCCAGCGTTGAGAAGTGCGATTTTATCGCTATTCTATGCTAATGGCATATATTCCGCGGCGCGGCTGCCATGAAATCGCTAGCTAACAGCGCGCAGTGCGTTCTTGACCGCAGATGAGCGCGTCTGTCCGTGATGACGGGATGGCCGATGTCAGAAAAATTGGGCGATCATCCTTCCGGCTTCGTGTCACGCGCGGGGATGGATTCGGCGTCGCCGCTGATCGCAGGGGAAGGGGAGACGCGGCGCTGAAAGCGAATCGCTCTCCGCCACGACCGCACTACGCTGTCGCCGCACGAGGATCGGGGTGATTGGCGAGGGAAGCTGACCTGCCCCCCTCTTGCACGGCCTGCGGCGAAAAGCGGATCTCATCCATGCCTCAGGCCTGGGGGTCGTACGCTCAGGCCGGGCGGCAGACACGGCAGGGACGGTAGCCAGCGGCGCGCGCCTCGGTCTCCGAGGTGAACCACATCTGGTGCGTCGCGCTGACCCGGCGGGCGTGGCGGCAGGTGGGAAAGCAGTAGATGTGGGTGGTGTCGCTGCCGGAGTAGCGGATGCCCTCGCGCGCCAGCGTCTCGAGCCGGTCGGCGTCAACCGCCTCCGCCGTCAGCACGGTCCGTTTCGCGTCAGAGCCACCCAGCGCGTACTCGCCGATCAGGCCGTCGCTGCGCACGACACGGTGGCAGGGGATCAACAGCGGGACAGGGTTGCGCTTCAGCGCCGATCCCACCGCCCGCGACGCCCCCGGCCGCCCGATCTCGCGCGCGATCCAGCCATAGGGGCGCACCTCGCCGCGCGGAATCTCCAGCGCCTTCATCAGCACGGCGCGCTCGAACTCCGAGACGCCGCGCAGATCGAACTGCGGAACGCGCTTGCGCTCGCCATGGATGACGGCGACGACATTGTGCGCCAACGTCGTGTCCTGCTGCTTCTCCGGCACGACCCGCCGACCGAACTCCTCGGCGAAGTCGCGTTCGAACCCTTCGGCGTCGCGGGCGCGCCGCACCGCGGAGACCCCCCGCGCATTGTATGCGACGTAGACGAGGCCAAGCGGCGACTCGACGGTAAAATACTCATCTAGCAGCCCCAGGCGCGCCATGGCGCCCTGCGCGATCGTCTCTGGCGCGACCACATCGGCCAGCGCGTGTAGATCGCGCCTCAACTCACGCCCCTCGGCAAGGGAAGATCGGGGTGTCCCATTCGCCATCTCAGTCAGAGTAGTCATCGCCGCGCTCCTTCCCACGGCGCCATTATCGCCGGCGGGCGTCCCCGCTCCGCTTCGGCCCAGATGGCGTCATGCATGACATCACCCGCGATCACTCGCGTCCCATCGCCGTCACCTCGCGTATCGGGGCGCGCCAGCAACGCCTCGCGCAACAGCCGCACCCCGCGATGGACGTTCGCCTTGACCGTGCCCACTGGCTGGTCGAGCGTCTCGGCGATCTCACCATAGGTCAACTCGTACACATGCCGCAGCACCACCGCGACACGGTAGCGTGGAGCCAGCCCCGCGACAAGCGCGCCGAGTTCGCGTCGTCGTTCGTTCGCTTCCGCCTGGCGTTCCGGCTGCGTCTCCGCTGCGCCAGGCAATTCAAAAGCCCTCGCGCCATCATCGCCCTCGAGCGAGACCTCATGCAGATGCGCGCGCCGGACGCGATTGCGCCAGACGTTGACCGCGATCTGATAGAGCCACGGGCGCAGGGAGAGCGCCTGGATGCGCTCGGCGGGATAGGTCGCCAGGGCGCGATAGGCCCGGACGAGGGTATCTTGCGCGATCTCCTCGGCGTCGGGCGGGCGAGCGGTCAGGCGGAGCGCCAGCCCATAGAGCCGGCGCTGATAGGCCAGCGCGAGCGCCTCGAATCCGGCGTCGAGGTCGCGCGCCAGCGTCGTCAGCAGCGTCAGGTCGTCCACGCGTGTTGTCCTTCCGCGTCATGCGTCTCTACTCGCCTCAAACACGCCGCGCGCGCAGATGGTTGCATGTGAGCGCTCTCCTGTCGTACATCTTGTAGGCGCCGCGTCGCTCAGTTGTTCGCCGATGTGCGCTCGGCTATACTGGAGCAAGGCCACTGGATAGAGACAGCATACTCGATTGCGAGCAGCGCTGGAGACCAGCCCCAGATGAGCGACACAGACGGCGATGGGGACCAAAACGACTCCGAGCTTGAGGTTTCGCGGCTGGACGCTGGCGTGCACGGCGTGGCGGCCCATGCTCAGCCAGCCTCTCGTGAATCAGCGCCCGGCGAACGCCCGCGCCGATGGTGGGTGCGCGCCAGCGTGACCGGCCTCGTCGCAGCCCTGGCCCTCGCCGTCATCCTCGCCAGCTTCCCCGGGATTGGCGATCGGCTTGGCGCGCCACTACATTCCTTCTCGCCGACGCCGACGATCCCACTAGGATCGGACATCATCCTGCTGGCGCATACCGTTCCCTGGGGCGAGTTGCATCTGGAACGTGCGGATCTCCATCCGATATTCCTGGGATACAAGGAGAGGTATCCGTCGTACCGTCTTCCACCAGGCCAGCATACGCTGTTCTATGTAGCGGCGCCGTTCTCGCCCATGCAATGTAAAGTAACCGTGCCCAGGAGGAGCGACGACGATTGCAAACTTGCGACTAGTGGAGATGCGCCAGCGACTGATACGAGCGCATCTATGCGTCTGATCGACGCCAGCGCGTCATTCAAATTGCTGGACCCAGGCGCGCGAAGCGAGCTGCAGAAGCTGCTCGAAACAGGTATCGCGCATCCTCCACTCACGGTTGAGCCGGCGACGCATTACCTTGACCAGGACGCACATGTGGCCGTTGCGCGCGAGCGTATGACAGTAACGATGGCAATGGGCGCGGCTACGCCGCCCTCTGATGTTGTTCTCTTTGACGACGATGACCAACCATGCGGTGAGATCTGCAACCTGGACAATGACCAGGATTATCTTGCTTGGAAGCTGACAATCTGGGCAGCGCCGCATTGGACCTATGTATCGGCGACTGGTAGCGCATTTACCGCGCATGGCGAGCCATCAGACGCTCATACCTCAGCTTCTGTTCTCTGGCAAGACGGAAAGTGGATCCTCAACACCCAAAATGGGTTGGGCTCCCCGTGCGATTTCCGCATCTTCATCGAGCTTGTCTCAGAACGGACCATTGGCGCTGGCTTAGATACTTTCACACAGTATGGTGGTGACAGCCCTGTAATCGCCAATCCCGCCAATGGCTGCGTCTTTGAGTTTCATGCGCAAGAAAATCCTGGTGATCATCCACGGCCGGAGATTCTATATCGTCTGGGCGTCCTGCTCGCCGCCAACACCGATGCGCAGCGGATCTTCCCTGATCTGCCGGTCGCCAACGCCGCCGAGCGCGCTATCGCGCAATCTATCCGCACGGGGGCTGTACAATAGGCGCACAACGAGCGTATCCGAAAGGCAGGGCGATGGGCAGCGTCTCTTACTGGCAGGCCGAGGCCGGCGCGGCGGCTCCACATTCGCTACGTGAACGGATCACCGCCGATGTCGTAATCGTCGGCGCCGGGATCACCGGGGTCGCGCTGGCGCTCTGGCTGGCCCGCGCGGGGCTGCGTCCGGTTGTGCTGGAGGCGCGCGAGATCGCCGCCGGAGCCAGCGGGCGCAACGGTGGCTTCCTGCTCGGCGGCACGGCCGAGACCTACGCCGCTGCCCGCGAGCGATATGGAGCCGAGCGCGCCCGGCGTATCTGGGCGTTCAGCGCGGGCAACAACGCGCAGGCGGTGGAGCTGGCCGGCGAGTTACACGAACGCGGCATCGCCACGGGCTTCGCGCGCAACGGCAGCCTGCGTATCGCGCTCTCCGAGACCGAGTGGGACGAGATACGCCGCAGTGTAGCGCTCCTGGCGGAGGATGGCTGGAGCGCGGAGCTGCTCGACCGCGCGGAGCTGTCGGAGCGGCTGCGTGCGACCTATCTGGGCGCGTCGTTTCATCCGCCGGACGCCGAGGTCCAGCCGGCGCGCTTCGTGCGCGGGATCGCGGCGCTAGCCGTCGCCGCGGGGGCCACCTTCTACGACCACAGCCCCGTCGCCGCCATCGCCGAGGACGCCAGCGGCGTGCAGGTCACTACGCCCGAAGGCGCCGTCACCGCCACAGCGCTTGCGCTGGCGACGAACGCCTGGCTGGGGGAGAGTGGCGCGCTCTTCGGCGCGGGCTGGCTATCTCGCGCGATCACGCCCACACGTGGACAGATACTCACCACCGCGCCGGCGCCGGACCTGGGCTTCCCCTGCCCCTGCTACGCGGACGACGGGTACCAGTACTGGCGACAACTGCCGGATGGGCGTCTGGTCGTCGGCGGCTGGCGCAACCACGCGCTGGAGAGCGAATACGGGCTGGACGAGACGCCGACCGAGGCGATACAGCCGCATCTGGAGCGCTTCGTGCGCGCGACGCTCGGCCTGGAGGATGCGCGGATAGAACACCGCTGGGCTGGGGCGATGGCCTTCAGCGCGGACAGACTGCCGCTGGTGGGGAGGCTGCCAGATCACGACCATATCTACCTGGCGGGCGGATATACCGGGCACGGTAACGCCTACGCTATCTGCGCCGCGCATATCCTGACGGCGCTGATCCAGGGTGAGACGCATCCCGACGCCGACCTCTTCGATCCCGCCCGCTTCGCGCGTGTCCTGTACACATAGCGGTGGGTCAGGCGCGAGAGATCGCGTCCCTACAGGTAGTCGAGTTGGAATCGTGCTCCGGCTCTTCAGTCCTGCGAACCCTGCGCTTGCAGTTTACTGCCGCGACCGCCACCTGCCCACAGGGATGTCGTAGGATAGGCGCAGACAGGGACACTAAGATGACACAGATCGTCGTGCGCAAGCTGGACACGCGCGGGCGGCTCGTCACGTCGTACACCGCGGCGCGCGTCGAGCGTTTCGCGCAGGGCGCACTGCTCGACGCGCGCTGGGAGCGTCCTGCGCTCGCGCTTGGCTACACCACCTTCGAGCCGGGAGATCGCTTCCGCGAGTGGTTCTACAGCGACCGCTGGTATAACATCTTCGAGATCGCCGATAGTGACGGCGCGCTCAGGGGCTGGTACTGCAACGTCGCCGAGCCTGCGAGCATCGGCGCGACGGAGATTCGCTGCCGGGATCTACTGCTTGACCTCTGGGTGACGCCTGACGGCGTGACGCTCGTCCTCGACGAGGATGAGTTCGCGGCGGACGACGCCATTGACGCGCCGACACGCGCTGGGGCGCTCGCCGCCCTCGCCGAATTGCAGCGGATGGTCGTGGCGCGCGAGCCGCCATTCGACAAGATCGCGGCGCCCTGAGGGCAGGCTATCTGGGTGTCGGGTCGTGCAGGACGGCGCGACAGATCGCGCGCACGTCGTCGCCGATGTCCTTGATGCGCGCGCCGACCAGGAGCGCCTGCTGGAAGAGAAAGGACCGCAGGGGATTGAACTCGATCGCCTGCTGCACCGTCCGCTGCATGCGCAGGTAGAACAGGTCCATCTGGCTGTCTTCTTCCAGCAGCCGCCGCGCCCGGACGGTGTCGCGCGCGTTCGAGATCATGACACTGCCACGAATCTCTACGAATCCCTGCTGCACGAGACCGAAGAGGAGCGGATAGATCGGCGCGAAGCCCGCTTGCAGGTCGCGGTCGGCGTTCTCACCCATCTCGAGCGCGTGGCGCGCGATCTCGCGTGAGCGGGAGCCGATGCGCGCGAACGCACTGGCGATGACCTGAAGCTCTGCCAGGTGGCGCATTTGCTCGCCAGAGGACGATACCTGCCCAATCGCTTCGACGATACGCTCATGGAGCGACGAGTTCTGATACGGCGGGTATGCCATTTCCAGCACACTGCGCGCGCCGTCCAGCCCCCAGCCGAAGAGCGACGAGGCCGCGTTCTTGAAGGCGTCTTCGGCGAGGATGCCCAGGTCAGTCGTCTCCGCGGCCAGCGCGCCCACCTGATCTTCCATCAGGCGCTCGCGGACGCGCTCTTGCTCATACTGCCACTCGCGTCGCTCGTGTTCGACCTGTCGCTCATGCTCAACTTCCTGCCCGTCCTCAACGCTCATTGTCTGATCATCCTCTTCATCACAACTATCAATTGGGGCGCAGGTGATCCCACCCACGCGCCGCCAGTTCTTCTATCGATCCATCCGCATAGAGCAGACGGAGACCCAGCCCTGGCTCGGTGAGCCGCCCGATCACGCGCGCGCCGCCGCCGACTGCCGTGACCGCCTCCAGCGCCTGCTCCACCGCGTCCGGCCCGACGGTGAAGGCCAGCTCGTAGTCCTCGCCGCCCTCCAGCGCCATCCGCAGCGCGTCGCGTCCCAGCGCCTCGGCCACCGCCAGCGCCGCCGGATCGACCGAGATGGCGTCGGCGTCGAGTTCGGCGCTCACCTGGCTCGCCGCGCACAGATGGCCCAGGTCCGCCGCCAGCCCATCGCTCACATCCAGCATCGCCGTGACAACGCCACTGGCGGCGAGCGCTCGCCCCTCGGCGAGCCGTGGCTGCGGACTGACCAGCGCCGTCCGCGCCTGCGCTCTCGCCGCGGCGGAGACCGCATCTAGCCGAGAGTCGCCACCCTGGAGCAGGACGCCTGCCGCCGCCGCGCCTAGCGTTCCCGTCACGAGGACGAGGTCGCCAGGGCTGCCGCCAGCGCGAGTGAGCGCCTGGCCGCGGGGAACACGGCCAAGGGCGGTCACGTCAATCGCCAGCGGGCCAGCGGTCGCGGAGACATTGCCGCCGACCAGCGCGACGGAATAGCGCGCAGCCAGCGAACGTAGCCCGGCGTAGACGCCATCCAGCGTCGCGACCTCCAGCGCACGTGGCAGCAGGAGCGAGACCAGCGCCCAGAGTGGCTCCGCGCCCATCGCCGCGAGATCGCTGAGGTTCACCGCCAGCGCCTTGTGGCCGATCTCCTCAGGCGTCGCGACGCCAAGCGTGAAGTGCTCTCCCTCGACCTGCGCGTCACACGTCGCCACGAGCAGCGCATCCGCCGCGAAGCCGCTCAGATCCAGCAGCGCCGCGTCGTCGCCAACCCCCAGCGCGACATCCGCCCGCGTGGGCAGCCCCGCCGTCAGCCGCGCGATGAGCGCGAACTCGCCAAGCTCCTCGGTGCGCATAGAACGCTCCCCACTCCAGAAATGCCGGGGAAGGCCGCTCCCTCTCCCAGAGCGACAACGATGCCGTCGTCGCCGGAGGACAAGAACAGATGTCCCATTATTTCTGGCGTGAGTGGACTCGTGGGAGATATCCTAACACTCAGACGGAGCGAACGGCAAGTAGGGAAGGGAAGCACGCGACATATTCCATAGGGATACTCGAGGGATACTCGAGGGATACTCGAGGGATACTCGAGGGATACTCGGCTTAGCGCGTGTTTGGCGCTGCGGCGAGGCGCCATTGCCCGCTCGACTGCCAGGCACGATCACGACGTATCAAGGGTAGTGGAACGGGAACGCATGTGCGGGTGATGCTGGCGCGCCCGAGGCGTGAGCACAGAGGACGAGCGGCAGGCGCAGACGCGAGCGCCGCTCCTGGCTGTGGCGCTGCTGCAGAACTTGCCGCTCTCGTGTCTCGTGGATCGACCTGATGTTACCGTGCTCCTCGCATCCGGTCGTGAGCCAATTGCCACGCCCGTTCAAGGCACCGCACCTGCGCCGGATCGGGGAACTCGCCAAGCAGGATGGTTATCATCGCCGGCTCGGCGAGTGGGCCGGGCAAAATTTGCGCCGGCAACCCGCTGGAGAGGTCGAGGGCGAGCGACTCTATCTCGGTCTCAAGCCGCTCGGGGGGGACCTGTGCGAGCGCCTTCAGGCGGCGGACCAGCGCGCTGAAACTGGCGCGGTCGTCAGGGTCCTCCAGGCGCGCCCGCAAGTCGTGGACGAGCGCCGCTCCGCCGATTGCTTCCGCCTGCGCGACCAAGTCCGCGATCTCCTGGAACTCGACCGCCCCCCCCAGAGTGGTGCTCGCGGTCGTCTCGCCTGGAGCAGGCTCCATCTGGCGCGCCTGGCGCAGCAGTTCGCGCCAGGCGGGCGCCGCCGCGAGATCGTCCATCTCGCTCGTCAGGAGATCGCGGACCCGGTCACGCAGGCGCTGCAGCGCCTCCACACGTCCGGCCAGATCCACGTCCAGCCGCAGCAGCGCCACGCGCAGCGCCACGGGCGCGGCGTCACGAGCGAGCGCGTCCCGGATCTGGGGCACGGCGAGGCCAAGCTCCCGGAGCCGGCGGATCCGCGTCAACTGCGCGACATCCGCCATGGAGTAGCGCCGATAGCCTGACGACGTCCGCTCTGGCTTGGCCAGTAAGCCTTGCTGCTCATAGTGGCGCACCGTCCTCCTGCTCACGCCGGCGAGCGTCGCCACTTGCCCGATGCGCAACGCGCCTGGGCTCATGTCGCTCATGCGAGGTCTCTCCGCTGAAGCGCCACGGCGCCAATCGCACAGGCGCCGAGGGAGTAGATCGCCAGGAGGAGCGCGCCCACCCACATCGACGGGATGTGGTGGGTGACGGACACGTGCCGTAACAGCGCCTCGCGGGCCCCACCTGGTAGCCAGGTGTAGGCTGGGTACGACAGCTGGCTGATGAACTGCTCGGCGGCATAGAGCCAGACCGGGCTCACCCCCACCGCGAGCGGTTGGGAGCGCAGGATCGTCCCGACCCCGACCCCCAGCACGGCGAATAGCGGCCCGGCCAGCACGATGCCAACGCCCACCAGGATCGCCTCCTGCGTCGCCAGTCGCGTCGCGCCGGAGGGAAAGACGAACTCTAGCCCCAGACTGAGCAGGGCCGCGATGAGCGCAAACACGGCGCCGATGGTCGCCGCCGCGGCGCCCTTCGCTACAACGAGGCGGACGCGCCCAGGCGCCACCAGCAGGGTATTGACCAGACCTCCCTGTTGCTCGTCGCCCGCCGACATCGCAATGCCGAGCAGCAGCGTCAACGTGAGGGTCAGCGCCGCCGCGCCTTCCACGACGGTGTGCGGGTCGGCTTTCCTGCCCACCAGGGCGGAGGGCGCGGTGACGGAGAGCGCGACGACCACCACGACTCCGAGGAGGAACAGCCCACCGGTGCGGGTCGTACGCAGTTTGAGCAGTTCGGCCCCAATTAGGCGCTTCATCGTGTCCTCCTCTCCTCGTGTGGCGAGACGAAGTCGAGGAAGGCTTCCTCAAGCAGCGGACCGCTCTTCGCGCCCTCCTCAGCGGCCTTCCTTGCAGCGATCTCGTCCAGTCGCCCTGCGGCCATGAGGCGTCCTTTCGCCACAATGACGAAGACGTCTGCGGTGTGCTCCATCTCGGCCAGCCCGTGGCTGGAGACGAGCACTGCCCGACCTTCGGCGGCCAGGCTGCGCAGTAGGAGGCGGAGCCAGCGCACACCTTCGGGGTCGAGGCCGTTGGCTGGCTCGTCGAGCACCAGCGCGCCTGGGTCGCCCAGGAAGGCGCCGGCCAGGTTCAGCCGCTGGCGCATCCCCAGTGAGTAAGCCCCCACGCGTCGATGCGCCGCGCCGCTCAGCCCGACGAGCTCGAGCGCTTCGTCCACCCGTCGAGGCGCGATGTGTCCCGCCAACGCCTGCGCCAGGAGATGGTCGCGCCCGCTGCGACCAGGATGGCAGTGGAGTTGTTCCAGCGCCACCCCGACCTCGCGCGCCGGATGAGGCAACTCAGCGTACGGCTTCCCCCACACACGCGCGGTACCACTACTTGGCTTCGCCAATCCGGTCAGGATGCGGATGGCGGTGGACTTGCCCGCTCCATTGGGGCCGAGGAACCCGACAACCTGCCCATCCAGGACATCGAAGGTCAGATTGTCCAGGGCAAGCATGTTTCCGTAGCGCTTCGTGACCTTTTCGAAGCTGATGGCTGCGTCGCTCATGCGTCTCCTCCCTGACCCACGACTTGGGGTCATGCCATGAGACTACACGATGACGTTACGTCAAGGTCAAGGCGGGAAGAGACAGCCCATGGGAGTGTCCAATGTGTTCCACAGAAACGCAGGAGAACGCGGTTCGCAGAAGCCCTGCGGAGAAAGAGTATTCAAGATTGATGACCTTGCTCACGATGAGTATGACGCCGGGAGGTCATAGCTACACACGCACTTTGCGGGCGTTTGGCGCAGCCGAGAGGGTCGTAACGGTATGGCGCACTGGCTTGAACCGCGATGGGAGCGCTCCTATTCAGCCGATCAATCCTCGAACAACAGGTGATCCAGGCCACGGACCAGCCCGGTCATCTCGAGCGCCTTGCGCGCCGCGAGCAGTGTGCCGGCGACATACGGGCCTGCCCCGGCGCCCGCGTCATGGCGGATCGTCAGGCGCTCATCAGGCAGGCCAAAGAGCGCCTCGAAGGCGATGACGTAGCCTGGCAGCCGCAGGGAATGGACCTGTGTGCCCTCGATTGTCGCCCCACGCGTCGCGGCGGACCCATGGATCTGCTCGATGGGTACCGCCAGGTGAGGTCGTGCCACCCGCCCGATCTCCTCGGCCAGCTCGCGCACAGTCCCACTGGGGGCGTCGACCTTGCCTTCATGAGCGTAATCAATCAGTTCCCAGGATGGCACGTAACGCGCCGCCATCAGCGCGAAGCGCTTCGCCAGCGCGGCGGTGATCGAGAAGTTGCCCGCCGCGATGACGCCCAGACCGCGCTCGGTGGCCGCCTGGCCGATCTCGGCGTAATCAGCCGCAGTGAGTCCTGAGGTTCCAATGACGACGCGAACCTCCAGAGCCAGCGCGGCGAGGGCGTGCGCCTTGACTGCGTCGTGACTGGTGTAGTCGATGAGCACATCCGTCGGCGCCTGCAGCGCGTCCTCCACGGCGCCTGCGATCTGAACGCCAACGGGTGGCAGTCCGAGCGCCGCGCCGATGTCGCTGCCGATCCCTTTGCGCGCGATGGCTCCGGTGAGCGCAAAGTCCGTGGACGCTATGATCTGGCGCGTCACGGCGGCGCCAGCCCAGCCGGTCGCCCCGGCGACACAGACACGAATCGCCATCGCCATCACCCTCCCCTCGGCTCCGAAACAGCGCGTCTAAGCGCATTGAATGGGGCTGATTGTATCACGTGGCAGTCGATTATTCCTGATCACACCACCGCCGCGAAACGGATAGCGTTCTACTGGTCCCTCATACAAGATCAGCGGCTGGAGGGCCCACAAATGAGATGAGGAGCCTCGCCGGAAGCTCCTCAGTGAACGATGATGTGTTGTGCAAGCGATCAGGCGGCGGCGGGCCTTTTGTGGCGGTAGGTGAAGAGGTGGTGCGCGGTGAAATTGAACGCCGTCACCAGGATCAGCGCGACGGCCTGCGCGATCCACGCCGGGACAAAGAGCAGGTGCAGCGCGAACGAGATGCCCAGTGTCAGCAGCGTGCCGGCGACGCAGGTCATGTGGAAGCGCACGCACCGCGCCAGCCACGTGCGCTTGTGGCCGGGCAGGTGGCGGAAAGTCAGATAATCGTTGGGGATGAAATTCGCCAGAATCGAGACCTCGGTGGCGATGACGAAGGCGACAGCCCAGTGCAGCCCGCGCTGGAACTGGTCGAGGGTATTTGGTGGAACGGGGAAGATCTTGTAGTAGATGAGCGAGAAGACGCTCAGGTTGATCAGCGCCGCGAACCCGCCGACGAAGAGATAGCTGACAAGCCGCTGCGCCCAATCCGCGCGCCCATGCGTCACGGCGTCCACATAGTCGAGCGAGCGGTTCACCGCCGGCCATCGCGTCGGCTGGTAGCTGGGAGTCTTTCGATCAACTGGAGCGCTCGCCGCCATCCTTGATCGGCCGGGCGCGTCTGGACCGCTATCCACAATCTGTCGTGCCATTCCATCCTCCAGAGGCCGGTGGCGCCTCCCAACAGTAGAGGGGCCGGGGTGGTCTCGTTTCCTTCCGAATACATGATAGCGTCATCGGGCGCGCGTCGCGCCATGATCTTCTTCTCTTGAGAAGAGACGAGACAGACAGCCCCGTAGACGCGCTCTTCAGAGTACGGATAGCATAGCTGATCGGTTTGGATCACGGCGCGCACTCGTGTGCTGTTGAGCGCCACAACGCCATCCACCGGCGCGCAGCCAGTGTGATATGGGGAGCATACCAGGAACGGCGCTTCCTGGGAAGGAACCCCTCCACATAGTACAGTATGGCGCAATATCCAGCGCGAGACCATGCCTTTGCGTCCAGGTTCGCTCATGCGCTCAGGCGAAGGCCAGCGCGACCGCCGGGCTGCTCCGTTTGTTTGGCAGATCCTCCAGTTCGCTGGCGAATGGATACTCCGTCGCGCCCCAAAGTTCCAGCGCCAACCCGATGCAGCGCATGCGGTCGGTCTCGTCCACCAGATCGTCCTCTGCCACATCAGGCGCGCCGCCGTCCTCACGCTCATCCTCGCGCTTGCTCTCATGACCCTCCCACCAGCCCGGCCGCAGCACGACGCGCGCAAACTCCTCCGGCGGCGCATCGGGTGGCAGCAGATCGGCGAAACGCGTGGGATCGCCGCGTTGCGTGGCGAGATCGTCCGCCGGAGGCGGCGTGGCGTCGTCTTCGGCGGACTCCGTGGATTCCATCGCCGCGAACTCGTCGGGATCGCTGAGATAGCGGTCTTCCTCCACGCCCGCGCGCACAAAGCGATAGCCGGAGACGATCTCGCCGTAGACGAAGAGCGCGAAGACCGCGCAGCCGTCCAGCGTGTCGGAAAGCGCGCGATCCAGCCCGTCCGCGCGCTCGCCCAACTCCAGCAGCGGCGTCCATGGGGAGTCAGGTGGTGTGGGAAGAATCAGGTAGCGATAGGGCGCCTCCAGCGCGGGATCGGCCAGGCGGCCAAGCACCGCGGAGTATGTTCCCTGGAGCCGCAGCGCCTGTGCGCGCCCCTCGCGTGTGAAGATCGTCGCCAGCGCCGCTTCGATCTGTTCTGGCGTCCGTTCGCGCAGATGCAACACCGTGGTCGCCGTCGTCATGTGGCGCCTCCGCCCTTCGTGCGCGCCTTCGTGCGTGTCGTCGCCGCTCAGCCTACCACACGCCGAGGAGGAGCCATGCGAACAGCGCCGCGCAGGGCATCCAGAGGCCGAGGACTACGCCGCGCGCGGCGACCCTTCGCCAGCGCAGCCTGAGCAGTCCCAGTGTAAGCACGGGCAGCGCCGCGCCGATCAGCCCCTCGAAGAGCAAGACGTATGCCGGGGTGTGGCCGAGATGCAGGGCTGTCGGGGCGTAGCGCCACCAGCCTGCAAGGAAGGCGGCTTCTTCGTAGAACGGCACGTTGATCGCGCCAGCTAGCCCCGTCAGCAGGACGGCGAGCCAGAGGCCACGCCTGCCCGGCAGCAGTCCCGCCAGCCGCCAGGCGAGATAGCCGAGCTGCGTCAGCACAATCATCCATGAGAGGGGCATGTAGAATGGCGAGTCCCAGAGCAACGGCTGGCCCTGCGGATAGTAGAGCGAACGCGCGAGCTGATGGCCTGCCGCATCGGTGAACAATTCCAGCACGCCCGCGACCAGTCCGAGCAGCATCAGCCGCACGATGAGGGGTCGCCATGTCGTGGGCGCGAGCAGCACGGCGAGGTAGACGAGCGCTATCGCGTCAATGGCGACGGCGGTGATCCAGCCGCGCGCGAGCAGCGCCGCGGCGATGTGCCCCGCGACCATCAGTCCAAGCAGCGCAAGGAAGGCCACATCCAGCGCGGTGAGATTGCGGGCGGCGGGATTGAGTTCAGCTTCAATTGGAGCAGGAGTCGCAACTTGCGTATCGATCCGCATCTACAGCGTCGTTTTCAGTTCTACCGGGGTGGCGTCCATTCACCATCAACTGTATCAACTGTAAATGCTCAGGCGGCGCGGCGTCCAATGGGTACGGAGTTGGGCACGCTTCCTCGTGGCTGTTGGCGACCGCGCGCGATACAATACGTCAGCATGCGTGTCGAGAGACAACGGCGCCACGCCCGCCGGGGCAGGCGAGTCACACAACCACAGGGGAAGCGACGGGACGAGATGGCGACGAAGCGCGCGGGCCGGGCGGGTCAGAACGGCAGGAAATACGGGACGGAGGCGATTGCCGAGAACAGGCTCGAAGCATGGCCGAATCCGAATGCCGAGCGCGACTATGTGGTCCACTTCGAGATTCCAGAGTTCACCTGCCTCTGCCCGCGCTCAGGCTATCCTGACTTCGCCACGATTGTCATTGATTACGTGCCGGAGGGGTCTATCGTCGAGCTGAAGAGCCTGAAGCTCTACATCAACGGCTACCGCGATCGCGGGATCAGCCACGAGGCCGTCGCCAACGCGATCCTCGACGACCTGACGGGCGCGCTCGCGCCACGCTGGATGCGCGTCGTCGCCGAGTTCAACGCGCGCGGCAATATCAAGACGACGATCTTCGCCGAGAGCGCCGCCCCAGGCTACGTGGGCGCGCGGCCAGAGTATCGCCACCCAACCTTCACCGGTATCTAGCGCGCTCGTCGCGTTCGCTTGCCATGCGGGCGGCAAGATGGCACAATAGCCTCACTCCCATATTCAGGAGGGTCACATGCAGCCAGGCCCACGGCGCAGCGCCAGCGCCACAAGCAGCCCACATGGCGTCTTCGACCGCTATGTCTTCAGCGGCGCGCCGATGGATAACAACGTCTATCTGCTGGTCTGCCCGCAGACGCAGGACGCCGCGCTCATCGACGCTTCGGGCGACGCCGAGCAGTTGTTGACCGCGATTCGCCAGGCGCGGGCGCGGGTGCGCCTGATCCTGATGACGCACGGCCACGCCGATCACTGGGGCGCGCTTGGCCGGCTGCGCGACGCGCTGGGAGCCTCCGTCGGCGCCCACCTCGCCGACGCCGAGATGCTGCCACTGACGCCCAACTTCGCGCTCACGGACGGTCAACGTGTCGCGTTTGGCGCGGCGTCGCTCGAAGTGCTGCATACGCCTGGGCATACGCCTGGCAGCGTCTGTTTCCTGGGTGATGGGAACCTCTTCAGCGGCGACACTCTCTTTCCCGGTGGCCCAGGCGCCACCAAGCCGCCGCTGGGCGATTTCCCGCTGATCATGAGGAGCCTGCGCGAGCAGCTCTTTGTCTTACCCGATGAGACGTTCGTCTTTCCAGGGCATGGCGATCCCACAACCATCGGGCGCGAGCGCCCCTCGCTGGACGCATGGGAGGCGCGTGGCTGGTGAATGGAGAGGGCGCTGGGATGCGGGCTGCGCCGGTAAGCGACACCGCGGTTGAAGGGCCAACGTCTTCCGTCATCGCCGAGGAAGACGAGACGCTCTATGCAAGGTACGACACCGCGCGCATCCCACCTGCCATTCCCTACATCGCTCCCGACGACGTGCCCGTTCCCAGTGATGACCTCTCCGACCCGGATCTGCCCTATTGGCTCGCGCTCAACCGCGTCAAGGGGATCGGCCCGGCGCGCTTCCGGCTGCTGCTGGACGCCTTTGGCTCGGCGGCGGAGATCTGGCGCGGCTCGCCTCAAGCGTGGCGCGCGGCGGGACTCGATGCGCGCACAATCGAGGCGTTCGAGCGGCAGCGGCCCACCATCGCGCCTGACGCGGAACTGGAGCGGCTGATCCGCCTGCGGGTGCGCGCCATGCGCTTCATCGATCCCGGCTACCCGAAGCTGCTGAGCGAGATCCCGCTGCCGCCGGCGATTCTCTATGTTCGCGGCGCGGTGACGGCGGAGGACGAGTGGGCGCTGGCCGTCGTGGGGACGCGCCGGGCGAGCGCGTACGGGCGGCAGATGACCGAGCGGCTGGTCCCGGAACTGGCGGCGCAGCGCATCACCATTGTCAGCGGGCTGGTAGCGCGGCATCGACTCGCACGCGCATGTGGCGGCGCTTGACGCTGGCGGGCGCACCCATCGCGGTGCTCGGCTGTGGCCCCGACCTGGTCTATCCGCTGGAGAACGCGCGGCTTGCCGCCAGGATCATCGAGCAGGGCGCGCTGGTGACGGAGTTCGCGCCGGGCGTGCAGCCAGAGGCGAGCAACTTCCCCGCACGCAACCGGCTGATCAGCGGACTCTCGCTGGGGGTGCTGGTGACCGAGGCCCCGGAGGGCAGTGGCGCGCTCATCACGACGCGCTTCGCCGCCGAACAGGGTCGGGATGTCTTCGCCGTGCCAGGGAACGCGACGAGTCGCGGGAGCCTGGGCTGTAACCGGCTGATTCAGGACGGCGCGAAGCTGGTGATCGAGCCGCTGGACATCACCGCCGAGCTAAATCTGCACCTCGTGCCACAGCAGAGGAAAATGCAAGTGCTGAATTCAAGCCGGTTACTAGCATAGCTTTGCGCTAACCGTGCTCTGCCCTACGGTTCCTCGTGTCAGATGGAGGTAAGGCAACAAGTGTGACATGGTGAAGTGATGTACTTCGACGACAGTTGTGGCTGTGCGTAGCTGTCCGCTGCTGTCCTTATCGTTGAATGGATTGGCCCTTATGGGGAGCAGTTGCCCACCGTTGTCCAAGTTTATCGTTGCGCGTTGGGGTTAAAACGGGGTCAAAATCCTCGGCTGCTGATCGGGTGATGCATCGCATTCAGCTATGGCCTCGCATGACACCCTCAGCAGGTGGGGTATAGGGAAGAAGACTAAAGGCGAGACCTTGCCACTTGCTTGAGCCGATGTGTAGGAGTCGACGATTATTTCGGGCGATCCTGCTAAATAGCTGCAGTGCAGCACGATCATCCAATCCAGAAATATCAGCGTCGAGATGTTCATAGAGCAGTTCGGAGAGTACTGCCCTGCCTGTTTGGCGATCCCAGAAAGCTGCATTCAACTCACTATTCCCGAAGAGGGAGTAGTGGTGCAGATTGCATGAGCCAACTGTCCCCCATTCTCCATCAACCAACATGAGTTTTGAGTGAATCCAGACCGGATTTCGCTTGCCATCGTCATCTAAACCAGCAAGTCCCGCTACGGTGAAATGGTCGAAGGCGGCAAGATTCGCAAAGGCTTCGGAAAGTACTACCTCTGCGGGCACCACTGCGACAATTTCTACTCCTCGCTCCAACGCCTGACGCAAACACTCGACAATCTCTGGCACAGTTACGTACTGATTCTCAATATAGATCGAGCGGCGTGCTGCCTGTATCGCCGCGCGATACTGATCGAAATTCGAACGCTCACCAGTATCAATAGGATAAGGGACTCCCAGCGGCGTGACATGTCCGTTCGAATATCGACCGCGAGGAATAGTCCGTTGAATCTGAACGATTGCGCTGCCGTTTCGGTCGGGTACCCTTGTCGGAAATGAGAGATCGTTCTCGCTACCCGCGCCCCATCGCCCATCGGGCCGATGGCGGTCGCTTGCCTCATTCCAGCGCTGGACAAAGTTATGATGCACATCGACCGTTGCAGGCCCTGTCAGCTCTATGTACACATCATGGTTGTGATCTGCACCATGGTGGCCGGGCGCAACCATGGAATGGGGGTTGAGATTAATCCCCCCTAAGAAGACGGTCTCCGTCGCAGTACCCGCATCAATCAGCCAGCTCTTCTGATGCTGGCAATATCCAGGCAGGGCTCGATCCCAGCGAATGAGAAGGGACGAGGCGCCTTTTCTTAGCAGATCAAAGTGTTCGGGTGCTCCCCAGAAGGCATTTGTTTGCAAGGATTCCGTTTCAGGGTCGGGGCGCCAGAAAATGATTCGAACGTCCATGCCTCTTTTGGCAATTCGCGTCAGGACGTCGAGCGGTGTTCCCTTTCCGTCTGGCATCTGGCACGTAGCCCACATGAAGGTAACGGTTACCCAAACACTGTGCTTTGCAGCTTCAATCGCCTCGCAAACGCGGCGGAATGCTGGCTCCCCGTCGATGAAAGGTCGAATGGTATTGCCGGAACGGACGGGATATGAGGCAAGGAGGGCGCAGGGAATTTCTACAGAATGCTGATTCAGATCTTTACTCCCCACCGTTAGGCTCTCCTCCACTTGCTTCCTAATCCCATATTAAAGCAGGCAGACTAAGATCGGTTGGCGCTGTCCCACAATTATATGGTAGATCGCGTGCAGGACAGTAGCTTGTCCATTGTTCGGCATAGCAGTCAACACCCTGCGGTCCAGGAAGGTCGCGGCGTTCCGTCGCATCTAATCCTGCATAGGCCTGTAATGCTGTATGTCACAGCGCTTTCACTGGCATACAGTCTCAGACAGTCCCGTTTCGTTCCATCGCATTGCTGCTTATTTTGCTGCCATACTCGCAGAAGGGTGTGGACAAGTCGGTGGATAAGTCCAGATGAGCCCTGGCTTTGGGCTTTGCACAAAAAGTCGTGATTTGAGGCCACTTTTTGTGCAAAACACGATCCTGCACAAAAAGTCGGGAAGCAGGAGTTAGCGCCGATTCCTGTAGATGTTGAATACAATGAAGGCGAACGTCCAGTTCTGCTTCTCATCAGATGTCAAGTCATTGTTAGTGACCATGTCGCGATACATCCAGCCCCAAAATGCCAGTCCAACCACCAAAACACCGAGTGGGCCGATCAGTTGAGCCGGGGAGAATGCCCCGTGCGGGGTAAACATTGTGTGCTCCATTAGGTGAGTCGGGGGGGGATGTGTAGGACATGCCTTCAGTCTAGCATCGCGCCTGCCCCTCCTGCAATCACAAAACCACTACCAGTTGTGCGCAATAACGCTTGCCCTCTGACACTGCCAGTGCTATACTCGCGCCATTCTCCCCCTAGCTAGTGAGGAGTGGGTAGGGCAGGAGGGGGCGCACATGCCAGCAGAGCCAGAGCGATTTGCGGCGCTATTTGAGAAGCCGTCTCTAGAGGCAATGCACACGCTTTCCCCACGAGAGTTTGAACGGTTTGTGGCCTACCAGAAGTTTCCAGCGATCTCGGACGCGTCCTTCATGAGTTTCTCTTCGCTCAACTTGTCCACGAAGCGCGTAAACAGGCGATCGTGGATGAGCTTAAGTTCTAGATCAGCTCGTGAACGACTGTAATTTGCATTGGCTTCCGCTTGGGCAAAACCAGGGAAGCCGCCCTTTGCCGTGCCTTCTACCCCAGCCTGATTTTCAAGTGTCACGGAGAGTTCTGATGGCAGCCCTTCCAAAAGTTGGGCCGAAAATGAACGGACTCGTTCGATGTCGAGGTAAATGAAGTCCCTGAAACTGGCGGCTTTCGTCATGTGTCATTGCTCGCTTTTTTCATGCTGATGTTTTGCACTCTTCCTTAATTAAGCAACTCACGGCAAAGGCGGCCTTTACAAGTGCTCTTTGTCAGCTGCGTTATGTGAATAAGTCAACTTGGCGCACTATTGGTGACGAGGCAGATGGAGTTCGCAGCTGTTTGAGTTCGATCTGTCATGGCAAATTTGACAGCGAAATGAGCCAAGATCGTACAGCAAAGGCAGGCGGTATCAGAGCTGAAATATTCTACTCATTCGGGCTATACCAACCGATGACAGATGATCGTAAAATGTAGGCTGAATTCGATCTGTTGCCACAGCAGCTGGAACTGCGCGAGGCGCTGTCAGAGAATCCCACCGAGGCGCGGCTGCTCGGCGCGCTGGAGGAGGCGGGCGACCCGCAGCACATTGACGAACTGTGCCGGGCGACGGGCCTGCCGGTGGCTGAGGTCTCCGGCGCGCTGGTGATGATGGAACTGAAGGGGCTGACGCGCCTGGTCGGCCCAATGACCTATATCCGCGCCCGCTAGACACGCGAAGATACGCGCAGTGGCTCTGACTCCTCTTGTGTCTCCGCGCTCTTGGCCATGAATGTGACCACAAAGCCGCCGCTACACCGTCATCCAGGTTGGGCTGGGTCGTCGTCGAACACACTCTCGGCTCTGAAAAGCCGGGCCACGGCGCTCGACGCGCTGAAGCCCAAATCGCTCCTCACTCAGGACAAGTTGGTGTGACAGCGCCGCGCCGTGCGCATCATGCCATCGCCAAAACCAGGGGGTTGATAGGGCTCTGTACCATATGGTACATACTCTTAGTACAGCTCTGATCTGTGGCTCGTCGTGTGTGAGCGACAAATAGGGAGGAAGCCAATATGGATGGGCGACGAACGCGTATTCTCGTGGCGATTGCCGGTATCCTGGGTGTGGCCTTGCTCAGTGGCTATTTCGCGGCGCCGTTTCCCCAGCCGCCCGCGAACGCCACGGTGGAACAGATAACTGAGACAGCCAACAAGTATTCCACGTTGCTGCTCATTGGTGGCTGGCTCCAGATCACCGGGACCATGCTCGCCGCCGTCTTCTTCGTCGGGCTGGTGTACCTCGCCCGCGCCGTGACCCGCCTCTCCGGCATGCTGACCATCCTCGCCGCCGCCGTGCTCCTGTCCACCTCGCTCCTTGAGGCTACCCTGCTGATGGATGTGGCGTACGCGACGGCGAACGGACATCCGCAGACCGCGCTCTCGAGCTGGGACATGATGACGATGTTTATCCACATCTTCCCCATTGGCCCGGCTCCGCTCTCCTACCTTGCGCTTGGCGCGCTCCTGCTTGGCTCGTCGCTGCTCCCGCGTCTGTTCGGCTATCTGGCGTTGCTGTTGGGTATCGCCTTTGCCGTGGTGGGCTTCCTTGGTTTGCTCGTTCCGGCGGTCAATTTCGGTATCATCGCGCTGCTGGTCGCCCAGGAACTGTGGATCCTGGCGGCGGGTATTACGCTGCTGGCGCGTCGAGGGAGCATGTCGATCCCCAGCGGCAACGTGGCGGCGCAAGCGTCTCCTGGGAGCGTGAGCGTCTGATGCGCGGGGATACGCGGTCGCACGATCAGGGGGAGACGCTCTATGCCATTCGCACGCTTTGCGCGGATGCCAGCCGAGAAGCGTGAGCGGCTGTTGACGGTGGCGGCGCGGGAGTTCGGCCTACATGGCTACGAGGCCGCCTCGATGAATCGCATCCTCGACGAGGCAGGTATCGGCAAGAGTTCCGCCTACTACTACTTCGAGGACAAGGCCGATCTCTTCTGCGCGGTGGTCGAATATAGCGTCGAGCGGCTCGGATTGGCCACCCCCGTCGCAGACATCGAGGCGCTCACCGCGGAGAATTTCTGGGTGGCGTTTGCCGCGGCGCACGATCAGCCGCTGCTCCATGTGCGCGAACATCCCTGGCTCTTCGCCACGGCGCGCGCAGTGGAACGACTGACGCCGCAGTCGCGGGAACGCGAGCCACTGGCGACGCTCGCCTCGCGGCTGATGGGCGGCATGAGCGCCATCATCCAACGCGGTCAGCAGCTCGGCCTGATTCGCGTGGACCTGCCCGCTGACCTGCTCGCCGCCTGGTTTCGGGCGATTGACGGCGCGAGCGATGACTGGCTCCTCGCGCGCGTGACGCATCCCGACACGCAGATCGACCAGGCCGCGATCATGCATCTCGCCGAACAAACGGTCGCGGCGATCCGGCAGGCGCTCACGCCGCCTGAGCAATCGTGAGAGGAAACGCTGACACATCACGGTTGGCGCTGGATGCGCTTGTCAACTCGATGGCAGGCGCTCACGCTCGGCGAGGTCCTCGGAGGTCATCATGTCGTAGCCCTCAAAGGGCTGGTGTATCCAGGGGTTGTCGGCAAGGTATTCCA
>Ga0207684_10000177_pt1 | contig 104811 bp, 90 predicted proteins | sample KBSK5501metaG_FD_184342 | JGI IMG/M metagenome (GOLD analysis project Ga0207684, IMG submission 184342) | Corn, switchgrass and miscanthus rhizosphere microbial communities from Kellogg Biological Station, Michigan, USA - KBS K5-50-1 metaG... | ecosystem: Host-associated > Plants > Roots >...
ACCATCGTCTCGATGCGGGACAAGGCATCCCGGGTCGAGTTCGCGTGCACCGTGGACAGCGAGCCGTCGTGGCCGGTGTTCATGGCCTGCAGCATGTCGAGGACCTCGCCGCCCCGCACCTCGCCGACGACGATCCGGTCCGGCCGCATCCGGAGCGCGTTTTTGACGAGATCGCGCTGGGTGACCGCGCCGGCGCCTTCGATATTGGCTGGCCGCGTCTCCAGCCTGACGACGTGATCCTGCTGCAGCTGCAGCTCGGCCGAGTCCTCGATGGTCACGATGCGTTCGTCACCCGGAATGGCGTTCGAGAGGATGTTGAGCATGGTGGTTTTGCCCGCGCCCGTCCCGCCCGACACGAGGATGTTGAGTCGAGCGCGGACCGCGCCGCGGAGAACCTCCGCGAGCGGACCCGTCAGGGTCCCGAACGTCAGGAGGTCCGACATCTTGAATGGATCGACGGCGAACCTCCGGATGGAGAGCACGGGGCCATCCAGCGCCAGCGGCGGGATGATCGCGTTCACGCGCGATCCGTCCTTGAGCCGCGCGTCTACCATCGGCGACGACTCGTCCACCCGCCGACCGACCGCGGAGACGATGCGCTCGATGATCTGCATCAGGTGCGCATTGTCGCGAAAGATGGCGCTGGTCTTCTGCAGCTTGCCGCGCCGCTCTACGTAGACGTCGCGCGGACCGTTCACGAGGATGTCGTTGACCGTCGGGTCCTGCATGAGAGGCTCGATCGGACCGAGGCCGAAGGTTTCGTGCTGCACCTCGACGACCATCTGCTCGCGCTCATGACGGGTGAGCGGTGTCTCGTCGTCGACCAGCATGTCCTCGACGATGCGGCGGATCTGCTGCTGCACGGACTCCGGGGGCAGCAAGCTGAGCTTGGTGAGGTCGAGGCGCTCGATGAGCTGTCGATGGACGCGCGCCTTCAGCTCGTAACGAGCCGTGTCGGGTCCCCGTGGCGTGTCGCCGTTCGTCGCGGCCGCCGTCGACGTCGCAGCCGTGGCGGCCGTCGTGCCAGATTCGTTGCGACCGAACAGTCCCATGTCTAGGAGACTCCCGAAAGTCGGTTGATCGGCCACGCGGCCGCCAGCAGAGCTGCAGAGCGCTGAGACAGCGACGTCGCCGATTTCTGGCCGGCTCCCAGAAGTGTCTCGGAGAGCTGGCGCACGTTCTTGCTGAGCCTGGAGCGCGGCGACGTGGTGACGACCGGGTTGCCACCGTTGATCGACGCCTCGGCCGCGGCATAATCATTGGGCGTCTTCCAATAGACCGGCATCCCGAGCGCCTCGCGGGCATGCGTGGCCGTCACGTCCTCGCTGGTCCCGTCACGAGCGATTACGACCTTCACCTTCTTGAGATCGAAGCCCTGGTGCCGGAACGCCGTGAGCCCAGCTGCTGCCGAGCGCAGGGCGGCAACGTTCAGAGTGGTCACGTACAGCACCGTGTCGCTCGTTTCCAGAGCAGCGACGGTCCCGGGCTCCATGTCGTGCCCGAGGTCGAGGACGACATGGTCGAAATGCATACGGACAAGCTCGATCCCGGCATGAACGCGCTCCCGGACGAGGTGACCGCGGTCGATCTGTGGCGGGCTCGGCAGGACCCAAAGCCCACTGCCGTGCTTTGTCATGAGTCCCTGCAGCAGCGACTCATCCATGCGGTCGATGCTCTCGAGGACGTCGACGATGGAGTATCGGGGCTGGAGATCGAGAAACGTGACGACGTCAGAAGGGGCGGTACCCAGCTCGACGAGTAGCGCGCTCTTCACGGCGGAATGCTCGGTGAGGCAGACAGCGAGATTCACGGCGAGCGTCGTGGTACCCAGGCCGCCCTTGGTGGAGAAGACCGCGGTGACACGACCCGCCTGCCTCTGCACCGGCCGCCCGCGGAGCCGGGCGACCTTGTCGAGCGCCGCCAGCAGTTCTCGCTGTTCGATGGGGCGGCGCACGAGCTCGAGTGCACCAGCCCTGAGGATCTGCAGGACGAACTCGGGCGAGCCGTTCGCCGCCGTGGCGAGCAGGGCCGTGTCGGGAAGCCGCCGGGCGAGACCCGCGACGGTGGCCGCCGACGTCGCGTTGTCCGCATCCGAATCGACCGATACTTCAACGATCATGACATCCGGCCGGCTGGCCGGTGCCTGCAGAGCGGCCTCGCCGGCGTGACTGTACTCCCCGACGACGGCTACCCCCGGTAGGCCACCCAGCACGCGACGGACGGCCGCGCGCGTGTCTGGGTCCGAATCCACGACCACCGCTCGGAAAACGGAGGCGGACATTATTTGCGTTGCTCCGTAGACGGCGCGACGTTGTGCTGCCCAAACGGTCGCTCGACGATCTCGCCGACGCCCGGGAAGCCGGGCATGAGCGTGAATTCACGCCGCTCCTTCTCGCGGAGCTCCATGAGCTTCAGCGGATCCGGCACGCTGGCCGAACCGACTGGCGCGGGGCTCACCAGCTTCACGGTCACCATGAACAGCAGCTCCGTCTCGTTGTTCTGGAAGCGTGTGCTGCGGAACAGGGCGCCGATGATCGGCAGATCGCCGAGCAGCGGAATCTTGCCGACCGACTGGCGCACCTCGTTGTTGATGAGGCCGGCGATCGCGAACGACTCGCCGTCCTTCACATTGATCGAGGTGAAGGCCTGGTTCTTTCGGATGACCGGGATGTTGAAGCCCTGCACGACGAGCCCCTGGCTGAAATCGAGGCTGGATACCTCCGGCCGTATCTTTAGCTGAATCATCTCGCCGTCCACGACGTTCGGAGTGAACAAGAGGCTCACGCCGAACTCTTTGAACTCGATGGTGATGGTGTTGTTCTGCTGCGCGACCGGAAAGGGAAACTCACCGCCCGAGATGAATTTCGCCTCTTTGCCGCTCTGCGTGACGAGGTTCGGCTTGGCCAGCGTGCGCAGCAGGTTCCGCTCGGCGAGCGCCTGCACGACGCCCGCGTAGTTGCGCTGACCGTTGGAGAGGAAGAAGCCGCTCCCGCCCTGGGGCGACGTGAACTGGAACGTCGGCGTCGTCTGGCCCACGGTGGTGTTGTTGAAGCCCGACTTGGACACCATGCTCAGCAGGCCGAGCGGCGGAAAGAAGGCCGTGCCCGGGAAGGAGGCGCCCTGCATCGTGTCGCCGAGCGCCCGGATGCTGAACCCGAGCTCGCGGAGCGCATCGCGAGTCACTTCCGCGACGTGCATCTGCAGCATGACCTGAGGCGGTTTGGGCTCGGCGAGCGCAAGGAGATTCACCACACGTCCCTTCGGCGCGAAGACCGAGGCGACGTTCACGGCGGCGTCTATGAGATTTTCGCTGGCGACCGTGCCTTTGAGGATGATCGCGTCCTGGGCGGGTTGGATCTGGATATCGTCACGCGGCGCGACCTGCCTGAGACGCTCGCTAAGAAGCGCGAGGTCCGCCTGCACGAGGAGGTCGAAGAACATGGTCTTGCCGGGGTAGAAGACGACGAGCGAGGTCACCCCGGCTGCCTTGCCATTGACGAGGATCTGGTTGGGCGTGATGGCGAAGACGTCGGCGATGTTCGGATTCGTGACCGAGACCCGTGTGAACGGCTCCTTGAGGTCGATGATCTGCGACTTGCCGATCGTAACGTCCAGCCGAACGAGTCCAGGCTCGGTCTGGGCGGCCACGGGGCATACCGTCGTCACCGCCAGCAGCAGCGTGGTGACTGCAATCGCGCGTTTCACTTTGCGGGCGCCTCCCTGGGCTCGGCCTTGCCGTTCTGATCGCCCAGCTGCACCCACGCCTCGTCCTCGTCGCGGACAAACAGCTGCTCCGTGACCCTCGCACCGCGCTGGACCTCGATGACGTGGGATTGCGTCGGCACGAGGCGTGCCTTTGAATTGCCAACCGGCAGCGGATGCACGACGACGTCGAAGTATTCGATGCGCCCGGGGTAGAACACCAGGAGCGACGTGGTGCCTGCGACACGTCCGTTCAGCAGCAGCTGTGTCGGTGTCACGACGTGCACGTCGGCGATGTTCGGATTCGTCACGGCGACCTTGCTGAACGGCGCCGATGGGAAGTTGACGACCTCGGCCTTGTCGATCGTGACATAGAGCCGTGCCGGTTCTCCCGCGCTCACCACCGTCGCGACCAGCGCCGCGCTGACGACTGCCCCACACAAGACTCCGTGAAGTTTCATGACCGTTCTCCTCGCTACTTCCGACTCGGAATTTGCTCGAGCCAGTCCTGCCCGTCGCGCGTGAATACGATTTCCGTTGGCTTGTTGCCTCTCAGGATTGTCACCGAGTGCGTCTCCATCCGGGGCGGTGCCAGCGGCGCGCTGACCTTCGCCTGCCGGGTCACGACCTTCGTCAGCGCGGCAGGCGTGACCGAGGCGTCGCTGAGGAGCGACGCTGCCGTGACGCCCTTCGTTTGAACGATCTGATTGTCGCGGAGATTGCGCATGGCGAGCGTGAGCTTGCCTTCCGACTGCGCGAATGCCAGCCGCTCGGCCTGCGCGGGGTCGAGCGCGAGCGTCACCGTCGTGATGGTCACGGGCTTGTTGTCGCGTAGCTCGACCGTCTGGCCGGCCGCGAGCACCGTGACATCCTGAATGATGACCTTGGAGATGCGGTCCTGTGAGGCCTTGTCCTTCGCCATACTCACGAGCACGTCGACCCGGCTGTTGGGCAGCACGAAGCCGCTCTCTTTGATGGCGTCGTCGACCTTGATGGTGACCGCGCGCTGCCCTTCGGGAACGAGCATCGGCATGAGCCCGCCCCTGCCGGCGAGCTGAGGAGCCAGCTTCCCATCCAGCAGCGGTTCGCCCGCCACGATGGAGGCGCGCACGACCCGGCCTTCTGCCTCCACCACCGTGCGGATGGCGCCGTTCGGCACCGACTTGGACGGCCAGGGCACGAGCTTTACGTGCGCCGACGTGACGGTCTCGGCCATGTTCATGTTGACGGTGGCCACCACGATGGTGTCGGTGTCCTGCCCGCGCGACACTTCCTTCAGCACGCTGTACACGAGCGTGCTGGCCAGCAGGCCGACCACAGCGGCTACGACAAGGACCAGAATGAGACGTCGGGGCATCGCATTGTCTCCGTTACTCGTAGCGCATGCTGGCCGTCTGCGTGAGGACCAGCGGCTGCGGCAATATCCAAATGTTGGGAAGCACACTGTTGAAGTTCACCGAGACGTTTACCGTCACTTGCGCGTCGGCCACGCACGGGTTCTGACTGCAGCTGGTGCCGGGGCCGGACCAGCCGCCCACCGGCGCGAGAATCTGCGTGAGCCGGGCGTTGCCGGCTGCGGCTACGTTGGCAGGAGAGGCAACGACGCCCGCTCGAGCGGCCTCGCGGGCCGCGCTGGTGAGCAGGTTGAGCGTCATCCATGCCCGACTCAGCTCGACGCCGATGAAGATCACGAAGAGCAGGATCGGGAGAATGAGCACGAACTCCAGGCTCGCCACTCCCCGCTCGTCCGTCATCCGTGTGTACCGTCTCAACATTTTCATCCCGTATCCGGCCGGGGAGCGTCAAACGCTCCCCGGCCATCCGATTGGGTTTGTACCGTTACGACCCGGCGTTGCCGACCTGAGTGATCAGCTCCTGACCAATCGCCGTGACGGCGTTGGTCAACTGCGTCTTGAACGTCGGAGCGAAGGCGGCCACGATCGCCGCCATGATGACCGCGCCGAGGATGATCCACTCGACGGAGACCACCCCGCGCTCGTTGCGAAGCCTCTGCGTGAGGACGTTGAGCATCGTGAGCATCGTGAGCATTTGGTTTCCCCCCTTTCTGGTTGATCGTTACTGCTGCGCTACACCACGCTGAGTACCGTCGGTATTCGTCTCGCCATGAAACGCCATCACGTCCGAGAACCCTTTGATCTCCAGCGCGAGCATGGCGTCCGCGAGCCGCTGCTCCGGTACGCCGACGACAACGGCGGTCGCCCAATGGAGCTGCCGTCCGGTCTCAACCAGCGAGACCGGGATGCCGAGCGGCTCGAGAATCTCCTCGACGCGCGAGAGACTCTGCTCGGGCCGATCCACCTTGATGAGGATGAACGCCTTCACCTTCCGTCTTTCGTCTGTCATCGATGAGCACCTATCTGACCCCGGTGAAGGTCCGCGTTATCAACGCCGTCGCAGCCATCCCGAATTTCGTGAGGTGAGCAGAGGGCACGTGCTGTGCCAGACGCGCGCTGAGCCGGTCGCCGCCGGTCGACGTCAACAACGACGCGAGCATGCGCGTCACACACGAGCGATTGCCCCGGTCGCATTGCCGAGTCGTTATTCGGGAATGAATCGCGACGGGTCGCTCAGGCGTGAGCTGGCGCGCCGCCAGCTCGCGAAATGGCGCGACATAGCCCGAAATCCGCTGAATCAGCATGTCAGGGGACCTATTCAGAAGCGGATTGCCGCCCGAGCGCGGCACCGATCTCGTACAGCCGCGCTTTGCGCGCGATCGTTGCTTGACCGACACCCAGGTGCTTCGCGGCCTTGCTCTGGGTGCCATAGCGCGTGAGCGCGTCGCGCACGATCCTCGCTTCGAGCTTCTTGACCAGCTGCTTGAGCGACGCTGGCTCGGCGGGCGCGCCGGCGTCGAGCGCCGACTCGACAACTTCGAGGGGAAAGTCCGGGACGTCGATGGTTTCGCCCTTGGCGCAGACGACAAGCCGCTCCACCAGGTTCCAGAGCTCCCGAACGTTGCCCGGAAACGGATAGCGAAGCAGCAGCGCAAGGGCATCGCTGGACAGTTGCGCGCGCTTCCCGACCTTGCGCTCGAGGGTTCGCAGCATCATCTCGACGAGCGGGGGGATGTCCTCAGGGCGCTCGCGCAGCGGCGGCACCTGGATGATGAGCACGTTGAGGCGGTAGAAAAGGTCCTTGCGGAAGCTACCCTGCGCGACCATTTCGCTGAGATTCGCGTTCGTCGCCGCGATCACGCGAACGTCGAGGTGCCTCGGCTTCGTCGCGCCGACTGGCCAGATCTCCCCGGATTCCAGGAAGGTGAGCAGCTTCACCTGGAGTGGCTGCGGAAGATCGCCGACTTCGTCGAGCAATAGCGTTCCGTTGTGGGCGAGCTCGACGACACCCACCTTGCCCCTGGTATCCGCGCCGGTGAACGCGCCGCGCGCGTAACCGAAGAGCTCGCTCTCCATCAAGCCCGCCGGAATGGCTCCGCAGTTGACCTCGCGAAGCGACCCGGCGGTGCGCCTCGAAGCCCGGTGGATCATGCGAGCGATGACGTTCTTCCCCGTTCCCGTCTCGCCTACAAGCAGCACCGGTGAATCGACGTTGGCAAAGTCGAGCGCCTTCGCTTTGACGGCACGCAAGGCCGCACTTTCGGCGATGACCGAGCCGGCGTCGTTCTTCGACAGGGCTGCGGATCGGAGCTCGGACCAGCGGTCTATCGATCGTGGTGCGCTGTGACCGAAGCGCCCCACCAGCGCGTCGACACCGGTGATGTCCCGGACTGTCACCACGACAAATCGCTCGCCACCAGATTGCGGTGAGGTTGCCCGGGCGGAGAGCAGTACCTTTCGTTCACCTGGCAGATCGCAGGGCCGGCTCACGATGCCGCCGGCGGAGACCGCCTTCGCGATAAAGCCGGGCTCCCAACCTGTCCGCGGCATCAGCTCGCCGAGGTGACGTTGGCGCAACTGCTCCTTGCTGGTACCGAAAAGGTCTGCGGCGGCGTCGTTCGCCCGGAGGATGAACCCGGTCGGGGACAGAAGCAGCAATCCATCGACGGCGCCATCGACAAGCGCCGTCAGCGTCATCCCGTCGTCACACGCACCACGGGTCATGCTCGCGCTCCACGTGACCATAAGCTTGTGTCGCGTCAAAAGGACGCGAGCGGCGCGAGACGACCTCCAGCCGCGGGCGTGTGAGCGAAGTCGCTGTGACGCTCCGGGCTTCGGCCAGGGGGAGTGCACGTTCCTTACCAGATCGAGGGGCACAAGAAATCGGAGGGATACCGCTACGTGAAGTCGTTCGCGCGCAAAACTTGCTGCGCCACCTTTCGTGGGTCGAACGTTGGGCGACTCAACGTCAGACACCTGCGCCGGGTCATTCCGTCACACGAATCGGCAGGCGACGACAGCCGCGGATGATCGTGCGCCCATCCGTGGCTGCCGCCGCCTGGAGCGAGTCCTACCGGGTGCCGAAATTGGTCGATTCGCCGCTCACGCCATCGAATGTGAAGCCGTATTGAGCCATGCAGCGCATGAGGCCACGCGCAGCGAGCGCATCGACCGCATCGAAACTGAAGCTTCCGTCAGGTCGAAGAACTGTGAGTGACGCGTCTCCTGGCTTACAGAATGTGAACACGTCGTGCGTCCACTCTTGATTTGCGCGGAGCAATGCCGTTCCCCGACGCGCATAGCGGGCGAGCCGGAAGCCAAGAGCATTGATATTGGTGCCAGCAATCGCGACGCTGACATCGTCGCGTGGCGCACCACTCACGCTCGTGGTGCTGATTCCTCCGCCTGCGCCTCCGCCACTATCACCGCCACCACCCGCTGCGCCGGCCCCAGCGCCACCCGATCCACCGCTACTGGCCGCGCCGCCGCCTGCGTTTCCACCACCAGCGGCGCCGCTGGCGCCGCTGCCGGAACCGCCCGTACCTCCCCCGCCGCTTGCACTGCCACCGCCGCCCGCAGCGGCGCCGCCGGAGCCGCCCGTACCGCCACCACCGCCCGCACTGCCGCCGCCCGCAGCGGCGCCGCCGGAGCCGCCCGCACCGCCACCACCGCCCGCACTGCCGCCGCCGCCCGCAGCGCCGCCGCCAGAGCCGCCCGCACTGCCGCCGCCGCCCGCAGCGCCGCCGCCAGAGCCACCCGTACCGCCACCGCCCCCCGCACTACCACCGCCGGCACCGGCACCTCCGCCGCCTCCGGCGCCACCGCTGCCGGAGCCTCCCGTGCCGCCGCCTCCGCCGGCGCTGCCGCCGCCATTCCCGCCACCGCCGCCGCCGCCGTTACCGCCGCCGCCCCCATGGCCGCCGCCGTCTCCACCGCCAACGCCGTTCCCGGCACTCGCGCCGCCGCCGTTGCCGCTGTTGCCGCCACCAGCTGAGGCACCAGGTCCGCTGCCGTCCTTCGCCAATGCCAGCGTCGGGCCGAGCCCGAACACTAGAACGAAGATGATGATCAATATCCGTCGCATATCGTGTTCTCTCTTTCTCGCCCCGGGGTCAGCTTCAAATCGCCATCCCATAAGGCCGGTTCAATGACGCCTGGATCCGGTTCCCCGTGGCTTCCGTGATGTGCGCTGCGGTGCGGCCGTACGGCTCGCATGTCTGCAGCGCTGGGAGATTTCCCTGATGTCCGCCTTCGCGCACTCGTGCGCAGTTGAACGTGCACGCACGTCGAACCCATAGCGGGCGTAACGAGGCATCGTGAGCGCGGAGTCGAGGCACGCCGCGTGCCAGCCCCACGCGACAGACCGAATAGCGCTCAACAGCGCAGTGTTGACGACGACATGCAGCGCGGCTTGATACAAATTCGGGAGATGCTTCGGCTCGTGCTTATTCGCAAATGAATTCCTCGACCGACTCTCCGGGCCTCGAAAAACTCGGACAACATCGATCCGATGGGACAACGTCGATGACTCGGACCTCGTCGCAGCTGCTATTCAGATTTGAATCGACGATCGAACGACCGCATGAAGATGTGCGGAGACGCGGACCCTGATGACGGTGATATGCGGCGTGGAATCGCCGATGGCGGCACCGCGATGGCGCGGCACGACTTCGACCTCGAGCTCGCCGGGTCAACGGGCATGGTGGGGCGCCGCATCTTCCCAAGCGGAGTTCGAGCGCGCCTCACATCGCACACCGCTACAGTGGGCGCGGAGCGCGCGGGAACACGTATGGCGGGCGGCGGGCGGCGAGCGATGCGCTGACGCGAACGCTTGCGATTCAGCTCCCGCCGGCACCTCCGCTCATCACTGGCGCGGGCTCGCGCCGCATGACGCCCCACGGCGACGTGTCCCCGCTCGGCCGCCGTCGAGCCAGCACGCGCCACGCCACGGAGGGAGCCATCAACGAGGGCGGCGGCGCGAGCAGATTGAGGACGTCGAAGAACTTGCGGCACACCACGGGATCTTCGGACGCCACCGCGTGCAACCGCTCCAGGTATCGGTTCACGAGCCGAAATCCGGGTGGGCGCCGGCCTTGCACCTGCGGATAGCGCAGATCTTCTCCCGTCGCGATCGTCCACGGGATGTCGACGATCTGGCTCGCCTTCGCATAGAACCGCTGCCAGAGGCCGTCGAGGCCGAATGCGAGACTCTCGCCGAGCGCCTGTGCCTCGGTGGCCGCCACCGACATCCCCTGGCCGTAGATCGGATTGAAGCTGCATACGGCATCGCCGATCGCGAGATAGCCCGAGGGGAACCGCTTCATGCGCTCGTAGAATCGTCGCTGATTTGCCGGGAAGCGATAGGTCACGATATCCGTCAGCGGCGGCGCCGTCGTGACGAGCTCGTGGACGGCGGAGACCGGCAGGCTGGCGGCGAATGTGGCCCACGCTTTCTCGTGCGTCGGCGGATAGTCACCAAGCACGCCGACCAGGGTCACGACCCAGCGGCGGCCCTCGGCGGCGAGGACGGCGCCGGACCGCTTGCTCGCCGGCGCCGTGCCGGAAACGACGCCGCCCATCGAGTTGAAGAAGTCACCGTGTCGCCGCTCGAACGTGCGCGTCGCATATCCGACGTCGACCTTCACGGTGATTTCTTGCGGCCGACCAAAGCCGGACAGCTCGAGCCACCTCGCCGACTGCGATCCTCGGCCGGTCGCATCGATGACGAGATCCGCATCGAGGATCTCCTGAGCGTTGCGGTGTCGGTGTTGCACGACGAGTCCGTTCACCCGGCCCGTGGCCGGCTCGAGCCTCGGCATGACGCCGACGGCACCGTCGAGGAAGGTCACGTTGGGAAGCGCTTGGACCCGCCCGCGAACGGCGGCTTCCAGACACGGCCGGCTCACGGTGATACACCGCAGGCCCGAATGATGACGAAGCTTCCACCGCCCGTACTGGAACCAGAGAAAATCTCCGACCACGTCGCCCCGGGGCGCACCCAGCGCTTCCAGTTCGTCCATCATTCCCGGGAAGTAGCCATCCATGACGCGGTAGCCACTGGCGAGCAGGCCGTGAGCATGCGCCGCTTGCGGCACGCCCTTGCGTGCTTCGTCGCCTTCCTTCAGCACATCTCGCTCCACCACCGTGACGCGCTCGAACCGATCGCTCAACGCGCGTGTGGCGAGAAGGCCGCTCATGCTGGCTCCGACGACGACGGCGGAGGAATACTGCTTGGGCATGCTGTTCCTTAGTAGCCGAGCGCCAGCTGCAGGCACTGCGAGGCAGTCGTGCAGAGGTCATCGGCAGGCACGAGCAGGGCGATATCGCGGATCGAGTGAACGACGTACCATCCACAGATGGCCGACGCGAGCAGAACGCCGACGACGACGAGCGCATCTTCCGTCATGGTCTAGTCCTCCTCTTCCTGTCGGACGGTCGCGCTGGCGACCTGCGCGGACGACTAGGCAAGGCGAATGCCACGCGGCAACACCGCAAAAAACGGCGCGATTCAGGCCGGAGCGACGAGAGGAAGCGGGCAAAGCGCCCGAGGTATCACTCGGGCTCGGGCGCTCAGATCACGCCGTCGCGGCGCAATTCCTTGATCTCGGTCGGGCCGTAGCCCGCCTCGCCGAGGATCTCGTCGGTGTGCTCGCCGAGCGTCGGCGGCTCGCGCTCGATAGCGGGGCTGCCGTGCGCGAGCCGAAAACCCGCGCCGACCAGGCGCATCGGCCCATAGCGCGAGTCGACGGTCTGCATCACGTCCCGGTGCTCCAGCTGGGGGTGCCGCGTGATCTCCTCGATCTTCCACACGGTCGCGCACGGCACGTCGGCCGCCGTGAGCCGCGCCTCCCAGGCCTTGGGCTCGTCCGCGGCAAGCGCCGTCTCGATGAGCTCCCGTAGCGCGGGCTCGTTGTCGGTGCGGGCGCGCCAGTCCTTGAAGCGCGCGTCGTCGAGCGCGTCGGCGCGGCCGATCGTCCGCATGAGGCTCGCGAACTGCTTTTCCGTCAGCACGGCCAGCACGATGTAGCCGTCGCCGCCCGCACGGAATCGACTCGCCGTCGGCTTGCGGCTCACCGAACCGTTGCCGATCTGCCGCTGCGGGATGCCGGCCACCGTGTACTCGCAGACCGGGCCCGGAATGAAGGCGAGCGCGGCGTCGAGCATGGCCACGTCGACGAACTGCCCGAGGCCCGTCTGCTGGCGCTGGTAGAGCGCGCTCGAGACCGCGAGCGCGGCCGTCATCCCGCCGATGGTGTCGCAGATGGCGAACCCCGCCCGCATCGGGCCGCCGGCGGGATCGCCCGTGATCGACATGATCCCGGACATGGCCTGCAGCTTGCCGTCGAACGCCGCCGTGGTGCGCTCGGGGCCGGTGTGACCGAAGCCGGAGACTGCACAGTAAATGAGCCGGGAATTGATCGCCGCCAGCGCGTCATAGCCGAGCCCGAGCCGTTCCATCACACCCGGCCGAAAGTTTTCCCACACGACGTCGGCCGTGCGCACCAGCCGCGTGATCACCTCGATCGCGGCCGGCTTGCGGAGATCCAGCGTGATGCTGCGCTTGTTGGCGTTCACGGCGAGGAACGACGAGGCCATCTTGCGATCGGCCCACTCACGGTTCACGAGCAGATGCCGCGACTCGTCGCCGTCGTGCGATTCGACCTTCACGACGTCGGCGCCGAGCAGCGCGAGCTGATACGTTCCGTACGGACCGGCGAGATAGCGCGTGAAATCGAGGATCCGAATGCCGGCAAACGGCTTCATCAAGCCTCGCGCTTGGATCTCGCGATCGCCTTGATCTCGTCGAACTCGCGGCGCCGCTCGGCGATCTGCTCGGGCGTCATCCGCTCCAGGTTCGAGAAATCGAGCTTCCACGACGCGTCATCGCGCCAGCGCAGCGGTGATTGCACAGTGGTGCGGGCGGCGGGCGCCGACTCCAGCACGCGCAGCGCCAACTCGAGCGTGAGCGCCTGCGACTCGACATCGAAGGGCCGGCCCGCGCTGTTGCCGAGCGGGAAATCGCTGAAGAGAAACCGCGGCACGCCGCAGTACTCCACGATGTCCTTGGCGCAGCCCATGATGACGGTGGGCAGGCCATCGGCCTCGAGATGCCGCGCGACCAGACTCACGGTCTGGTGGCAGACGGGTCAGCTGGGCACGAGCAGCGCCGCGTCGGCACCATCCTCCCGGCAGCGCCGCAGCAGCTCGGGCGCGTCGGTCTCGATCGTCACCCGCTGGCTGCGGTTCGTCGGCGCCCCGTGAAGCCGCGGCGTGAGCGCGCCGATGCGCCCGGCCTTGACCGCTTGCTGGAGCTGGGCCAACGGCAGCCACGTGTTGGGATCCTCGGCGGTGGTGTGCGCACGGTCATAGCCGACGTGCGAGATGCGCAGGTCCGGAATGGCGTCGGTGGATTCCGAATAGACGCGGTAGAACTTCGCCGCCGCGTTGTAGGGTGCGCGCGGCCCCTGATCACCGAGGCCGGGCTGGTAGGGGGCGGCCGTAGTGATCAGCGCCAGCCGCGCCTGCGCCAGTGGTGTGGACAGCGGCGCGAATGGCACCTCGGCGAAATGCGCCCAGCGATACGCGGGATAGCCGAGCTTCAGGTAGTACTCGCGGGTGCGCTGCATGTACGGGATCGGCACGTCGTGCTCGGCCGCCAACGCCATCGCGATATCCCTCTGCGCGGCATGGTACACCAGCGCGCTGGCCGCGCCCGGGGGCCCTGGTCAGCGCGCCGAAACGCGCGGCGTCGAGTAATCCTGAACGCCGTCGGGCGCCGGCAGGATCGCGGCCGGGGCGAACGCGAACAGGGTGGCGATGAGGCTCGCCGGGAACCGCTCGCGACGGACGTTGTATTCTAGAGCGGCGTCGTTGTAGCCCTGTCGAGTGAACGCAACGCGATGTTCCGTGCTCGTGAGCTCTGCCCGAACCGCGAGCATGTTCTCGTTCGCCTTCAGCCGCGGGTAGCCCTCGACGACGGCGACGAGTCGGCGGAGGGCGCCCGCGAGGTGCGCCTCCGCCTGGACGAGATCGCGCATCGTCTCCGTGCGGCCCGGCTCGGCGGCGGCCCGCCACGCCGCCTGCACGGCGCCCGACCGCGTCGCGTTGACGGCGTCGAGCGTCTCGCGCTCGTGTGCGGTATAGCCTTTGACCGTTTCCAGGAGATTCGGGATGAGGTCGTAGCGCCGTCTGAGCTGCACCTCAATCTGCGAGAAGGCGCTGCGGCACCGGTTGCGCAGGGCGACGAGCCCGTGGTAGACGGCGGTCATCCAGACGATGATCCCGACGACGACGCCGAAGAACATCCAGCCACCGACGCCCATCGATCGCCCCCCTCGTTGCGTGCGTCCCTTCGCCGACTCTAGCACGCGCGGTTCGTGCTACGATCGCGCCGTGGGTCGCAGTTCGACGCTGTACGCCCGTCTCGATTCGGTCACGGCCCCTGTGTGCGCAGCGATACATCCATGACGACCGCGCCGCGCAAGCGCATCCTCATCGTCGACGACGAGCCGTTGATCATCGAAGTGCTCAGCGAGCATTTCAAGCCCGCCTACGACATCGAGACGGCGACGAACGGTACCGACGCGCTCACGGCCGTGCTGCGCGAACGGCCGGACGCCGTCCTGCTCGACATCAACATGCCGCGGATGAACGGCGTCGAGGTCCTGAAGGACATCAAGAAGATCGACGAGACGATCCCCGTCATCATGGTGACGGCCAACGAGCAGGTGTCGTTGGCCGCGGATGCGCTCAAGACGGGCGCCTTCGGCTACGTCCCCAAGCCGTTCGACTTTCGCTATCTCGACCACATGATCGCCACCATTTTCGATCGGCCCCGCCCCGCGCGCTGATGGACGCGTTCGAGGCCTGTCGCGACCGGGCGCGCGCACAGGCGCGGCACGGGCGCTTCGCCGAGGCCGCCGCCGCGCTCCGAGAGGCGATCACCATCCGTGCCGACGACCTTGCCACCCGCCTCGAGCTGGTGGTCGTGCTTCGCCGCCTTCGCCGGGCCGCCGACGCCGAGGCCGAAGCGCGCGCGGCGCTGGCGCGGGCACCCTCCGCGGTCTCCGCGCACGAGGCGCTCGGCGGCGTGCTGTTCGAGTCGGGACGCGATCGGGAGGCGGCGCAGGCATTCCGTGAGGTGTTGCGCCTGCGACCCGACCATGCCCGCGCCGGATTGCATCTCGCCTGGGCGCTCGAGCGCCTTCAAGATTGGGAGGGCGCCGAGGCGGCCGCGCGCGCGGTGCTCGCGCGCCGTCCCGACGACGCGCTCGGCTGCGACACGCTCGCGCGCGTCCTGCGCCGACAGCGACGCCCGGGCGAGGCCGTCGAGACGCTCCGCGATGCCGGCGCGGCGAGGGCGGGCCCCACTGCGCTCACGCTGGGCCGTGCGCTGCTCGACGCTGGACAGTTCGACGACGCGGCCGCGACGTTTCGCGAGGCGGTGCACATTGCGCCCGCCGACCCGCGCGCCTATGTCGGCCTTGCCGTGGCCCTCGAGCGCGCCGGCCGGTTGTCCGACGCGGTGAGCGCGTATCGCGAAGCGGCGCGTTACCGCCCGGGGGACGCGCGCGTGCTCGTCGCGCTGGGACGCACGCTACGGCGTCGACGCCGCTACGGTGAAGCCGCGCATGCCTTGCGAGAAGCGGTACGGGTGGCGCCGGACGACGCGCGCGCCTGGTATCACCTCGGCCTCGCTCTCGAGCGCCAGGGGCGGAGCGACGAGGGGGTGGCCGCGCTGCGCGAGGCGCTGAAGCGGCGGCCGAACTTCGTGGGCGCGCACGTCGCGCTGGCCGATGCGCTGCGGCGCCGCGGCCGTCGCGTCGAGGAGGCCGAGGTGTACGCGCAAGCGCTTCGCCTGCGGCCCGGCGATCCCGACTTCCACGCCGGGCGCGGGGTCGCGCTCGGTGCGCTTGGCCTCTACGCGGAGGCCGAAGCTGAGCTGCGTCGCGCCATCGCCGCGCGTCCCGACGACGGCGACCTGCTCTACGAGCTCGGCGTCGCCCTCGGCCGCCAGGGGCGGCACGCGGAGGCCGAGAGCGTGCTGCGCGAGGCCGTACGGCTCGATCCAACGAGCGTTCGCGCGCACGCCAACTTCGCGCTCGGTCTTGGACGCCAGGGTCGTCACGCCGAGGCGGAGACCGCGTACCGCGACGCGCTTCGCGTCGCCGATCATCCCGCGCTGTACCGGGGGCTCGGGGTGTCGCTCTACTGGCAGGGGCGCGCCGTCGAGGCCGAGGCGGCATTCCGTCGCGCGATCTTTCTGAAGCGTGACTACGTTCGCGCGCACTGCGACCTCGGCGAGATGTGCGTGGAGCAAGGACGGCTCGACGAGGCCGAGCGCGTGTACCGTGAGGCGATCCGTCTCAAACCCGACTCGCTGACGGCCCGCGCCGCACTGCCGGGCGTGCTCCTCGCGGCGGGTCGCTATCGGGAGGCCGAGACGGAGGCGCGCGCAGCGCTCGCGCTCAACTTCGAGGTCGCCCGCGCCCACTTCGATCTCTGGGAAGCGCTCGAAGCGCAACGCGACTGGCACGGCTTGGCCGTCGCCGCCGGCGACTTGCTGGCCAAGCGCCCCGAACATGCGATCGCGCGCGCGCGACTCGTCCGCGCGCGCAACGAGCTGGCGCGGCTCAGCGCGGCGTCGATTGGGCGCTCGCGCTCGGGGCGCTGAGCAGGAGCCGCCCGAACTCTTCGAGCTCGCGCTGGGGCGTCTCCGGGCGCTGCCGCAGCGTTTCGAGCACGGCGGCGGGATTGTCGTTGAGCGCGCGCGTCGTCTTCTCGAACACCCGCACGAGGCGCGAGGCTTCCTTCTCGGCCTTGGCGGCGGCGATTGACCCGGCGAGGGCGCTGGCCACCGAGAGCACGCGGCTGTCGAGCTTCACGAACGCGCCGACCGTCGGCGCGATCACGTTCTTGCCGTCCGGGCCCGGCGTACTCTTCCAGTCGATCGTCACGACGGCCTGGCCGCGGATGTTGGGCAGGACGCTCTGGTGGTACTCGCCCTTCGCGTACATCACGCGAAGCCCGGGCGCGCCATAGACGACCTCCAGCGCCCCCACCGCGCCCCAGCCGTCGTCGAGCATGAGGCCCGCGGGAGTCTGCCAGATCCGATAGCGAGCGACCTTGAGGGCCCGGGTCACGTGCGTGGCGAACACGGGGTGCTCGATGAGGTACTCGAAGACCTCCCGGCGCGCGACGAACGACTCACCCTGCACGCGCGTGGACAGCGACGCCTGGTCGATCACGGGGGCCAGGCGCGCGTGCACGGCCGCGGGGATGTCGGCAGAGAGCGCGGGAACCAGACGTCCGGCCAGCGCTGGACTGGCGAGCGTCACGCTCATCGCCGTGACGAGGGCAGCGATCAGAAGCGGGAGCCACTGCACGACCCGCCGATTATCGCACGACCCTTGACGACGGCCTGCGCTCTCCGTACCCTCGGGCCACTCGGCCCGAACCCGACCGTCGGCGCCCGTCGCGGGGGCACTGGAGCGGGGATGCTGCTGCGGTACTTGTACGCCGTCGTCGAAGGTCTGCCGTCCGGCTGGCGGCCGCCGCCGCCCGTCGTGGGCGAGCGTGTCGAGCGCGGCACGCTCACCGGTCTCGTCATCCTCTCCAGCGCCACATCCGTCGTTCCACCCGCCAGCCCCACGACGCTTGCTCTGCATCACGATGTGGTCGCGTCCGCGCTCGACGCCGATGGGCTCGTGCCCTTTCGTTATGGCACCGCGCTTCGCTCAGCCGACGTCGACGGCTGGCTCACGCGCGAGCGGCCCGCGCTCGACGGCGCGCTCGCGAGCGTGCGCGGCTGCGTGGAGATGAGCGTGAAGCTGCTGCGGCTCGACACGACGCCCGCCGCCGCGCCGCCGGGCGACGCCACGCGGGACGCCGCCGACGAGCAGCGCCTCCGCGAGCTCGCCGATCAGATCGTCGAGCGCGCGGCGCTCGCGCAGTGGCGCTATCGCCCCTCGGGAACCGCGGGGAACGTCGTGGCCTCGGTCGCCTTCCTGCTGCCGCGCGCGGAGCTGGCCGACTTCCTCGCCCGGATCGCGCCCGTCGCGTCGCGCGCCGTGGGGGTGGCCGTGGTGCCGACCGGGCCCTGGCCGGCCTACTCCTTCGTGCCGGCCTTCGATCGGGCGCCGCTCGCCCCGTCCATGCCTCCACCGATCGACCGCGCCGACCGGCGCGCCGGGTAGGGGACAGCCGTTGCAGAGACCGGGAGGGTCGGCTACTCTTGCCGCCACTTCCGGGGAGGCCGGCATGGCAAGGCTCGCGGTATCCGCGGTGGACGCGATGATGGCCGAGCGGCCTGGCAGCACGCTCGAGGCCGCCCTCGACGTCTTCGAAGTCTTCGCCAGCGGTTCGCTGACGGACGAGGTCTACGTGCTCGAGGACGTCGCGGGCAAGCGCATCGCGATCGCGCCCACGGCCGTCCGCGACAAGTATCGACGGGGGTGACCCATGGCCATTATCGTCGTCTCCACCCAGATGGGCGCTGGCGGTCCTGAGATCGGCATGGCGCTTGGGCAGAAGTGCGGCTATCGCTACGTCGATCAGGAGCTACTCCAGGACGCCGGACGGCGTTATGGCCTCGCGGAGGAGCGGCTCTCGCACCTCGACGAGTCCAAGCCCACGATCTTCGAGCGCTTCGACGCCGAGACGCGTCACCACATCACGGTGCTGCAGACGACGCTGCTCGAGCTGGCCGAGCTCGACAATGCCGTCTTCATGCGCGGCGGCGGCCAGTGGCTGCTCCGCGGCGTCCCGCACGTGCTGCGCGTGCGCCTCATCGCGCCGTTCGAGCACCGCGTGAAGCAATGGATCAAGCGGGTGGCGGCGATGACCGGCGAGACGCCGAACCAGCGCGCGGCCGCCGACTTCGTGCGCCGTGACGACACCGAGAAAGCCGGCCGGATGCGCTACCTCTACGAGGTGGACATCAACGATCCGATGCTCTACGAGCTCATCCTGAACACCGAGCGGGTCAGCCATGACGCCGCCGTCGAGATGATCGGCGCCGCCGTGCGGCGACCTGAGATGGCCACGACGGACGCCAGTCGCCGCCTCGTGGCGTCGCGCGCTCTCGCGTCACGGGTTCAAGTGGCGCTCGCGACGAACTCCGAGACGCGGCGCTATCGCATCACCGTGGAAGCTCAGGACGGTGTGGTCACCCTCGAGGGCACCGCCGCGCTCGATCGCGCCGTCGAGGTGGCTCGCGGGGTGCCGGGGGTGAAGGACGTTCGGACTCAGCAGCTGGAGATTCCCCCGATCCCGCCCTTCGTGGCGTAGCCGCGCGAGCTACTTCGAGCGGGATTCGGCGCTCGGACCCGAATCAGGAGCCTCGGCGACTTTCAGCACGAGGCTCTTCTTCTCTTTGCGGCGCACGACGTCGAGCTTGACCGTCCGGCCTACCTCCGCTTCGGAGGACATCCGCTGCAGCTGGTGGTAATCCTCGACCGGCGCGCCGTCGAAGCTCACGATCACGTCGTTCTGCGCGAGCCCCGCCGTTTCCGCCGGACTGCCGGGATAGACGCGCGCGACGATCGCCCCTCTGGCGTCGGCCAGGCCCATCGCTTGCGCGAGCTCGGGGGACATCGGCTGTAAGGCCACGCCGATCCAGCCACGCTGCACGCGCCCGCGATCGATCAGCTGCGCGGTGACGCGCTTGACCATGTTGGCGGGGATCGCGAAGCCGATGCCCTGGCCGGTGGCGACGATCGCGGTGTTGATGCCGATCACCTCGCCGCGCAGGTTGACCAGCGGGCCGCCGGAGTTGCCGGGATTGATCGAGGCGTCGGTCTGGATGAAGTTCTCGTAGGTGGCGATGCCGACGTCGGCGCGCCCGGTCGCGCTCACGACACCCACGGTCACGGTCTGGTCGAGTCCGAACGGGTTGCCGATGGCGATCGCCCACTCGCCGACCCGGAGCGTGTCGGAGTTACCGAGGCTGGCCACGCGCACGTCCGGGGGGGCGTCGAACTTGATGATCGCGATGTCCGTCTTGCTGTCGGAGCCGACGATGCGGCCCCGGAACTCCTGCTTGTCCGCCAGGCGGACTGTCACGGCGTCGGCGCCCCGGACGACGTGGAAGTTGGTCAGCACGTACCCCCGCTTGTCGACGATGACGCCCGAGCCCAGGCCCGGCGTCTGAAACTCCTCGCGCCGGCCGGGCCCGCTGCGGCCGAAGAACTGGTCGAAAAAGTCCTTGAAGAAGGGGTCGTCGGCGTTGGGACCGGGCATCAGCGGCGGCCTCCGGCCGCGGGCGACCTGGAGCGTCCCGATGTGAACCACCGCCGGCCGAACCCGGTCGGCTACGCTCACGAATGCCGACTGCAGCGCGTCCGCCGTGGCGATCGGCGCCGGCGTCGTGGCCCGGGCGTGCGTGGGCGGCTTCGTGAGCACGGCGTAAACCGCGAAAGCCGCGCCGGAAAAGGCGAAAAGCACGGACGCGGCGAGCACGGCCCGAACGCTCTGCGGTGTCATCGTTTCTTTGGCCAAACCTTCGCGCAACCCTTCGAAAACGTGTGAAAAACTGTACCCTTTTTCCTTGACCCTAAAAGAGCGAAAAAGCGAAGATGCTTTATTGGGCGCGAATTGTCCAGCGAATCCGTGAAGCACCTGTCGCGTAAATCGATCAGCCTCATCCTTCTTGTTTGCCTTCTTGCTCCGACCGTCGTCGCCGCGCAGCCTAGCCCAGGTGCTCCACCGCCGGGTGTGCCTCAGATGCCGGCAGCGCCACAGACACCACGCACGCCTGGCGCCTTCGCGCCACTCGCGCCGGGTCGCGGCGACCTGTATCTCGGCCAGCAGGCGCGGAGTATCGCCGGTCCCGATTATCGGCTGGGACCCGGCGATGTGCTCGACGTCCAGATCGTCGGCCGTTTAGACGTCAATCGCGCGCAGATCGTTGTCGATCCCGAGGGCGCCGTCGCGTTGCCGCCCCTCGGGACCATCAAGGTGGCCGGGCTCTCGCTCCTCGAGGCCAATCGCGCGATCGCCGCGCGCGCGCGGGCGATCTTCCGCTACGCCGACGTGAGCATCGCGGTGATCTCGCCGCGCTCGTTCGAAGTGATCGTCTCGGGCGAGGTGGAGCGGCCCGGCACACTGCAAGTCCTCGCCACGCAGCGGCTGCACGAGGTGATCCTCACCACGGGCGGCATCACGCCGCGCGGCAGCGCGCGTCACGTGCAGGTGACCCGGGAAGGGCGCACGTCCGAGATCGATCTGCTGGTCTTCGAGCTCAAGGGTGACATCGCGCAGAATCCGTTCGTCCAGGAGGGCATGCGCATCAACGTGCCGCCGCGCGTGGCGCCGGTGACGCTCGCGGGCGCCGTTCGCCGACCGGGCGAGTACGAGATCGGTCCGGGCGGCGCGCTGCGCGAGCTCCTCGAGCTGACGGGTGGCGTGAGCGTGAGCGGCGCCGCATCGGACGCGCGCCTCACCCGGGTTGGCCCCGATGGACGCAAGGAGACGACGTCGCTCGATCTCGGCACGGTGAGCGCGGCCGACGTGCCGCTGCGCGCGGGTGACGCCATCTACGTGCCACCGCTCACGAGCATTCAGGACGTCGTCGAAGTCCGCGGAGCCTTCAACGGCACCACCGAGAGCGGCAAGACGCAGACGCAGGGCAAGCCCACCATCGTGCAGCGCTTGGAGCTGGCGCGCGGCGACCGCATACGCGACGTCGTCGTCAAGGCCGGCGGCGCCGCGTCGTTCGCCGATCTGCGCCTGGCCTTCGTCGACCGCTCGGACGCGGGCCCCGCGCAGCGCATCCCCGTCGATCTCCACCGGCTGCTCGTCGAGAAGGACGAGGCCCAGAACATTCCGATCCAGAACGGCGACGTCGTCGTGCTGCCCGTCTTCGAGGACAAGGTCTACGTCGTGGGTGAGGTGAAGACGCCCGGCGCCCAGGATTTCCGCCCCGACCTCACGACGCGTGAGTATCTCGCGGCCGCCGGCGGCCCGAGCGCTCGCGCGAAGGTGAAGGCGGCCACCGTGACCTTCCGCAACGGCCGCACCTACGCGATGGCCGAGGCCCCGCCTCTGGAGCCCGGCGCGGTGGTGACGGTGCCGGAGGTCGCGGTGAAGTGGTGGCAGGACTACGTCACCATTGCCTCGCTCGTCGCGAGCCTGGCGACCGCGTACACCGGGATCTTCATCCTCTTCAACGGGCCGATCCGGAACTAGCGATGTACGAAGCCTACTGGGAGCTGAGCGAGCCGCCCTTCGACAACTCGCCGAACCCCAAGTTCTTCTACCTGTCGCCGGAGCACGAGGAGGCGCTCGTTCGTCTCGTGTACACGGTTCGTCACCGCAAGGGCTGCGGGATGCTGACGGGCGAGTACGGCTGCGGCAAGACGACGCTTTCCCGCGCGCTCATCCAGCGCCTGGAGGCGGAGCGCTACGAGATCGGCCTGCTGACGAACCCGAGCTGGCGGGCCGTCGACTTCCTGCGCGAGGCGCTCTACCAGCTGGGCGTGGAGTCGCGCGAGACCACGAAGTCGGAGTTGCTCCACGCGCTCAACGACGTGTTCTTCCGCCACTACCGTGAGGGGCGCGACACCGTGCTCATCGTGGACGAGGCGCAGCTCATCGAGGACGACGCGGTTTTCGAGGAGCTCCGCCTGCTGATGAACTTCCAGACCGACGACCGCTTTCTCGTGACGCTCGTCCTCATCGGCTCGCCCGAGCTGCGCGAGCGCGTGCGTCGCCTCAAGCATCTGGACCAGCGGATCACGATCCGCTACCACCTCAACACGCTCGACGACGCGCACACCGCCGCCTACGTGACGCACCGGCTGAAGATGGCCGGCCGCACGACGCCGATCTTCACCGACGAGGCCATCCGGCTGATCTTCGACTTCACCCGGGGCACGCCGCGCGAGATCAACAACCTCTGCGATGTCGCGCTCCTCGTCGGCTACACCAAGCGCGTCAAGGAGGTCGGCGAAAAGATCGTGGCCGAGGTCATCAAGGACATGGTGGGCGTCGGCTGATGGTCCGGATGAGCGACCTCGTGCGCGGCATCGTGCGCGAGACGCCACCCGCCCAGCGCACGACGCCGGCCGAACGCCCGGCGCCCACCGAACGTCCCCCCGAACGGCCGCCGGCCGCCCGGCCGACCGAGCCCGCCGTGGTTACGCCAACTCGGCGGATGTCGCTCGCGTCGCCGGAGGCCGAAGCGCCGACGGAGCGCCCCGAGCCCGTGCCGGCCGAAGTGCGCCTGCCCGAAGCGCCGGCGGAGAGCCCGGAGCCACTCTTCGGCGAGATCCACGCGTTCATCACCGACGCGCGCGGGCTGGTGCGAGGCGGCGGCCCGTTTCCGTGGGGACGACTGCAGGCCCTCGTCGACCGCGCGGCCACCGCGCTGGCGTGCTCGGCCGATCTCTTCTGGGTCGCGAATAACCCGGCGGCGCCGCCCAACGTCGACTACGTCGCGTTCCACCAGGCGCGCGTGTGCGTGCTGTCGCTGCGCATCGGGGCCGGCATCGGCTACGATCGCGGGCGCCTGCTCTCGCTCGGGCGAGCCAGCGCGCTCTTCGACGTCGGAATCTGGCAGATGCCCGAGGCGATCTTGCGCCGCGTCGACGCGCTGTCCGGCGAGGAGCTGGCGCTCTGGCGGTCGCACCCGAAGCTGTCCGCCGACATCGTGCGGCGCTGGGGCCCGCCGGACGAGCACCTCGTGCAGACGATCCTCGAGCATCACGAGCGCGAGCAGGGCCAGGGTTTCCCCCAAGGCCTGTACGGGCCCGCCATCGATCCCGATGCCAAGATCATCGCCCTCACCGACACGTATGCCGCACTGACGTTGCCGGTGTCGTCGCGACCCCGCCTGCGGCCCCACGAGGCCATTCGCGACATCGTCAAGACGCGCAACGACCAGTTTCCGTCCGCGCTCGTCAAGGCGCTGCTCTCCGAGATCTCGGTGTTTCCGCCGGGCACCGTCGTTCGCCTGAACACCGACGAGGTCGGCCGTGTGATCGCGGTGAACCGTAACCACCCGTTGCGACCAAAGGTGGAGATCCTGGCCGACGGCAAGGGCCAGCGGCTGGCCGCGCCCAAGCTGCTCGATCTCTCGGAGGCGCCGTTCCTGTACATCACCGGACCCGTCGGCGACGCCGGGACGGCAAGGACGTAGGCGTGGCGCAGTACGAGATGAACCTGAGGGACTACTGGCTGATCGTCCGCCGCCGGCGGATGATCATCATCGTCTGCACCCTCCTGGTCGCCACGTTCAGCGTCGGCTTCGCTCGCCAGGAAGTGCCGCTCTACACCTCGACGGCCGCGGTGAAGTTCGAGCAGTCCACCACGCTTTCCGGGCTGCTCGTCGAGGTCCTCGCCGTCAACAGCGCCGACAACATCGAGACGCAGGTCTCGCTGATCAAGGGCTATCCCGTCCTCGAGGAGGTCGCGCGGCGGCTCGGCAAACTGCCGCAGACGGCGACGGGCGAAGCGCTGCGCGAGTCGCGCGCCTACCAGGCCACGCTCGACAACCTCGGCGGCAAAGTCAGGGCCTCGCGCGTGCCGAGCACGAGCATCATCGAGATCACCGTCACCTCCCCGAACGCCCGCCAGGCCAAGGAGCTCGCCAACACCATCGCCGAGGTCTATCGCGACTACAACAAGACCAACCGCAACGCGCGCGTCATCGAGGCGCGCAAGTTCATCGAGGCCCAGCTGCGCGAGGTGGAGGCACGGGTGAAGCGCGCGGAGGAAGAGGTGTGGGCCTTCCGCGACGCCAACCGCATCATCGCGCCCGGCGCCGAATCCACCGTGCTGCTCTCGCTCTTCACCCAGGTACGCGGCGACATCGAGCGGACGCGCCAGCAGCGGATCGAGCTCGAGGGCATGCAGGCGCGCCTGGCGCGTAACGGCGCCGCGAAGGACGAGCGCATTTACGTCGACGCGACCAATCCGAATCTCGCCAAGCTCGCCGCCAGCCAGAGCGAATTGATGCTCGAGCGCACCAATCTCGCCCTCGAGGTGACGGACCGTCATCCGCGGCTGCAGGCCATCGACGACCGCCTGCGCGAGGTGCGGGCGGAGATGCGGCGCGAGATCGGCGCCCAGGTGGCCGCGCTGCGCAACCGCGAAGAGATCCTCAATCGCCAGATGGGCGACCTGCTCGCCAAGAACCGCGAGGTGCCCGCCACCGAGCTGTCGCTCGCGCGGCTGCAGCGCGACGCCAAGGTGAACGACGACCTGTTGACGCTGCTCAAGACGCGTCACCAGGAAGCGCTGATCAAGGAATCCGAGGGCGTCGAGGAGGTGTCGATCGTTCGGCCGGCCACGGAGCCCACGACGCCGGCGGGCACGAAGATGGTCAACACCATCGCGCTGGGCGCCCTGCTCGGGCTCGGGCTCGGTGTCGTGCTGGCGTTCGTGCGCGAGACCCTCGACACCTCGATCGGCACCATCGAGGACGTCGAGTCCTATCTCGGCGTCCGCGTGCTGGGCATCGTGCCGCACATCGATCCGCGCGAGACGATGCAGCGCCTCATCGAGCGGCGGCCCGCGCTGGCGGCGATGGATCCCGACGCGCTGCAGAGTCACGCGCTGCTCATCACGCACTTCGATCCGAAGTCGCCGGTGGCGGAGGCCTATCGCACGCTGCGCACGAACATCCAGTTCGAGCGGATGGAGCGCGGCGGCAAGGTGCTCGTGGTGACCAGCCCCACGCTGCAGGAAGGCAAGACGACGACGATCGTCAACCTTGCGCTCACGATGGCGCAGAACGGGCAGAAGACGCTGCTCGTCGGCGCCAACATGCGCCGCCCCTCGATCCACCGCTTCTTCGGCATCGAGCGCGAGCCCGGCCTGTCGGACATCCTCGTGGGCAACGCGCAGTGGCGTGACTGCGTGCGCGGGGTCGCCGACATCCTCATGGGCCGCTTCGAGATGGAAGACGTCATGGCCGCGCCGGGCCTCGACAACCTCCACATCATCGAGGCGGGACCGATTCCGGCCAACCCGTCCGAGCTGCTCTCGACGCAGGCCATGACGGACTTCCTGCGCGCGGTCGCCGCCGAGTACGACATCGTGCTGGTGGACACGCCGCCGATCCTGCCCGTGACCGACTCCGCGATCGTGTCCGGCAAGGCCGACGGCGTGCTGCTCGTCTACCAGGCCGGCAAGGTCGGCCGGCTCGTGCTCAAGCGCGCCAAGACGCACCTCGAGAGCGCGCGCGCCCAGGTGTGGGGCGTGGTGCTCAACGATCTGCAGACCGAGGTCTCGGGCTACACGTATACGCACTACTACACGCACTACTACGGCGAGGAGACGCCCGGCGAGCCGCCGCGCGGCGGCGGCAGCGTCGTGCAGCGCGCGCTCGACCGCGCGCGTGGCTGGCTGGGCCGAGGCCGCGCGAACGGCGCCGCCGAGGAGGCCGACGGCGCGGGGCTGTCGGTCGCAACGCTGCCACGGCCGGAGACCACGGGCGCATCCACGGGCAACGGGCGCTCGCGCAACGTGCTGCTCGCCGTCGTGGCCGTGTTGGGCGCGGTCGGCGCGCTGGCCGCCGTCGTGGTCTGGCGCTCCGGCGGCCTCGAGGCCCTGAACCCGCGTGATCTCGTCCGCCAGCGGCTGAGCCCGACGGGCGTGCCGGTGCCCCCGGCGCGTCCGACTGCGCCGCCGTCGCCGACGCCGCGGTCTGCGCCGTCGAGCTCGGTGACGCCTGCGCCGAGCGTTCCGCCCGCGTCCACGCCGCTGGGGCCGACGCCGCCGCCATCCACGCCGCCGCCGCCGATCAGCGTGCCGGCCAGCGCCGGAACGACGAGCGTGACGCCGCTGCGCCCGGTGGACCTGACACCGGCGCCGCCGCCGGCCGCCCCGTTCGCCGCCGTCGCGCGGTCCGCCGCGCTCGCTCCCGGCGTCGGCCCCGCGCGCTTCGCGATCGAGTTCGGTCCGTTCGTCGCGGCGGCCGATGCCGAGATCGTCGAGCGGCGCCTGACCGAAGCCGGCTATTCAACCGTTCGCTCGCGCCAGAAGTCGGGCACCACCGCCTATGCGGTGCTCATCGAGCGCGTGCCCACGGCGCACGAGGGCAGGAGGGTCGCGGCGGCGCTGCGCGAGCAGGGCATCGGTGACGCGCTCGTCGTGAGCGCCGATCCCGTCGTGCTGCGCGTCGGCGCGCCACTGGCGCTGCGCGGCGCCGTCGAGCTCGCGGAGCGCCTGCGCGCGGGCGGTCATCAGGTGCGGATCGCCGCGCAACCCGGCGAGGCCTCGGCGCTGATCGTCCGTCACGGGGCCTTTGCATCGCGTGAGGAGGCCGAGGTCAAGCGCAGGGAGCTGGGGCAGCTCGACCTGCCGGCGAACCAGGTCGTCCAGGTTCGGTAGGCCATGCCACAGTACGGGCGGGCCGCGGTCGCACCGGCCGGCGGCAGCGTCTTCGTCTTCGGCATCGTCGCGGTCGTCGGCGCCTTCGTCGTCGCGCAGGGCCTGACCAACGTCTCCGTCACCTACGCGATGGGCGCAGTCGCGGCGCTGCTCCTGTTCACGGTCGCGTTCGTCCGCACGGATTGGGGCATCTACATCGTCATCTTCTCGATGCTGCTGTCGCCGCAGTTCGGCAGCAAGGGCGCCGGCGTGGGCGCCGGCCGCGGCGTGACGTTCCGCACCGAGGACTTCGTGCTCCTCGTCATCGGGCTGTCGTGGCTGGCCAAGACGGCCGTGAACAAGGAGCTGAACCTCATCGCGCGCACGCCGCTGAACTGGGCGATTCTCACGTACGTCGCCGCCAACCTCGTCGCCACGATGCTCGGCTCCATGACGGGCACCATCGGATCCTGGTCGGGCTACTTCTTCGTCCTCAAGTACGTCGAGTACTTCGTCATCTACTACATGGCGGTGAACAACCTGCGCGACCGCGAGCACGCCTGGCGCCTGGTCGCCGCCGCGTTCATCACGGCGGCCATCGTCAGCGTGATCGGGCTCGCCCAGGTGCCTTCGGGCGAGCGCGTGTCGGCGCCGTTCGAGGGGGAGGTCGGCGAGCCCAACACCTTCGGCGGCTACCTGCTCTTCATGATTGCGATCGCCGCCGGCATCGCGCTGGAGACGCCCAAGCTGAGAACGCGGGCGCAGTGCGTGGCGCTGCTCGGCCTCATGGTGGTGCCCTTCTTCTTCACGCTCTCGCGCGCCTCCTACCTGGGCGTCATCCCGGCGTTCCTCGTCATCGCGTGGTTCACGACGCGGCGCCGCTTCGTGGCGGGGTTGATCCTATTGGCGGTGGTGGCCTCGCCGGCGCTGCTCTACGTGGCGCCCAAGTCGGTGAAGGAGCGCGTCGTCTACACGTTCAAGGAGGAACGAGGCTCAGAGACGGTGCGGGTCGGAAAGGTCGCGTTCGACCCGTCGACCTCGGCGCGGCTGATGTCGTTCAAAGCCGCATTGCAGGGCTTCGCGCAGCGCCCCGTCTTCGGTTACGGCGTGACGGGGTTCGGCTTCATGGACGCGCAATACGCGCGCGTGCTCGCGGAGACGGGGCTCGTCGGGCTCGCGTCGTTCTTGTGGCTCACGTGGGCGGTGTGGCGGCACGCGCGCGACGTGCACCGGACGCGTCGTGATCCGGCGGAGCGCGGCCTGGTGCTCGGCTTCCTGGCGGGCTTCGCCGGGCTCCTCGCCCATGCGTTCGGCTCGAACACGTTCATCATCGTGCGCATCATGGAGCCGTTCTGGCTCATCACGGGGATCGTCATGATGATTCCCGTCCTGGAGGCGAGGGAGCAGGCCGCGTCGGCCGCGGCGGCCGTGGCCCCGAAGAAGGAGCGGGTCGGAGTCCGTCCGTGATCGGCCGCAACGTCTCGGCCCTGGTCGCCGCCCAGGCCACCACGAAGGCGATCAACCTCGTCATCTCGATCGCGCTCGCGCGCTGGCTCGGCGTGGACGAGCTCGGACGCTACGCCTACGTGCTCGCCTTCTGCTTTCCCTTCGGCGCGCTCGCGGACTTCGGACTGGCGACGCTCGCCATCCGCGACGCGAGCCGCGCGCCCGCGGACGCGCCGCGAGTGATCGCCGTCGCCCGTCGTGCGTCGCTGACGCTAGCGACCGCGTCGGCGGCGGCCATGGTCGGCCTGGCGCTCCTCCTCGGGCACGAGGCGGCGGTCGTCGTCGCGATCGGCCTCGGGGGGCTGGCATCGATCGTGTCGGCGCTGACCATGCCCTCGCTCGTCCTCCTCACCGCGCGCGAGCGGATGGACCATCTCTCGCTTTATCGGGTCATCGCCGCGCTGCTGTCCTCCGCCTTCACCGTCGGCGTGCTCGCCATGGGCGGCGGCGTCGTGGCGTTGCTCGCCGGCTCGCTCGTCGCCGGCATCGTGATGTGGCGCGTCGCGAAGGCGCTCGCCGCCGGCGCCGGCGCCCCGGCCGCGGTCCCCGCGGGGGCCGCCGGCGCGATGCTGCGTCGTGCGGTCCCGTTCGGCCTGCTCATGGCCGGCTTCGCGCTCTATTACCGCATCGACATGGTCATGCTCGAGTGGCTCGCGGCGCCCGGCGAGCTCGGACGCTACGCCGCCGCCTATCGCTTCCTCGACGCCGTCATCGCCCTGGCGGCCTCGCTCGGCGGGCCGCTGTTCCCGCGGCTGTCGAGTGTGGCGGTCGCAGCACCCGGCGAGGCCCGACGGCTGCTGGAGGCGGGCTGGCGACCGCTCCTCGCCCTGGGCCTGCCGCTCACCGTCGGCACGCTGGCCGTCGCAGACGACCTCGTCGCGCTGCTGTTCGGTCCCGAGTTCGCCGGTGCGGGGCGCTTACTTCGGCTGCTGATCCTCGGCACGTTGCCGCTGTTCTGGGTCAACGTCGCGAGTCATGCGCTGATCGCCGCCGATCGCGTGTGGGCGCTCGTCGGCGTCTACGCGCTGAGCGTGCTCGTCAACGTGGTCGGCAACGTGATCCTGGTACCGCGCTGGGGTGCGGCCGGCGCCGCGCTGGCCACCGTCGCGTGCGAGTGGCTGAACCTTGCCCTCGTCGTCCGCCTGCTGCGCGACGCGTTCGGCGTGCGGCTATCGGCGGCAGGGCTCTGGCGCTACGCGGTGGCCATCGCCGCGATGCTGGTACTCCTGCCGCTTGCGCGCCCGCTCGGCGTACTCGCCACCGTGGCGGTCGCGGCCACGGCCTATGCGGCAGCCCTGTGGGCGCTCGGCTATACGCGCAGCGCCGATCACCTGCTCGTCAAGCGACTGCTCGTCGAGCATCCCCGGGGCCGCCGCGAATGAGCACCCTGACGCGCCGGCTGAAGGATCTCTATCTCACCCGACATCATCGGCGCGTGCGACAGAGCTCCGACCATCCGACGCGTCACGCGCGGCTGATGCTCGAGGAGGCCGCGCGCCGGCGTCCGGGGGGCGGCGTGCTCTGCGACGTCGGCGCGGGCGCCGAGGCCTCGGTCGCGGCGGCGGCGTGGCCGGGACGCCGGCTGGCGCTCGACGTCGTGCCGGGGCCGGGACTCGACGTGATCGCCGACGGCCACGCGCTGCCGCTCGGCGACAAGACCGTGGCGGCCGTGCTGCTGATGGAGGTGCTCGAGCACGTGCCCGATCCCGCGCGCCTGCTGGGCGAGTGCACGCGCGTGCTGATCCCGGGCGGCCACGTGTGTCTGACGGCGCCGCAATATCACATCACTCACAATCATCCGGGCGATTACTTCCGCTACACCCGCCAGGGGCTCGAGGCGCTCTGCGCGCGCGCTGGGCTGAGCGTCGTCGCCGCATGGGCCACCGGCGGTCCGCTCCTCGTCGTGTTCCACGCCATCGAGCTGAACCTTCCGCCGCGGCCTCGCCTCGGCTTCGTCGCGCTCACGTACCGGCTCTTCGACTGGCTCGACGGGCGGCTCACCGGACACGGCAACCGCCCCGGTGCGATGGATGCCAAGGGCTGGGCGCTGCTGGCGACGCGCCGATGACGCCGACGCGCACGGATTACGCGCAGCATCGCGTGGACCTGCGCGAGTCGCGCATCCGCAAGCTGCTGCGCCTGCTCGAGGCCGAGACGCCCGGGCGCCTGCTCGACGTCGGCTGCGCGGGCGGCGAGCTGGCGGCGCTGCTCGCGACGCGCGGCTGGCGGGTGCAGGGCGCCGAGGCCGAGCCCGCGCTGGTGGAGGCGGCGCGCGCTCGTGGCGTCGAGACGCGCGCGGTGGACCTCGATCGCGCGGCGCTGCCGTGGCCCGACGGCGCGTTCGACGCCGTCGTGGCGGCCGAGGTCATCGAGCACGTGATCGACACCGATCACCTGCTCGCCGAGATCGCGCGCGTGCTGCGCACCGGCGGGGCGCTCGTGATCACGACGCCGAACCTGGCGAGTCTCGAGAACCGCCTGCGCCTGCTGCTCGGCCGCTATCCGATGTGGATGGACGTCGGCGTCCAGGGCGCCGGGCACCTGCGCTACTACACGCCGCGGATGCTGCGCCACCAGCTCGCGCGCCACGGCCTGCGCGTCGAGCGACACGTCGGCAACTGGGTGCCGCTCGTGCCGCAGCGCCTGCTCGACGACCGCCGCGCGCCGTGGCTGGCCGTCACCGGCGACTGGTGGCCGTCGCTCGCGATGGGGATTCTCATGAAGGCGCGACGCACGTGAGCGAGCGGCCGCTCGTCAGCACGCTGGTGCTGAACTGGAACGGCGCGCACCTGCTGCCCGACTGCCTGGCCACGCTCGCCACGCAGGACTGGCCGGCGCACGAGGTGGTCGTGGTCGACAACGGATCTCGCGACGACAGCGCCGCCGTCACCGCGCGCTATCCGGCGCGGTGGCTCCCCATGGGCGAGAACCTCGGCTTCACACGCGCCTACAACCGCGCCGTGCACGACGCCAAGGGCGAGTTCCTTTTCTTCGTCAACAACGACATGCGATTCGAGCGCGACTGCGTGGGTCGCCTCGCCCGCGCGCTGGCGGCCGACGACTCGCTGTTCGCCGTCGATCCCACGCAGCGCTCGTGGGATGGCGCGCGGGTGATCCACGGCCGGACGCGCTTCGTGTCCGGCTCCTATCACGACGTCGTCGTGCCGCCGTGGGCGGTCGAGTACACGGCGGCGGCCGCCGGGCCCGTCGAGGTCCCGTGGGGCTGCGCCGGCAGCCTGCTCGTGCGCCGCGATCGCTTCGAGGCCCTCGACGGCTTCGATCCGACGTTCTTCATCGACTTCGAGGACACCGATCTCTGCTGGCGAGCCTGGCGTCGCGGCTGGCGCACCGTCTACGTTCCCGATGCGCTCCTCTATCACAAGGTCGGAATGTCGGGCGACGAGTACCAGCATCTCATCCGCGGCGTGACGCGGGGGCAGGTGCCGAAGACGTGGTTTCGGCGCCGGGTGTCCTATCACACGAACCTCCTGCGCTTTGCGCTCAAGGTGCTGCCGGCGGGCGACGCGGTGCGGCTGGCGGCGGCACTGGCGGCGCGCGCGGGCTGGCACGTGAGCCGGCGTAATCTCAAGCTGGCGCTCGCGATCGTGCTCGCCTTCGTTCACAATGCGCGCCGGCTTGGCGACACGCTGGCCGCCCGGCGGCGCGTGGACGACGGGGCGCGCCACGACCACGCCGCGCTCGTGCGGAGATTCACCACGCCATGATCGCCTCGCCCGTCCTCGTCACCGGCGGCGCGGGCTTCATCGGCAGCCATCTCGTGGAGGCGCTCCTTGCGCGCGGCGCGAGCGTGCGCGTGCTCGACTCGCTCGATCCGCAGGTGCACGGCCCCGGCGCCACGCGAGGGCGCCACCTGCCGTCCGGCGTCGAGCTGGTCCACGCCTCCGTGTGCGACGCCGCTGCCGTGGACCGCGCGCTCGCCGGCGTCGCGTCGGTCGTCCACCTCGCGGCGCAGGTCGGGGTGGGGCAGTCGATGTACGCGATCGTGCCCTACGTCGATGAGAACGTGCGCGGCACGGCCGTGCTGCTCGATCGGCTCGCCAACGGCGGCCACCGGGTCAAGCGTCTGGTCGTCGCGTCGTCCATGTCGATCTACGGCGAAGGGCGATACCGCTGCCCGACGTGCGGTCCGGTGGCGCCGCCGCCGCGTCCGCTCGCACAGCTGCAGGCGCGCGCCTGGGAGCTGCTGTGCCCGACGTGCCGCGTCGTCACGACACCTGCCCCCTGCGACGAAGACAAGCCGATCGTGCCCACCTCGGTGTATGCGGTGACCAAGCGCGACCAGGAGGAGCTCTGCCTCTGTGTCGGCCGCGCGTACGGCATCGGCACCGTCGCCTTGCGGCTGTTCAACGTGTATGGCCCGCGGCAGGCGCTCTCCAACCCGTACACGGGCGTGGGGGCGATCTTCTCGTCGCGGCTCTTGAACGGGCAGCGGCCGCTCGTGTTCGAGGACGGGCAGCAGAGCCGCGACTTCATCCACGTCCGTGACATCGTCGAGGCCTTCTGCCTGGCCCTGGAGTGCCGAGACGTCACCGACGTGGCGCTCAACGTCGGCACGGGACGCTCGACGTCGGTGGCGGCGCTGGCGGAGGCGATCGCGCGCTCGATGCGCGTCACGCTCACACCCGAGCTCGTCGCGCGCTTCCGCGAGGGCGATATCCGCCACTGCGTGGCCGACGTCTCGCGCATCGCACGGCTGCTCGGCTTCCGCGCGCGCATGACGCTGGAGCGGGGCGTCGAGGACCTCGTGGCGTGGGCACGCGAGCAGCAGGCGGACGACCGCGTGGCGCAGGCGCGCGACGAGCTCGACCGCCGGGGGCTGATCCGATGAATTTCCGGGTCGCGATGTACACGACGGCGCGCGAACGCTGCGGCATCGCCGACTACAGCGCGGCGCTGGCTCCCGCGCTGCGCGACCACGTCGCGCTGCAGACGGTCGTGCTGCGCCCGAACCGACTCAACCCGTTGGCGCTCGCGGCCGACGCCCGCCGATTGAGCATGGCCGACGTCGCCCACGTGCAGCACACATATTCGTTCTTCGGCGTGGACCAGCTGACGTATACGCTGGCGTGGCGGTTGCTCAGGGCCGCGATCCGCGCGCCGCTGGTGGTGACCGCGCACACCGTTCGGCCGGCCGGCCCCGCGCGATACGAGGGTGGCCTCGGCAGCGCGCTCGCCAACGCCGTCGGCGCGCCCGCGTGGCACGACGTCGAGACGTTCCGGCGCGCCGAGGCGGTGATCGTGCACGCGCGGCTGCATCGCGACCGGTTGGTTGCGCGCGGGGTGGCCGCCGACCGCTGCTTCGTCGTGCCGCCGCCGGTGCCGCCCCGCGTGCGGGTCGACGCGGCCGCGGTGAAAACCTTCCGCGATCGCCACGGCCTCGGCACGCGGCCGGTCGTCGGCGTCTTCGGCTTCGTCGAGCGCGCCAAGCGCTTCGCGCTCGTGCTGGATGCGCTCGCGGAGCTCGGCCACGGCGACGCGCCGGCGCTGCTGGTTGCGGGTGGGCCGCGGCTGCCCGAGCACGAGGCCGTGCTCGCCGAGCTTCGCGCGGACGCCGCGCGCGCGGGCGTCGCCGAGCGTCTCGTGGTGACGGGCTATGTCCCGCCGGTCGAGGTGGCGGTCGCGCTCGAGGCCATGGACGTCGTCGTCGTCCCGTACGCGACCGAGGACAGCGTCTCGTACTCCCTGCACGTCGCGCTGGCCCAGGGGCGACCGGTCGTCGCCACGGCCCTGGCGCCGCTGCGCGAGCTCGAGGAACGCGGGCGGTGCCTGGCCCTGGTTCAGCCGGACGACGCGCGCGATCTGGCCAAGACGCTCGGCGGGCTCCTCGACGATTCGGCCGCACGCCGGCGACTGACCGAGGCGGCGCGCGCCTATGCGGCGGCGCACTCGGTCGAGGTCACGGCGCGGCGCACGGTCGAGGTCTACACGCGCGCGCGGGAAGGCGGGCGGTGAACGCGCGCGCCCCCATCGCCGTGGTTGCGCTCGCGCTCGTCGTCGCCGTCCTCGGCGGCCGCTTCGTCGTGCGCACGCTGCAGACCGCGCGCCTCGGTGACGTCCGCGATTTCGCGATCCTCTACACGGGCGCGCACCTCTCCCGGGCCGGCACGTCGTTCTATGACCCGGGGATGGATCGTGTGGAGGGCGTGAACCGAAACGCCGCGCTGGTGGAGGAGGCGCGTCGCCTCGGCACGCTGCACGCGCACGACCGCCTCGTGCACATCCACGCGTTCTCGTATCCGCCGTTCGCCGTCCTGCCGTTCGTGCCGTTCACCGCCCTCGCGTGGCGCCACGCGGTGGTCGCGTGGATGGCGCTCAGCCTCGCCCTGGTGGTCGCCGCCTTCGTCTGGACCGCGCGCGCGGCCAGGCTGAGCCTCGTCGCGGCGCTCACGCTCGCGGCGGTCTTCCTCGCCGGCGAGCCGCTGGAAAACTCGATGGGGCTCGGGCAGATCAACCAGCTCGTGCTGGGACTGCTCGCGCTGGCCGTCTGGGCGCTCGCCCGCGGACGCGCCGGGCTCGGCGGCGCCGCGCTCGGGGTCGCGACCGCGCTGCGGTTTCACCCGGCCCTGTTCATCGGCTGGTTGGCGTGGCGGCAGAAGTGGCGCGCGTGCGCCGTCGCTTGCCTCACGGCGCTCGCCTGCATCGCGCTCGCCACGGCGACGGTGGGCTGGGCGGCGACCGTGGAATATTTCACGCGCGTGGCGCCGCAGTACGGCTACGCCACCGTGACCGGTCAGCTCGGCAACCTGTCGGTGACCGGCTGGATCGTCGCCACCGGCCACGCACTCCTGCCGTCGCTGCCGCTCAGCGCGTGGCGCATCGTCGGCATGCTCGCCGCCGTGGCCGTCCTCGCGGGCGCCGTGCTCGTCCTGCGGCCGTGGGGCACGATCGCGTCCGAGCGCCTGGCGCCGGAGCTGGGCTTCGTCGCCCTGGTGTTGCTGTTGATCACGCCGAACACCACGATCAACCATCTGGTGTTCGCGCTGTTGCCGCTCGGCGTGCTGGTGGAGGCGACGCTGCGCGATGGCTTGCCCGGCCGTGCGGCGTGGCTGGCCGCGGCCCTGGTGCTCATCGGCTCCGTCGACGACTACTACCAGCATCCGCGTCTCGTCACCGGCCCCGCCGTGCTGCTGGCGGGGATCAAGACGTACGGCCTCGTCATTCTCGCCGCGCTGATGCTGCCGCTGCTGCGGCGGCCGGTGGTCTCCACGGCGCGCCACGAATCGATCGTGCCGGCGGCCCACGAATACGCGCACGGAGCGCATCGATGATGGCGCTCCGCTCCGACGGCGCGCGGATCTTCGTCACCGCGCTGCTCGTCTACGTCGCGTTCTGGAATCCGTGGCTACAGTTTTCCAACAGCGACAACTTCGTCGATGCCGCGGTCTCGCTGGTCGACACCGGCCGCTGGGAGCTCGCGCACTGGCGGCTCTACGAGGGCAAGGACACGGCGACGGCGCGCGACGGCCGTGTGGTGCCCGGCGTGCCGCTCGGCACCGCGCTCGTGATCGCGCCGCTCTACGCGACCTGGCGCGCGGTAGGGGGCGCCGCCGTCGAGGGCTGGACGGGCCTCGAGACCGTCAACGCCGTGGTCATCCTGCTGCTCTGCGCGCCGGCGATGGCGCTCGCCGCGGTCCAGGTGGCGTGGCTCGCGGGCTGGCTCGGCGCCACGCGGCGCGGCCGCGTGCTGGCGGGTCTGCTGTTCGCGCTCGGTACGCAGGCCTTTCAGTTCGGCACGATGCTGACGAAGGAGAGTCTCACCGCGCTCGCGGTGACGCTGGCCGCGCGGCTGGCGCTCGAGGAGGGCGACGCGCGCCGCCGCGCCGCGGCGGGCGCGCTGGCCGGAGCGGCCGTGCTGCTGACCCACTCGGCCGCGGTGTTGCCGCCGCTGCTCGCGCTCGTCGTCCTGGTACGCGGCGGCACGCGCGACGTCGCGGCGTTCGTGCTCGGCGGGCTGCCGGCCGCCCTCGCGCTGGGCGCGTACGACACGTGGCTGTTCGGCGCCCCGTGGCGCACGTCGTACTCCGCCATCACGGGTCTCGCAACGCGGTTCGTCGCGCCCAAGCCGGCGATCGTCGCGGACCTGCTCGTGGGCCCACGCGGCGGCGTCTTCCTCTACGCGCCGTTTCTGCTGGCCGCCGTGCCCGCGCTGACCGCCGCGTGGCGCGGAGCGCGCCGCGCGGAGGCGGCGCTCACCGTGGTCTTCTTCCTGGCGCTCGTGCTGATCGGCGCCTCGTGGCAGTCGCAGTTCGCCGACCGCGCGTCGTGGTCGCACGGGCTGGGCGCGCGCTACCTGTTCCCCGCGCTGCCGCTGCTCGCGGCCTTCCCCGGCGCCGTCCTCGAGCGCCTGGGCCGCCCCGCCCTGCTGATCCTCGCGGTGCCGTCGCTCGTGTGTGGCTACCTCGGCGCGCAGGCCGGCTTCGCTCCCGTGCCGAACGCGCTGCCGTACGCGCTGAAGACCTTCGTGTCGGGCACCGGCATGGGCGTGCTCTTCAAGGAGGCGCTCCCGTCGTGGACGGGCCTCGACACGCTGCACACGGTCGTCGCGCGTCCCGACGTCAGCGCGCGCGATCTACTCGCGCGGCTGCCGACGCAGGAGGGGCTCACGCTGACGCTGCACCAGGGGCTGTTCTTCGTCCTCAACGCGCTGGTGCTGCTCGGCATCGGTCGGCTCGTCGCGCGCGTCTGGCGTGGAGAGCCGCTGGAGGTCCCGGCGTGCGCGTCCTGATCGTGTGTCCCTCGTATCCGCCCCAGGATGTGACGTGCGGCGTCGGCGATTACACGCGCTGCCTCGCCGAGGAGCTCGTGCGGCTGGGCGAGCAGGTGACGGTCGTCGCCTCCGCGGCGTGGCGTGGCCCCGAGCGTGGCGGTGTCGGCGTGCTACCGATCCTCGATGCGCCCGCGCCCTGGTGGCGCGTCATCCCGACCGACGTCGTGAATCTGCAGTACGCGCCCGATCTCTACCGCGAGCGCGGTCGCGCGCTGCGCGCCACGCTGTCGACTCCGACCGTGGTGACCTTCCACACGTTGCTCGACGCCACGCTCCGCTCGCGCGGGGTGGCGCTGTGGCTCCTCGCGAGCGCGCGCCACGTCGTCGCCGCCAACGAGGAAGTCACCACGATGGTGCGCCGACGGCTGCCCTGGATCGCGCGGCGGCTCACGGAGGTTCCCATCGGGTCGAACATCGCCATTGCATCGCCGGGCGATCCCGCCGAGATACGCGCGTCGATCGGCGCGCCGCCGCGCGCGCCGCTGCTGGTGCACTTCGGCCTCGTCTACCCGGGCAAGGGCCTGGAGACACTGCTGGAAGCCCTCGCGATCGTGCGCGTGACGCACGCGGAGACGCACCTGGTCGTCGCCGGCGATACCCGCGAGGCCGACCGCGCGTATCGCTCCGATCTCGAGGCCCTGGCCGTGAAGCTCGGTGTCGCGCGCGCGGTCACGTGGACGGGCCGCCGGGACGACGAGGACGTCTCGCGGATCCTGGCCCTCGCCGACATCTTCGTCGCGCCCTTCGACGGCGGGGCCTCCATCCGCCGCGGAAGTCTGCTGGCGGCGTTCGCGCACGGGCTGCCCGTCGTCAGCACCTCGCCGGCCGTCGTCTCGGCGTACCTGCGCGATGGCGACAACGTCGCGCTCGTGGCGCCGCGCGACCCGACGGCGCTCGCCGCACGGATTGGTGTCCTGCTCGACTCGCCGGCGCAGCGTGCGCGCCTGGCCGACGGCGCGCGCAAGCTCGCCACGCGTCTGGCGTGGCCGGCCATCGCCGAAGAGATGCGCGGGGCCTACCGGCGGGGGCTCCCATGAAGATCCTCGTGCTCACGCCCACGTTTCTGCCCGTCGTCGGCGGTGCCGAGTTGGTGGTGCTCGAGGTCTATCGGCGGCTCGCGCGCCGACACGACGTTCGCCTCGTCACGCCGGTGCTCGCGGCATCGCTGCGGCATGACCACGGCTCGACGGAATACGACGCGCTCGTCAATTTTCCGGTCGAGCGCTACACCGATCGCGTCACGCTCATGCGCGTGCGCGGCCATCGCGTCACGGCCGGGGCGCTGCCGCCGTTCTCGCTCTCGGCGATCGGCGCCGTCCGCCGCGCGGTGGCGGCCGCCCGCCCGGACGTGCTGAACGTGCATTATGCGATGCCGACGGGGCTCGCCGGCGTGGTGGCCGAGCGCGTGCTCGGCGTCCCCACGGTGCTCACCATGAACGGCCGCGACGTGCCGGGCCCCGGCGTGCCGCCGCTCTGGCGTTGGTGGCAGCGGGCCCTGATCTCGCTGGTGAGCGAGACCACCTATGTCTCCCGTTACTGCCGCGACGCCATCTATGGCGCGGACCGCGGGCGCGGCGAGGTGGTCGCCAACGGCGTCGAGATTCCGGCGCCCGTCGGCAACGGCACGGCGGTCCGCGCCGCGCTCGAGGTGCCGCGAGGCGACTGCCTCGTGTTCGCGCTGCAACGGCTGGCGCCCGAGAAGCGCGTGGACGCGCTGCTGCACGCGCTGCGCCGCTGCCTCGACGTCGGCACGGCGGCGACGCTGGTGATCGGCGGCACCGGACCCGAGGCGTCCGCGCTGCGCGCGCTGGCCGCCGAGCTCGGCGTGGACAAGCATGTGCGCTTCGCCGGCTACATCCCGCGCGCCGCGCTCGCCGACTACTTCGAGGCGTGCGACCTCTTCGCGTTCCACTCCACGTACGAAACGTTCGGGCTCGCGGTGGCGCAGGCGATGAGCCACGGCCGCGCCGTCGTCACCGTGCGCTCGACGGCGCTGCCCGAAGTCGTCGGCGACGCCGGACTGCTCGTTCCGCCCGGCGACCCGATCGCCTTCGGCGACGCCATCACCGCGCTCGCCCAGGACGGCGCGCGGCGGCGCGCGCTCGGCGAAGCCGGCCGGCGCCGCGCGGCGGCGCACTACGCCTGGGATCGCGTGGCCGAAGGCTACGAACGTGTGCTCACGCGTGTCGGGTCCGGCCGCGAGCGGGGACGTCATGCCGGCTAACGTCCTGTATCTGCATCACGTGGGCGAGCTGAGTGGCGCCGAGACCAGCCTGCGACTGCTGCTGCGCCATCTCGACCCTGTGCGGGTGCGCCCGCTGTTCGCCGGCCCCACGCGCGGCGCGTTTCCCGAGGCGCTCGCCGCCGACGGCGTGACGACGCTGCCGCTCGCCTTTGTCCCGCTTCGCCGCGCCGGCAGCGTGCTCACGGCCGTGCGGCGCCTCGTGCGCCTCGTGCGGATCCATTCCGTCGACGTGCTCCACGCAAACGGGCCGCAGACCAACGTGCCCGCCGGGCTCGCGGGACGGATCGCCGGCGTGCCGGTGATCTGGCACGCGCGCAACCTCGTCGCCGGCGACATGTGGGACGTGGACCGTGCGCTGGCGCCGCTCGCCACGCGCATCGTCTGCAACGCGGACGCGATCCGGCGCCGATTCGCGGGCAGCCGCGGCTGGGATCGCTCGCTGACGATCGTCAACGCGGTCGACACGCGCGAGTTTCACCCCGGCGTGCCGCGCGCCCCCTTTCGTCGCGAGCTCGGCGTGCCCGACGCGGCGCCGCTCGTCGGCATCGTCGGACGCCTCGGCCTGGGCAAGGGCCATGAGCACTTCGTCGAGGCCGCGCTGCGGCTGCTGGGCGGCGGGCTCGACGCGTATTTCGTGATCGTCGGCGACCCACTCTTCCACGAGGACGCGTGGCGCGCCGATGCCCTCCACCGGGTGGTGAAGGACGCCTCACGCGAGGACCGCGTGCGGTTCGTCGGTTATCGTCGCGACGTCCCGGCCGTCATGCGAGGCCTCGACGTGCTCGTGCTCGCCTCGGACGCCGAGCCGTGCGGGCGCGTGCTGTTCGAGGCGATGGCCTCCGGCACGGCCATCGTGGCGACCGCCAGCGGCGGGACGCCCGAGATCGTGCGCGATGGCGTCGAGGGACTCCTCGTTCCACCGCGCGATCCCGCGGCGCTCGCGCACGCCATCGGCGTTCTGGCGGCGGACGAGAGCCTGCGCGCGCGCCTCGGCGCGGCCGGCGTCGCGCGTGTGGCGGCCGAGTTCACCATCGAGCGCTACGTCCATCGGATGCTCGCCGTCTACGACCGCGCGCTCGCGGGCAGGCGACGGCGATGACAGACGTGACGGTCGTCGTCATCTCGTGGAACACGCGCGAGCATCTCGCGCGCTGCCTGGCTGCGCTCGATAGCGCCGCCGAGGGGCTGCGCCTCGAGACGATCGTCGTCGACAACGGCTCGACCGACGGCTCGCAGGCCATGGTGGCGGCGAAGTTCCCCCGCGTGCGTTTGATCCAGAGCCCCGACAACGTCGGCTTCGGCCGCGCGTCCAACATCGGCGCCGCGGCGGGAAGCGGCCGCGCGATCCTGCTCCTCAACAGCGACTGCGAGCTGCAAGCTTGCGCGCTCGCGACACTGCTCGACGGGCTCGACGCCGATCCCACGCTCGGCGCCGTGTTCGCGCGGCTCACCAATGCGGACGGCACGCTGCAGCCCTCGGTCCACGACGCCCTGCCCACGCCGTGGAGCCACGCGGGTGACGTCCTGTTCGCTTCGTCCCTGCGATACGCGCTCTATCGGGCGCCTGCGCTGAAAAACGCCCTGCTGCGCCGCACGCTACGCCGGCACGCGGCGGCGCACGACGTGGCGTGGGGCGGCGCGGCGTGTGTCCTCGTGCGTCGCAAGGCGTTCGAAGCGGTGGAGGGATTCGACGAGCGCTTCTTCATGTACATGGAAGACGTCGACCTCTGCGCACGACTGGCCGCCGAGGGCTTCCGTCTGCGCTACGTCCCCGAGGCCGTCGCCGTGCACCACTGGGGCGCGTCGACGGCCAAGAGTCCCGCGCGCATGCTGCGCCACGCGTACCTGAGCCGCATCGCGTACTTCGACAAGCACGTTGCGGGCTGGGGCGGCGGGGTGGCGGGCGCGCTCGCGTCGCTGGAGCTGGCGGTGCGCACGGCCACGCTCGGCGTGGCGGCGCGACTCACGGGCTCGGCGTCGCTCGTCGCCCGGGCGCAGGCGAGCGCCGCGTGCCGCGCCGCCGTCGCGGCGGCGCCGCGCGCTCGAGTGCCGGCGGCCACGGCGCTGGCGCTCGCCGCCGCGCTGCTCGTCGCCGCCTATGCAGGCGGCGTGGTGCGCATCGCCGCCGACAGCGCCTTCATCGACTTCGCCCACTATTACGCCTTCGCGATCCATGTCGCGCGCGGCGGCGATCTCTTCGATCCGTCCACGACCGCGCGGATGAGTGACGCCCTGGCCGTGCGCGCCGCCGGCGCGCCGCTGAAGTACCCGCCGCTGTTCTACGTCGCGATGCGCCCGTGGACGTGGCTGCCGTTCCACGCCGCGGCACTCGCGTGGCTGGCGCTGGGACAGGCACTACTGCTGGTGACCGGTGTGCTGTTGCTTGCCCGCCGCGCGGCCGAGCCCGCGCGCGTGGTGGGGTTGGTGGCGCTGGTCGCGCTGTGGCAGCCGTTGGTCGAGACGCTTTCTCTCGGCCAGACGAACGTCATCCTGCTCGCGCTTCTGACGCTCGGCTGGTGGGGTGCCCGTGACGCTCGGCCCTGGCTCGCCGGCATCGCGCTTGGTCTCGCCGTTCACGTGAAACCGCAGTTCGGACTGCCGATCGTCGCGCTCTGGTGGATCGGGCAGCGCGGCGTCGCGTACCGTGCCGCCGCCGTCGCGGCCGCGGGCCTGGCCGTCGGCCTCGCGGCCGTCGGTCCCGGCGCACACGTCGAGTGGGCGCGTCACGTGCTCGCGATACCTGCCTATCTGCATGCGTGGTCGCTCAACATCACGCCGCACGCCGCGCTGCACCGGCTGCTGGACGGCGGCCTCGGTCCGAGAGCGGTGGAGCCGATTGCCCTCATCGCGAGCGCCGGGATCCTGGTCGCGGTCGCGTCTGCGCTGCGCGGCCGTCCGGCGCCCGGCACGCCGGCCTTCGACGCGGCCTTCGGCCTGGCCGTCGCCGCCGTGCCGCTCGTGGCGCCGATCGCCGAGGAGCACCATTTGACCGTGCTGCTGCTGCCGGTGGCGCTGTTGGTGCTCGCGCCGGACGTCACGCCGCGGGCGGGTTTCGCGCTGATCGCGGCCGCGCTCTTGATCGGCGCGCACTACTCGCTCGAGCGCGCTCCGGCCCTGCACGCGGGGCCGGCGTCGCTGCTCATGACCGGCAAGATCGCCGGTGTGGCGCTGCTCGCGTGGCTGCTCGCGCGGCGGCTGCGACAGGGGCCCGCGTGAGCGCCGCCCGCGCGCCCGAGCTGGCCGTCGTCATCCTGGCCTGGAACGAGCGTGAGAACCTCGAGCTGCTGCTGCCCGCGCTGCGCGAGGTGCTCGAAGACCTCGACGTGGCCTCGGAGATCGTGGTCGCCGACGGCGGTTCCACCGACGGCACCCGCGAGACGGCCGTGCGCCGCGGCGCGCGCGTCGTCGTGCAGACCGAGCGTGGCTACGGCGGCGGTCTCCTCGCGGGCTTCGCGGCGACCGCCGCGCCATGGATTCTGACCATGGACGCCGATCTGTCGCACCGTCCCGTCTTCGTGCAAGAGCTCTGGAAGCGGCGGCACGAGGCGGAGGTACTCATCGCGTCGCGCTACGTGGCCGGAGGGCGCGCCGACATGGAAGCGCTGCGGCGGCTGCTGAGTCACGTGCTCAATCGCACCTACGCGCGCGCGCTCGCGCTGCCGCTGCGCGATCTGTCGAGCGGCTTCCGCATGTATCGGCGCGACGCGCTGGAGGGCATCCGTCCCGCTGCGCGCGACTTCGACTTCCTCGAAGAGCTCTTGATCCGAATCCACGCCGAGGGCTGGCGCGTGGTCGAGGTGCCGTTTCACTACATGGCGCGCGGCTCCGGCCGCTCGCACGCGCGGCTCGTGAAGTTCGGCTGGGCGCTGGCGCGCACGCTCGTGCGCATGTGGCAGCTCCGCAACTCGGTGAGCGCCGCCGACTACGACTGGCGCGCGTTCGACAGTCCCATCTGGCTGCAGCGCTACTGGCAGCGGACGCGCCACCGCATCGTCCACGACTGGGTGAGCGCCGATCCCGTGGTGGACGTCGGCTGCGGCTCGAGTCGCATCATCGTCGACCTGCCGCAGGCACTCGGCATCGACATCCGGCTGAGCAAGCTGCGCTGGCTGCGCGCGCGCCACGAGCGTCTCTCGCAGGCCAGCGGCGATCGTCTGCCGCTGCGCACGGCCAGCGTCGGCACGCTCATCACCTCCGAGGTCATCGAGCACGTCGAGAACGCCGAGGAGCATCTCGCCGAGGCGGCGCGTGTGTTGCGCCCGGGCGGCACGCTGATCGCCGGCACGCCGGACTACGGCCGCCGGCTCTGGTGGGCGCTCGAGTGGGTGTACGGCAAGGTCTTGCCCGGCGCCTACGCCCACGAGCACGTCACGCATTACACGCGCGCCAGTCTGACGGCCAGCCTGACGCGTCGCGGCTTCGAGGTGCTCGACGTCCGGTACGTCGGCGGCTGCGAAATGATCTTTCGCGCACGGCGGCGGGCGTGACGCGACTGGGTCTCGACGGACGCGAGCTGGTTTCCGGGATGCGCACCGGCATCGGCCGCTATGTCCGCGAGGTCGTGCGCGCCGCCTCGGCGCGCGGCTGGCGCTGCACGGTCTACGGCGACGCACGCACCGCGCTGCCGGAGATGCCGCCGGGCGTGACGTTGACGCGCCTGGTGGCGGCAGGCACGCGATGGTGGGATCAGATCGCCTTGCCGCGCGCGCTGGCGCGGGACGGCGCGGACGTCTTTCTGTCGCCGTACTACAAGGGGCCCGTGGCCGCACCGTGCCCGGTCGTGCTGACGATCCACGACCTCTACTTCATCGGCTACGGCGGCCGCCGATCGCCGCGCGACGCCGTACGCACCGCCGCGGCGCGGCTCTACGCGCGCCGCGCGCGCGCGATCGTCACCGATTCCGAGCACTCGCGGCGCGCCGTCGTCGAACGGCTGGGCGTCGACCCGGCGAAGGTGACGGCGATCGGCGTCGCCGTCGGAACCGAGTTCGTTCCGACGCCGCTGAGCGACAGCGTGCGGGCGCGCTATGGGCTCGGCGCCACCTACGTCCTCTTCGTCGGCAACTTCATGCCGCACAAGAACGTCGACGGTCTGCTCCGCGCCTGGGCCGCGTTGCCCGCAACGCTGCGCGCGACGCATCGCCTGGTGCTGGCGGGCGGTGATTCGGGGCGACGCCCGCAGCTCGAGGCCTTGGCGCGCAGGCTCGATGTGACGGCGAGCGTGGGGTTTCCCGGGCGGATCGACGACGCCGATCTTCCCGCGCTCTACAGTGGATGCGCCGCGTTCGTGCTGCCCTCGCTCGACGAAGGCTTCGGGCTGCCGGCCGTGGAGGCGATGGCGTGCGGCGCGCCGGTGATCGTCTCCGATCGCGGCGCGCTGCCGGAGGTGGCCGGTCCGGGTGCCGCGGTCGTCGATATCGGCGCCGACGGCGCGCTGGCCACCGCCCTCGCGCGCGTCCTGCGTGATCCCGAGCACCGCGACATCCTGCGTCGTCGCGGGCGGGCGCGCGCGACCGACTTCGCGCCCGAGCGGACGGCGGCGCGCGTCGTCGATCTCCTGGAATCCGTCGCCGGCGCGACGGTGACGGTGGCGCGCTGATGTGCGGCATCGCCGGCTGGGTCGGCGCGCGCGGCGGCGACCGCGAGGTGCTCGACGCGATGCTGCGTGCACTCGAGCATCGCGGCCCCGACGATACGGGGCGCCATCTCGGCGAGGGCGCGGCGCTCGGAATGACGCGGTTGTCCATCATCGACCTCGTCACGGGCCGGCAGCCGATGACGATCGACGACGGGACCGCCACGCTGGTCTTCAACGGCGAGATCTACAACTATCGCGACCTGCGCGACGAGCTCGCGACGCGCGGCCGTCGCTTCGCGACGCGCAGCGACACCGAGGTGCTCCTGCGCGCCTGGGAGGAGTGGGGAGAGGCCTGCGTCGAGCGTCTGCGCGGCATGTTCGCGTTCGCGATCTGGGACGCGCGCCGCCGCCGGCTCGTGCTCGCGCGCGATCGTCTCGGCAAGAAGCCGCTCTACTACTGGCATCGCGACGGCCTGCTGGTCTTCGCCTCGGAGCCGAAATCGCTGCTCCGTCACCCGGCCGTGGGCCGCGCACTCGATCCCATCGCGCTGGAGCATTACACGGCCTTCGGCTACACGCCGGCCGCGCGCTCGATCTTCGACGGCATCGCGAAGCTCCCGCCCGCCCACGTCGCGACGCTGGCCGACGGCGCGCTCACGCTCCGGCGCTACTGGACGCTTCCCGCCGGCGCGGCGCCCGCGATAGCATCGCGAGCGGCAGCAGCATCGCCAGCGGCAGCAGCATCGCGAGCGGCGGCAGCATCGCCAGCCGCGGCAGCATCAATAGACGAGCTGCGCGAGCGCGTACGCGCGGAGGTCCGCGACGCGGTGCGCGCGCGGCTGCAGGCCGACGTCCCGCTCGGCGTCTTTCTCAGCGGCGGCGTGGACTCCAGCGCGATCGTGGCGTGCATGCGCGAGCTGAATGTCGGCCGGCTCGCCACCTTTTCGGTCGGCTTCGGGGCCGATGCCTCGCACGACGAGCTGGCCTACGCCCGCGTCGTCGCGCGCCGCTTCGAGACCGAGCATCACGAGGAGGTCCTCGAGCCCAAGGCCGCCGATCTCGCCGCCGCCGTCGTGCGCGCGCTCGACGAGCCGTTCGCCGACTCCTCGGCGCTTCCCACGCTGGCCGTCGCCGAATCGACCGCCCGGCACCTCAAGGTCGCGCTCTCGGGGATCGGCGGCGACGAGACGTTCGGGGGGTATCCGCGTTATCTCGGCGTGCGCCTCGCCGCGGCGTGGACGCGCGTGCCACGCGTGCTGCGCGCGGGACCCGAAGCGCTCGCGCGTCGCCTGCCGGAATCCGCGACGAGCCGCAACCTCGCCGACTGGGCGCGCCGCTTCGCCGACGGCGCCGCTCGCGCCATGCCCGAGCGGTACATCGGCTGGACGCGCTTCTTCGACGCGCCGGCGCTCGCCGCGCTCGCCACCCCCGCGCTCTCGCGCGTGTTCGGGGGCGACGTCGAGGCCGCCCAGCGCGCCGCGTGGGCGACGCGCGCCGACGGCGACGCCGTGGATGGCGCCTGGCGCATCGATCTCGCGACGTACCTGCCGGACGACCTGCTCACGATGGCCGATCGCATGAGCATGGCGCGCTCGCTCGAATTGCGGGCGCCGTTCTGCGATCACCGGCTCATCGAGTGGAGCCTCGGCATCCCGCCTGCGACCAAGCTCGCGGGCTTCACGCTCAAGGCGCTGCTGAAAGCCGCCTTCGCCGACGTGTTGCCGGCCGAAATCGTGCGGCGGCGCAAGCAGGGCTTCATGATTCCGCTGAGTCGTTGGCTCTGCACCGATCTGCGCCATCTCGTCGAGGATGCGCTGGCGCCGGAGCGGGTGCGCGCGCGCGGGCTGTGGCGTCCGGAGATCGTGCAACGCCTCGTGCGCGAGCATCTCTCGGGCGCGCGCACCCACGGCGATCGGATCTGGACGCTGGTGATCCTCGAGCTGTGGATGCGCGAGTACCTCGATGCGCGCGGGGCGTGGCGGCTGTCGTGAGTCCGCTGCGCGTGCTCATGGTGTCCGACGTATCGCCGCTCGCCGGCGGCGGCGGAGGCGAGCGCGTGCTGTGGGAGCATGCCCGCGGGCTGGCCCGCCGCGGCCACGCGGTCACCGTGCTCGGCCGCGCGCCGGAAGGGGCGCCCGCCGGCGCCTTCGAACGCGAGGGCGTGCGTGTCGTGCTGTTCGGCGCCGGCCGCTGTACGACGGTGGGATTTCTGCGAGGCGCGGTCTTTGCCGCCCGCCGCGCCGCTCGCGAGCTGCTGGCCGGCTCGGCGTTCGACGTGCTCGACGTGTACCAGCCGCTCGCGGGGTACGGCGTGCTCGGCCTGGCCGCCGCGCGGCGCCTCCCGGTGCTGTACACGTTTCTCTCGCCCGCGCCGCTCGAGTATCGCTCGCGTGAGCGAATGACCCGGCATCACGTGGGCGGTGTGACCGGACGCCTCGGCGCCCTCGCGCTGTGGGCGCTCGAGCGCGGGTGTCTGCGGCGCGCCGGTCGCATCCAGGTCCTCAGCGATTATTCCGCCGGGCAGCTCTGGCAGCTCTATGGGATCGGCGTGGACCGTCTCCTCAAGATTCCGGGAGGCGCCGATCTGCGGCGCTTCCGCCCCGCCGACGACCGCGCCGGCGTGCGCGCGCAGCTGGGCCTGCCGAAGGAGGCGCCGTTACTGCTCACCGTGCGAAACCTGGAGGTCCGCACGGGCGTGGATACGCTGCTGCGCGCGATGCCGCGCGTGCTGGCGCGCCGCGAGGATGCGCAGCTGCTGATCGCCGGCGCCGGCTCGCTGCGCGCCGAGCTCGAAGCGCTCGCGGGCTCGCTGGGGATCGCCGCCCAGGTTCGGTTCCTCGGCTTCGTGCCGGACGCGGAGCTGCCTCTCTATTACCAGGCCGCGGATTGCTTCGTGCTGCCCACGCGCGAGCTGGAAGGCTTCGGACTGGTCACCGTCGAGGCGCTCGCCTGCGGGACGCCCGTGCTCGGCACGCCGATCGGCGCCACGCCCGAGCTGCTCGATCCCCTCGACCCGACGCTGGTGTTCGGCGCGGCGACGCCGGAGGCGATCGGCGAGGGCGTGCTCACGTTCCTCGAGCGCGTCGAGCGTGACCCGGGGGCGATCGAGCGACTGCGACAGGCGGCCCGCGGGCACGTCGAGCGCCGCTACGACTGGACGCAGGCGGTGGGCTCGCTCGAGGGCGCGCTCAGGCGTCTCGTCGGCCGCGTGGCGACGTCGCTGCCCGCCGCCGCGTGCGAGACGTGCGGCGCGCCGCTCGGCCCCGCGCGCCTCGCGTACCGCGGCCTCCGCTACCGCCGCTGCGGCGCCTGTGGATCGCGCGCGCTGGCGGCCATGCCCACCGAGGACGACCTGCGCGTGCGCTACGAGGCCGCGTATCCGCGAGCGTTCACGCCCACACGCATCCGCGCCCCTCGGCGCGAGATGCTCGGCGGCGTGCTGGCGCGCGCCCGGCGCCATATGACGCCGGGGCGGCTGCTCGACGTCGGCTGCGGCGGCGGGCACTTGTTGCGGGCGGCCCGCGCCGAGGGCTGGCGCGGCGTCGGCAGCGATCTGTCTCACTCCGCGTGTCGCGCCGCAACCGTCGCGGCCGGCGCGCCGGTCGCGCAGGCGGAGGCGACCGCACTGCCGTTTCGCGACGGGACGCTCGACGCGGTCACCCTCGTGAACGTGCTCGACCACACCGCCTCGGCGCGCCGCGTGCTCCAGGAGGCGGCGCGCGTGCTGCGGCCCGGGGGGCTCGTCGTCGTGCGCGTGCCGAACGGCCCGGTGCACGCGGGCGCGGCGCGAATGCTCGCCAGGCTCGGGCCACTCGCGCGCCTGCGCGGGCTCGACGCGTTTCCGATCCTGCACGTCTTCGCCTTCGGCCGTCGCGCGCTGGTGCGATTGGTCACCGCAGCGGGCTTCGACGTGGTCCACGTGATCAACTCCGGCCTCGCAGGCGTGCCCGACGGACGCGCGGGGCGTGCGCTGGGCGCCGCGGTGGAACGCCTGTCGGCCGCGGTAGCGGCGGCGTCGCGCGGCCGCTGGCTCCTCGGCCCCTCGCTCGAGCTCTACGCGAGGCGGAGGCACACGTGAGCGTGGACACGCTGCACGTCATCACGCGGCTCACCGTCGGCGGCTCCGCCGAGAACACCGTGGCGACCATGGTCGCGCTCGAGGCGGCGGGCTATGCGGGCCCGCTGGCGGTGGGCATCGCGAAGTCGGATGCGCCGAGCGTCGACGACGCGCGCCATCGCGGCGTGCGGCTGCTCGACGTGCCGGCGCTGGGTCGCGAGGTGGGCGTGCGCGACGTCGCCGCCCTCGTGCACCTCTGCCGGGTGATGCGTGCGCAGCGACCCGCCATCGTGCACACGCACACCTCCAAGGCGGGGTTCGTCGGCCGGCTGGCGGCGCGGCTGGCGAGCGTGCCGGCCGTCATTCACCAGCCGCACGGCCACATCTTCTACGGCTACTACGGCGACGGCCGCACGGCGTTCTACATCGCGCTCGAGCGGATCGCCGCGCGCTGGACCGATTGCATCGTCACCCTGACCGATCGCGGCACCGAGGAGCACCTGGCGCGCAAGATCGGGCGCCGCGCGCAGTACCGCACCGTGCCCAGCGGCGTGCCGACGGCGGCCCTACGCGCCGCGGCGCCGAGCCGCAGCGTCGCGCGCGCGCGGCTCGGGCTGCCCGAGGATGCCTTCGTCGTGGCCGGACTCGGACGGCTGGTGCCGGTCAAGGGCTTCGACGTGCTGGTGGCCGCGCTGCGGCCGCTAGCCGACGCCGTGCCCTCGTCGCGTCTCGTGCTGATCGGCGACGGCCCGCAGCGCGAGGAGCTCCGGGTGGCCGCGCGCGATCTCGGCGTCGGTGGGCGCGTGCTCGTCACCGGCGTCACGCCGGACATCGCCGGCTGGCTCGCCGCCGCCGACGTGCTGGCGGCGCCCTCGCGCAACGAGGGTATGGGACGCGCGATCGTGGAGGCGATGGCGCTCGGTCTGCCGGTCGTCGGCGCCGCGGTCGGCGGCATTCCGGCCGTCGTCGCCGACGGCGAGACTGGATGGCTGGTGCCGCCGGGCGACTCACTGGCGCTCGCCGCGGCCCTGGTGGAGCTCGCGCGCGACGAAGCGCTCCGCATCAAGCTGGGCACCGCCGCCGTCACGCGGGCCGAGGCGTTCTCGACCGACGTGGCCCACGCCGCGATGCGGGCGATCTACGACGAGCTGACGCGCGCCAAGGGGTTGGCGTGACGCGCGCGCGCTTGGCGATGGGCGTCGTGACGCTGGCGTGGCTGCTGGTCGGCGCGGTCGCGCCGATGCCCGCTCGAGGTGCGGACACCTATGAGCGGCTGCCCGCCATCGTCCACGTGCACTCGGACCTCTCGTCCGGCGAGTTTCCGCTGGAGGAGCTCACCGACATGGCCGAGCGCCAGGGCCTCGGCGCCGTGCTCTTGACGGAGAACTACCTCAACCGCGTCGAGTACAGCCTGCCGCCGTTTCGCGCGCTCACGCGCGTGACCTACGAGTCGCGCTCCGTGCACGGCCGCCTCGACGAATACTTCACGCGAGTGGCGCAGGCGCGGGCGGCGCGCCCGCGCGTGCTCGTGCTGCCCGGCGTGGAGGTGATGCCCCATTATTTCTGGAGCGGCTCGCCGTTCTCGCTGGCGCTGACGCTGCATGACACGCAGAAGAACCTGCTCGTGTGGGGGCTCGATCGGAGCGCGCTCGAGGCGCTGCCGGTGATCGGCAACGCCGCCGGCGGCATGGCGGGGCTGCAGACGCTGCTCGACGTGCTGCCGGCGGTCCTCGTGGTGCCGGGCGTGGTGCTGCTGGCGCGGCCGCGCGTGCGGCGGCGCCCGCTCGGCCGCGCCGTCGTCGTGCAGCAGCGTCGCGCCTGGCTGCCCGGGCTCCTCCTGTGCGCGGTCGGGGTCACGGCGATGGTGCGCGCGTGGCCGTTCACGCAGCCGCTCCACCCCGCGTGGGCCGATGCCGGCAGCGCGCCGTATCAGGATCTGATCGACTACGTCGAGCGCGCGGGCGGCGTCAGCGTCTGGTCGCTGCCCGAGGCGAGCGACTTCGGCCAGCAGGCGGTGGGGCCGGTGCAGGTGAGCTGGACGACGGAGCCGTATCCCGACGACCTGCTGAAGACGTTCGGCTACACGGCGTTCGGCGCCATCTACGAGGACACGACGCGCGTGGAGCGGCCGGGAGAGGCGTGGGACCGCCTGCTGATGGAATACGCCGCGGGACAGCGTATGCGCGTGCCCTGGGCGCTTGCCGAGTCGGCCTTCCACGAGAACAGCGCCGGCAAGCGGGTGGGACCGGTCCAGACGGTGTTCCTCGTCCGCGAGCGAACCGAGGCCGGTGTGCTGGACGCGCTGCGCGCGGGACGGATGTACGCGCTGCAGCGCACGCGCGACGCCGGCTTCGCGCTGACGGAGTTCGCCGCCGTCGCCGGTGACGGCGCCGCGATCTCCGGTCAGACGCTGCGCGCGACACCGGGCGCGCCGCTCGAGGTGACGGTCGCCCTCGCCGCGCTCGACGCACGCCCCGTCGACGTGCGCGTGACGCTCATTCGCAACGGCTCGATCGTCGCCGCGTGGAGTGGCGCCACGCCGCTGCGCGCCAGGCACCGCGAAACCTGGGATGGCCGGCCCGCGGTCTTCCGCCTCGAGGCGCGTGGCACGGGCGGGCGCCTGCTCAGCAATCCCGTCTTCGTGAGAGCGTCGTGAAGGTTGCCATCCATCAGCCGCAGTACCTGCCGTGGCTCGGCTATCTCGCGAAGTGGGCCGCCGCGGACCTCTTCGTCTTCCTCGACACCGTGCAGTACGAAAAGAATGGCTGGCAGAACCGCAATCGCATCAAGACGGCGGACGGAGCCCGGTGGCTGACGGTTCCCGTACGCGTGCGACTGGGGACGCGGATCGCGGACGTGACCATCGACGCCGAGCAGCCCTGGCCGGCGCGGCACCTGCGCGCGATCGAAGGCGCCTACGCCTCCGCGCCGTACTGGCCGTCGCTCCGCGACGCGCTCGGGCAGCTGTACGCGGAGCCGTGGGAGCGCCTGGCGCAGACCGCGGTGGCCAGTGCTCAGGTTCTGGCCCGCGCGGTCGGCATGACCACCCCGACCCGGCTGGCGTCCTCGCTCTGCGTCGTCGACGACGATCCGACGGCACGGCTCGTCGCCCTCTGCAAGGCGGTCGGCGCCGACACCTACCTGGCCGGCGGCCACGGCGCCAGATATATGGATAGCAAGCGCTTCGCGGACGCGGGCATCCGGGTGCTCTACCAGGCCTATACCCATCCCGTCTATGCTCAGCAACACGGTGATTTTGTGCCGTTTTTGTCGGGCCTCGATCTACTATTGATGCACGGCGATGCGAGCCTTGCGATCCTGCGCCGCGGCGACGCCTGGACCGAGGAGCCCTGAGTGAATGTCCTCGCCATCGGCGCCCACCCCGACGACATCGAGTTCGGCTGCGGGGGGATGCTGACCAAGTACGCGGAGCGGGGCCACGCCGTCTACCTCTTCGTCGCCTCGGATGGTTCGCTCGGGGGCGACGGCGCCGTTCGGCGCCACGAGCAGCAGGACTCGGCGCTGATCATCGGCGCCCGCGAGGTCTTCTGGGGCGACTACAAAGACACCGAGATTCCGCTCAATCGTGAGCTGATCGTGCGGCTGGAGGCGGTGATCCGCGACACCCAGCCGCGGATGATCTTCGTCAACTTTCCCGAGGACACGCACCAGGATCACCGCAACCTCGCGCAGGGCACGCTGTCCGCCACGCGCTACGTCCCGAACTTCCTCTTCTACGAAGGGCCGACCAGCGTCAACTTCACGCCCAACTGCTTCACGGACATCGAGAAGGTGCTGGACAAGAAGCTCGCGTGCCTGGAAGCGCACCGCTCGCAGGTGGCCAAGACCAACATCGAGGACCTATCGATTCTCGAGCTGGCCGTTTCGACCGCCAACTTTCGCGGCATCCAGGCGCGCGTGAAATATGCCGAGGCGTTCCAGAGCATTCGGCTGCTCCTGAACCTTTGATCGCGGTGGCGCGTGCTATCTCGGATTTGTTGTAGCGGGTGCCGCGAGCCCGGCTCAGGCCGCAGGTGGCCTGCCCTAGGCGCGCGTGGCTGCGCCCTCCGATCAACCGTTCCGCTGACAACCGTCAAACCATGATCCCCCACTCCAGGCCGTCGATCACCGACGACGATGCTGAGCGGGTGTCGCGCGTCGTGCGCTCGGGTCAGCTCGCGCAGGGTCCCGAAGTCGCGGCGTTGGAGCGTGAGCTGGCCGCGCGCCTCGGCGTGCAGGATGCCGCCGCCCTGGCCTCGGGCAGCGCCGCGCTGGAGCTCGCCCTCGCCGCGCTCGGCGTGGGCGCCGGCGATGACGTGCTGATTCCGACGTACGTGTGCGACGCTCTCTACCACGCGGTGCGCCGCGTGGGCGCCACGCCGGTGCTGGTGGACGCCGATCCCGCGACGCAGTCGCTGTCGGCCAAGGACGCGCTGGCGCGGCGGACACACCGCACGCGCGCGGTCATCGTGCCGCACGCGTTCGGGATGACCACCGACCTCGAGCCGTTTGTCGCCCTCGACGTGCCCGTGATCGAAGACTGCGCGCAGGCGCTGGGCGCCGAGCTCGACGGCGGCCGCCCCGCGGGGTCCGGCGGCGCGCTGGCGGTGTGTTCCTTCTACGCGACCAAGATGATCGCGGCCGGTGAGGGCGGCGCGGTGGTTGGCCCCGCCGCGCTGATCGCGCGCGTGCGCGAGGCGCGCGACTACGACGAGCGTTCGACCCTCGCCCCGCGGACCAACGCCAAGCTGACCGACATGGCCGCCGCGCTCGCGCGTGGCCAGCTCGCGCGCCTCGATGCCTTCGTCGCGCGCCGTCGCACGCTCGCCGCGCGCTACCGCGCGCTGCTGGCCGGCGTGCCGGCGCGTCTGCCCGTCGATGCGGGAGCGCGGCACGTCTATCACCGCTTCGTGCTCGGCCTCGATCGCGATCCCGCCGCCGTCGCGCAGGCGCTGGCCGAGCGTGGCGTGGGCGCCCGGCGGCCCGTGTTCCGTCCGGCCCATCGCGCGCTTGGCCTGGACGGCTTTCCCGAGGCCGAGCGCCTATGGGCCGAGTCGCTGTCGATCCCGTGCTATCCGGCGCTCGGCGACGACGAGGCCGAGCGTGTGGCGCGCGCGGTCGTGGCCGTGCTCGCGGCGTGAGCCGGCTCGCCACGCAGGTCCTGCCCGCCAGCATGCCGACGGCGCTCGGCGCCACGGTGGCGCGTCTCGCGTTCCTCGTCTTCCTCACGATGCCGCCCGTGCGCCGTACGTTCGCGTCGTCCGGCCTCGGCTGGGTCTACCTGGTCGTCCTGGCCTTGGCGCTCGCGATCGTCGGCGTCCCGATCGTGCGCGCGGTGGCGCGCTGGTGGGGCGTGCTCGACGCGCCCGCTGCGCGCAAGGTGCACGCCGTGGCCACGCCGCTGCTCGGCGGCGCCGCCGTCTACGCGGCCTTCGCCGCCACCGTGCTGTTCAACTTCACGTTCTCGCTGCAGCTCAAGGGCGTGGCGCTCGGTGCCACCATCATCGTCGCCGTCGGCCTCCTCGACGACGTCTTCGACGTGCCGGCGCGCTGGAAGCTGGCGGGCCAGGTGGCGGCCGTGGCGGTGGCCATGGCGTACGGGGTCGTGCTCGACACGATACCGACGTCCTGGCCCGGGTCGGTGCCGGTGAATTTCCTGCTGACGCTGCTCTGGTTCCTCACCGTCACCAACGCGCTGCAGTTCCTCGATGGCATGGACGGCCTCGCGGCGGGCCTCGGCGCGATCGCCGCGCTGTTCTTCAGCCTCGCCGCGCTGCAGACGAACCAGCCCTATCTCATGTTCCTCGCGGCGCCCCTCGTCGGCGCCTGCCTCGGCTTTCTGCCATACAACTTCCGGTTCGGCCGTCCGGCCACGATTTTCCTGGGCGACGCCGGCGCCTCCTTCATCGGCTTCACGCTGGCGGGCCTTGCGGTCATGGGCGAGTGGGCGGAAAACGACTTGATCGGCCTGCTGACCCCGGTCCTGATCCTCGCCGTGCCGCTGTTCGACATCGCGTTCGTCGGCACGGCCCGCGTCGTCACCGGCAAGGTCCATTCGGTCGGCGAGTGGCTGGCATACACGGCCAGGGACCACATCCACCATCGCTTCGAGTCGCTCGGCCTGACGCGGACGGAGACGGTGCTGCTGATCCTGTTCATCGCGGCGACGCTCGGGCTCTCGGCCATGCTCCTCAAGGACGCGACCAAGCACGAGGCCGCCCTGGTGCTCATCCAGGCCGGCTGCGTGCTGGCGATCATCGCCCTGCTCGAGGGCATCGCGCGCGGCCGCGGCCGATGAGCCCCGGCGTCATCCACGCACTGTCCGTCGGGCTCACGCTGGCGCTGCTGCTCGTCGGCTATCACGTCGTCCAGCGGCTGATCGATGGCCTCGTCAATCGCCTCGGGGCGCGCCTGGGCGACACGGCGCGCTCACGGACGCTGGGCTCACTGCTCACCAGCATCGTGCGCTGGGTGCTGGCCTTCGTCGTGCTCGTCGTGATCTTGCGCGAGCTCGGCATCGACGTGCAGGCCATCGTGGTCTCCGCCGGCGTGCTGGGCGTCGTCGTCGGCCTCGGGGCACAGGCGCTCATCCGCGATCTGCTCACGGGCGTCTTCCTGCTCTTCGAAGGCCTGGTTGCTGTCGGCGACGTCATCCAGGTGAGCGGGGTCACCGGCACGGTGGAGTCTGTCGGCCTGCGCGTGACGAAGCTGCGGCTGCAAGATGGCGCGATCCGCATCGTTCCCAACGGCGCGCTCACCGAGTTCACCAATTTCAGCGTGGGCTGGGGTCGCGCCATCATCGAGATCGGCGTGCCGCGCGACGTCGACATCGATCGCGCGCTGGCGGCGCTGCGCGAGGCGGGCGAGGCGTGGGCGCGCGAAACGGGCGCTGCGCTGGACGCGCCGACGGTGCAGGGTATTATGAGGTTCAGCGGAGGCGATGCGGTCCTTCGGCTCACCGTCCGGGTGGATGCCGCCCGTCGTCTCGACGCCGAAAACGACCTGCGACGTCGGATCAAGGCGACGTTCGACCGCGAGGGGCTCACCGCGGTCGGCGTCTGATCGAGGAGCCGTCATGTCCATGCGCGTGCGCAAAGGTGTGTTTCCCGCGGCCGGTCTCGGCACGCGGTTCCTGCCCGCGACCAAGGCCCAGCCCAAGGAGATGCTGCCGCTCGTCGACAAGCCGATGATCCAGTACGTCGTCGAGGAGGCGGTGGCGTCCGGGCTGCAAGAGATCATCATCGTCACCGGGCGGGGCAAGCGGGCGATCGAGGATCACTTCGACGCCGCCTTCGAGCTGGAGTACTACCTCAACGACCGCGGCAAGGTCGAAGAGCTGGCGCAGATCAAGACGATCTCCGAGCTCGCCTCCGTCTCGTACGTACGGCAGAAGGAGCCGCTCGGCCTGGGCCACGCAATCCTCGTCGCACGCACGCTCGTCGGCGACGAGCCCTTCGGCGTCTTTCTCGGCGACGACATCATCGGCAGCGCGCCCACGCCGTGCATGCGCCAGCTCCTCGACGTCTACGAGCGCCACGACGGGCCCGTCATCGCCGTCCAGCGCGTGCCGCGCGAGCGCATCCACCAGTACGGTGTGATCGCCGGCCGCAATCTCGGCGGCAACGTCTGGCAGATCGACGACCTCGTCGAGAAGCCGCGGGCCGAGGACGCGCCCTCCGACCTCGCCATCATCGGCCGCTACGTGCTGACGCCCGACCTGTTCCCGATCCTCGCGCAGACGGCCGCCGACAAGCGCGGAGAGATTCAGTTGACCGACGGTTTGCGCGCGCTGCGCCGCCGGCGCCCGATGTACGCCGTGGAGTTCGTCGGCAAGCGCTACGACACCGGCGACAAGCTGGGCTTCCTCAAGGCCACGGTCGAGTTCGCGCTCGCGCGTCCGGACCTCTCGGACGTCTTCCGGGCCTACCTGAAGGGCCTCGACCTCTAGCCGGCCTGCTTCGAGCGTCGCGGCCGTCCCGCCGACGCGGGTTTCGTTGACTCGTTGCGTCGGTTCTGCGAGTATTTACGGCACGTTCCCACGCTGATCCGATGGCACCCAAAGACAGCAAGCGCCCATTCCACACCGCGTCCGACGCCGAGATCAAGCACGGCGAGGTCTACGACGTGTACTTCGAGCGCACCGTGCAGATTCTCAAGGCACGGCGCGATCGCAAGCGGGTCCGCGCCGAGATTTACCTCAAGGCTCTGCCCGAGGACTGGGAGTGGGGGGTGCTGGCCGGCATCGAGGAAGCCGCTGCCCTGCTCGAGGGCGTGCCGGTCGACGTTCAGGCGATGGACGAGGGAACGATCTTCGCGCCGTACCAGCCGATCATGACGCTGGAGGGTGTCTACGTCGACTGGGCGCAGTACGAGACGGCGCTGCTCGGCCTGCTCTGCCAGGCCTCGGGCATCGCGACCAAGGCGGCGCGCTGCAAGAAGGCCGCGGGTGATCGGCAGGTGATCTCGTTCGGCGCGCGGCGCATGCACCCGGCGCTGGCGCCGATGATCGAGCGCAACGCGTTCGTCGGCGGCTGCGACGGTGTGGCGGTGACGAAGGCGGCCGAGCTGATCGACGCCGATCCGACCGGCACCATCCCCCACGCGCTCGTGCTCATGATCGGCGACACCGTGGAAGCGCTCAAGGCGTTCAACGAGATCATGGATCGCAAGATCCGGCGGGTCGCGCTCATCGACACGCTCCAGGACGAGAAGTTCGAGGCGATCCGTGTGGCCGAGGCGCTGGGCGAGGACCTCTATGCGGTCCGCCTCGACACGCCCTCCTCGCGTCGCGGCGATCTCTATCGCATCGTGCAGGAGGTCCGCTGGGAGCTCGATCTGCGCGGCTATGGCCACGTCAAGATCATCACGTCGGGCGGGATCGACGAGTACGAGATCCTGCGCCTCAATCCGGTGGTGGACGGCTACGGCGTTGGGACGTCCATCGCCAACGCGCCGGTCGTCAGCTTCGCGCTCGACATCATGGAGATCGAGGGGCGGCCGATGGCCAAGCGTGGAAAATGGTCGGGCGCCAAGGACGTCTTCCGCCGCCGCGGCACGCTCGAGACGGTGGTGGTGCCGGCAGGCCGGGGCGCGCCGCGAGAGGGCACATGGGACTCGCTGCTCAAGCCCCTGCTCGCGGCCGGCCGGATCACGCGCGATCTGCCGCCGCCGCGCACGATCCGCGATCACGTGCTCGAGCAGCTGCGACCGGTGGCGCTCGAGACGCTGCGGCGCACCGCGCAGCGCCGCGACTTCTGAGCCGTCGTCTCGATGTCCATCCTGGACGAGATCGTCCGACACAAGCGACAGGAGGTCGTCGCGTCCAAGGCGGCGACGCCGCGCCGCGCGCTGGAAGCCCGCTGCGCGACGCTCGGCGCTCCGCGCGACTTCGAGCGCGCGCTCGCACCACTGCCGGGCCGCGCGCGGCTCGTGGCCGAGGTCAAGCGCGCGTCGCCCTCACGCGGCGTCCTCAAGGCGGACCTCGACCCGGTGGCGCTGGCGTCCACCTACGCGCGCCATGGTGTGGACGCCATCTCGGTGCTCACCGACGCGAAGTACTTTCGCGGCAGCCTCGACGACCTGGCGGCGGTGCGCGCGGCGGTCGACGTGCCGCTGCTGCGCAAGGACTTCACGCTCGACGAGTATCAGCTGTGGGAGGCGCGGGCGGCCGGCGCCGACGCGGTGCTGCTGATCGTCGCGATCCTCGAGGCGCCGCTGCTCTCCGATCTCGCGGCGGCGGCCAAGGGGCTCGGGCTGGCTGCGCTGGTGGAGTGTCACACCGCGAAGGAGCTGGACCTGGCACTCGCCGCCGGCGCGCGGCTCATCGGCATCAACAACCGCGATCTCGCGACGTTCGAGACGCGGATCGAGACGACGCTGGCGCTGCTGCCGCACATCCCGCCGGGCCCGACGGTGGTGAGCGAGAGCGGCTTCTTCAGCGGCGATGAGGTACGGCGCGTGATCGAGGCGGGCGCGCATGCCGTGCTGGTGGGCGAAGGGCTCGTGAAGGCCGCCGACGTCGGCGCGAAGATCCGCGAGTTGACGCTGACCGGAGCACGGAGTTGAGACTGGCGGGGCGTCGGGCGCACCGCGAATCGGGGGGGAAATGGGGCGGGCGTCGGGCGCACCGCGAATCGGGGGGGGAATGGGGGGGGCGTCTCGCCCCACCCATTCAAGGATGACCCGGGTCAAGGTCTGCGGCATTACGAATCTCGACGACGCGCGGATGGCCGTGCAGGCAGGCGCCGACGCGCTCGGCTTCATCTTCGTGGAGAAGACGCCGCGCTTCGTGGCTCCCGAGCAGGTCGCGGCGATCGTGCGCTGGCTGCCGCCGTTCGTGACACCCGTGGGCGTCTTCTGGGACCATCCGACGGGCCACGTGAAGGCCATCATCGAGGCGTGCCGGCTGCGCGCGGTCCAGCTGCACGGCGACGAGAAGCCCGAGGACTGGGCGGACCTGTCCGTCCCCGTGATCAAGACGGTCAAGATGGCGCCGGCCACGACGATCGAGGGACTGCCGGAGTACAAGCTCGGCGAGCGCATCAACGCGCTGTGGTGGCGCAAGGTCGCCGCCGCGATCCTCTTCGACAGCGACGCGCGCTGGAGCGAAGACGGCGAGACGCGCGAGCCCATCGAGTGGCGCAGCATTCGCATGATGGGGGCGATGGCGCCTCCCGAGGCCCGGGTTGCCGTGATCCTCTCGGGCGGGCTCACGCCCGACAACGTCGCACGCGCCGTCGACATCGTGCGGCCGCACGCCGTGGACGTGAACTCGGGCGTCGAGGCGCGACCGGGCAAGAAGGATCCCGACAAGGTGCGGCGCTTCGTGGCCGAAGCGAAGGGTGTGCGATGACGCGCCTGCCCGACGCACAGGGCCACTTCGGCCGCTTCGGGGGGCGCTTCGTGCCGGAGACCCTGATGGCGCCGCTCATCGAGCTCGAGCAGGCGTACGCCGCCGCGCGGCGCGACCGCGCGTTCCAGCGACGGCTTGCGGGACTGCTCGCCGATTACGCCGGCCGGCCGACGCCGCTCTACTTCGCGGCGCGGCTGTCCGAGCACTGCGGCGGCGCGCGCATCTGGCTCAAGCGCGAGGATCTCTGCCACACGGGCGCCCACAAGGTGAACAACGTGCTCGGCCAGGCGCTGCTCGCCGCGCGGATGAAGAAACGCCGCGTGATCGCCGAGACGGGAGCGGGCCAGCACGGCGTGGCTACCGCCACCGCCGCGGCGCTGCTCGGTCTCGAGTGCGAGGTCTACATGGGCGCGGAGGACATCGCGCGCCAGGCGCTCAACATGTTCCGGATGCGGCTGCTCGGCGCGCGGGTCATCCCCGTGGAGTCAGGAAGCCAAACGCTCAAGGATGCCGTGAACGAAGCGCTGCGGGATTGGGTGACCAACGTCCGCACGACGTATTACCTGCTCGGCTCGGCGCTCGGGCCGCATCCGTATCCGATGATGGTGCGCGACTTCCACACGGTCATCGGCAAGGAAGTGAAGAGCCAAGCTCGGCGCGCCATCGGCAGGTTGCCGGACGTCCTCGTGGCGTGCGTGGGCGGCGGCAGCAACGCGATCGGGCTGTTCCATCCGTTCATCACCGAGCGCCGCGTGCGAATCGTCGGGGTGGAGCCGGGAGGCAGCGGCATCGCCAGCGGCAAGCACGGCGCGTCCATGGCGGCGGGGGCGGTCGGCGTGCTGCACGGCTCGATGAGCTATCTGCTGCAGAGCGACGACGGGCAGGTGGCCGTCGCGCACTCGATCTCCGCGGGCCTCGACTATCCCGGTGTCGGCCCCGAGCACGCCTACTACAAGGATGCCGGCCGCTTCGAGTTCGTGTCGATCACCGACGAGGAGGCGCTCGAGGGCTTCCAGGCGCTCACGCGGCTCGAGGGGATCATGCCGGCGCTCGAATCCGCCCACGCCGTCGCCCACGCGATGCGGCTGGCCAAGACGCTGCCGCGATCGAAGGCCATCGTCGTCGGCCTCTCCGGCCGCGGCGACAAGGACGTACACGTCGTCGCAAAGGCGCTGGGGATGGAAATAGAATGAAGCCGGGCCGCGTCCCGATCAGGCCACCCGCGGCGCGAGCCGGCCTCGCGGCGCCCGCTCCAATGACCCGGCTCGAAGAGACCTTCGCGCGGCTGCGCGCGCGCGGTGAGCGCGCGCTGGTGGCCTATGTCATGGCCGGCGACCCCTCGCTCGCCGAGACGCGACGGCTCGTGGTCGAGGCCGAGCGGCGGGGCGCCGACGTGATCGAGCTCGGTGTGCCGTTCTCCGATCCGCTCGCCGACGGCCCCGTGATCCAGCGCGCCGGCGCGCGCGCGCTTGCGGCCGGCGCCTCGCTGCCACGCGTGCTGGAAACGGTGGCGACGCTGCGCGCGCAGGTCAACGTGCCGCTGGCGCTGATGACCTACTACAACCCGATCCTCGCGTTCGGGCTCAAGAGCTTCGCGCGCACCGCGGCCGACGCCGGCGCCGACGGCGTGATCGTGCCCGATCTGCCGTACGAGGAGTGCGAGCCGCTGCGCGCGGAGGCGGAGCCGGCGGGCCTCGACCTGATCCAGTTCGTGGCGCCGACGTCCACGCCGGCCCGTGTCAAAGCGATCGCGCGCCTGGCGCGCGGCTTCGTCTACGTCGTCTCGCTCACCGGTGTCACCGGCGAGCGGCGCGAGCTGCCGAAGGAGCTGGGCGCACAGATCCGGACGCTGCGCCTGGTGACGACCAAGCCGGTGTGCGTGGGCTTCGGCGTGTCCAGTCCCGAGCACGCGGCGGCCATCGGAAAGCTCGCTGACGGTGTCGTGGTCGGCTCCGCCATCGTGCGCGCGATCGAGCAGCACGCGGGCACGGCGGCCTTGATCGAGCGTGTGGGCGATCTCATCGCATCCCTGAAGGCACCCCTGAGGAGTGCTTGATGGCGTGGTTTCGTCGCAAGCCCGAAGAGACCGCGGGAACACCGAAGAAGGTGAACATCGCCGAGGGCCTGTGGATCAAGTGCGACTCGTGCAAGGAGATCGTGTACCGCGCCGAGGTCGAGCGCGGGGGACGCGTCTGCCCGAAGTGTCGCTATCCGTTCCGCATCGGCTCGCGTGAGCGCATCGGCCTGCTCGTCGACGCGGGGAGCTTCGAGGAGCGCCAGACCGGCCTCACCCCCGGCGATCCGCTCAACTTCAAGGACTCCAAACGCTATCGCGACCGCGTGAAGTCCGCGCGCCAGAAGACGACGCTCGAAGAGGCCGTCGTCACCGGGATCGCGCGCATCGGCGGCCTGCCCACGGTGCTGTGCGTCTTCGAGTTCGATTATCTCGGCGGCAGCATGGGCTCCGTGGTGGGCGAGAAGCTCACACGCGCCATCGAGCTGGCCATCGACAAGCATCTGCCCGTGATCATCGTGTCGGCCTCGGGCGGCGCGCGCATGCAGGAAGGCATTCTCTCGCTCATGCAGATGGCCAAGACCTCCGCCGCGCTCGAGCGGCTCGCCGAGGCGGGCGTGCCGTACCTGTCCGTGCTGACCGATCCGACGACGGGCGGTGTCACCGCCTCTTTCGCCATGCTCGGCGATGTCATCCTCGCCGAGCCGCGCGCGCTCATCGGATTCGCCGGTCCACGGGTCATCGCCGAGACGATCCGCCAGCCGCTGCCCGAGGGCTTTCAGCGCTCCGAGTTCCTCCTCGAGCACGGCCAGGTCGACCTCGTCATCGAGCGCCGCGATCTCAAGGAGACGCTGCGTCGTCTGCTCGCCTTCTTCGCCGACCAGCCGGCCGATCCGCCCGATCGCGCATGACCTACGCCGAGGCCGTCGCCCGGCTCCTCGCCCTGCGCGGCGGCGAGCACGCGGGGATGCGCCCCGGCCTCGAGCGAATCGAGACGCTGCTGCAGGCGCTCGGGAACCCGGAACGGCGCTACACGCTGGCGCAGGTCGGCGGCACCAACGGCAAGGGCTCGGTGGCGGCGATGCTCGCCGCCGTGCTCCGGGCCGACGGCCGGCGCGTGGGCCTGTACACCTCGCCGCACCTCGTCTCGTTTCGCGAGCGAATCCGGGTGAACGGCGAGGCGATCGGAGAGGACGACGTCGCGGACGGCTTCGACGCAATCGCCACGCTGGTGGCGCGCCTGGACGCGACGATGTTCGAGGCGACCACGGCGCTGGCTCTCGACTACTTCGCCCGCGAGGCGGTCGACGTGGCGGTGCTCGAGGTCGGACTCGGCGGGCGCCTCGACGCCACGACCGTCGGCGAGCCGGCGGTGACGGCGCTCGCTCGCATCGACCTCGACCACACGGAGGTCCTCGGATCGACGCTCGCGGAGATCGCGGGCGAGAAGGCGGCCATCATTCGACACGGCGTCGCCGTGTCGTCCGCGCAGGCGCCCGCGGCCGCCGACGTTCTGATCGCCCGCGCCGCCGCCGTCGGCGTGCCGCTGTTGATGGAAGAGCGCGAGCTCAGCGTGCGGGTCCGCGCGCGTGATGCGAGCGGCCAGGTCATCGACTGTGCTGGGCCGGGCTGGCGGCTGGACGCGCTCGACCTGCCGTTGCTCGGCGTCTATCAGCCGTCGAACGCGCTGCTCGCGCTGGCTGCCGCGCGCGTGCTCGGCGTGGGCGACGCCGCCGCGCGCGAGGGCCTTGCGCGCGCGCGCTGGCCCGGGCGCTTCGAGGTGTTTCGCGCGCACGACCGCGTGGTCGTGCTCGACGGCGCGCACAACCCCGCGGGGGCGCGCGCACTGGCGGCCTCGCTGAGCGAGTGGTTCGGCGACACGCCGATCACGCTCGTATTCGGCGCGCTGCGCGACAAGGACGCGCGCGGCATGCTGACGACCCTGGCGCCGCGAGTGCGCCGGCTGATCCTGACCGCGTCGTCGGGCCCGCGCGCCGCGACGCCCGACGCCCTTCGCGCGCTCGTTCCCGACCACGCCGCCGTCGAGCTGGCCGCCTCTGCCCGCGAGGCCCTAGCCCTCGCCGCGCGCGAGCCACGAACCCCCATCCTGTGTATCGCCGGCTCGTTGTCGCTCCTGGGCGACGTGCTCAGAATTGCGAGGGGTGATAGGCCTTGCCCCATCGAAAAGTCCGCTGATAGCATGGGCCTCCTTTTCTGACGAGGACGTCTGAGACAACAAAGGTCGAATCTCTGCCGTCGACTCATCGGCGCCGCGACGGGGCTCCTCCTGGCCTTGGCCGTCGCGGCGACGGCGGACGCGCAAGTGCCCCAGACCCCCGTCACGATCGGAACGTCCGGCGGCGACGTAACGGTCATCGCCGATCAGCTCGAGCAGGTCGGACCCGACAATCTCCTGGTCGCCACCGGCAACGTGGAGCTCACCAAGGGCGCCACGCGACTGATGGCCGATCGTATCGAGCTCAATCGCATCACCGGCGACGCCGTCGCCCAGGGCCACGTCATCTTCTACGACGGTGATGATCAGCTGACGGGTCAGCGCATCGAGTACAACGTGAAGACGGGGACCGGCGTCGTCTACGAAGCGCAGGCGCAGAGCGCGCCCTATTACCGAATCTCCGGCGAGCGCATGGAGCGGCTCGGCGAGGGCGTCTATCGCGTCAAGCAGGGCGTGTTCACGACGTGCGAGGCCGATCCACCGGACTGGGCCGTGCACTTCCTCGACGGCACGGCGAACCTCAACGACTTCATCTACGGCACGGGCGCCTCCTTCTGGGTGCGTAACCTCCCGGTCCTTCCGTTCCTGCCGTTCTTCGCCGCCGCCATCCGTCGCGAGCGCCAGACGGGTTTCCTCTTTCCCAAGTATGGTTACTCCACCCGCAAGGGCGCGTACGCGGAATTTCCCTTCTTCTGGGCGATCAACGACAGCCAGGACCTTCTGATCTCGCCGATCGTGTACACGAACCTGGGCGAAGGCTTCAATTTCGAGTATCGATACATCCTGCCGAACAGCCAGCGCGGCCGGTTCAGCGGCTTCTTCATGCAGGAGTCGTTCAAGCACGACGCCTCGCGCTTCATCGGCTCCACGCGTCAGGACTGGGTGCTGGCGCCGCGCACGTGGCTGAAAGTAGACGTCGCCGGCGTCTCCGACGACAAAGTCCTGAGCGACTACGGCGACGAGCTCGCACAGCGCACCGCGCAGCGCGTGGAGTCGAATATCTTCGTGACGCGCTGGTGGGACACGTGGGACCTCGTCGGCAACCTGTTCTTTTACCAGGACCTCACGACCCGCCAGCCCGTCGAGCTGCAGCGCCTGCCCGACATCCGCCTCGTCGGTACGCCGCAGCCGCTGCACGACCTGCCCGGCGTGCTGTGGCAGTTCCAGGGCAGCGCGATCCGCTTCGTCCGCGAGCTGGGCTCCGACGGCGGTCGAATCGACCTGCACCCCCAGGTGTCACGGCCGATTCCGGTCGGCGTCGTCACATTCACGCCGTTCGTGGGCGGTCGCCTGACCGGCTACGACCGCACGGTCACCAGCCTCCGCGAGGCGCCCGGCGTGACGGGGTTCATCGAGACCACCAGCGACGAGCCGCGTCTGCGGCGGCTGATCGAGGCGGGCACGGACGTCGAGACGATCCTGTCGCGCGTGTTCGACACCGGCGGCTTCTGGAACATCGGCGCCATGCTGCATACCATCGAGCCCCGCGTGAACTACACGTGGATCGCCGGCAAGGACAAGAACCAGCTGCCGCAGTGGACTCCGCCTCTCGACAACATCCAGGACACGAGCCTCGTCACCTACTCACTGACCAATCGGATCCGCGGCCGCACGGTCGCGCTGGCGAACGCCGAGCCGGTTCGCTGGGAGATGTTCCGGCTCACGCTCGGCAATTCGTACGATCTGCGCAGGGATCAGTGGCAGGATGCGTTCGCCACGCTGATCGTCTCGCCGACGCCGAACACGCGCTTCCGCAGCGACCTCACGTACGATCCGGGCGCGGGCGATTTCCCATCGGTGACGGCCGATCTACAGACGGCGATCCCCCGCGGCCAGGTCAGCCTCGGCGTGCGCGTCAGCGACCCCGGGAAGACGACGTTCCTGCAGGGCGGATTCAGCCTGAACCCATGGCCCTGGCTGACTGCGCGCGGCAGCATCAACTGGGACCTCCGCCACGGCACGTTCGCCGAGAACCACCTCGTGGCGGAGGTGCACTGGCAATGCTGGGCGCTCGCCGTCGAGTACGTCAATCGGACGGCGCGCGACGACGAGGTGCGGTTCACGCTGAATCTACTCGGCGTCGGCGCCCCGATCAGCACCAAGGTTGGTCTCGGCGCCATCGAAGGAGGACGCACGCGATGATCCCGTTCCTGGACCTCACACGCCAGCACGCCGCCCTCAAGCGCGACTTGATGGCGGCCGTGGAGCGCGTGCTCGACAGCAGCCAGTTCGTGCTCGCCGGCGAGGGGCGCGCGCTGGAGGCCGAGCTCGCGGAGTTGTGCGGCGCGCGGCACGCGATCGGCGTCGGCTCGGGCACCGATGGCCTCCGGCTCGCCCTCACGGCGCTCGGCGTGGGGCGCGGCGACGAGGTCCTCACGCCGGCGTTCTCCTTCGTCGCCTCGGCCACCACCATCGCCATGGCGGGCGGCACGCCGGTGTTCGTGGACGTCGAGCCCGACACCCTCACGATGGACCCCGAGGCCGCCGCGCGCGCGCTCACGCCGCGCACGAAAGTCGTGATGCCGGTGCACCTTTACGGTCATCCCGCGGCCGTCGACCGCCTGGGGACGTTCGCGCGGGCGCGCGGCCTGGCGCTGCTCGAGGACAACGCGCAGGCCGTCGGCGCGACGTGGGGCGATCGCGCGCTCGGTGGCTGGGGCGACGCCGCGTGTCTGTCGTTCTATCCGACGAAGAACCTCGGCGCGTGCGGCGACGCCGGCATGGTCCTGACGACACGCGACGACGTGGCCGAGCGCGTGCGCCGGCTGCGTCATCATGGCGACACCGGCCGCTATCATCACGTGGAGCTCGGCTACTGCACCCGGCTCGACGAGGTGCAGGCCGCGTGGCTGCGCGTGAAGCTACGACGCCTCGGCGAGTGGACGGAGCGGCGGCGGCACATCGCCGCGCGCTATCACGCCGGTCTCGCCGGGCTCCCGCTGCGCCTGCCCGTCGAGCGACCCGGCGCGCGTCACGTCTACCATCTCTTCACGGTGCGCCATGCGCAGCGCGACGCGCTCGCCAAGCGCCTCGCCGATGATGGCGTGGGCACCGCCGTGCACTACCCGCGGGCCGTCCCGGATCAGCCGCTCTTCGCGGCCGAGGGCGAGCGGCGCTGGCCCGAGGCCTATCGCGCCGCGCGCGAGGTGCTGTCGTTGCCGTGCTTTCCGGAACTGACCGATGCCGAAGTCGAGGGCGTGATCGCCGCCGTGCGCCGCGCGTGCGAGTCCATCGGATGACGCGGACGACGTAGTGGGACGTCACCGCTGATGCTCGGCGCCGTCCTGGTGTCGCTGCGCCCACGGCAATGGGTCAAGAACCTCTTCGTGTTCGCCGGTCTCGTGTTCGGGCAGCGCCTGTTCACGGACTCGTTCTGGCCGGCGCTCGGCGCCTTCGCCATCTTCTGCGCGCTGTCCGGCGCGATCTACCTCGTGAACGACGTGGCCGATCGCGACAAGGATCGGCTGCACCCCAAGAAGCGCGAGCGGCCGATCGCGGCGGGGCGGCTGTCGGTTCAACGTGCGCTCGGCGTGGCCGTGGCGCTCGTGGCCGTCGCGCTGGCGGCGGCGACGCGCATCTCGCTGGGCTTCGTGCTGGTGTCGGTGGCCTACGTGGTGTTGCTGTCCGTGTATTCGGCGTGGCTCAAGCACGTCGTCATCGTCGACGTGCTGACCGTCGCCGTCGGCTTCGTGCTGCGGGCGCTGGCGGGGACGCTGGCCATCCACGTGGCGATCTCCGGCTGGCTGCTGATCTGCACGATCCTCATCGCGCTGTTCCTGGCCCTCGGCAAACGCCGGCACGAGTATCTGACCCTCGAGGCCGATGCCGCGCGCCACCGGCCGATCCTCGCCGAGTACAGCGCGGGGCTGCTCGATCAAATGATCGCGGTGGTCACCGCCTCGACGGTGACCGCCTACGCGCTCTACACGATGTCGCCGGAGACGGTCGCAAAGTTCCACACCCAGCTGCTCCCGGCCACGCTCCCGTTCGTCCTGTACGGGATCTTCCGCTATCTCTACCTGCTCTACCGTCGGCAGCTCGGCGGCAACCCCTCGGAGCTCTTCCTCAACGACCGCGCGCTGCTGGTCAACACCGCGTGCTGGATCGTCGCCGTCCTGCTGATCATCTACGGCACCCGCGCGCAGTAGTAGAATGAGGTGATCGTGAAGAGTCAGGTCGCCGTCCTTCGCACACGTCCCGAGACCGTCGTCGCCGACTACGGCCGCCTCATGCACCTGGTGAAGTACGACCAGGTGCTCTCGCGCGACGTGGACCTGATCGTCAAGCTGAACCTGTCGTGGACGAAATATTTCCCGGCGTGCTCGAGTCAGCCCTGGCAGGTCGACGGCGTCGCCACGACGCTGCTGGAGGACGGTTATGACCGCCATCGCATCTTCCACGTCGAGAACAAGACCGTGGTCACGAATCCCGTGGTGGGGTGCCTGAACAACAAGTGGTATCCGGTCCTCGAGCGACACGGCCTGTCCTTCACGCCGCTGCCGGACGTCGAGTGGACGGTGCACCGATTCAAGCGCCCGCTGCTGAAGCTGAATCAGATTTTCCCGGAGGGCATTCAGATCCCGAAGATGTTCATCGGGAAGAATATCCTCCACGAATGCACGACAAAAACCCACGGCCACACGACGACCACCGGCGCGATCAAGAACGCGTTCGGCGGATTGTTGAAAGAGGTCCGCCATTACGCGCACGAGTTCATCCACGAGGTGATGGTCGACCTCATGTACATGCAGCGCGAGCTCCATCCCGCGATGCTCGCGGTGATGGATGGCACCGTGATGGGCGACGGCGCCGGGCCGCGCACGATGATCCCGCGCGAGGGCAACCTGATTCTCGCCTCGGCCGACCAGGTGGCCATCGACGCGGTCGCGGCCCGGATCATGGGCTTCGACCCGCTGTCGATCCGGTATCTGGCGATGTGCCACGAGCGCGGCCTCGGCGTGGCCGATCCGCGCGACATCGAGATCGTCGGCGACGTCGATGCCGCGGCCACGAACATGGGCTTCAAGACCTCGCGCAGCCTCGTGATCTGGGGCGACCAGCTCATCCGGCGCGGCCCGCTGAAGCCGCTCAAGCGCCTGCTGCTGCACTCGCCGCTCGTGGTGTGGGCCCCGTTCGCGTCCAACGTCTACCACGACCTGCTCTGGTACCCGACCGTCGGCCGCGCGCGCATCCGCGCGTTCGCGGACACCGGGTGGGGCCGGCTCTTCGCGAAGTACTAGCCCATGCCGGGCGAGGTTCGCGTGCGCTTCGCGCCCAGCCCGACCGGTCACCTCCACGTCGGCGGCGCGCGGACGGCGCTGTTCAACTGGCTCTACGCGCGGCACCACGGCGGCGCCTTCATCCTGCGAATCGAGGACACCGACCGCTCGCGCTCGACCGACGAGAACATCGACTTCATCATCGATGCGCTGCGCTGGCTCGAGCTAGACTGGGACGAAGGACCGCCGACGCCGGGATACCGGCAGACCGAGCGCTTCGACCTCTATCGCGAGCACGCGCGGCGCCTGCTCGCCGCCGGCCGCGCGTACTACTGCGCGTGCACGCCCGAGCAGCTCGAGGCGGAGCGCGCGGAGGCCCAGGCGCGGAACGAGACGTTCCGGTATTCCGGCCGGTGCCGGAAGCTCGGGCTGACCTCCGGCGCGCTGCGGCTGTGCATTCCCGACGAGGGCGCGACGGTCGTCGAGGATCTCATTCACGGCGCGGTGACGTTCGACCACCGCCAGCTCGACGACTGGATCCTGGTCCGCAGCGACGGCACCCCGACGTACAACTTCTGCGTCGTGGTCGATGACGTCACCATGCGCATCAGCCACGTGATCCGCGGCAACGACCATCTTTCGAACACGCCCAAGCAGGTGCTCTGCTACGAGGCGCTCGGCTACCCCGTGCCGGCCTTCGCGCACGTCTCGATGATCCTGGGCGCCGATCGCACGCGCCTGAGCAAGCGTCACGGCGCGACCTCGGTGCAGGCGTATCGCGAGCAGGGGATGCTGCCCGAGGCGATGGTGAACTACCTCGCCCGCCTGGGGTGGTCGAGCGGCGATCAGGAGATCTTCACGCGCGCCGAGCTGATCGAGCGCTTCGACATCAAGGACGTGTCGTCGTCGGGCGCGATCTTCGATCCCACGAAGCTCGAGTGGCTGAACCACGAGTACATCAAGACCGCCGACGGCGCGCGGCTGGCGGCGCTGGCGGCGCCCTTCGTGCGGGCGGCGGGGCTGACGCCGCCGGCCGACGCCGAGCGCTTCGTCGGCATGCTCGACACGCTGCGCGAGCGCGCGCGCACGCTGCGCGAGCTGGTGGAGGTCGGCCGCTTCTACTTCGAGCGCCCGCGCGAGTACGAGGCCAAGGCGGCGGCGAAGCTGTTCACGCCGGCCGGCGTCGAGCGGCTCGGCGTGCTGATCGACCGCCTCGCGACGGTCCAGCCGTTCACGGCGCCGGCGCTCGAGGCGCTCTACCGTCAGCTCGTGGAGGCCATGGGCCTCAAGCTCGTCGACCTCGCCCAGCTCACGCGACTGGCCGTCACCGGCCGCACTGCGTCGCCGCCGCTGTTCGACGTGTTGGCGCTGCTGGGACGCGAGGAAACCCTCGCGCGCCTGCGCGCCGCGCGCGAGGCCGCGGCCAGTCAGGGACGGCCGGCGTACCCCCAGGGGGGGCACCCCCAGGGAGGGCCAAGCAAGTGAGACTGCTGCTCGCGCGTCACGGCGAGTCGGTCTGGAACGCCGAGCGCCGCTTCCAGGGGCGCACCGACGTCGCGCTGTCGGCGCGTGGCCGCGCGCAGGCCGAGGCGCTGGGGGTCGCGCTGCGCGGCTACCGCGTGGCCGCGGCCTACGTCAGCCCGTTCCGCCGCGCGCGAGAGACCGCCGAGGTGGCGCTCGCCGGCACCGGCGTGCCGCTGATCCCGCTCGAGGACCTCCGCGAGTTGTCGCTGGGCGAGTGGGAAGGGTGCACGGTGGACGAGGTGCGCGCCCGCGAGGGCGATCCGTATCGGGCCTGGCTGCTCGCGCCGCATGACTGTCCGCCGCCCGGAGGCGAGCCCCTCGACGCCGTCAGCTCGCGCGTGCGCGGAGCCATGGACCGGATCGCGGCCGCGCACCCCAACGGTGACGACGTGCTCGTGGTGGCGCATGGCGGCGTCATCAGCGTGTACGCGTGTGCCCTGCTCGGCTGCTCGTTCAACGCGCTCTGGCGGCTGCGCATCGACAACGCCTCGCTCACCGTGGTGCGGCCGCCGCGGCTGGTGTCGCTCAACGACACCGCGCACCTGCCGGGCGCGCTCGCCACCGCCACCCACGTCCGCGCGTCCATCGCCGGCGGCGAGCGCGCGCCGTGACGGCGGTGGTGGTCGCGCTCTTCGGCGGCTTGGCGCTGCTGCTCTACGGCATCCGCCTGAGCGGCGACAGCCTGCAGCGCGCCGCCGGCGGACGCCTGCGCTCGCTCCTCACGGGCATGGCGCGGCACCGGCTGATCGCCGTCGCCTCCGGCGCCGCGGTGACCGCGATCATCCAGTCGTCGGCGGCCACGACCCTGATGCTCATCGGCTTCGTGAGCGCCGGACTCATGACGTTCCGCCAGACACTCGGCATCATCCTGGGCGCGGACATCGGCACCACGTTCACCGTTCAGCTCATTGCCTTCAAGGTCACGGACTACGCGCTGGTGCTCGTCGGACTCGGCTTCACCATCACGTTCCTGGCCGGACAGCGCGTGCTCAAGGACGTTGGCCAGGCGATCTTCGGGCTCGGGCTCGTGTTCTTCGCGCTCAAGGTCATCCTGGACGGGGTGGCGCCGCTGCGCGACAACCGGCTGGCCATGGAGCTCATCGAGGCGGTGTCCGGCAACACGCTCATGGCCATCCTCGTGTCCGCCGTCTTCAGCGCGCTCGTGGCGTCCTCGGCGGCCACGCTCGGCGTGACGCTCGCGCTGGCGAGCCAGGGTCTCATCGGCCTGAACGGCGCGGTGGCCATGGTGCTCGGCGCCAACATCGGCACGTGCGCGACGGCGCTGACGGCGTCGGTGGGCGCGACGGCCGAGGCCAAGCGCGTGGCCGTGGCCCACATCGCCTTCAAGCTGCTCGGCGCCGCCCTCATGCTGCCCTTCCTCGCCCCGTTCACCGCGATGGTCGCGGCCAGCGCGGCGAACCCGGCGCGGCAGATCGCCAATGCCCACACCTTCTTCAATCTAGGCATCAGCCTGGTCTTCCTGCCCTTCACCCCGCTGGCCGCGCGCGCCATCGAGGCGCTCGTGCCCGACGACCAGACGGGCGACACGCCGTTTCGCACGCGCTACCTCGACGAGCGCGCTCGGGATCAGCCCTCGCTGGCGCTGGGGCAGGCCACGCGCGAGGCGCTGCGCATGGCCGACGTCGTACAGGGTATGCTGCGCGACACCATGAGCGTCTTCCGCTCCGACAACCAGGCACTGCTCGAGGACGTCGAGAAGCGCGACGACCAGGTCGACTTCCTCGAGCGCGAAATCAAGCTGTTCCTCGCCCGCCTCGGCCGCGACGCCATGGGAACGGAGCTCTCGCGCAAGGAGATCGGCCTCATCTCGTTCATCGGCAACCTCGAGAACATCGGCGACATCGTCGACAAAAATCTAATGGAGCTGGCGCGCAAGAAGCTCTATCAGGGGCGGCGCTTCTCGGAGCCGGGCTGGGCGGAGATCCTCGAGTTCCACGGCCTCGTGTCCAAGAACCTCGAGCGCGCCATCGCGGCCTTCGCCGCCAACGACAAGGCGCTCGCGCAGGAAGTGCTCGACCAGCGGCCGTTCATGCGCATGCGCGAGCGGGAGCTGCGCGAATCCCACCTCGGGCGGCTGCGCGCGGGCTTAGCCGAATCCATCGAGACGTCCGAGATCCACCTCGACGTCCTCACCAACCTCAAGCGCATCAGCAGCCACGTCTCGGCCCTGATGCTGCCCATCCTCGACGAGGTGTGACGCCATGAAGAAGATCGAGGCCATCATCAAGCCCTTCAAGCTCGACGACGTGAAGGAGGCGCTCACCGAGATCGGCGTCATCGGCATGACCGTCACCGAGGTGCGGGGCTTCGGGCGCCAGAAGGGCCACACCGAGCTGTATCGCGGCTCCGAGTACACCGTCGACTTCCTGCCGAAGGTGAAGATCGAGGTCGTCGTCCCCGACCATCTCGTCGACAAGGTCAGCGCGACCATCGTCGGCGCCGCCAAGACCGGCTCCATCGGCGACGGCAAGGTGTTCGTACTGCCGATCAACCAGTCCATTCGTATCCGCACGGGCGAGACGGGCGAGCAGGCGGTCTGATTGCATCGTCCACGCTGACCAGTCGCGTCGAGCTCAGGCGAGCGCTGCGGCAGGCCGGCTTCGCCGACCCCGCCGCGGCCGCCGCCAACTTCGAGGCGCTGACGCCGACGCCGCACGACGCCGAGCTGCTGGCGCCCGCGCTGCCGCGGCTGCTGGCCGAGCTGGCGGCCGCGCCCGATCCCGACATGGCGCTCAACAACCTGGAGCGCTACGCCGCCGCCGTCGATCGCGTCGTCCTCTTCCGCACCCTCGTCGAGCATCCGGGCGCCGTCCCGCTCCTGGTGCGCGTGGGCGGCGCCAGTCAGTTCCTCGCCGACGTCTTGCGCCGACGACCGAGCGCGCTCGCGTGGCTGCTCGAGCCCCGCACCATGCGGCCCTGGCTCGCGGAGGAGTTCGCGGAGGACGCCGCGCAGGCGGTGCGGCCCTTCGGGACGCGCGAGGCGCGCATGAACGCGCTGCGTCGCTTCAAGTATCGCCAGCTGCTGCGCATCGGCGCCCGCGATCTGCTCGGCGACGCGGACCTCGCCGTGACCACCGAGGAGCTCTCTCGCCTCGCCGACGCGTGTCTGGCGCAGGGGGCCGCCGACGCGCTGGCCGATGCGCGCGCGCGGTTCGGCGCGCCGCTCGACGCGGATGGCCGCGAGACGGGCCTCGCCGTCGTGGGCATGGGTAAGCTCGGCGGCGACGAGCTGAACTACTCTTCCGACATCGACCTGATGTTCGTCTACGGCGCCGAGGGCGAGACGGCGGGCGGGCCGGACGGGCGGCTCGAAAACGGAGAGTTTTTCGCGCGCGCGTGCCGCGACCTCATGGCGAGAGTCGAGGAGGTCACCGAGGAGGGATACGCGTTCCGGGTGGACCTGCGCCTCCGCCCCGAAGGCCGCATGGGTTCCGTGGCCATGGCGCTCGACGCCTACGCGGCCTATCACCGCGACCGCGCGGAGCTCTGGGAGCGCCAGGCGCTGCTCAAGGCGCGCATCTGCGCGGGTGACGCCGCGGTGGGCGCGCGCTTCATGGAGTGGGCCATCGCGACCGTGTACCGGCCCGGCGTCGACGAGCGCGTGCTGCCCGCGATCCGCGCGATGAAGCACCAGATCGACCGCGCGCTGCGCGGGCGCGACGCCGAGGCTTCGGCCCGCAACGTCAAGCTGGGCCGCGGTGGCATCCGCGAGATCGAGTTCATCGTGCAGGCGCTGCAGCTGCTCTACGGCGGCGACGATCCCTGGCTGCGCGAGCGCAACTCGCTCAAGGCGCTCTTTCGCCTGACCGAGCGCGGCTATCTGGCGCCGGACCTCGGGCGGCAGCTCTCCCACGCGCTGGTGCATCTGCGCACCGTCGAGCATCGCCTGCAGATCGTGCACGAGTTTCAGACTCACACGCTGCCCGACGCTCCGGCCGAGCTCGGACGTCTCGCCCGGCGCCTCGGGATCCACGCGCCGCCTCGCGTCGCCGCGCGCCGCTTCGGCGCCGAGCACCGCGCCCTCACGCGCGATGTCCACCACGCGTTCCGCCAGTTCTTCGGCGAGCGGCCGGCCGAGACCCCAGCGCGCCCGCGACTACCGAGTCGCATGGCGCTGACCGCGACCGGCTTCGCCGATCCGGAGCGTGCGCTGCAGAATCTCCGGATGATCGTCGGCGGCCGGCCGCTCGTCCCGTATCCCGCCGCGCTGCGCGCGGCGCTCGCGCGGCTCATTCCGGCCCTGCTCGACGCATGCTGGAAGAGTCCGGATCCCGACGAGGCGCTCAATCAGTTCGAGCGTTTTCTCGCCGCCGCCGGGCCGCGCGCCGGCTACGTCGAATTGCTCGTCGCGCGGCCTGAGCTTCTCGATGGGCTCGTGAGGCTGTGTGCGGGCGGCGATCTGCTCGCCCAGCTGCTTGTCGCCCAGCCCGAGCTGCTCGGTTCGCTCGCCGTTCCCGCCGTGCTGCAGGGGTGCCGTCGGCGCGCCGATTTCCGCGCCGCGCTCGCCGCCGTGTTCGCCCCGGGCCTCGGCGCCGCGGAGCAGCGCGACCGCTTGCGCCGCATCAAGCAGGCGCAGGAGCTGACCGTGGTCTGGCGCTATCTGCTCGGCGTGACCGACGTGGACCGCTATGCGCGCGAGATGACGGCGCTGGCCGAGGCGACGCTGGCCGCCGGCTGGGTGATGGCGCTCGGGGCGCAGGTCGAGCGGTACGGCGTGCCGCACGACGCGCAGGGCCGCTTCATCCCGGCGGTCATCGTCGGGTTGGGCAAGCTCGGCGGACGCGAGCTGACGACGGGCTCCGACCTCGACCTGTTCGTCACCTTTGGCCGCGCCGACAGCGAGACGAGTGAGGGCGAGACCGACGGCGCCGAGCGCGTCGACGCGCATACTTTCTACAGCGGCGCCGTCGAGCGGCTGGCCAGCGCGCTCGGCGACATCACCGCGGCCGGCATCGCCTTCCCGGTGGATCTGCGGCTGCGCCCGGGCAGCAAGGGCAGCGGCTTCGCGGCGGGCGTCGACGCGCTGGAACGGTACTATGAAGAGCACGGGGATCTCTGGGAGCGGCAGAGCCTGACGCGCGCGCGGCCGCTCCTGGGCGATCGAGCGCTCGCGCGGCGGGTACGCGCCACGCTTGCCCGACTCGTGTACGGCGCTCCGCTGCCGGCGGGGGCGCTCAAGGAAATTCGCGACGTGCGCCGGCGCATGGAGGTCGAGCTGGGCAAGGAAACGCGGGGTCGGTGGCACGTGAAGCTGGGACGCGGCGGTCTGGTGGACGTCGAATTCGTGACGCAGGCGCTGCAGCTCGTCCACGGCGCCGCGCACGCCGAGGTCCGCACGCCGTCGACGGCGGCGGCGCTGGCCGCGCTCGGCGACCTGGGGCTGCTGCCGTCCGCCCCTTCGCTGGTGGCGCGCCATCGCTTCCTGCGTCGCGTGTCCACCGCGCTCCGCCTGCTCGGCGCGCGGCCGACCGACACGCTCGAGCTGGCCGGGCCGATGCCCGCGCGCGTCGCCGCCGCCCTCGGCCTCGGCTCGCGCGATGCGTTTCTTGCCGCGTACCGCGAGCACACCAGCGCCGTGCGCGAAGCGTACGAAGACGCGATGAGCGCGGAGCGTGCGAAGACGTGATGACCGCGGAGCGCAACCACCCCGCATCTCGAGCAGGCCACCTGCGCGACGACCCGGCCTCGGGGACCTCGCTCCAATGACCCGCCGCCCGGCGCTCTACGTCGTCGACGGACACTCGAACATCTTCCGCGCCTACCACGCCATGGAGTACCTCTCGACGTCGCGCGGCCAGCCGACCCACGCGATCCTGATCCTGTCGACCATGCTCTGGAAGCTGATCCGCGAGGAGCAGCCCGAGTACCTGGCCATCGCGCTCGATCCGCCCGGGCCGACGTTTCGCGACAAGCTGTTCGCGGAGTACAAGGCCACGCGGACATCGATGCCCAGCGACCTCGCGCGCCAGCTCCCGTACATCCGCCGCCTCTTCGAGGCCCTGCGCACGCCGGTGCTCGAGGTGCCGGGCTACGAGGCCGACGACGTGTTGGCCACGCTCGTCGAGGAGGCGCTGAAGTCGACCGACCTCGACGTCGTGCTCGTGACGGGCGACAAGGATCTCCTGCAACTGGTCGGCCCGCGCGTCCGCGTGCTCTCGGTGGTCGGGCGCACGGGCGAGAAGATCGTCTACGACGAAGCGAAGGTGCGCGAGCGCTGGGGCGTGGGCCCGGACCAGATCCCGGACGTGATGGCGCTCATGGGCGACTCGATCGACAACGTGCCCGGCGTGAAGGGCGTGGGCGAGAAGACGGCGGTCAAGCTCATCGGCCAGTACGGCTCCGTCGCGCGCCTGTACGACAACCTCACGCTCATTCCCGGCAAGCTCCGCGAGACGCTCGCGGTGGGGCGCAAGAACGCGCTCCTCTCGCGCGAGCTGGTCGTGCTCAATCGCGAGGTGCCGATCGTCTTCGACCTCGAGGCATACCGGCACGTCGAGCCCGACTGGCCGCGCCTGCGCGGGCTGTGGCTGGAGCTCGAGTTCACGCGGCTCGTGAAGGAGCTGCCCGCGGCCGCGCCGGCCGCCGACGCCGGCCCCGTGACGGTGCTCGCCTCGCCCGGCGCGCTCGCCGACTGGGTCGCGCGCGTGCCGGCCGGCACGCCGGTGCTGCTCGACTGGGCCGGCGATCCGCGCCCGCCGGCCCCGCGCATCGACGCGCTCGGCGTGTTCCAGCACGATGCCGGCGCGGCCGGCGTGGCGCTGGGCCGCGAAGCGTGGGGCGAGGCGGTGGCCGGCGATGCGCCGATCTTCGATGGCCACCCGCTGGTGGCCCACGACGCCAAGCCGCTCATCGCGGCGTGGCTCGACGCGCAGACACCGCCGCCCGTCGTGGACGACAGCGCCGTGGCCGCCTACCTGCTCAACCCGGCGCGCGCGACGTACAAGCTCGATGAGGTCTGCATGGAAGCGTTCGGCGAGTGCCCGCCGGCGCTGCTCAACGTGGCGCCGGACGACCTGCCGCGCGTGCTCGGCGACCGCGCCCGCTGGCTCGCGCGCTTCTGGGACCACGCGCGGAAGGACCTGGACGAGCGTGGGCTCGCGCGAATCTACGAGGACATCGAGCGGCCGCTGGTGCCGGTGCTGGCCGAGATGGAGCGCATCGGCATCCGCGTCGAGCCCACGCGGCTCGAGGCCTTCGCCAAGGAGCTCGAGCGCGACCTCGACAACCTCACGCGCGAGATCTACGCGCTGGCCGGCGAGGAGTTCACGATCGCCTCGCCCAAGCAGCTGAGCCACATCCTCTTCGAGAAGCTGAAGCTGCCCGTCTTGCGGCGCACCAAGACGGGCCCCTCGACGGACGCCGACGTGCTCACCGAGCTGGCGCTGGGCCACGCGCTGCCCGGCAAGATCCTCGAGCACAGGAGCCTCGCCAAGCTCAAGGGCACCTACGCCGACACGCTGCCGGGGCTCGTGAACCCGGACACGGGACGCATTCACACGACGTTCAATCAGCTCGTGGCGGCGACCGGGCGGCTGTCCTCGCAGGATCCCAACCTCATGAACATTCCGATCCGCACCGAGCTCGGCCGGCGCATCCGCGCGGCGTTCATTCCCGCCGAGGGCTGGAAATTCGTCGCCGCCGACTACTCGCAGATCGAGCTGCGCATCCTCGCGCACATGTCGGCGGAGCCCGCGATCATCGAGTCCTTCCGCCGCGGCGAGGACATTCACACGCGCACGGCGTCGGAAGTCTTCAAGATCGAGCCCGCCGCCGTGACGTCGCTGCACCGCACGATCGCCAAGAGCGCCAACTACGCGATCCTCTACGGCGTCTCGGCCTTCGGCCTGTCGCAGGCGACCAAGATCGACCAGAAGGAGGCGCAGCGCTACATCAGCGCGTACTTCGCGACGCACCCGCGCGTACGCGCCTTCATCGATCGGACGCTGCAGGAGGGCCGCGATCGCGGCTGGGTGCAGACGCTGCTCGGCCGCCGCCGGTATCTCCCCGACCTGCGCTCGGGCAATCCCGTGGCGCGCAACGCCGCCGAGCGCATGGCCATGAACGCGCCGGTGCAGGGCTCCGCGAGCGACATGATCAAGATCGCGATGGTCCGCGTGCGCGCCGCACTGCGCGAGCGCCGCCTGGCCGCGCGCATGCTGCTGCAGGTGCACGACGAGCTGCTCTTCGAGGCGCCGCCCGCGGAGGTACCCGTCGTGGAGGCGCTGGCGCGCGAGATCATGGAGGCGGCGCTGCCGCTGGACGTGCCGGTCGTCGTCGACGTCAAGTCGGGCGACGACTGGTCGCAGGTGTGACGGGGCCGCCGCGGCGCTTTCTCCTCGTCGGCCTCACCGGTGGCATCGCCACCGGCAAGAGCACGGTCTCCGAGATGCTCCGCGGGCTGGGCTGCGTCGTGATCGATGCCGACCAGCTCGCGCGCGAGGTCGTGGCGCCGGGGGAGCCGGCGCTGGCCGCGGTCGCCCGGGAGTTCGGCGACGTGCTCACGGCGGAGGGCGCGCTCGACCGCAAGAAGCTGGCGGCCATCGTGTTCGCCGATCCCGCGCGCCGTCGGCAGCTGGAGGCGATCCTTCACCCGGCCATCCGCGAGCGCTTTCTCGCCCGGCTCGCCACCCTGCAGGCCGAAGGGTTCGACGGCATCGTGATCTGGGACGCGCCGGTGATGATCGAGTCGGGCGGCCACACGCAGATGGATCGGCTGATCGTCGTCGTCACCGACGCCGCCACGCAGCGCGCCCGCCTCGTAATCCGCGACGGCGACGCCGCCGACGGCGAGCGCCGCATCGCCAACCAGATGCCGCTGGCCGACAAGGCCGCGCTCGCCGACTACGTCATCGACAACGGCGGCGACCGCGCGGCCACCGAGGCGCGGACGCGGGAGGTGCATCGCGCGCTGCTCGGCGATCTCCACGCACGGCTCTCCCCGCGGTGAAGCGCCGCGCGCTCGGCCAACACTTCCTGCGTGATCCCGGCATCGCGCGTGCGATCGTCGACCTCGTGGCGCCGACGCCGGCCGACGTCGTCGTCGAGATCGGCCCGGGGCAGGGCGCGCTGACCGGCGAGCTCGCGCGCCGGGCCGGGCACGTCCTCGCGCTCGAGGTCGATCGCGCGTTGATCGAGCGGCTGCGCGTTGCCCTGCCCGCAGTGGAGGTGCTCGACGCCGACGCCCGCGCCTGGGACTGGACTTCGCTCGCGCGGCCGACTGGCGGCCGCGCGCTCGTCATTGGCAACCTGCCGTACAGCGTGGGCACGGCGATCCTTGTCGCCCTGGCCCGAGCGCCCCAGGCGATCGACGCGATGGCCCTGATGCTCCAGCGCGAGGTGGCCGAGCGTGTGGCGGCCACGCCCGGCGGCAAGACGTATGGCAGTCTCTCGGTTCACGTCCAGCTGCGCTGGCGCGTGGAGCTGGCGATGCGCGTGCCCCCGGGCGCCTTCCGGCCTCCCCCGAAGGTCGAGTCCGCCGTGCTGCGCCTGACCCCGCTGCCCGCCCCCCCGGTCGATCTGGCCGACGAGCGACGGTTCGAGGCCGTCGTTCGCGCGGCTTTCGCCCAGCGGCGCAAGACGTTGGCCAACGCGCTCGCATCGGGCCTGGGTCTGCCGGTCGGCGCCGCCCGCGAGGCCGCCGCGGGCGCGGGGGTCGATCCCGGCCGGCGGGCGGAAACATTGAACATTCGGGAGTTTGCCGAGGTCGCGCGCCGGTTATAGTGGAAGCGATGCGACGTCGCATCGTGCTGCTCTCGTTGCTGACTGTTGAGCTCTGCGTCGGCGGCCTCCTGTATCGCAGCGGCCGCCTCTCCCGCGTGCCGTCCCTTCCCCCAGTCGCCCCGCTGCCGGTGATCATCGCCGAGCCGCCCCTGCCCACGACTCCCAGCACCCGCGTCACCGCGATCGACGTGCGCCGGGGCGATACCCTCGTCCGGGCGCTCCAGCGGAAAGGCATGCAGCACGACACGAGCGCCGGCATCGCAGCGGCGCTGGCGGCCAGCGGCGCCAATCTGAAGAAGCTGTCGTCGCGCCACACGCTGGAGGTGACCTGGACGCTCGACGGCCGTCCGCTCGCGCTGCGCTACGAGCCGAGCCCGTGGCTGGGTTACGCGGTGATCCCCAGCGAGGGCGGCTGGGAGGTGCAGCGGGCGCAGACCCGGCCCGACGTGCGCGTGGACGTGGTGGCGGGCGAGGTGACGCGCTCGCTGTTCGAGGCGGTGGAGCAGGCGGGTGGCGCCGCCCAGCTCGCGGTGGACCTCGCGGCGATCTTCGAGTCCGATTTCGACTTCACCGCCGACACCCGCGCGGGTGATCGTTTCCGCCTGCTCGTCGAGAAGCGCTTCGCGAACGACACGTTCGTGGACTACGGGCGCATCCTCGTGGCCCAGTACGTGAGCGACGGCCGCGTGCTCACCGGTGTTGCCTTCGAGCGCGCCGCCGACGGGCGGCGGGCCTTCTACGACCCCGACGGCCGCTCGCTGCGCAAGAGCTTTCTGAAGTCGCCCCTCGAGTTCACGCGGATCACCTCGGGGTTCACGTGGGCGCGCCCGCATCCGATTCTCGGCGGCGTACGTCCGCACCTCGCGATCGACTACGGCGCCCCGACCGGAACGCCGGTGCGGGCGGTCGCCGACGGGCGCGTGCGCGCCGCGGGCTGGGCGGGCGGCAACGGCATCTCGGTGACCCTCAAGCACCGCGAGGGCTACGAAACGATGTACAACCACCTGTCGCGGCTCGGTCCGGGCATCCGTCCGGGCGGGCGCGTCACGCAGCGGCAGGTCATCGGCTACGTCGGCATGACGGGGCTGGCGACCGGGCCGCACCTCGACTACCGCGTCGCGAAGAACGGCCAGTTCGTGAATCCGCTCGGCGAGAAGTTCATCCCGGGCGAGCCCATCGCCGCCGCCGAGCGCGGCGCCTTCACGGCCCACGCGCGCGATCTCGTGCGCCGTCTCGAGGCCGCCGCGCCGTTTTAATTGGGGGACCCCTGCGGCTTCCCCCAAACCCCCTCATCGCGTGGCGGTGACTATCGAGTTGGGGGACCCGTACCGCTTCCCCCAAACCCCCTCGTTCACGCGAGCTGTCACATCATGGGGGACCCCGGCGGCTTCCCCCAAACCCCCTCAAGCACCGCGACGGCGACGAGAACAATCTGGGGGGCCATTTCGGGGCCCCCCATTTCCTCAGACGCCCGCCGCGACGACCGTGCCGCATCCCGCCGCCGTCCGCGCGGCCAGCCGCCGCCGAAATCGTACGTGGCGGCGTCGTGTCAGCTCCACCAGCGGCCGCCACACGGCGTGGGTGAGGTTGGCGCGGATCAGCAGGTGCCAGATCCGGTTCGAGCGCTTGTACAGGTACGACATCGCGAGGTACGGCACGACCGCTCGCCAGTCCTCGGGCCGCCGCCGCCAGATCGACGCGTGGGAGAACAGACGCCGGTAGAGCCACGCGTACCCGTCGGCGAGCTGGGCCTCGGTCATGCGCCGCGGGCGAAAGACGACGTGCGCGGTGTCGTAGAGCGTCCAGTCGCGATGCAGCAGCCGACCCTCGGTCTCGAGCCGCCGGAAGAGCGGCGTGCCGGGGTAGGGCGTCAGAATGTGGAACGTCGCGCACTCGAGCCGCACCTCCTCGATCCAGTCCGCCGTGCGCGCGAACACGTCGGGACCGTCGGCGTCGAAGCCGAGGACGAAGCTGCCGTTCACCTGAATGCCGTGATCGTGCAGGAGCCGCACGCGGCGCGCGTAGTCCGCAGCGCGCGGGGTACGCTTGCGCGATTCGGCAAGGTTCTCGTCGGCAAGGGACTCGAACCCGATGAACACGCCGGTGCAGCCGGCCAGCGCCATCTCGCGGACGAGGCTCGGGTCGTCGGTCACGTCCAGCGTGACGGCCGCGCTCCAGATCCGGTCGAGCCGTGCCAGCGCCCGGCAGAGCGCGCGCAGGTACTCCGGGCGCGAGCCGAGGTTGTTGTCGACGAACACCGCGTACGGCTCGCCGTCGGCGAGGAGCTCGGCGACGACCTGCTCGGGGTCGCGCACGCGATAGGGCATGCGCAGGCCCTCGGTCGAGAGATAACAGAAGCCGCAGCGATTGTGGCAGCCGCGCGTCGCGATGACGCTGCTGGTCGTCAAGAAGCTGCCGCGTGGCAGGAGGTCGCGACGCGGCGCGGGATCGTCGCGGTACGGCGTCTCCCACGTGGCCTCATACCGCGGCCCGAGCGCGCCGCGCTCGACGTCGGCAAGGATGCGCGGCCAGAGCTGCACGCCGTCCCCGATCGCCAGCGCGTCGGCATGCGGCGCCGCCTCCTCCGGACAGGAGAGCACGTGCAGGCCGCCGAGGACGACGCGGGCGCCGCGGGCCCGGTACCACGCGGCCAGCTCATAGGCCCGGCGGGCGAAGGTCAAATGGACGGTGATGCCGACGACCTGGGGCATCGGCGCCGGCGGCGGCGGCCCCGCCAGGAGATTCTCATCCCAGTAGACGACGCGCCAGTACGCCGGCGTTGCACCGGCGACGCTGGTCAGCGCAAGCGTCGGCGTGAGGACGTGCTTGCCGAAGCTCGCATGCGGGTCCTTGGGATAGAAGGGATTGATCAGCAAGGCCCGGCGGTGCTCCACGGGCGCCACCGGCCGCGTGGTATCGAGCGTCGGCGCCTCACGCATCGCGCGCGGGATCCACAGCCGGCTCACGCGCGCGTCCCCGCCCCGACATCACCAAAGCGACGCGTACGTCCGTGGAAATCGGCGACGGCCGCAGCGAGGTCGTCTGCGCCGAAGTCGGGCCACGCGCGAGGCGTGAAGTGCAGCTCGGCGTACGCGCACTCCCAGAGCAGGAAATCGCTCAGCCGCTGCTCGCCGCCGGTGCGCACGACGAGATCGACGTCTGGCGCGTCGTCGATGCCGTACGCCTGACCGAGCCGGCGGGCGAAGGCAGCACGGCCCGTCTCGCCGCGGGCCAGCCGCGCCGCCGCGCGCACGATCGCGTCGCGCGCCGAATAATCGAGGGCGATGCGTAGGTCGAGCGTGTGGCCGCGTGCCGTGCGCGCCTCGGCGGCGGCGATGGCGGCCGTCAGGGACGGTGGCAGGCGATCGCGACGCCCGATCACGCGCAGCCGCGCGCCGCGCGCGGCGAGTGTCGGCGTTTCCGAGCGTAGGTGCGCGGCGAACAGCGCCAGCAACGCGCGCACCTCGGCACGCGGACGCCGCCAGTTGTCGGACGAGAATGCGTAGAGCGTCAGCGTGCGAATGCCGAGGTGTGGGGCCGCCTCCACTGTCCGGCGTACGGCATCGGCGCCGCGCGCGTGACCGGCCGTGCGCGGCAGTCCGCGCGCAGTGGCCCAGCGCCCGTTGCCGTCCATGATGATCGCGACGTGCAGCTCGCCCTGATGTTCCAAAGCGCTTTGAGTCATAAAGTGACCTCACAAAAAAAGAGCCGGGCTCAGCGCCCGAGCGTGTCCTTCGCCGCGCGGATGATGGCTTCCATATGGCCGAGGTAGCGGCCCAGCGCTTGCCGGCCGCGCGCGGTCAGCCGGTAGTCGGTGCGGGGGCGGCGGTTCTCGAACGTTTTCGTGCACGTGACGTAGCCGGCGTCCTCGAGTCGGCGGGCGTGCACGCTGAGGTTGCCGTCCGAGGTTTGCAGCAGCGTCTTGAGATCGTTGAAACCGAGCGCGTCGGCGGCCGCGAGCGCGCTCACGATGCCGAGCCGCATCCGATGGTGCAGCAGCGCGTCGAGTTCGCGTGCGACATGGGTGACCGGCTCGCCCTTGACGCCGCGCAACGGCGGCGCCACCGGCGCCGGCCGCTCGGCGCGCCGCCGTCGCGCCGGCTCAGCCACCGTGTCCTCGCGCAACGAGCGCACCGAACGCGACGTGGAGACCGCCGAAGCCGAGCGCCAGCGCGGCGGATCCAAGCACGGGAGGCGCCAGCGCCGTCGCCATCCCCAGGCCGAGGAAGCACGCGCCCATCATCGGCACGAGCCGGATGGAAAAGGCGCCGCCCGCGAGTAACCCCGTGCCGTAGAGCATCAGCCAAGCGCTCGGCAGCACGCCGTAGAATTCTGCCCGCGCCAGCGTCGTCGTGAGCACGACACCGACGAGCAGGGGGGCGGCCAGCGCGAGCGCGAACTTTCGCAGCGGGCCTGCGAGGATGGGCAACCTCGCCGCGCGGGCCTTCCACAGCGTCGAGAGCACGCCGACGATCAGAGCCAGCCCGGCCTCGGCGATCCAGACGCGAAGCCACGCGGGACCGGGTGTCGAGCCGGCCAGAGCGCCTGCCGCGACCGCGCTGAGCCCGATGGCGACGAGCGCAGCGCCGGACAGTGTCGTGAACGCGGCCGCGCCCTCCATCGTCTGCCGGATGAAGCGCAGGTCGGCCAGCGCGCGCTCGTGCAGCGCGGGCGGTGTGCGCTCCGGCGGAGCCGAAGGCGTCGGGGCCATAGCACCACGCTTACGCGACGCGCGCTATTTCGTCAAGTACTTTATGAAATAAAGACAAGACGGCCCCGCCGCGGCGTTGGGGGCGAAACTTCAGGCACGCGGAAGCCGGATGCTACGATGAGCCGGCTGTCCCGAAAGGAGTCGTGGTGGAACCCTCCGTTCGGCTCATTCCGCTCGGCGGGCTGGGCGAAATCGGCCTGAACATGATGCTGATCGAGTCCGGCGACGACGTCGTCGCCGTCGATTGCGGGCTCATGTTCCCGGACGACGAGCTGCCGGGGGTCGACTACGTCATTCCCGACTTCTCGTACGCGCTGGCCAAGCGCGAGCGCTTCCACGGCGTCGTGCTCACGCACGGCCACGAAGACCACATCGGCGCGCTGCCGTACCTGCTCAAGTCCGCGCAGCGGCCCGTGTACGCGACCGCGCTCACCCGCGCCCTGGTCGCCGAGAAGCTGCGCGAGCACGCGTTGTCCGAGACGGCTCAGCTCGAGGTCATGCGGCCGCGCGAGCCGTTCACGCTGGGTCCCTTCACGATCGAGCCGATCCGGGTGACGCACTCCATCGCGGACGGCATGGGTCTGGCGATCCGTACGCCCGCGGGAACGATCGTGCATACCGGCGATTTCAAGCTGGATCCGAGCCCGCTCGACGGCGAGCCGGCGGATATGCGCCGCTTCGGCGAGCTGGGTGAGGAGGGCGTGGCCGTGCTCTGCTCGGACAGCACCAACGTCGATCGTCCGGGCCACACGCGCTCGGAAATCGAGGTCGGCGCCGCGCTGGCCGAGCGCTTCGATCGCGCCACCGGCCGGATCATCCTCGCCACGTTCGCCTCGCACATCCATCGCATCCAGCAGGTGCTCACCCTGGCCGCCGCGCGCGGCCGTCACGTGGCGTTGCTGGGCCGCTCGATGGAGAGGAACGTCGCGATCGCCGCCGAGCTCGGCTACCTTCGCGTGCCCGCAGGACTCCTGCGCACGCTCGAGGAGGTCGTCGCGCTGCCGCCCGAGCGCCAGGTGATCCTCTCGACCGGCAGTCAGGGCGAGCCCAACTCGGCGCTCGCGCTGATGGCCGCCGGCGAGCACAAGTACGTGCAGGTCGCGCGCGGCGACCTCGTCGTGATCTCCGCGCGCGTGATCCCCGGCAACGAGCGCACGGTGGGCCGCGTGATCAACGCGCTCTATCGGCTGGGCGCCGAGGTGCTCTACGACGACAACGCCTTCGTCCACGTCTCGGGTCACGCGAGCCAGGAAGACCTGAAGCTGATGCTCAAGCTCACGCAGCCGAGGTACTTCGTGCCGGTGCACGGTGAGTACCGTCACCTCCTCGGCCACGCGCGACTCGCCGCGGGCATGGGCTTCGCGCCCGACCGCGTCTTGCTCGTAGAGGACGGCACCGCCATCGAGGTCACGCCGACGACCGCCCGCGTGATTCCCGGGTATCCGGCGGGCCGCGTGCTCGTCGACGGCAAGGGCATTGGCGACATCGGCGCGGTGGTCCTACGCGACCGTCAGATTCTCGCCGACGAGGGCGTGATCGCCGTCGCGCTGACGTTCGACGCCAGCGGGGCGATCGTCGCCGGCCCCGAGATCGCCTCACGCGGCGTCGTCCACGTGAAGGAGAACGAAGCCCTGCTCGAAGACATGAAGTCGGCCGTGCGCGCGGCGCTCGCCGCCCGCGATCCCGAGGAGCCGTGGGACCGCGAGGCGATCGGTGCGCGGGTGCGGATGGCGGTTCGGCAGTTCGTCAACCAGCGGGTCCAGCGCAAGCCCGTCGTACTGCCCATCATTCTGGAGGTCTGATGCCTGTCAGCGTGTCCACGGAGATGAAGTCCGACGTGCGGCCACCCGATGCATCGTCGCCACCGCGACGTCGCACGCGCCGGAAGGCGCCACCGCGCCGATGGGTGCGCGAGGTTCAGGGGATCGCCGTCGTGACGGTCGGCGTGTTTCTGCTCGTCGCGCTCGCGGTGTTCGATCCGGCCACGGCGCCGGGCGAGCAGGCGACGATGGTCGGCCCCGTCGGTATCTGGGTCGCCTGGGCGTTCTTCCGGGCCTTCGGCTATGCGGCGTTCCTGTTCCCGCTCGCCGCCGGCGTGTGGGGCGCCGCCGCCTTCGTTCGCCCGCTGGCGGCGCGCGGCTGGGTGCCCTTGGCCGGTCTGCTCCTGCTGCTCCTCGCCGCGACCGGGCTCCTGCAGCAATCGACGGACTCGCTGGCCGCGGCGCGCGTCACGCGCGGCGGCATCGTGCGCGCGGGCGGCCTGACCGGCTGGGCCGCCGCGGCCGCGCTGCACACGACGATCGGCAATGCGGGCGCCTGGCTGCTGCTGCTGACCGCGGTGCCGGTCGGTGCGCTGCTCGTCACGCAGACCTCGTACGCGGCGGTGACCCGGCTCGTGGGCGCGCGCATGGCGCTGCGCCGCCGCCGAGCTTCCGCGCGCCCGGCCGCGGCGGGCAAGCCGGTCACGCCGCTGCCCCTCATCGGCGAGACTGCGATCGACGAACTCGGGCCGCCGCCGCCGACGATCGTGGAGCCGGCGCGGCCCAGGAGCACGCTCATGGAGAAGGGCCTGTCATGGCAGGAGACGTTCGACTTCGGCAAGGGCGGCGCCGAGGCGTTCCAGCTGCCGGCGGTGGGCCTCCTGCAAGCGCCGTCGAGCGCCGAGCTGAGGCGCACGCGGGAAGAGCTGCAGGACAACGCCGAAATCCTGAGGCGCAAGCTCGCCGACTTCGAGGTCGACGGCCGCATCGTGCAGGTGAGTCCCGGCCCGATCATCACGTCGTACGAGTTCGAGCCGGCGGCCGGGGTCAAGGTCGCGCAGGTCGTGAACCTCGCCGACGACCTCGCGCTGGCCCTCAAGGCGGCCAGCGTGCGCATCGTGGGGCCCATCCCGGGCCGTGGCACGGTCGCGGTGGAGGTCCCGAACGACGAGTGGGCCACCGTCTATCTGCGCGAGATCTTCGTCTCCGCGGAGTTCGCCGAGTCCAAGGGACGGCTGCCGCTGGCCCTGGGCAAGGACGTCAACGGCATGCCCGTCGTCGCCGATCTCACGGCCATGCCCCATCTGCTCGTGGCCGGCGCGACCGGCAGCGGCAAGTCGGTCGGCCTCAACGCGATGATCTGCTCGATTCTCTACAAGGCGACGCCGGCCGACGTGCGCTTTCTGATGGTGGATCCCAAGCGCCTCGAGTTGTCGGTGTACGAGGGCATCCCGCACTTGCTGTCGCCGGTCGTCACCGACGCGAAAGAGGCGGCCGCGCGTCTGCGCTGGATCGTCGGCAAGATGGACGAGCGCTACAAGGCGCTGCAGCTCAAGCAGGTGCGCAACATCGAGGGCTACAACAAGGCGGTGCCGCCCGAGGAGAAGCTGCCCTACTGGGTGGTGGTCGTCGACGAGCTGGCCGACCTCATGATGGTCTCGGCGGGCGAGGTGCAAACCTCGCTCGTGAGGCTCGCGCAGATCGCGCGGGCCGTCGGCATCCACCTGATCATCGCGACGCAACGCCCCTCGGTCGACGTGGTCACCGGCCTCATCAAGGCCAATTTCCCGACGCGGATCGCGTTCCAGGTGGCCTCGAAGGTCGACTCCCGCACGGTGCTCGACGGCAACGGCGCCGAGCAGTTGCTCGGCCGCGGCGACATGATCTACGTCCCGCCGGGCGCCAACAAGCAGCTGCGCGTGCACGGCGCCTGGGTCTCCGACGACGAGGTCAAGGCCATCTGCGAGTTCCTGCGGACGCAGGGCACCGCCGTGTACGAGGAGGTCGTGCTCCCGACCGAGGCGGATGGCGCGGAGGCCGGCGATGCGGAGGACCGCGACGATCTCTACTGGGACGCCGTCCACCTCGTCATCGGCCAGCGCCAGGGGTCGATCTCGTTTCTGCAGCGGCGCATGCGGCTGGGGTATCCGAAGGCCGCGCGCTTCATCGACATGATGGAGCAGGACCGTATTCTCGGTCCCGGCGACGGCGCCAAGCCGCGTGAGGTCCTCGTCGGCCCGGAATATCTCGCCAAGCGCGGACGGTAGCTAGCGCCGAGCGTCGCCCGCCCGGAGCGCGGTGGCCCGCCACGGCGTCGTGGCGGCCAGCCGGCGAAACGCGATCCGTTGATAGTCCGCCCACAGCTCGGCTCGCGCGCGTTGCAGGGCGGCGACGACGGTGTCGTCCAGCGCAGCACCGCTCGCCCGCCAGCGCTCGAGCGTGAGGATCGTCACGCGCAGCGCCGCGGTCCGCCGCGCGGGATCCGTTTCGGCGCGGGCGCGCTCGACGAGCGCGACGAGCCGGTCCGACGACATGCGACGCAGCGGCGCGGCGGAGCGGAACGGAGCGGGACCAGGAGGACGCCGGACGACGGGCGCCACGCGGGGACGCGCGACACGCCGCGCGCGGGCCGGCCAGAGCAGCTCGAGGACGCCAAGGGTGAGACAGCCCAGAGCTCCAACCACTCCGACAAGGAGCGTGACTTCTTCTCTGGGAAGCCACCCGAGCACGACGCCATTACAACGGCGCCGACGTCTCGAGCCAAGAAAATTCGTTCAGGCGGCGGGCAGGACGATGCGGAACGCGGCGCCGCCGTCGCGGCGATTCATCGCCGTGATGCGGCCGCCGAAGCGCTCGACGATTCCGGCGGAGATCGCCAGACCGAGACCGGCGCCCGTCTCCTTCGTGGTGAAGAACGGCTCGAAGACCCGAGGAAGAATCGCGCGAGGAATGCCGGGCCCGCTGTCGCGCACCTCGATGGCGCAGCCGAGCGGATCAGGCGCCGCGCTGACGATGACCTCGCGGCGCCCGTCGCGGTCGCGGAGCTCGTCCTGCGCGTTGGTGATCAGATTCAGCAGCACCTGCTGCAGCTGAAACCCCGAGGCGCGGATCCGGGGTAGGTCCTCCGGCACGTCGACGCTCAGCGCGATGCCGTCGCGCCGCAGGTCATACGCCTTGAGCTCGGCGACGCGGGCAACGACCTCGTCCACCGCGATGGGGCCCGGCGCATCGCCGGGCTGGCGCGCCATGTCCAGGGTCGTACGGATGATCCGCATCACGTGCTCACAGGCCTCCTCGACCCGCGCGAGATGCTCGTCGACATCGGCCGGTGCACTGGCGAGCTTGCGGCGCACCAGCCAGAGGTGCCCGAAGACGCCCTGGAGCACGTTGCGCATCTCGTGCGTGACGCCCGCCACCACCTCGCTGACGGCGTAGAGGCGGCCGGCGCGCTCGATCCGCGCGTGCATCCGCAATGACTGATCGTGCGCCCGCTCGAGCTCGCCGTACGCCGCCGCTAGGTGGTTGCGGCTGCGGCGATAGGCGTCGGCGAGCATGGCCGCCAGGGCCCCGACGATGTTGAGCACCAGCAGATTGAAGATCGCCGTCTGCCAGGCGTCCGCCGGCGGCGGGCTCGTGAAGGCCAGCACCCCGAGCGTCTGGGCGCCGGCCATCGTCAGGAAGGCGAGCGTCGCGAGGAGCGTGACCACGACGCACGCCACGCTGGAGAACACGATACCCGTGTAGACCGGCACGATCGCGTAGACCGCCAGATCGGCGGAGGCGGCGAGGCCGCCGGCCGCATAGAGCCCGGCCGTGATGAAGCCGACGTCCATGCTCATCCGGATCCACGCCTGCAGCCGCCGGCGCCACTCCGAGCGCGCGACGAGATAGTAGGGGACGTTCACGAGGAGGCCGACGACGGCGGTGACGCGGATGATCGCCTGCGCATGCGCGGAGGTGGCGAGCAGCTCGTTGAAGACGAGCATCAGGATGGATACTCCCGCGCGGACGGCCAGCTCCTGACGCAGCGCCAGCCGGCGTCGCGAGCGCTCATCCGGCGCGCGCATCGCGGGACGCGGGATCTCCGGCATGGATTCCCCCGCGCTCGCCACGGGCTGGGTTGCTTCTACCGCTCTCCCCTCGCTCATTGGCCCTCCGGACAGTCGTCGGCCGTGACGTAACTGCAAGACGGGCTCCACCCCCGAATGGCTCGTAACTGCGCGTCCCGCCGAGCGTCTGCCGCCGCGGATGGCCCTTGTTGGCCAGCGGTTGACCACACGATTTCCAGCGCGCGTTCATGAATCGACCAGCGGGGTAACCGGCCGGCAACCGAGCGCGCGGGCGATGCTATGGTGAAGCGATGAGCGATGCCAGACGCGTGGTGATCGCCGACGACGAGCCGCTCGTGCGCGACACGCTCGCCGGCTTTTTCTCGACCGTGTACGCGGACTGCGTGGTCGAGGCCGTCGCGGATGGCGAGGCCGCCGTCGACGGCGTCGCCGCGCTCAAACAGATCCGCGCGCTCGCGTCTGGGGTGCCGGTCATCATGGTCACCGGCAACGAGAGCTCACGGCTGGCCGGCCAGGTCATCGGCCTCGGCGCGCACTCCTACTTGCCGAAGCCCTTCCGGCTGCAGTACCTGCACCACCTCGTCGCGACGATTTTCGACAGGGCGCGCTAAAACCGTAGTCGTACGCGGTACGTCAGCTTCGAGGCGCCTTCCTTGGCCACCGGAACCTGGAACTTCAGCGTGTGCGCCTCGGGCTTTTCCCAGGCGTGTGTCGAGGCCAGCACCTGCCAGTCGCCCGGCACCGGCTCGATGACGGTGACCGTCTGGTCGGCCTTCTTGTGGTTGCGCAGCGCGATCTCCCACTCGACCTCGTAGAGGCCCGAAGCGATCTTGCGGAACTCTTTCTGCGTGCGCTCGCCGACGACGTCGAAGGCGTCACCCATCTTGATCTTCACGCGCTCGTCCGTCGGCGTGTGGTCGATCCAATCCTCACCGACGAACTGCTGGCTGCCCGAGGCGTCGGCCTTGTAGACGCGAACCTTGCCCTTGGGTAGCGGCACGCCGAGACGGTCGGCTTTTGCGTTCTTGATGTCGAGGTACACGCCGACTTTCTGGTTGGACATCGGCATGCCATAGGAGGTCCGGTAGTAATCCTGCGCGCCGTAGTAGATGAGCTGCTTGAGCACCGGCACGTCGGTGGCCGACATCAGCGCCAGCTGCTTGGTCTGGTTGTCCTTGAGCGTCGTGCGGCCGTCGAGCGTGTACAGGTGATACTCGAAGAATCCTTCTGACGTGAACTCGCGCGCGGCGTCCTGCATCGACGCGGCTTTCGCCGCCATCTCCAGCGCGCGCTGGTTGCGGCGGCCTTCGGGCGCGCGGTTGATGTCGCCGGCGACGAGCTTCAGCGCCGCGTTGCCGTAGGTCGCGCCGCTGCGGTTGTCGATGGTGACCCAGCCCGTGAGGTCGGCCTTCGTGTCGGTCGGGTCGAGCACCATCACGTAATCGGCCTTCCACGTGATCCCTCCCGTGAGATACGAGGCCTCGATCCGTTGCACCCCCGCGAGCGCGTTGCGCAGCAGCCAGACGAGCGTCGGCTTGCTCACGAGGTTCTCGGGCAGGGCGGGCAGCACGAGCCGGCCGTTGTGGCCCAGATGGATCTGGCCGTTGATCTCGAAGACCGGGCCGGCCGTCGAAAGCAGCTTCGCCTCGAGATACGTGCCGTCGGTGTTGTACAGGCGCACCATGCGGCCGACGTACTTCTCCATGAGCTTGCCGCTGGAGAGCAGGTCGTACTCGTAGTTCTGCTCGAGGATGCGCAGCCCGGTGGGATCGGTCAGCGACTTCAGATGTACGGTGGTCGGGTCGATCTGCGCCGCCACGTCCGCGAACTCGGTCTCGTGCAGCCCCATGGGCAGGCGCGTCTCGCGAACGTCCTTCACGAGCCCGAGATTGCCGTTGTAGATCGTCACCATCACGTCCCGCTGCGCGTCGCGGCCGACGGCGACCTGCGCCGCCTCCGCGCCCGACACGAGCGACGTCACCAGCACCAGCGCGATCGCCATCGTCCGTTTCATGGTTCGGCCTCCCGCCGTTGAAATGTCTGCTGCCGGTGGGTTAGACAGGGCAGCACGGCGGAAGTTCCCGGAGGCCGGTCAGTTCGAGACGGTGACGGCGACGGCCAACATCGGCCGCTCGGTCGTCTGGCTTTTGATCGACAGCGCGCCGAGCGCCGTCGCTTCGCGCACGAATTCCGCGTAGGCGTCACGCGGCACGGCCAGCTCGACGACGAGCCGACCGGCATCGATGCGGCGGCCGGTCTGGCGCCCGCCCACGCGTGCGGCGAGCTCGATCAGCGAGCGCTCGCCAGCGCTCACGTCCGCCACGCGCAGCTGGGCCGTCACGTCAGGGGGCGCGGCGGGGATGCCGGTCATCGGCCCGGTGCGCGACAGCGGCGAGGTCTGCGGCGTCGCTTGCGCCTTGGCCGTCGCCGCCGCCTGCCGATCGCGAGCGGGCGAGGGCGGCGCCTGCAGGATTGCGTCCTTGGCGACGGACGGCGCCGCGTCACTCCGGCGCTTGGCGACCGGCTCCTGCGCGACGTCGCGCTTGTCCTGCGCGCGCTCGGACGATTCGCTCTTCGCGCCGAAACGCTCCGCAGCCTGGGGCGGCGCGACGTTGCGCTGTTCGTCCGATAGTTTGGGCTCGACGGTCGTCTCGGCGCGCTTGCCGGCGGTCGTCGGCGGCTTGGCAGCGCCCTTGGGCGGCTCGCTCGAGGGCGCCGCCGGCTTCTGCGGCTCCCGCGCCGGCGGCGGCGTGGGCTGGCTCGATGGCGCCGGCGCCGTGACAACAGGCGGCGGCTCTAGCTGGCGCTGCGCGGCCCGCTGCTGCTCGGGGGAGCCGCGGAACAGCAGCACCGCGAGACCGCCGACCACCAGCAGCGCGGCGGCGCCGAGCGGCAGTGTCGGCCATGGCCGCGCCGCCCGGCGCGCCGGCCGCTGTGGCAACGGCGCCGGCCGCTGCGGCACCGGGGCCGGCTGCGCCGCGGCGAGCACGCGCTCGACGAATCCCGCCGGCGCACGCGCCGGATCGATGGCGCGGACCAGCTTCACCGTGCGCTCGAAGCCGGCCAGCTCGCGCCGACACTCCGCGCAATCCGCGAGGTGGGCGTCGAGCGCCGCGCGCTCGAGGGGGGTGAGCGCGTCGTCCGCGAGCAAGGAAAACATGTCCCGCGCGTCGCTGCACGTCATGCGAACCTCTCCAGCTTCTCCTTCAGCTGCATCCGCGCGCGATGCAGTCTCGAGCGCACGGTGCCGGGAACGAGGGCGAGGACGTCCGCGATCTCCTCGTACGATAACCCCTCGACATCGCGCAGCACCAACACGAGTCTCCGCTCGTCCGGCAGCTCGGCAATCGCCGCGCGCAGCGCCGCGTCCAGCTCGGCGCGCTCGACTTCGGCGGCCGCGTCGGGCGTCGTGTCCGGCACGTCGACCAGCGCGGCGTCGCCGCGGGCCACGCGACGATCGGGCGACGCGAGGCGGTTGAGGCAGAGCCGCGACGCGATCCCATAGAGCCACGTTCCGAGTCGCGCCTCGCCCCGGAAGTTGGCCAGCGTGCGATACGCCCGCAAGAACGCCTCCTGCGCGACCTCCTCGGCCTCGGCCCGGCTGCCCAGCATGCGGAGGGCCACGCCGAAGACGCGGTGCTGGTAGCCGCTCACCATCTCTTCGAACGCGCGCGGATCGCCGGCCCGCAGGCGCGCGAGCAGGCCGGGCGGATCGGCGCCGAGGGCCTCGCGCATCGGTTAGACCGCCATGCCGTCGCGAAGTTCCCGGCGGCGCTCAGTCGCGGGCGGGCGCCTCGGCCGCGAGCGCGTCGGCCGCGATCGGACGCCAGTCCACGAGCCGCTCCAGCGACGCGAGCGCGCGCGGCGAGAACACGGGCCCGCCGGGCGCGAGAGGTACCAGCCAGCGGCGAGCGTACAGCGCGGCGACAAGCAGCTTGTGATGGTCGTCGCGCTGCGCGCGCAGTATCTGCCCCTCGTCGAGCAGGAGGGCGACGGCCAGCGCGTGATAGAGCGCGTCGGCCACCGGCCGCGCCTCGAGCTCGCGGGCCTCCTGCGACTGCGCCGGCCACGCGGCCGCGCGCCGCTCGATGCCGGCGACCACGTCACGGACCACGTCGGCCACCGGTTTGGCGTGGCCCTCGCGCACGCCGTCCAGCCGCGTGGCGATGAAGGCGGCCAGCGGCGCCAGCGCACCGTCCTTGACGATCGCGCGCTGCACGTCGAGAGCGACGACGCTCGTCGAGCCCTCCCAGATGGCGCCGAGGTAGGCGTCGCGCAGCAGTCGCGCGTTCACCCATTCTTCGACGTACCCGTTGCCGCCACGAACGTTCATGGCCTCGCCGGTCACGACGCGGGCGCGGGCAGTGAGCCACGCCTTCGCCACCGGCGTGACGATGCGCAGCAGCGGGCCCGCGCTCGCCGCGCCGGCATCCCAGGCGTCGAACATCACCGCGGCGTTGAGGACGACGGAGGTCGCCGCCTCGACGTCGAGCAGCATTTCCAGGATCGTCGAGCGCATGAGCGGCTTGTCGAACAGCGCGCCGCCGAAGGCCGCGCGGCCACGCGCGTGAAAGACCGACTCGAGCAGCGCGCGCCGCATGATGCCGGCGGCCCGCATCGCGTTGGACAGGCGCGAGGCGTTGACCATCTCCATCATCTGCGCAAATCCACGACCGACGTCGCCCACGACGTAGGCGACGGCGCCGGCGTACGTGACCTCGCCCGTCGCCATCGAGCGCGAGCCGAGCTTGTCCTTGAGCCGGTTGATCGTCCACGCGTTCTTGGTTCCGTCGGGCAGGTGTTTGGGAACCAGGAACAGCCCGAGCCCGCGTGTGCCCGCCGGCGCACCGTCGGGCCGGGCGAGGGTGAGCGCGACGTCCGCGTTGGCGTTCGACGCGAACCACTTGTCGCCCCAGAGCCGCCAGGTGCCGTCGGCGTCGCGGCGCGCGATCGTCGTGAGTGCGCCGACGTCCGAGCCGCCCGTCTTCTCCGTCATCCACTGCGTGCCCTGCCAGAGATCATCGAGCCTGGTCGCGGTCAGCCGTGGCAGATAGCGGGCTCGCAGGTCGTTGCTGCCGAAGCGGCTCAGCATGCGCGCAGTCGAGTCCGTCATGTTCACCGGGCAGAGCAGGCCGAACTCGGACTGCGCGAACAGATAGGACAGCGCGTACTTCACGACGTGCGGCACCGGCCCGGGCCATCCGAGCGCGCCGTCGCGATGCGACATCGCAGCGAGGGCAAAGCGCTCGAAGGCCAGCCGCTCCATGGCGCGGTAGGCCGGATGGAAGACCACCTCGTCCACGCGGCATCCGCGCTCGTCGTACGGCCGCAGCGTGGGAGGGTGGCGGTCGGCGTCCGCGGCGAGCGCGTCCAGCTCGTCGCCGGCGACGGCGCCCATCTCCAGCAGCAGCGGCCGGGCGCGCACGAGCACGTCCGGCTCCATCACCGTGGAGCAGACGTACTCGAGATTCGGATCGGCGATGTAGAAGTTGAGGCCGCGCGTCGTGGGCATCCCGTCCTGGGCCGCGAAGCGTGCTGCGGCGCCCATCGCGTCGGGACGCGGCGCGCTCACTGGAACTCCAGCGTGGCCGCACGCAGGCCACACAGCAGCTTGCCGGCCGTCTCCAGGCAGCGGTCGTTGGATGGCGGCATGACGGGACCGGCGAGCGCATCGCGATGCCAGCGTTCGAGCGGCAGCTCCTTGAGGATGCCGCGGCCGCCCGCCATCTGCAGCGCGCGCGTCGTGGCGTCGAGCCCGACCTCGGCCGCATAGGCCTTCGCCTGGTTGACGGCGAGCATGGTGGCCGCCTTGTCTCCGGTCATTCGCACGCGGGCCGCCTCGTGGACGAGCAGGCGCGCTGCCCGGAGTGCCGTCCCCACCTGCGCGACCGTGCGCTGCACGAGTGGATGGTGCGACATCGGCTCCGTCGACGGTTTGAGCGTCTTCGTCCTCGCGTACTCGAGCATGTAGTCGAACGCCGCCTCGCCGATGCCCAGATAGACGGCGGCGTACCCGAGCGCGAAGCCGGAGAGGTCGATCGTCAGCAGGCTGCCCGGCGTCCCGACGATGTCGGTGTCGGGCACCACGCAGTCGTAGCGGATCGTATGGCTGATGGTGCCGCGCATTCCCGTCGCGTTCCAGATCCCCTCGATCTTCACGCCGGCGTCGGTCCGCGGGATCATCGCCGAGATCACGCCGTCGGCCGCGCCGCTCGCGCCCTCGACCACCCCGGTGACGAAATAGTAATCCGCGGCGTCGCCGATCGAGCAGAACTGCTTGACGCCACCCACGCGCCAGCCGCCGTCGGCCCGGTGGAAGACCGTGTTGAGCACGAAGCGATCGCGGAACGACTGCTCCGGCTCGCTCGTGATCGACGCGATGAGGCGGCCGTGCCCGACGACATCGGCGAACCAGCGCCGCTTCTGCGCCTCGGTGCCGAGGGCGTCGATGAAGCTGGTGATCGTGCTGTGCATGTTGAAGGTGAGCGCGGTGGCCGAGCAGCCGCGCGCCATCTCACGCAGCGCATGCACGTAGGCGATGGGATCGGCGCCCACGCCGCCATACGCCGTCGGCACCGTGAGCGGCAGCAGACCCGCCGCGTGAAGATCGCGATAGTTCTCGTGCGGGAACGACGACTCGGCGTCGTAGCGCGCGGCGCGCGGGGCGAAGCGTGTGCGCGCCAGCTCCGTCACGCGCGCGACGATGTCGGCCTGCGCGGGCGAGAGCGGGGGCAGCGGCAGCGCATCCATCTTGCGAGGACGATAGCACAGCGACGCGCAGCGCCGACCTTGACACCCCGGAAACGCGCGTGGTATCTGCGCCTATGTCCGAGGCGCCCCTGCTGCGCACGCAAGCGCTGACGCGCGCCTTCGGCAGTCTCATCGCCGTGGATCGGGTCGACGTCGCCGTCCGCCGCGGCGAGCTGCGCTCGATCATCGGTCCCAACGGCGCGGGCAAGACCACCTTCTTCCGGCTGATCTCCGGCGAGACCGTGCCGACGGCCGGCCGCGTCTGGTTCGGCGAGCGTGAGATCACCGGACTGCCGCAGCACGCCGTGGCGCGGCTCGGCATCACGAAGTCGTATCAGATCACCAACGTGTTTCCGCACCTCAGCGTGCACGAGAACGTGCGCGTGGCCGTGCAGGGCTGGACGCGCTCGTTCAACTTCTGGTCGCGCGCCGACGCGCTCACCGACGTCGCCGAGCGCGCCGATGCGCTGCTGCGCACCGTCGGGCTCGGAGACAAGGCCGGGCGGCTGGCCGCGCACCTCGCCCACGGCGAGAAGCGCCACCTCGAGATCGCCATCGCGCTGGCCTGCCAGCCGCAGCTGCTGCTCCTCGACGAGCCCACGGCGGGCATGAGCCCCGAGGAAACCGACGAGACGATGCGGCTGATTCGCGAGCTCACGGCCGGCCGGACGGTCATCCTCGTCGAGCACAAGATGAAGGTCGTCATGAAAATCTCCGATCGCATTACCGTGCTGCATCAGGGGCAGGTGCTGGCGGAGGGCACGCCCGAAGAGATCCGCGCCAACGAGCGCGTGCAGCAAACGTATCTGGGCGTGATCCGGTAGTGAGTCCTGTCGGGCTCGATGATGTCGTTGCGGTCGGCGCGGCGGGGCCATGCGAGTGCCGTGATGGCGAGCCGTCGTCGCCGCACGAAGCGCAGGGCGTGACGAGCGCGTCGCCGCCGATCGGCTGGCTGCCGCGCGACCCCCAGTGGGGGATGGGGGGTCGCGCGAGTCGCGCCCGAGCGAGGTGCGGCGTACAGGCGAGCCATCCGGCGCGAGCGTGGCCCCGCTGCGCCGACTGCAGCAGCATGGCCGAGCCCGGCGGGAATCCCTAGCATGGCGCTGCTGGAGCTCGAGGACGTCCACACCTACTACGGCGAGGCGCACATCCTGCAGGGCGTCTCCCTCGCTGTTGGCGAAGGAGAGGTTGTCAGCCTCATCGGCCGCAACGGGGCGGGCAAGACGACAACGCTGCGCTCGGTGATGGGCCTCGCGCGCCCGACGCGTGGCCGCGTGCGGCTGCGGGGCGATGATCTCACGCGGTTGCCCACGCACGAGATCGTTCGGCGCGGCATCGCGTGGATTCCGGAGGAGCGGCGCGTGCTGCCGAACCTCACCGTCCTCGAGAACCTGCGCCTCGGCATGCTCGGCGTCGGCGCGCGCGACGCGGACGCGGCGGCCCGGCTCGAGGACGTGTTCGGCCACTTCCCGCGGCTGCGCGAGCGCATCGACCATCGCGGGCGCTTTCTCTCGGGCGGCGAGCAGCAGATGGTGGCGATCGCCCGCGCCCTCGTGGCGCGGCCGGCGGTGATGCTCGTCGACGAGCCGACCGAGGGGCTGGCGCCGATGCTCGTGGAGAATCTGACGGGGATCCTGGCCGCCATCAACCGCGGCGGCACGACGATCCTGCTCGTGGAGCAAACGCTCGAGGTGGCGCTGGCGCTCTCGCACCGCGTCTACGTCATGGACCAGGGTCGGATCCAGTTCCAGGGCACGCCCGACGAGCTGCGCCGAGATCCGACGATCCAGCAACGCTTCCTGGAGGTCTAGCGCGCAACCTACTTCACGCTTCCGGCGGTGAGCCCGCCGACCAGGTGGCGCTCGATCACCGCGAAGAGCACCACGACCGGGACGATCGCCAGCACCGAGGCGGCGAAGAGATGGTTCCAGTGCTGGACGTAGGCGGTCACGTACGCCGTGATGCCCACCGTCAGCGGCTTTCGTTCCGGCGCCGTCATCAGCGTCAGTGCGACGATGTATTCGTTCCAGGCGGCGATGAACGCGAAGATCACCGCCGTCACCAGACCCGGCAGCGCAAGCGGCAGGACGACGCGGACCAGGGCGGCCAGCCGGCCGCAGCCATCGACCGCCGCCGCCTCCTCGATCTCGCGTGGAATCGACGCGAAGAACGCGCGCAAGATCCAGATCGCGAACGCGAGGTTGAACGCGGCATTGGTCAGGATGAGGGCCGCATACGTGTTGACGAGGTCGAGCTCGAAGAACTCGCGGTAGAGGCCGACCACCAGCGCCGTCGGCGAGAACATCTGGGTCACGAGCACGACGAAGAGAAAGGCCGTCCGGCCGGGAAAGCGGTGGCGCGCCGTGTAGTAGGCGGCGGGGGCGGCGGCCAGCACCACGATCGCCGTGGAGATGGTGGCCACGACCAGCGAGACGCGAAGCCAGTCCGCGAAGCCGGGATCGGCGAGCACGGCGAGGAAGTTGCCGGGGCGCCAGGCGATGGGGAACAGCCGCGGCGGTGTCGTGCGCAGCTCGCCGTCGGGCTTGAGCGCGGTCAGCAGCATCACCGCGTACGGCGCCAACATCGCGCACGCGAGCACGGCGCCCGCCGTCGTGAGCGCCGCGCGGCGCACTCACACCCTCCCGGCCACCGTCGCGTCGCCGTCGTCCCAGCGCACCGTTCTCAGGTAGGCGAGGACGGCGAGCAGGATCAGGGCGACGTTGACCACGCCGAGCGCGGCGGCCAGGCCCACGTCTCGCAGCGCGCTCTTGAAGGCGATCTTGTACATGTAGGTGACCATCGTGTCGTGGGCGAAGCCGGGGTTGCGATCGTTGAGCGTCCACACGATGGGGAACGAGTTGAAGACGTAGATGACGTTCAGCACCACGGCCACGAGCAGCGCGGGCTTCAGCAGCGGCAGGGTGAGCCGCCGATACGTCGCCCAGCGCGAGGCGCCGTCCACCCGCGCGGCCTCGTAGACCTCCCCCGGAATGCTCGCGAGCCCGGCGAGGATGACGTACGTGGTGAACGGCAGCGAGACGAAGACGCCGACTGCGATCATGGCGCCCATCACGGTGGCGTCCTCGCCCAGCCAGTCCACCGGCTGCGACAGCACGCGCAGCGAGGTCAGCAGCCCATTGAGCGCGCCGAAGTAATAGTCATAGATCCACACGAAGAGCTTGGACGTCATGATCAACGACGCCGCCCAGGGCACGATGAGCGACCAACGAACGAGCGCGCGCCCGGGGAAGTCCTCGTTCAGGAGCTGGGCGAGGGCGAGCGAGATGAGGACGGTGATGCCGACGACCGCCGCCACCCACACCGCGGTGTTCGCCAGCACGGCGGGCAGCGCCGGCTGCTCGAGGAGCCGGACGTAGTTGTCCGCGCCGACCGAGCCCTGGTAGACGCCGGTAATCGAGTACCGTCCGAGCGAGGCGCGCACGAGCGCGACCGCGGGGTAGAACACGACACCGCCGATGAGCGCCAGGCTCGGGCCGAGCCAGAGCAGCGCCTCCCAGCGGCGGCCTCTCACTTCGCGGCGACGGCGTTCTGCTGGAGCTGGTCGAGGACCTGCTTGGGGTTGCCGCCCGGCTGCACGGCGAGGCCGATGTTCTGCTGGACGTCGAGCTTCACGCGGTCCCAGGCGGGATCAGTCGTGGGCGCGAGCCGGGCGTTGGGCAGGGCGTCGAGATAGGGCTTCAACGCGCTGTTCGCGCGCATACGCTCGAGACCGGACTTGGTCACCGGCAAGAAGCCCTCGGCGGTGATCCACTTCGTGATGTTGTCGGGCTGGTAGTAGAGATCGAGGAATTTCTTCACCGCGTCGCGGTTGTCCTTCTTCTTGAACGCCATCAGGTAGTCCTCGACGCCGAGGGTGACCGGCTTCGGCAGCGTCGTCGGCATCTCGGCGACGCCGTACTTGACCTTGCCCTCCGCGTCGAGCTGCTTCGCGAGCGGGCTGAAGCCGATCACCATGCCGACCTTGCCGTCCTTGAAGAGCTGGAAGGCGCCGTCGGTGCGGTTGGTCTTGCCGGGGTTCACCTGCGTCACCCGATGACGGTTCGCGAGGTCGGCGAGGAAGCCGAGCGTGCGCACGTTGGCCTCGCTGTTGATCGCCCACGCGTCACCGGCCTTCCAGTCGCCGCCGCCGTTCCACATCCAGATCGCCCACTCGGCCTGCGCCTCTTCGGGGCCGAGCGGCAGCGCGTAGCCGATGACGCCGCCGCCGAGCGCCTGGATCTTTTTCGCTGCCTGCACGAACTCGTCCCACGTCGCCGGGGGTGCGGCGACGCCGGCCTTCGCCAGCAGGTCACGGTTATAGAAGAACGCGCGCGCGCTCGACAGGATGGGCAGGCCGTAGAGCTTGCCCTGGTACTGGCCGCCACGCGCGAAAGCCTCGAGGAAGTCGTCGCGCGTCGTGGGCGACAGCACGTCGTCGGCCGGGTAGAGCAGGCCGTCGCGGGCGTACGAGGAGAACGAGTTCAGGTTGAGCACGTCGGGCGGCTGGTTGTTCTGGATCATCGTGCTGACCTGCTGATCGATCGAGTTCCAGTCGATGATCCGCAGATCCACCTTGGGGCCGCCCTGCTTGGTGTACTGCTCGGCGAGCGCCTGCCAGAACGGCCGCGTGTGGTCCTTGCTATATTCCGCGATCACCACCGTGATCGCCGGACCGCCCGCGGCGCCACGGTCGCACGCGACCGCGAGGGCGACCACGGCGGCGACGGCGGCGAGCAGACGCAGCCACCCCGCATCTAGACCAGGCCACCCGCGGCTCGAGCCGTACTCCACGTCGTCGATACAACGGCGCAGCCCTCTCACGGTCACATCTTATCCGCCGGGGTCCTTCTGGAGAAAGCGATTCACGTCGCGCGGCGTGATGAGGTCGGGCGCCGTCCAGCCGTCGAGGTCGTACTCGGCGAGGCACTGCTCGGCGAACGCCTTGAACCGACCGGCTGCGCCGCTCGTCTGCGCCATCTGCCAGGTGAGGAAGCGGATCGTCTCCGGCGCGCCGGCGTAGTTGCGCTCGTAGAGCTCGTGCCGCCCGCCGAACTCGGTGCCGATCGCGTCCCACAAGAGCTTCATCAGCTTGGTCCGCTCGGCCGCGCTGCTGCCGTCGGAGCCGCGCAGATACTTGTCGAGATAGGCGCGCAGCTCCGGCGTCTTGAAGTCGACCGCGTGCGAGTTGAGATAGATCAGCGCGCTGCCGAGGATGCTCTCGCAAATCTCCTTCACGCGTGGCCAGGCGGTCGTCGCGAAGAGCCGGTAGGCCTGCGCGTACTCCGGGTTGGGCAGGACGGTGGCGCCCGCCCACGGCACCGCCGCCCGCGCCATCGCGTCGCTCAGGCCCCAGAAGAGATTGCGCCAGGCGATGACCTCGCCGATCGAGGCCTGGATGTGCCGCGTCTGCGCGGAGCCCACCGCCTCGGCGGCCTTGAGCATGAGGCCCGTGATGAAGTCGAGCTTCACGGCCAGCCGCGTGCAGCCGTGGATCATCGCCCGCGGAAAGAAGCCGGAGTGCTGGAAGAACGTCGCCGACTTTTCGAGATCCTCGTAGACGAGCACGTTTTCCCACGGCACGCGCGCGTGGTCGAGGACGAGGATCGCGTCGTTCTCGTCCATGCGGCTGCCGAGCGGGTAGTCGAACGGGCTGCCCATGACCTCGGCCGTCATCGCGTACGACGGACGGCAGATCAGCTTGACGCCGGGCGTGTCCATCGGGGCGATGAAGACCGCGCCGAACTCCTTCGTCTTGATCGGGGTCGTGGTCGGATGCGCGATGAAGTTGGCGTGGGTGAGCGCCGAGCCGGTGGCCACGACCTTGGCCCCGCTGACGACGAGCCCGGCGTCGGTCTCTTTCTCGACGTGCACGTACACGTCAGCCACCTCGTCGGGCGGGCGGTGGCGATCGACCGGCGGCTGGACGAGCGCGTGGTTCAAAAACAGCACGCGCTCCTGCGCCGCGCGATACCAGCGGCGCGCGTTGTCCTGATACGGAGCGTAGAAGTCGGCGTTGCCGCCGAGCGTGGCGAGGAAGGCCGCCTTGTAGTCGGGTGAGCGACCCATCCAGCCGTACGTCAGGCGCGCCCACGCCGCGACCGCGTCGCGCCCGGCCACGAGATCGTCCACGCTCGCCGGCGCGCGGAAGAAGCGGTGCGTGAAGCCGCCGGAGCCGGTATCGGTCGGGCAGGTGAGGGCCGGCTGCATCGCCGGGTTGTGCAGCGCGTCGTAGAGACGCGCGAGCATGCGCGCTGGATTGCGGAAGGCGGGATGGGTGGTCACATCTCGGACCCGCTCACCATAGATCCAGACTTCGCGGGAGTCGCGCAGGCTCTCGAGGAATTCCGCGCCGGTGAACGGCCGAATCGGAGCGGTCATATGCTCAGGGC